>AFSR01006010.1_pt1 | contig 14158 bp, 12 predicted proteins | sample 296848 | NCBI WGS metagenome assembly AFSR01 (sample SAMN02954305, study PRJNA68063) | hot springs metagenome | biome: terrestrial; feature: Mushroom and Octopus hot springs; material: microbial mat core samples; isolation source: Yellowstone National Park Mushroom and Octopus hot springs ...
AATTTCCATCTCTGCCCCTCTCATACTTCTCTTTTTGGGCCTTCCTGTGTACGATCCCCAGTAACAATCTTGTCAGTGGCCGTTCCTGTGCTTGCATAGGAAGATGCTGGTCTGTCACCCCTACTCGCACACTCCCCAGCCAGTCGCTGAGCTCATAGCGCCGAGCGCCAGAACTCCACAACCCCTCCTCCACCAGCCCCGAGGAGCAAGCCACCCCAGAAACAAACGAAGTACAATGCCCCAAACCCCCAGGTAGCTCCACAACCTCACACAAACCCCAAGAAGAATAGCACCCTAAGTACCGCTCATCTATCCAATACCCCAACCGCTCCACCCCACAAATGTAAAACTCTTTCATAAACGAGAAGTCCCTAACCCTCTGGGGAGAGAAGACTCAGAGTAGCGTATCACGGCAAATGGCTCTACTTGCTCCGTCGCGCCTGACGCCTCTGTGCCCGAGCTATCCGCCTCGCCTCCCGCTCTCGCCAAGGCAGCCGCAAGTACTTCGCCTTCGTATGCCTGCGCCAATCATAGTTCCATAAAGGAACCTTCCTACGAACATATGCATACCTCGAATTGTATGAAATCTCTTTCTTGCTAGGATACCTTCCAAATCCCCCTCCCCGAAAAAATAGAGAGTCACCACTGGGGGAAATATAGTAGTAGGTGTAACGCCAATCATAGCAATGATAAGGGACTACAAACTCAATAATAAGAGTATCCCCTGTTACATAGTACATCCCATACAAAGATATGACCCCAGAATCTATCAACCTCCCAGCACAAAGATTATTATAATCAGCTAAGTCAGGCTCACTATGAAAAGTACAACTCATATAAACAACTCCATCACTAAAAAATCTCATAAAACAATACTTTCGCTTCTCTTCATCATAAATAAGATAGACCGCATTTGTATCTATTCTCCGAAGCGCATTGGTCAATCTCTCCTGATAGAACTTCTGAGAAAACCTAAACTTCTTCAAAGGTACAAGAAACCCCCAACACCTATCCTGTCCCGCCATAAGGCTCAAAAACAGAACTCCATAAAAAATGGCTCCTTCCCTCATAATCCTCCCTCAGCCAATATTTCTCTAAGATGCTTTTGCGGTCCGCACTTAGGAGTCGACCTTTTCAGAGCTATGTGTCGTATTCGCTTCATGATTGAGGCAAAGATAGCACCATCTGCCGGCATACAATCTCTCATTCGGTAGCAGCCGAGGGAGTGGCGGTGTTAGTATTGAAAGCTTTAGCCGTATCTGAGGTAGATGGTAGTTTTTTGTTTAGCTGGCTTAGAGGGTACCTATGATGACTACACATGTAAAACGCCTTCGTGAAAAGCGACTCGCCCCGCACCTCGTACAAAGATAAGACATTTCCCCGCTCTATCCCACCCTTAGGTCTCTTTCCATCGGCCAGGCATATTACTCTTCCCGCCCCCATCAGCTAATGCCATCTTAGAAAAACTGTACCTCACCCTTCCCTCCTCCTCCTAAGCCCAAAACCCTACGCCCCCTCCATCAAAACAGGATAACCCCTAAATTGGCTTGAACCAAGGAGGGAGCGTCCTAACTACACGAGTGCAACCAGTTGAGTCCACATAGACAAAGTATATGTGACCCAAACTCGTCAGACCCTGGAAAGCATACCACCTATTCAACTCCAATGCCCCTATCGTGTCCCGCTTTGTATAAAAAACCTGAGGCCGCCTACGCCCTTCGATTGAATCATCCGCAGGAATCCGCCGTTCAAACTTAGCTGGTGGGGGCGACCACGAACTCTTGTGATAGGTAGAGTCTAAACTATCACAGCTATATACCTCCCACTTAAAACCATTCGGCCTATCAAAATATATCTTCCTCTTCCTAAAGCTCGTACCATTATATGGAATGTTAGACGATTCAAACCAAGTACATGTATCCCTAACAAACACCTTAAGAGGATCATACTCAGGATCACGACTCCGAAAAATACTATCTACAATAATCGGTCTACTACTATCCGCTAAATGCAACTTGTATATCGTTACGCCATTATTTGGTAAGTTTTTTCTCCAGTTTGGATTTATAATATATCTCCGCGTTATCACCACCTCCTTAACACGAAACATCGAGGGAATAGAAAAAACATAAATAACTCCAAAAAGGAATATAACAAAAAGCATCAACAAAACTAAACTAAAAACTAAACCAGCTCCAAAAAGGAGTATTCTAAGGAATATTCTCAATATTCTCCTTATCATACTTTATTCTCACTTCTCCAAATTTCCATCTCTGCCCCCCTCAGACTCATCTTTTGGGCCTTCCTGTAAACAATCCCCCGTAACAATCCTGTCAGTGGCCGTTCCTGTGCTTGCAACGGCTTCTACTGGCTTTGCCGGGAGCCATCTTAGCCCGAGGCTACTTCCGAGAACCAATCCGAGGTACCGCATGCCGTCCCCAAGATACGGCTTTTTTCATACTCTCAAGTACCCCTGCTCTGCCCTTCTTGTTATAGCTTTTGCGCTCGTGTGGAGATTCTGTAGGGTACGGTGGGTCAATGTAGATAAGCCTACGGAGCGTTTCTTTTTTAGGATTACTCACAAAGGCCTATGAGGTCCAACCCTGATAAAAAGTCAAGCCGGCGCCAACCCTATATTGGGGGCATGAAGAGCGCTCTCCTTTATCCGCTGGGCTATTTAGGTTTTTGGTGATTGGGCTGGGTTGCTTCTTGTGCTGGGGCGCGGTAGCTCCCGGCAAAGTTAGCTGCTGATTCTATGCCTTCTCGGCCCCAGCGTAGGAGGGCCTCAGCCGCGGCTGGAATCACAGCCCGCAAGACCGCCTCCTCCTGCTCAGTAAAGGGCGACAGGACATACTCTACCTGCGCACCGCGAGGGAAGTTTTTGTCTATGCCGATACGTAGGCGGGGAAACTCCGTACTCCCTAGGCGCTCAACCACATGAGCCAGGCCGTTGTGGCCACCGCTACTGCCTTTGGGCTGGAGGCGCATACGCCCTAAGGGGAGTTGGATTTCGTCCAGGATGACGATCAGCTCGCTCAGCTCGAGCTTCAGGGCTTTTTGCCAGTACGCCACGGCATCGCCGGAGCGGTTCATATAGGTGGTGGGCAAGAAAAGGTGCCACTGGATGCCGTATTTGGAGACTTCGGTATGGAGGGCGTAGCGGTCGGGCTGAAAGGGCGGCGCATGGAGCAGCTGCGCTAACGCTTGAACGACCCTGAAGCCAATATTGTGGCGGGTATTTTCATATTCGGGGCCGGGATTCCCTAAGCCGAAGACTGCGCGCTTTTTCACCGCACACGCAGGCGCTGCCCGGGACGCAGGACTGACCGGGTAGAGAGACCATTCAAAGCGATGAGGTAACGTACCGTCACCCCGTAACGACGAGCAATGACATAGAGCGATTCGCCGGGCCGGACGATGTGGTAGACAGCGGAATGGAGTTGGGAGAGGTGCTTGAAGGTTTCCGCAGAAATCGTGAGCACGGGCTCCAAAAGCTGGCCGTTTTCAAAGTCAATCAAAGCGCTGACGTCCACAGGTTCGCCCATGAAGCGCACTTCAAAGTGCAGGTGGGGACCCGTGCTGTAACCGGTACTTCCTCCCAGGCCGATAGGGTCGCCGGCTTTGACTACCATCTCGGGCGTCACCAGGAGGCGGGAAAAGTGACCATAGACCGTTTCCAGGCCGTTGGGATGGGCAATCACGCAGAAGTAGCCGTAGCCGCCGGGGTCATAACCCGCCAAACGCACCTCCCCGTCCATGGCAGCCACCACCGTGTCACCCGTACGAAGGTCTATATCCAGCCCGAAGTGGAACTGCCACCCGCGCCGAAAGCCAAAACCGGAGTTGAGCCGGCCGCGTACCGGAACGACGAAATGGAAGCCCTTGTCCGGGTCTGCGAGGTAGATTTCTACGGGGGCGACGAGCTCGGCGATGTTTTTCGGGCGGCAGGCGCTCACATGCGAACGGTCCCACCACACTTTGGGGGTCTGGGCTTCTATCTGCTGTAAAGCCGCCAGGTTAGCTCTATATCCAGAAAGGCGGGTCCGAGTTGTGTCAAGCCCTAATCCGATTCCCAGCAGAGATAAAGCATACACAAAACCCAGCCGCATGCGCAAAAGTATGCAAATCTTCATAATCGCTCCGACAACCAGGCCTGTGGAAAAATAGCCATTAATCCTCACATCGGCCGAAAAGCCGCAGGGAGATTGTGAATAACTACCATCAGCGTATGGCCTACCGCCAGCAGGGTCGCGTTGTCTATCACAGAGAGGTCGTCCCGCGTCGTGTGCCATTCTGGGAAGAATGCCGGCCGATGCGGCTGCCGATGGATAATATTGACCATGGGCAGGCGTCCCCGCGCCGAGAGATAGTACGGGTCGTCAATGATAGGGTCCCCCTCGAGCGGCACAAAGTAGGTCTGATAGCCTAACTGTGCCGCTGCCTCCCAGATGAAAGCGAGGAGACTCGGCGCATACAGGCGACTGTAACCCTCTTGCAAAAAAGTAGCCCCCTTTGCTCCGACCATATCCAGATGGATGCCACCCAGGTAGGCCGAAGGCGGATAGGGCTGGGGATTCTGCAGCCAAAACTGGCTCCCTAAGCAGTAGGAGTCTTCTACGCCTTCCTGCCCCAGGTCTTCGGCATCCCAAAGGATAACATCCACAGGTCCGGGTGGGGGCGCTTGTCCCAGCAGCCGGGCTATCTCTAATAAGACAGCTACGCCGCTGGCGCCGTCATTGGCGCCGGGAACAGGCTGGCGCTTATTTTGGGCATCCTGATCAGCATAGGGCCGGCTATCCCAATGCGCCGAGAGGAGAAGGCGCTTGCGTGTAGAATCCCGCCCCGGAAACGAAGCGATGATATTCCGGACAGGCGTACCCTTGAAGGTGCCTTTTTGCTCATAGACCACCGCCCCGTAGCTACGCAGCTTAGCTACTAACCAATCACCGCAAGCGCGATGCGCCGCCGTCCCCGGTATCCGCGGCCCAAACGAAAGCTGCTTCTCCACCCACACATACGCACTCTCTGCACGAAATGCCGGCACATCCGTCCGCAGAGCCGGCTTAGCGGGCGGTGAAACAGCCTTACTACCCGAAGCAGGCGACCTTTCTCCACATCCGACCAAAAGGCCCATCAGCACCAGCCCCACCAGCAGCTTCTCTCCCCTACGCCTCCAGCTCCCAAAGCGTCTCATGCGGAAAATCCAATAAGCGGATACCCGCTTTTGCCAGCTCATCCCGAATGAAGTCTGCCAAAGCATAGTTCTTTTCTGCGCGGGCCTTCCGACGAAGGGTAATAATCAAACTCATCACCGCATCCCAGCGGCTCTTCTCCACAGCTTTTAGCGGCAAAAGGCCCAGGATATCCTCCACGACGACCTTCCACGTGCGGCGCAGACGCTCGAGGTCTTCCCCACGCAGGGTGACCTCCCGCTTGTAGAGCCGAACCGCCTCATCATGTAGGGAAAAGAGCTGAGCCAGCGCCTGCGCAGTATTGAGGTCATCATCCAGGGCCGCAAAGACGCTGGCTTCCCAGCTGGTCACATCCCATTCCGAGGTACCCCCCGGCTGAATCCGCCCTAAAAGCTCCCCAATCTGCAGAAGTCGCAAATAGGCCTTGTGCGCCGCTTGCAGCGCCTCATCCGAAAAGTCCAATGGACTCCGATAATGCGCCTGTAAAATGAGTAGCCTGAGCGCCATCGGCGGATACCCCCGCGATAAAAGCGCATGCCGCCCCGTAAAAACTTCCTCAATCGTAATGAAATTGCCCAACGACTTGCTCATCTTCTGGCCGCCTATCGTCACGAGATTATTGTGAACCCAGAAGCGAGCCTGATGCTGAGCCTCTGTCCCAAAACACGCATGGGCTTGGGTGATCTCCGCCTCATGGTGGGGGAAAACCAGGTCCATCCCCCCGCCGTGAATGTCAAACGGCACGCCCAAATAGTGGATGCTCATGGCTGAACACTCAATATGCCACCCGGGAAAGCCCCGGCCCCACGGCGAATCCCATTGCATCAGATGCGTCGGCTCCGCCCGCTTCCAGAGAGCAAAGTCATACGGATGGCGTTTTTCCTGCTGGCCCTCCAGCTCTCGGCTTCCTGCCAGTAGCTCCTCCACCTGCCGGCCCGAAAGCACCCCATAGGGATAGGCCTTTCGGTAGGCCTCTAAGTCTAAATAGACCGACCCATTCACCACGTAAGCAAAGCCATTTTGCAGGATACGTTCGATCATGGCGATCTGCTGAGGGATGTGGGCGGTGGCGGTGGGTTCGATGGAGGGGCGCTTGACATGGAGGGCGTCCATAGCCTGGTGATACCGAGCCGTGTAGTACTGGGCCACCTCTATGGGTTCCAGCTTTTCTAAGCGGGCTTTTTTGAGGATTTTGTCTTCGCCTTCGTCGGCATCGCCTTCCAAGTGCCCGACATCGGTGATGTTACGCACATAGCGCACTTTGTAGCCGAGGTAGGTGAGGTATCGGTACAGCACATCAAAGACGACGGCGGCCCGCGCATGACCTAAGTGCGGGTCGCCATAAACGGTGGGCCCGCACACGTACATGCCCACATAAGGTGGGCGCAGCGGCTCAAAAAGCTCTTTTCGGCGCGTGAGGGTATTGTACAGGTGGAGGGGCACGGGGCAAAGCTACGAAAGTGTCAGCGGGTGAAGTCTTGGATAACCCTTGGCCGACTTTGCGGAGAAGCGGCAGGGGTGAAGTGAATATTTGCGAGGCAGGGGCCGACTTTTTCCGTAGACCTGACTGGAAGGCCGGGCGTGTATGTCGTGGAAGTTCGTACGAGGGGAGCTGTCCTGCCTCCTGTGAAGGTAGTGGTGAAGGAGTAGCCCTTATCGCCACATCCGTTTTCTCTCTGGGAAGAGGGGATTTTCCTCCATGACCAACGCCCCCCACGTCCCGCAGCTTTTCACCGAAGCCTGCCGCCCCATGCATTCCTCAGCTTATCACGCACAGAGCACCCTTGGCCTCGTATCTTTGTAAAGTGCGCATTGGGGCCGTTACGATCGGCGAAGGCGATGTCCCGCCGCTCTTTCTGGCGCCTATGGAGGACGTCAGCGACGCAGCCTTCCGGCGCCTGTGCCGAGAAATGGGTGCCGACGCCGTCGTTACTGAGTTCATCTCCAGCGAAGCGCTCATCCGGCAGGTAGCTAAAAGCTGGAATAAGGCCCGATTTGGTGAAACCGAACGTCCCATCGGCATCCAGATTTTCGGCCATGATGAGCAGGCCATGCGGGAAGCAGCCCGGCTCATTGAGGCCGTGCAGCCCGACTGGCTGGACATCAACTACGGCTGCCCCGTCAGCAAAGTCGTCTGCAAAGGGGCCGGTGCCGGTATCCTGCGGGACATTGACCGCATGGAGTATCTCACCCGCCAGATTGTAGAGGCTACTTCACTCCCTGTAACGGTCAAGACGCGCTTAGGGTGGGATGCCAGTTCTATTCGCATCGTGGAGGTGGCGCACCGCCTCCAAGCCGTGGGGATAGCCGCGCTCGCCGTCCATGCCCGCACCAAGGCCGACGGCTACACAGGCTCTGCCCGCTGGGAGTGGATCGGCCGCCTCAAAGCCGACCCCACCATCACCATCCCCATCATCGGCAATGGCGACATCTTCGACGCCCCCACCGCCTATCACCTCTACCACACCTACAAACCCGACGCCCTCATGATCGGCCGGGCGGCCATCGGCTACCCCTGGATATTCCGAGAAATCAAACACTACTTCCGCACGGGCAAGCTACTATCCCCCCCTTCCCCACAAGAACGGATAGCCACCATTCGCCGACACCTTACCTATGGCCTCCAACTGCTTCCCCAGCCCCCTGAAAAAACCGTCATTGAACTGCGCAAACATTATTCCGGCTACTTCAAGGGCCTCCCCCACGGCAAGCAATACCGCCTCCAGCTCATGACCGCCCGTACGCCAGACGAACTCCTCCGAGAGCTGGACAATATAGAAAAAACCTACCCCCGCCAGCTCGCTCCCATAGAAGCCCACAACTTTTAGGGAAAAGGGAGCTGTCCCGCTTTTCTTTCTAGATAGCGGTCCACTAAGGGCTGGTCTACACCTATCCCCACATCGCTAATCCCAGCGCCACGGCTACCAGTATCAGCATATACGGCCACGACGCCCGCACCACCGCGCCCATCGGCCGGTGGAAATACCCCATCGCTACAAAAAGATTTAGCCCCACGGGCGGCGTGATGTAGCCAATCTCCAGCGCTACAATAAACAGCACCCCCAGTAGCACCGGCGAAACTCCCAGCGCTTGCGCCGCCGGAAGAAGGGCCGGCACCAGCACCAAAATCGCCGACAGGGTATCCATGAACATCCCCGCTACCAGCAGCATGCCCATCACTATCAGAAGGTAACCCCGAGGACTGAGGGCCTGTCCCTCCACCCACTCTTGCACCCAAAAAGGCAGCTCCGCCAGCACAAGAAAATAACTCAGCAAGGCCGCCATGAGCACAATAGCCATGATGCTACCCAGCGCCGTAGCAGCCTCTGATAGGGCATCCCGGAGAACACCCCACCGCAGCTGCCGATACAAAACCAGCTCTAAAAAAAGCACATAAGCCGCAGCCACGGCTGCCGCTTCGGTGATGTTGTAGAGGCCACCGTAGATACCCCCCAGCACGAGAAGCGGAAGCCCTAAGGCTGGAAGCGCCCGTACAAAGGTCCGCCAGGCTACTCCCAGCGCAAATCGCTGCCGAGGCAGCTTAGCCAGCGTCCCCCACCCCACCGCCACTGCCACCATCCCCAACCCCGCCCACAAACCCGGCTTCACACTCGCTAAGAAAAGTTGCTCAATGTTTGCCTTAGCCATGATCCCATAGACGATCATGGGGATGCTTGGCGGAATCAGGATTCCCAGCGAACCGCCTACGACCACTGCGCCCAGGGCCAGCTTGTCGGGATACCCTGCCCGCTGCATCGCCGGATACAGGATGCTCCCCACAGCTACCATCGTGACCGGCGAAGAGCCAGAAATAGCCCCAAACGCCATGCAGCTCAAAATCGTCGCCGCCGCTAATCCACCCGGCACCCACCCCACCAGCGCTTCCATGAAGTCGGTGAGCGCTCGCGCCGTCTGGCCCTTGCTCATGACTGCCCCCAAAAGAATGTAGAGCGGAATAGCCAAAAGCGCCGGCTTCGCCACCACCTCCATCATGTACTTGATGAGCGCCTCAGCCAGCGACTCCGGCGGCAAAAGCTCATTCACCGCAAAAAGCCCAATACTCAGCGACCCTAATAGCACAAATAACGGCACCCCCAGCGCGATGAGCAGCACAACCGCCCCCCCAATGAAAGCACCCTTCATAAAAGGGTCTTTTTCTGGAAGGCTTCCGGATTAAGGCCGCCCCGCCATACCTCCAGCCACAACCCCACCGCTATCAGATAGCGCAGCGCAGACACACCCATTGCCAGCACGAAAAACACATACGCCCACCAGAGGGGAATCCCCAAAACGAGGTCCATTTCCCCCTGCTCAGCCGAAAGTCTAACATACCGATACCCCCACCCAGCTAAAAGCATGAGGAAAAGGGCAGACACCAGGGACGCCCCCGCCCCAAGAAGCGCACGGCTGCGTCCCTTCACCCAGGTCGCCAAAACCTCCACCTGAATATGCTCATAGTAGCTGCTCGCCATCTGAATGCCCCAAAAGCAAAGTATCATGAACAGATAGGTTGCTAACCGGTCCGTCCCAAACCAGGGCTCCTTTAGAATGTAGCGGGATAAAGTTCCTGCCAGCACCACCCCCGCAATCATCAGGAGAAGAAGGGCCGCAATGACTTTCTCAATCGTGTGGAGGCGGGCCTGCCAAGTGAGGTAGAAGCGCCAGATGCCTCTCATCGGGCTGGGGTGGCTTTCTTCTGGCGGCGATATTCCGCAAGGGCCGCTTGGACCTGTGCAAGAAGCTTTTTCCCTTCGGGGCCGACAGCCGCTTCAATCTTCGGATAGGCAGCCTGGGCAGCCTTGCGAAAAACCTCCCGCTGCTGCGACGTAAGGCGATATATCTTCACATTTCCCTCCTTCTCAATGGAAGCCAGAATAGACTGCTCCTCATCCCGCACGAGTTTGAGGCCTATTCTTTCGATTTCGCTTCGTTTGTCAGCAATCCGGAGGGCGGCTTGCAGATCAGGCGGGAGTTTGTCATATACTTTTTTGGAGAGGACGATGGCACCTGCCTGGTAGATATGCTGGGTGAGGGTGTAGTGTTTGATCTGCTGCATCCAGCCCGTCGCCATAGAAAAGACTACCGTCTGGTCAAAGCCGTCTACCATTTTGTTTTTGAGCGCCAGGAGCACCTCTGGAGCAGGAAGCGGGATGGGGGTAGCCCCGAAAACCTTATACATTTCGGTATACACAGCGGCTTCTTGGGCGCGCATCTTGAGGCCTTTTAGGTCAGCTGGCGAAAGAATCGGCCGTTCCCGAGCGCCAAAGTTGCGCCATCCATTTACGCCAAAGAGAATCAGTACCACGCCCTTCTCCTGAAGGCGCCGGTCTATCTCCGGGAAGAGTTTGTCCAGCACATAATCCACCTCTTCGTTGGATTCAAAGAGAAAAGGCATTTCAAGCACCTGTAGCTCGGGCATGTTGAGTCCCTCGGCCAGGCTTGCCAGCGACAGCACCCCTATATCCAGCGTCCCCATGCGGAGGCTGCGCGCCATCTCCAGTTCACCCCCTAACTGTCCCCCCAAGTACTTCTTAAAGACGACCTTATCCGGGCCCACGCGCCGGTGAACCTCCTTAATATAGGTATCCAGGGCCTCTTCCCAGGGACTATCTGTGGGCACCGTAGAACCTACCCGCAGCTTCACCTGAGCCCCTAAGAAAGCCAGCAGAAGTCCGCCTATCGCCCAGCGCATAGCCTACTCCTCAAATAGTTCATTTTCCTGTGCCAGCAAAGCTTGAGCTTTCTTCTGCGCAAGGCGGTTTTCCGCAGCATAGTCTGGATCACTCCCGGCATCAGAGTTAGTCACCTCCTGCAAAAGGCGCCGGAAAAGTTCCCGATCCCGCACCTTTTTGTGCGCCGCATAAGCCTCCGCATACAGAACTTTCGTCTCAAGGTAATGTTCTGCTGCGGCTACAGCTTTTTCAAACATTTCCCGGGATTTATTGACATCCTGTTCACCCGTGATGGGAGGAACTAAAGCATAATACCCGCCAAAGAAGCGATAGGCCCCCCCATAAAAGTACATAGGGTCAATTTCCTGAACGCGGTCCCAGTAAAGGCGGATTTTAGAACGGGCGGCGACTTTTTTAGCGAAGGGGGCGTATTTCCCCCAGCGGGCCAGCCCCGCCGCCCCCCAGTATAGGAGCGGCATCTGCTCTTGAGTAACCGCCTTTACAATCGCTTCATCAGAGGCATTCGCAGGAAGTTTGAGCTGGTAGACAAGCTCAGCCCGGCATATCTGAAAGGCTTTATCGTAATAGGAGAGTTTCTGCTCGCTCCCAGAGCCTTTCGCGGGAAGACTTTCGCCCAAAAGGTAGTAAAGCCGGCTCAGGCGCACGACTTTATCGAGCTGATGGGGATTCTGGGCTAAGTCTTTTTCCAAAATCTCAATGGCAGCTTTGGCTTTTTCGGGATTATCCCGCTCCTGCCACAGGACCTCTAAATCGGTACTTTGAGCCCATAACGAGGCTACTGTCAGGATGACTCCCCAGCGCATGGGGCAATATTAGACAATTGCAGGCAAACCTCACCCTTGTCTGCCTACGCTCGGGTAGGATGCAGGGGCATTTGTACTTTTGCGCGTGCTGCGTTTCGTCCTTAGGCTCCCTTTGTGGATAAGCTTCCTCTTGGTTGGGCTCCTTTCCTGTCAGAGCCAGTCGCCGAAAATCCCTGCCCAAACGCCTCCCTCATCTGACACGGTACAAAAAGACACAAAACCGCCGCTCGTATTTCACCCCTACTGGTCGGACTTGGCGCGGGTGATCGGGGGCCTTCCGCCGCGAGATACCCTCTATTGGCGCTCCGCCATTACCGACACCGCCTGGCAATCCCATGCCAAACGCATGGACTACCTCTGGACCACCAGCGATAAAAAGCTTTTCACGCCCCTGCGCCAATGGGCCCAGACCGAACTCGGCCCCTACCACCACTGGAAAGGCTTCGTTTTCTACCCCTTTAGCGGCGCAGACTGGCCCAGCATCTATGCCCTCTATCCTAACGGCCAGCGCTACGTCTTCTTCGGCTTAGAGCAAGAAGGCGACCCCGCCTACGTGCGCCTCCTCTCCCCACAAGACATCGCTAACAACCTCTGGGGACCCTACGCCGCTATGGCAGACCTCCTGCGCCTGAGCTTCTTCAAAACCAAAGAAATGCAGCAATTCCTCATCAAAGGCAAAGTGCGCGGTCTTCTGCCTGTATTTTTAGCTTTCTTTGCAAGAAGCGGATACGATATCTACGAGGTAAACCATATCTACTTGACCTCAGAAGGGAAAATAGACACCATTCCGCAAAACACTCGAAAGCCCAGCCAGTCCCCTTGGGACACCCTCGTAACAGGCCTGCGATTCCTGATTGGAAAGCCCGACCAGACGCCTCAGGAAGTGATCTATGTCAGCTTCAACGCCGCAAATGACGGTTTGAAAAGACAAACCGGCATCCTACCTTTCCTCCAGACCATCCAACCCTGCGTTACTTTCATCAAAGCCGCTTCTTACCTTATGCATGGGCAGGACTTTAGCCAGATACGTTCAATCATTCTCACCCAAAGTGTGGCTATCCTTCAAGAAGACAGCGGTATCCCCTATCGTTTCTTTGACTCTACAAGCTGGAAGGTACAACTTTACGGCGTCTATAATGGGCCTATTCCGCTTTTTAGGAATAAGTTTCAGCAGAACCTCTATCAGGCCTATCGGAGCCAGTCGGTGAAGCCGCTGCCATTTGGGATCGGCTACCACCTCGTGCCGGGCACCAGCAATCTCCTTTTGGCTGTCCGGAAAAATCCCAACCTCCCCTTGACCCTGCCCGTAGACACCCCCACCACCCCCAAAGGGCCTACGCCCGCTGCGGCCGCTGGTTCTCGCCAGCCCGTCCCTTCATCGGTAGATACCCTCCCCCCTTCCGGCGAAAGCCCCCAAGCTCCCCCTACCGAAGCTCCTTCCGGCGATTCCGAATAAAATCCTCAAACACAAACCGCCCAATCTCCTGTGGATGCGCATAATAAGCCCGACCGCCATTGATTTCCGTAAAACGGTGGACAAAGCGCTGAAGATATAGGTCCTTCGCCACCATGAAGGTCGTAATCACGACCTTTTCCCGACGAGCCCGTTCCGCAATCTCTAACGTTTTATTGATGATTTTGGGGTCCATGCCAAAGCTATTCCGATAAAAGCGGCCATTTTCTTTGATACAGGTGGGCTTTCCATCCGTAATAAGAAAGATTTGCTTATTGGGTGTGCGGACTTTGGCTAAAACAGCAAGCGCCAGCTCTATGGCATCACGCGTATTGGTATGATGCGGGCCTGCTTGCAAAAATGGCACCTCCTCGTATGAAAGCTGCCAGGCATAATCTCCAAAAGCCCCAATAAAAAGGTAGTCTTTGGGATACTTTCGGCGAATCAGCTCGGCCAGGGCGATGGCGACTTTTTTAGCCGGCGTAATGCGGTCCTCCCCATACAGAACCATCGAGTGGGAGGCATCTATGAGCACAAAGGTCGCCGCCTGCGTCTTATATTCGGTCTGAATAACCGAAAGGTCCTCCTGCGTAAGGCGGAAATCATCCAGCCCATGATGGAGATAGGCGTTATTGAGCGTTTCGGTGATGTGAAGGTTCTCAATCCGATCGCCAAACTCATACGGGCGCGTCTCGTAGTTGAGGGTATCGCCAGGCCCGCTCCGGGTCAGACTATGATCGCCAAAACTTCCCATGCGTAGGCTCTGGAATATCTCCTCCAGACTTTTTTCTCGGATAAGAATCTGAGCTTTTGCAGATGGGACGTACACGGGCTGATTAGGAGAAGGATTTTGTGTGATATAGCCCTGCTCTTTGAGGTCTTTGATGAAGTCGCCCAAGGTATATTCGGATGAGGTATAGTGGTGGCGACTGTCGAGATAAGAGAGCCAGCGTAGGGCCTCGGTGATGTTGCCGCCGGACTTCATGAGAAGGTCCAAGAAGAGTTTCAGGAGCTTCT
>AFSR01000303.1_pt1 | contig 14123 bp, 10 predicted proteins | sample 296848 | NCBI WGS metagenome assembly AFSR01 (sample SAMN02954305, study PRJNA68063) | hot springs metagenome | biome: terrestrial; feature: Mushroom and Octopus hot springs; material: microbial mat core samples; isolation source: Yellowstone National Park Mushroom and Octopus hot springs ...
GGAAGAAGCGTTCGATCGGTACGGGCAGGGTGACCGCTGACGACGGCAGGCGCGCCTGCCCGCGAAAGACGCCGTGTGAGCGATACCCGCCCTGATCGAGCGTCAGGAGTTCCACCGTCTGCGCGCCGGGATCGACGATCCAGTACTCACCCACGCCTGAACGCGCATAAGCGTCCTGCTTTTCGCGCCGGTCGTACCCCGCTGTGCCGGGGGAAAGGATTTCGACGACCAGGTCGGGCGCGCCGATGATGCGACTGGGGGTGATGCGATGGAGATTGGCGCTGAGAACGACCACAATATCCGGTTGCACGACCGTATCCGGCGCCAGTTCGACATCGACCGGCGCTGCGAAGACTCGCCCCAATCCCGCAAACTCGACGTGAGTCACGAGAAATGTCACCACTCGAGCGCTGATACTCTGATGCCCGGTGCCGGGGGCTGGCGTCATATAGAGCACTCCTGCGATGATTTCATACCGGTTCCCGTCGTCGGGGAGCGCCGCATAGTCGGCATACGTCCAGCGTCCCTGGGGCGGACCGACGAGGGGGGCGGCAACCGTGACAACCGGCAGGACGTCGAGCGGAGCGGACGTCGTCATACCGCTCTCCTTTCACTGGATCACGTCGAAAACGGTGCTGACCGGAACGGTGAAGCCTTCCAGCAGGCGTGACGTTGTCTGTGTGCCGCGTGGAAAGACGCCATGTTCAACGTACTGTTCGCCATCAAGGGTCAACACGGTCACTGTCTCGTCGAGTGGATTGACAATCCAGTACTCCGGGATGCGCGCTTCGGCGTAGTCGTGTCGTTTGACGGTCAGCTCGCGTTCCGGATCGTCAGGGCTGACAATTTCGAGCACCAGATCGGCGCCGGACCAGTACGCTTCCTGATTGCGCGGGTCGTGCCGATCGAGCAGCAACAGCAGGTCTGGCTCGCGATACTTGCCCGGACGAATACGCAGACGAAACGCCGCGAAGAGCACTTCCCCGCCTCCCGGCTGAACACATTCCAGGAACAGGCGGTACAACAACGCCAGGATTCGCTGGTGTGTGCGCGTCGGCATGGGCAGTATCTCCAGAACGCCGTCGGTCAACTCAATGGGCACATTCGTTTGATCAGTCAGGCGCAGGTACATCTCTTCGGTCCAGAGACCCTGGATCGTCCCCAGATCGAGTTCTGCGCCACTCCGGGTCCAGACAAGCCGGAGTACAGGCGTTTCGACGACGGCGCCAGTCGCCCCGGTATCGTTCGTCTGTGCATTCGCGCGTTCCACAGTGCTCATAGATCCTACCCCTGGAAGAAGCGTTCGATCGGTACGGGCAGGGTGACTGCTGACGACGGCAGGCGCGCCTGGCCGCGAAAGACGCCATGTGAGCGATACCCGCCCTTATTGAGCGTCAGGAGTTCCACCGTCTGCGCGCCGGGATCGACGATCCAGTACTCACCCACGCCCGCCCGCGCATAAGCGTCCTGCTTTTCACGCCGGTCGTACCCCGCCGTGCCGGGGGAAAGGATTTCAACGACCAGGTCGGGCGCGCCGATGATGCGACTGGGGGTGATGTGATCGAGATTGGCGCTGAGAACGACCACAATATCCGGTTGCACGACCGTATCCGGCGCCAGTTCGACATCGACCGGCGCTGTCAAGACCTTGCCGTGCCCGGCAAACTGCACGTGGATCGTCAGGAGTGTGGCGATGACGTTACTCGTTATCTGATGCCCGGCGCCGGGGGCTGGCGTCATATAGAGCACTCCTGCGATGATTTCATACCGGTTCCCATCGTCGGGGAGCGCCGCATAGTCGGCATACGTCCAGCGTCCCTGGGGCGGACCGACGAGGGGGGCGGCAGCCGTGACAACCGGCAGGACGTCGAGTGGAACGGACATCGTCATTAGCGCTCTCCTTTCGGCGTGTTGCTCAAGGCATTGTAGCACACGCACGCGTGTCCGTCTGGAAGGGTAGAGTTCTTGGGAGCAATCGGCGGTTCGGCGCGTGCCGGCGTCTTATCGACCATACCCGGACATACTGATGCCGAGCAGGGTTGCGGCGGTCGCAAAACGCTCCGTCCAGATTCGTGCGCGCTGATCGCCTGCGCGTGCGCGCGCTGCCAGTTCGGCGTAGTGGGTTGCGCGGATGGCGAAGACATCATTCTGGGCGCGCCACAGATCGATCGCAAAGGGCAGCGCGCGCACCAATCGCGCCAGATTCAACAGGCGGTCGAACAGTACGGACGACTCCGGATCGGTCAGGAGGCGCGCAGTCACCTGTTCAATGGAGCGGCGCAGTTCGCCGATCAGCGGTTCACGCGCCAGCGACACCCCTGCGCGATGCGCCGAGTCGATCAACGACCGCGCCCGCTCGAAGTCGGGAGGGTCTGCCGTGAGCGCCCGATAGATTGCCATGCTCATGGCGTACTCTGCGGCTGTGGCGACTTCGGGCGGCAGTGGGATGCCCTGGTTGGTCAGGAACGAAATCAGTGGCGTATGGCGGTCGTAGAGCCGCTGGTAGGCAGCGGCAGTCTCTTCAAGCGCGGGCGCCAGGATCGCCCGAACAATAGCCCGCTGTTCATCATAGAAGACCGACTTGAGCGAGTAATCGAGGCGCCCGAAATGCCGCGTCATTGTCTGCACGACGTCGGCGAGATCGGCGCGTTCGAACGCTGGCGAAATGGTGTGCAACAGATCGGCGTAACTCTCAGCGCCATCCTCGGTGCGCACGGCGCCGATCAGGTTCTGGTCGCCGAGATGCAGCACGCCATAACGCAGTTCCGCCGATTCGAGCGTAATCGTTGATGTGACTCGCGCCACTCCCAGCGCCAGTTTTGCATGCCCGGCTTCCATTACCCGGTGGCGTCGCTGCTCGACGGTATAGCAGTAGACCCGCTGTGGATCGGTCTGAATGTTGAACAGCGACGTCGCGGCATAGTGCGCCGCCACCTGGCGCAGGTCGACTACGTGCGGCAGAACCAGTTGTTCGTAAACGCCGCGACCGTTGACAAACTGCGGTATGTTACTGGGCGCTTCTGCAAGCCGCCGCAGGAACTCTGGTTCCAGATCGTCGCCGTCGAGCGCGCGTGCAAGCTGAATTGCACGTGCGGCGTAGTGCAGCACCTGGACCGTTTCAATCCCCGATAGTTCGGCGAAGAACCAGCCGCAACTGGTGTACATCAGCATTGCCTGGCGCTGGATCTCAAGCAGATGCAACACTTCGATCCGTTCTTCGGTGTTCAGTTCACGGGTCGCATGCTCGGCAAGGAACGCATTAACCGACTCAGGTGATCGGTCGAGCACAACACGGATGTAGTCGTCACGCGCCGTCCATGGATCGAACAGCAATCGCTCGGCGGCAGTCTCGAACCGCGCTGCGAGGGTATCGCGCAACCAGTCGAGCGCGGCACGGAGCGGCGCGCGCCATGTTTGCTTCCATCCCTCGCGCCCTCCGGTGCTGCAACCGCAGTCGCTTCGCCAGCGCTCGATACCGTGGAAGCAACTCCACGAGGTGCGTTCAGCGATCTGCACTTCGTGCGTTGGTGGATGAAGGGTCAGAAACGCAGCATAGTTTGTCAGACGCGCCAGGCGCTCGCGTTCGAGATAGTGGAGCGCATATGCCAGCGCCATATCACCGCGGGGATGGTGGTGTCCGTAGGTCTCACCATCGGTAGCAATGTGCACCAGTTGCGGTCCCATGCGCTCGTGGAACCCGCCGATCAGGCGATGGGCGAAGTTGTCGCCATTGTAGAGCAATCCCTCGAATGCGACTGCGCGCGAGATATGACCATTGTAGAAAAAGATGGCGATCGTGCGTCCCGACGGCAGATGCTGAAGATACGGCATCGTCGTATCAATTTTTCCGCCGCTCGCATCCTGCCAGGTCGTTGCGCCAATCTTCCGAACGGCGCGCGCCTGATAGGGCGACAGGATGGTGAAGCGAATACCGCACTCCGCCAGCGTTTCGAGCGTTTCGATATCGACGGCTGTTTCCGGGAGCCACATACCCTCCGGCATCCGTCCAAAGCGGCGCTCAAAGTCACGGATCCCCCAGATTACCTGCGTCCGCTTATCGCGCCGGTTTGCCAGCGGCATGATCATATGGTTGTACGCCTGTGCGATGGCAGACCCATGACCGGCGAAGAGCGTCCTGCTCTGCCGGTCTGCCTCGATGATCGCGTGATATGTTGCAGGAACGTACTTTTCGAGCCAGGCGAGCAGGGTGGGACCGAAGTTGAAACTGATTCGACTGTAGTTGTTGACGATCTGAATGATCCGACCGTCGCCATCAAGAATGCGCGACGCCGTGTTGGGCGTGTAGCATTCGGCGGCGATGCGCTCGTTCCAGTCATGGTATGGATGGGCTGAGTGTTGGGGCGCTATAGTTTCAAGCCACGGATTTTCTCGCGGCGGCTGGTAGAAATGTCCATGAATGCAAACGTAGCGTTCCACTCCTCACTCCTGCTTCTTCCGCTCTTCCCACAGTTCGGTGAACGTCTTTGGCGCAAACGGTGGAAAATCGCGTTGTTTCGTCCATCCGTCGAGCGGCGGCGGCAACCATCGCACCGGTCCATTCCGCCCAAGCAGGCGGGTGCCGAGAGATGCCATCTTCCCGCCCAGGCGATAGAACGCCGGGTTGGTCATCACCTGGCGCCAGCCGAACATCGCCAGCGGTTCATAAACCTCGTATTTGCCGTTTTTCACCGCATCGGCGCGCAGACGCAGCAGCAGGTCGGGAATGGCGATCTTGACCGGGCACGCCCATTCGCACGCGCCACAAAGACTGGAAGCGTGCGGCAGTTTGTGCGCGTCGGGAAGATCCGGTTGCAGCAGCGGGGTCAGGATCGCGCCGATCGGACCGGAGTAGACTCCGCCGTACGCATGCCCGCCGATTGACTGGTAGACCGGACAGGCATTCAGACAGGCGCCACACCGAATGCACATCAGCGCCTCAGCATATGGTCCGCCAATGATCTCCGAGCGGCGATTATCGAGCAGCACCAGGTGGAACTCATCTGGTCCATCCGGTTCGTGCGGGCGGCGCGGTCCGCTGATGATCGAGGTATACACCGAGAGACGCTGCCCGGTTGCCGAGCGCGCAAGCACCTGCAACAACACACCCAGGTCATCAAGGCTCTCACAGATGCGCTCGATCCCCATAATAGCGACATGGATCCGTGGCGCAGTCGTCGTCAGGCGCGCGTTGCCTTCATTTTCGACGATGACGATCGCCCCTTCGTTCGCCACGCCGAAATTGACCCCGCTGATGCCCATATCCGCCTGGAGAAAGCGCTGCCGCAGAACGGTGCGCGCTGTGCGGGTCATCGTCGGGATGTCATCAGTCGGCTCCATGCCCAGATGGTGCACGAACAGGTCGCGCACCTGCTCGCGGGTCTTGTGGATTGCTGGCGCAATAATGTGAGATGGCGTCTCGCCAGCAAGCTGGATGATATACTCTCCCAGATCGGTTTCAATGACTTCCAGCCCCGCCTGTTCGAGCGCTTCATTGAGATGGATCTCTTCCGACGCCATCGACTTTGATTTGACAATCGTGCGCACCCCACGCCGCCGGGCGAGGTCGATGATGTACTGGCGCGCAGCGGCGCCATCCTCCGCCCAACAAACGTGCCCGCCGTGCCGTTCGACATTTTCGGCAAGACGAACCAGCAGTTCATCGAGGCGCGCCAGCGCCCCGGCGCGAATGGCGCGCGCCTGATTGCGCAGCGCCTCGAAATTATCAACATCGGCGACGGCTCGCGCGCGATTGCCGGTGAAGCGAGTCGTCGCTCGCTCCAGAGCAGTTTGCAGTAACGGATCGTGCAACGCGCCATCCACCCGCTCAACGAAAGCAATCGTCTGTGACGACATACCTGTACGCCTCTCTCTTTGCTATTCGAACCCCTAAACCCTTACCCGATTTGCCAGCACTTCGGCGAGGTGACACGCTCGCACCCGTGATTTCGACCGACTGAGACCGCCAGCGATCTGTGTCATACAACTTGCGTCGCCGGTGACGACCAGATCGCACCCACATTCCGTGATGTGCGTCAATTTACGGTGCAGCATCGCTTCGGAGATCTGATGTTGCTTGACTGCGAACAGACCGCCGAAGCCGCAGCATTCGTCGCTTCCCGGCAGGGCGACGATCCGCGCGCCAGCGACATGATCAAGCAACGTGCGCGCCTGTCGTCCCAGCCCTATGTAGCGCATCCCGTGGCATGCATCGTGAAACGCGATGACGCCATCGTATCGCGCGCCGACATCGGTAACGCCGAGAACATCGACCAGATACTCGCTCAACTCATAGGTGCGGCCCGCCAGTTCTTTTGCTGCCGCTGCGTGGCGAGTGCCATGAAACAGTTCGTGGTACAGATGGCGAATCATCGATCCGCATGATCCGGAAGGGAGCACCACATCCCCCTGGTTGCGCAGGATCTCGATGGTTCGTCCCGCAACGGCATAGGCATCGTCGCGGAACCCGGCATTGAACGCCATCTGCCCGCAACACGTCAGTCCACGAGGGACGTGCACCTCGACCCCCTGGCGTTCGAGCAGTTCGGCAGCGGCGAACCCAATGTCGGGATAGATCTGATCGACGATGCAGGTAACGAATAACGCGGCACGTCGGCGCGGCTGCGCGGTCATCAATGACCTCTTCTCTTGCTGATACAAAACTCTTCCAGATCGCATTATAACAAATGTCGCCAGGTGTGGCGCGCGACGCCGGCTCTCATAGAACTCTCATCTTCCGGTTGCATCCTTTGAACCGTCTGGCGCGTCAATCATGGTGAATATAGATGTCGCGGCGGTTATCAACTATCAGCAAGAACAGATTATTGACCAGACCGACAGCGAATGCCGCCGCCATATCCCCTCTTTCACGGTCGCTCACAAGCGACCGTTTTTTGGTTGGCTGAGAATGACAACATGCTATGGAAGTTCGTCCTGATCCAACACGTGGCGTGGGCTTCCGGCAGGAATGCTGTATCGCCGGTGGCGCATCAGACGGCAAGAGTGAGCTGGCGCCCGCAGCGGAAAGCGCGAACGCCGCATCATCGGCAGCGCCGGTGGCGCATCAGACGGCAGGAGTGAGCTGGCGCCCGCAGCGGAAAGGGCGAACGCCGCATCATCGGCAGCGCCGGTGGCGCACCAGACGGCAGGAGCGTACCCACACCCGCAGCGGAAAGGGCGAACGCCACATCACCGGCAGCGCCTGTTTCGCGGCAGAAATGTGGAAGGGGCGCGACTGCGCCCGCGTGGAAAGCGGATCGAGGTCACGCCCCGGTGTGAACGCCCTCAGTGTGAACGCCCCCAGTTGAACGACCGTACTCTCCGTTCCCAGTTCTCAAGTTCTCAGTTCCTGGTTCCTGGTTCCTGGTTCCTGGTTCCTGGTTCCTGGTTCTCGGTTCCTGGTTCTCAGCTCTCCCCATCCAGCGACTCGAGCAGCAATTCCGCCATATCCTTCCGTGCCAGTTGCTCATCGACACCGGCATTCTTTGCTGCGTCCTCGAACATGACCATGCAGAACGGACATGCGAGCGCCAGCGTTTGCGGTTTCTCCTGCATCAACTGCTCCAGGCGGATTGCATTGACGCCACGCTTGCCCCATCCTTCCATCCAGACATTGCCGCCGCCGCCGCCGCAGCACATCGCCCGTTCACGGTTCCAATCCGGCGCTTCGACGAGTTGCACGCCAGGGATGGCTTGCAGCACTGCGCGCGGCGAGTCGTAAATATCATTGTAGCGCCCGATATAGCATGGATCGTGGTAGACGACCTTCTGATTGATCGGTCGTTTCGGTGTGAGTTTCCCTTCGCGCACCAGTTGCGCCAGCAAGTCGGTATGGTGAACGACCTGATAATCGATGCCAGCGCGCCCGCCAAATTGCGGATACTCGTTCTTGATCGTATTGAAACAGTGTGCGCAGGTTGTCACGATCTTCTTGAACCTGTACTGATGCATGGTTTCGATATTTGTCTGCGCCTGTGCCTGGAACAGGAGTTCCTCTCCCATGCGGCGCGCCGGGTCGCCGGTGCAACTCTCCTCCTCGCCGAGGATCGCAAAATCGACGCCAGCGCGGGTCAACAGTTGCACCATCGCGCGGGCGACACGTTTCGAGCGCTCATCATAGGCGGGGGCGCATCCGACCCAGTACAGCACCTCGGCGCTCTCCTTCTCCGCCATCGTCGGCACGTCCAGCCCATCCGTCCAGGCAGTGCGCTCACGTGCTGGCAGGCGCCACGGATTGCCAGCGCGTTCGATGCCTTCCAGCACACGCTTGACATTCGAGGGCACCTCACTCTGGATCATGGTCAGGTTGCGCCGCACATCAACGATCAGGTCGACATGTTCGATCATTGCCGGGCACTCTTCCATACAGGCGCGGCATGTCGTACACGACCAGATCTCGTTCTCGGTATAGATTCCGTGTTCGACCAGCGGCAGCGTCTCGCGGTCACCCTCGATCGTTGCATAGACCGGCGTGCGCTCGGCGACTGGTTTAGGGGCTTCGTTATACTGGTCGGTGCTCAAAACCGTATGCGCCCGCCCCAGACTGCCGTCGTGCAACAGCACCGGTTCGCCGCGTTGCAGGTTCGCCATTTTGGTGATCAGGAACTTGGGCGACAGTTGTGATCCCGAAGCGTATGCCGGACACTTCGACTGACACCGCCCGCACTGCATACAGGCATCGAAATCGAGCCGCTGTTTCCAGGTGAAATCCGCCAGCGTCGCCACACCGAGGCGCGGTTCGTCCTTCTCGATTTCGGCTTCCAGATTGGGAATGGGAGTCAGCGCCCCTTTTGGCTCCAGATCGCGGAAGAATGTGTTGAGCGGCGTATAGATGATGTGCTGAAGTTTCGAGAACGGTATCGACGCAATGAACGCGAACGATGCCAGCGTGTGACTGAACCAGAAGAACAGGTGCAACCCCAATCCGACCGGACTCCCATCGCCGAGACCGATGTTGCGAAACAGGATCGCCAGTCCATAGCCGACAAACGCACGCGGCGCCCAATCCTGGGTGAACACCGGCACGCCGCCGATCGTCTGGTTCGCCAGCCGCAACCCCTCGATAAAGTACCCGCTGAAGCCGATGTACCCCAGCACTGCCAGCGCCCACAGATCGGTGCGCCGGTTGTGCAGCCGGTCGGGGTATCTGGTGTAGCGACGGTACGCCATCCAGATCAGACCGGCGATAAAGAGCAACCCCATGAAATCCATGATCAGCTCATAGTTCTTGTAGAACTCACCGACCAGGATTTTCCCGGCGTTCTCTCCCATAAGCGGCACGGTAAAATCTTCTTCGACGGCGATGATGTCGGTGCCGATAAAGAGCGCGATGAAACCGAAGAAGACGATGGCATGCATAATGCCCGGTCGCCGGTCTTTGAGCGTCTTTTTCTGCCCGAACACCTGCACTACGAACTCGACTGCGCGTTTGCGGAGGTTGTCGATCCGCATATCGGGGCGCCCTTTGCGCCAGCGATTGACGTCGCGCAGCACTCCCCACGTCATCACCGCCAGCACGATGAGCGCAGAACCATACACCGTCAGCGAGCCGACCGTCTCGCCAACATTCCAGTAAATCTCACGGAAGGCTTCGGTCATACGGAGCTCCCCAGGGCCTCATGGCCAGAAACAAGAGATGGTCGCACAAAACCGGATCATCACCGCTCATTGAGGATTGCCGCCACTCTGCGGAAGCGCTGCGCTGTTCTGTCCGAATGATAGCAGATGAGTCAACGCCGGTGCAGCATATCACGTAGAGCGCACCGCGTCAAAACGGCGCATACAATACACAGGACGTGGACAAATGCTTTACGCGAGTGTCCTGTGTAGACCATTGTCATTATGGCATATCGTCTCATCGCATGGGGAGAAGAGGCAACGTCAGGGGGTTAAAGATTCGTAACCAGTTTCTGGCGTGGGGCCAGGTGTCAGCCAGACGGTCAAAGAATGCCTGTTCGTCGCGCCATCCCATGGCAACCATCTCTCTGTCAGGTAGTTTCTTTCTGGCAACAGCGTATCATTACGGGGATGATCTGCCAATCGGAACGCCGCAATTCCCTTCACATCATAGCTCGGTGAGAACACGATGCCTGCCTCAGACAGTATCACAACGCGGTAGACGTGCTTCAGATTTGCCTCTATCCCGCAGTGCGGGATAGGGGTCGAGGGTGAGGACGGATTGCCCATCGCAACACCAGAAAACGCATCTTTGCTCAAATGTTCTGTCCACCCCTAAACTTGTGGGAGAAGGGGGTTGGGGAGAGCACAGGTATAGGTTTTTTGGGAAGCCCCTGCGTGCCATCTCCCGTTTCAGGCATCTGGATGCCCAAACTCCACCTTCTCCCCTTGTGAAAGAAGGAGGCGGGGGGGATCTCACAGGGGTAGATTTTTGGCACGCCCCTGCGTGCCATCTCCCGTTTCAGGCATCTGGACGCCCAAACTCCCCCTTCTCCCCTTGTGGGGGAAAGGGGTCGGGGGGATGAGGGGCAAAAGCGCACGGGAATAAAGAACGCAGGGAGAGGCAGAAACCTCTCCCCGCGTCACCGATGGCGATCATGTGCGGTGATGCACCATCACTCCTTTACCGGGATTCTGGTCTCCCCGACATGATCATGGACAGGAAGAAGACAGTAGCAACGATGAGCACGATGGTGAAGAAAGCCGCCAGAAACACACCCATAGTCGACCTCCCTGGATAATAATGGTATTTTCCGGGAAATCCGGTCTGTTTCTTCATAAAAGAACTCATCGCTTACATTTCCTAGTATACCACAAACCTCACGGGGGCGCAAGGCAACGTGACGTTTGATAATCCGGTTTTATGCCTGTTTTTTACACTTCTAACACATATCAAACACAATTCTAACACAATGAGAAGAAGCCTGTATTCTTATCCCGTCGTCGGATGATTTTTCCTGACGAGGGGTTGTCATGTTCCCGTCACAGAGACGAAGATAGAACGGGTTCTTTCTTTCACGGGAGGCAGGAAACCGATTGTCTCTCTCCGAGAACCATGCCCGTGCGCGGCGCCGCCCTCTCCTGCCCGCATAATTTGTTCACTTTTTGCCGTCGGGCTGATGGAAATTGAGCATTAAATCCGCTCTACCGAACGAGCCGTGGGGCTGAAGCCCTCGGCTATAGAATGCAAAGCCCGCCTGCGTGGGCGAGAGCGGAATAATTACTCAAAGACCATACGCCCTCGGCTATGCAAGGCGAAGCCCGCCTGCGCGGGCTATGGCGGATGATGCATCCAAAGACCATACGCCCTCGGCTATGCAAGGCGAAGCCCGCCTGCGCAGGCTATGGCGGATTATTTCTTCAAAGACCATCATTTCGGTCACTGCGTGGGAAGCGGGATGTTCATTGCGGGTGTCCAAGCGCCCGCTTCCGGCGGAGCGTAGACCGAAATTCATTTCGGTCACTGCGTGGGAAGCGGGATGTTCATTGCGGGTGTCCAAGCGCCCGCTTCCGGCGGAGCGTAGACCGAAATTCATTTCGGTCACCACGTGGGAAGTGCGATGTTCATTGCGGTTGTCCAGGGAGTGTTCGACCTTACCCGAGTGGTATCACGCGACGCGCAGCACGATCTTCGCTGCGCGTGTTGCGCCTGCCAGCAATTCCTCGAACGCTGCCGGTCCTGCCGCCAGTGGTCGTTCTTCGAGCCAGTCGCCGTCGAGCGAAACGCGCCCTTCTGCCAGCAGCGCGAGCGCGCGCGCAAAATCGGCGTCGCTGTAGGTGAAACTGCCGGTCACGGTGATTTCCTGGCGCACAATGTAGTTGGCAGGAAGCATCGACTCTTCTTCGTGGAGCCCGATGAAAACAACACGTCCGCCAGGGGTGACGGCGCGCACTGCCTGATCGCGGGTGATGGTGAGACCCACTGCGTCGATGACGGCATCGGCGCCGCCGGGAGCAAATGCCTGCACTGCGTTGAGGACATTATGACGTGCATTGATGGTCGCAGTGGCGCCCCAGGCGCGCGCCACTGCCAGTCGCCGATCAGAGACGTCGCTCATCAGGATGTGTTCGATCCCTGCGGCACGCGCGGCAACCAGGCAAAGTAGCCCGATCGGACCGGCGCCAAGAATAGCCAGGCGCTCCGGCGCTCCGGTGTGCGCTACAGCGCGGACACTGCACGCCAGCGGTTCGGTGAGCGATCCCAGCGTCAGCGACACGTGATCGGGCAGAGGGACGCAGAGGCGTGCCGGCACTGCCACATAGGTGGCGAATGCGCCGGGACGATGGGCGCTGATCAGTTGTCGGTTGCGGCACAGGTTGCTCTTTCCCGCCCGGCAACGATCACATGCGCCGCACGTCAGCAACGGGTTGAAGGTTACGCGCACGCCAGCGCGCGCTGGCGACCCGTCGCTCAGCGTGGCATCACTGTCGAAGGCGATTCGCCCCGCCGCTTCGTGCCCCATGATCAGCGGTGGTTTCCGCAAACTATTCTGGCCAAGGTACCCGCTCAGTTCTGACCCGCAAATGCCAACCGCTTCCACTGCCACGAGCACCTCACCCGGTTCGGGCGTTGGCGCAGGCTCGCGACGCAGTTCCATCTTGCGCGGTCCAAGCCAGACCAACGCGTCCATCGTGGATGTCATCATCAAATATACTCCAGCTGACTCACCCGCCGCCGCCACTCCGTCTTGATCTCCACCTGCGTTCCATTACTCGCCTGGAAATCCATCAACAGGCGGTTGAACACATTCGGTTGATCGAGGAAGGGAAAATGGTTGGATCGCGGCAACCTGATAACCTGTTGCATGGAGGCATGGTCTTCGTGCAGGAAGCGCGCCTGATCAGGCGACACGATTGCATCCTTCTCGCCGAACACTGCCAGCAACGGCGTCTCCAGCCGTTCGAGGTCTTCGCGCAGATCGGTCTCCGCAACCGACGCGATGACACGCTGAACAACCGTTTCGGAGAGGCTATCGGTGTCCTCGATAATCTCGTTCAGGATCTGCGGATAATCGACATTGAGTTGACGCATCAACCGTGTCCAGACATTGCCAGGGGCGGCGCGTCCGAGGAGGCGTGACAGGGCGCCCGGCTTGACGTGGTTCTGAATCTGCGCACCCTGGATCGGCGTACTGACGATCATCAGGCGAGTGAACCGATCCGGATGCTGACTTACGGCGCGCAGCGCCACCATGCCGCCCAATCCATGCCCCACCAGAGTCGCTTTTGCGATACCAAGGTGGTTCATAAAGTCTATCACCATGCCGACATACTCGGCGATTGAAAACGCTCCATCACGTCGGTCGGACTCGCCGAACCCCCAGAAATCGATGGCGAACGTGCGGTAGCGTTCCGACGCATGCTCCATCGTCGGCAGCCAGTAGCGCCACGAGCCAAGCCAGCTGTGCAGAAAGATCACCGGTGCGCCGCGCCGACCGACGACCTCATAGTGCACCAATCGGTTATCGATATGGATCGCGCTCATGACCAACTCTGCTCTGGCATCTCCGATGATGCTTCTGATGTGGATGGTCTCAGCGGGATGATGAAACTGAATGTGCTTCCTTTGCCGAGATCGCTTTCGACCCACATCTGGCCGCCGTGCAGTTCGACGAATGATTTGGCGATCGACAGCCCCAATCCCGTGCCGCCAGCTTCATCGCGCAGCGGGTTGTCGGCGCGGTAGAAACGGCGGAACAAATGCTGCTGCTGCTCCGGCGAGATACCGACGCCATTATCAATGACATCGACCTGCAGCAGACCCGCCGGGTTCAAGCCGGCGCGCAGTTTGACGATCCCTTCGGGATAGGTGTATTTCACCGCATTTGATGCCAGATTCAGCACGATCTGCGTCAGACGGCGCTTGTCTGCGAAAACGGGCGGCGTGTCTGCGGCAACATCGAAAGTGAACGACAGGCGTTTTCGTTTGATCTCGGCGCGCAACGTTTGCTCCACATCCCGGAAAATATCACCAATGACCACCTTCTCAAAGGTGAGCTGGATTTTATCGCTATCGATCCGACCAATCTCCAGAATATCGTTGATCAGGTCCATCAACCGGTTGGCATTGTTCTTAACAACGCCCAGCGACTTCTTCTGCTCTTCGTTGAGCGGTCCGTTGGCACCGAGCAGCATTAGATCGACGTATCCCTTGATCGAGGTAAGCGGTG
>AFSR01004979.1_pt1 | contig 14110 bp, 16 predicted proteins | sample 296848 | NCBI WGS metagenome assembly AFSR01 (sample SAMN02954305, study PRJNA68063) | hot springs metagenome | biome: terrestrial; feature: Mushroom and Octopus hot springs; material: microbial mat core samples; isolation source: Yellowstone National Park Mushroom and Octopus hot springs ...
GGGCAGGTCGTTGACCCCCGATAGCAGGGTATATTCAAAACTGACTCGCCGCCCGGTGCGCAGCATGTAGTCGCGGCAATCCTGGATTAGAGTGTCCAGAGGGTAGTGGGCTGCCGAAGGGATCAACCGTTGCCGCAGGTCTTGATTGGGGGCATGCAAGCTGACGGCCAGGGTGACTTGCAGATCCTGCTGCGCCAGCCAGGCAATTTGCCGGGGTACCCCCACCGTCGAGAGGGTGATGTGCCGTTGGCCGATGCCGATATCTCGATTCAGGCTGCGGATGGCTTGTACCACCGTATCGCGGTTGAGCAGGGGTTCCCCCATGCCCATAAAGACCACATGGCTGACGCGACGGCCAAAATCTTCCTGCACCGTCAACACCTGATCCAGAATCTCGTGCAGCTCTAGGTTGCGCCGGTAGCCCATCTTGCCGGTGGCACAGAAATCGCAGGCCATCGGGCAGCCCACCTGAGAAGAGACGCAGACCGTCAGACGCTTGGCCGTTGGGATCCCTACCGTTTCGATCAACTGCCCATCCGCCAACCCCAGCAGAAACTTCACAGTACCATCGCGGGCCTCTGTCCGCTGCACAATGCGCGAGCGTCCCACTGGGTAGCTTTGCACCGCCTCTCGCCAAGCCCTAGGAAACACCGTCACCTGTTCCAGGGAGCGGATCCCTTTTTGGTAGATCCAAGCATGCAGTTGTTGCCCGCGATAGGCCGGCTGTCCTTGGGCAACCGCCCAGTCTTTCAGAGCAGACAAGGATTGCCCCAGCAGCGGAATGGGTAGGGCCGACATCAATACCATCTTAGACGAGATCTCAAGAGGCACAGGAGTCCGGCTCCTCTACTCTAGCCTGTCCCTGCAACCCAATCCCCTTCAAGAACTCCGTCCGAGTGGCGCGAACGGCCTCGTCGCCACAGGGTTGCGGTTCCCCTGCCCATGGCAACAACTCCGCCAGAGACAGGGCGGGTGACGGTAAGCAACAATGCTCTCTTAAATCCCTTAAATTCCCTTAAATCAAGTTGCCCAAGGGCTTTTCCACCCCGCACTCAAGTACAGGGCTACCAAGCTATTCCCTGGTGTAGTTTTGTAGAGTGTGTTATGGAGTGCGCCATCGGGACGGAGTCCCTGACAGTTGGACAAAGTCTGCAGGATCAGGAGCGCTCGATCTGAATCTTCTCGATTTCAATCCATTGAATCCATCTGAACCTATGTCTGTTTCCCCCCAACTGGCCCAACTGGCCACCTGGATGGCAGGGCACTTCAACAACCTGCAGCAGGCGCTCGCAGAGCCCGTCTGGTTTGCCAACATTCATGTGTACCAATGTCCCTTGCCTTGGTCGGTGTTCCAGGGGGTGGGGTTTTACGTGGAGCAACTGTACGACATTTATCCTGAGCAGCCCTACCGGCAGCGGGTGATCCACCTCTTCGATACTCCAGATGGGATCCGGATTCAAAACTATGCTCTGACAGCTCCTGACTCCTACAGGTGCGCCGGTCGGGAGTTGTTGCTAAGCAACGCTTACGCGAAGGGGAAATTGGCCGGTCTGACAGCAGCGGAGTTGGAACTCTTGCCCGGCTGTGTCACCCAGGTGGAATGGACGGGATCCTGCTATCGGGGCCGCAGCCTGCCCGGCAAAGGCTGTATTGTTGAACGCAAAGGCAGAACCACCTATTTGTACAGCGAGTTTGAGATCGGAGCCGACTACTTTCACAGCTTGGATCAAGGTCGGGATCCGGAGACCGATCAAGTGATCTGGGGATCCCTATCCGGGCCTTTTCGGTTTGTCAAAAAACAGGATTTTTCCCAGTACCTACCCCGGTGGGCTGAAGTGCTGAACCATGAGGCTGCTGGAGCGACTGGTTGAGCAGCTGCGGGCGCTGGGGATCCCGTTCGCGTCGTCAGCTAGAAATCGCAGAGCCCCGCACTGTACCCGTAGGGTCAGTGTCGGGAGGAATGCGGAAGTTACGATAGAACCATGACCCAAGTCCTGACCGTCTCCTGCAAGCTCAAGGTGTCCCAGTCGCAGGCCGCAAAGTTGGACGCGACCTTGGATGCCTTTGTGCAGGCGTTGAACTGGGTCAACCAAAACACGCCCGAGAAAGTCACCAACGCCGTTAAACTTCAATCTCTGTGCTACCGCGAAATCCGTGCCCGGTTCGGCTTGTCCAGTAACTTGGCAAGGACACCCGCTTACGCGACCAGCAGGTCTGCAGACGGCTGGCCGGTGCCCGCAAGGTTGCCCGACAGAAAAACCGCCCCGTCAAAGCGTTCAAGGGGGGCTTCGCGACCTATGACGCTCGTATCTTTTCGTTCCGCGAGAAAGACTGGACGGTGTCGCTGACCACAGTGGAGGGTCGAGAGCGCTTTGAGCTGGCGATTGGCCGTTACCAGAGAGAACAGTTGGCGGGCTCCAATCCCAAATCGGCCACTCTGGTCAAGCGCAGAGACGGCTCCTACTACATCCAGATTTGCGTAGAGAAAAAACCACCCAAGCAACAAGATACCGACAAGATGATCGGGGTGGACTTGGGAAGGACAGATATTGCCCATACATCAGAGGAGAATAACTGGAATGGACAGCAGTTGAACAGAGTCCGAGACCACTACTCCCGGTTGAGGGCGGTACTCCAACGCAAAGCCAGTAAGGGCACACGCAGTTCGCGGCGCAGATGCAGAGAACTGCTGCAACGGCTGTCTGGCAAGGAGAGACGCTTTCAAGCGTGGGTCAATCATCGCATCTCCAAAGCTATTGTCTCTAGGGCAAAGGTCACAAACAGCGCTATTGCTCTGGAAGACTTGACAGGGATACGGGAGCGGATCAACCAACAACCCCGCAGCAAAGCCGAGCGGCGCAGGGCCAACAGTTGGGCGTTCTACCAGCTGAGGCAGTTTCTGGAATACAAGGCTCTGCGTGCAGGGGTTACCTTGATTCTGGTGCCGCCTGCCTACACGTCGCAGACCTGCCACCGGTGTTTGCACATCCATCCCGACCCTGCGCAATCCTATCGCAGTGGCAAGTCGTTCAAGTGTGGGCACTGTGGATGGGAAGGGGATGCGGATTTGAATGGTGCGAATGTGATTGCGCTTTTGGGGGCTGCCGTAAACCAGCCTAGAGGTTCGTGGTTGGCTTGCCAACTGCAGGGCTACCGAAAGCCCGCCCTGTACTGCGAAGCAGTCAGGGTCGGGTAGTTTACTGCCAGCTTTTTGCGCTTCTTGTACAGGAAAGCGGGATCCTTAGCCCAGGAGGTTGGCGGGCCGACTCAGTTGGATCCCCTGCGAGAGCTGGGGTTGAACTTGTGGGGGATCCTCACCTGGCCAATTTCCTTGGGGCTGGTCGTCTTCTCCTGCTGGGTGCTGTATCGATTTGGCCCCAGCTTGCGCCGACCCCAAATGCCGATTTGGCCGGGGGCCATCGTGGCCAGCCTACTGTGGGTTGGGGTGTCTTGGGGGTTGCGGATTTACGTGGAGCACTTTGGGCAGTTCAACCAAGTCTACGGGGCGGTGGGGGCAGTTATTGTGCTGCTGCTCTGGGTTTGGCTCACTTCCTTGGCGCTGCTGTTTGGGGATCAGATCAACATCGCCCTCTACCAGGCGCAAAAATGGATTGCAGAACGGGATCCCTAGCCCCACCCCAAATCCGAGTCATGGATGCAGACGGAAATTCTCTCGCCCACTCCTGAGCACATTGCCGTAGCGGCGGCGGCCTTGCTGCGGGGCCAGTTGGTGGCCATCCCCACGGAGACGGTTTACGGCCTGGCGGGCAATGGCTTGGATGAGCAGGCAGTGGCAAACATTTTTGCCGCCAAGGAGCGCCCCCGCTTCGATCCCCTGATCCTGCATCTGCCGGCTGGGGTGACCCTAGAGCAGCTGCAGGGGTGGCTGGTGGATGTGTCGGCTTTTACTCCCACCGCCCGTGCTCTGCTGGGATCCCTGATCGACACCTTCTGGCCGGGGCCCCTAACCTTGGTGCTGCCCAAGTGTCCCACCGTGCCGGATCTGGTGAGCAGCGGGTTGCCTACTGTTGCCCTGCGGGTGCCTGCTCACCCGGTGGCTCAAGCTTTGTTGCAGGCGGTGCAAACCCCTCTGGCTGCCCCCAGTGCCAATCGCTTTGGCCGCATCAGCCCCACCTCAGCCCAGGCCGTCTATGCAGAGTTGGGAGGGCGGATCCCTTACATCTTGGACGGGGGAGAGTGTGCCGTGGGCCTGGAGTCCACCGTGCTAAAGCTCAGCCCCGAAGGGATCCCAACGCTGCTGCGCCCAGGAGGGATCCCACTGGAAGCCCTGGAGGCCCACCTGGGGTTGCCCATCCGGTTGCCCCCAGAACAGGCCCCCAAGGATGGCACAACGGGCCCGCCAGAAGCGCCGGGACGACTGAGCAGCCACTATGCCCCCAGTAAGCCCCTCCGGCTTTTGCCCACCCCTTTTGCCCAGCTTCAGCCCGGCGATTGGCAACAGGTGCAGCACCTGACAACCGGTCATTCCCACCTGGGCATCCTCAGCTTTGCCACGGATCCGCAGGCTCTGCTGAACACCCTCTCCCGCCATTGGCCGGGGATCACTTTCAGTTTGGAGTGTTTGGGTTCGGATCCCAAGGCAGCCGCCCGCGCCCTCTTTGCCAGCCTGCGCCGACTGGATGAGGGAGATGCTACGCTCCTGCTGGCAGAGCCCCCACCCATCTCGACGGGGTTGGGCTATGCGATGATGGATCGGCTACGCCGGGCCAGCAGCCTTTCGCGTTAGCGTCGCTTAGCGATATGGAACTCTCCCCCCTCGTTGCCATCGTAATGGGTAGCGATTCCGATTTGCCCACCCTTGCACCTGCCGCCCAGGTGTGTGAGGAGTTTGGGATCCCTTACCAGATGCAGATCCTCAGCGCCCATCGCACCCCCGAGGCGATGGTAGAGTTTGCCCGCCGCGCCCATACCCAAGGGATCCGCGTCATTATTGCCGGGGCAGGGGGAGCAGCCCATTTGCCGGGGATGGTGGCCTCTCTCACCCCCCTGCCGGTGATCGGGGTGCCGGTGCTCAGCCCATCCCTGCAGGGGATCGACTCCCTGTACTCAATTGTGCAAATGCCCAAAGGGATCCCGGTGGCCACGGTGGCCATTGGCAACGGCTACAACGCGGGTCTGTTGGCGGTGCAGATCCTAGCCAGTGGGGATCCCGATCTGCTCCGGCGGGTGATCGCCTATCGGGAAAGCCTAAAACAGGCGGTGCAGGAGAAAAACGACCAGTTGCAAACCCAAGGGTGGAAAGCCTACCTCGACTCTATAAAGCATAAGAGCATAATTTAAGGAGCGTTGATCTATCTTGCCGCTTGCAAAGGGCCAGATAGGGCCGAGTTTTGGGAGTTGCCATCGGTGAAGCATCAATCGGGTCGCCCTTCTTCCGGCCAGGGATCCTGGCCAGAATATCTGCAGCGGGTGGGGCGTGGGGCAGTGGAGACGGGATCCCAAGTTGCTCTGTGGATCCTATCGGGGCCGCAGTGGCGGGTTTTGGCTCTGTCGGCCTTGGCGTTGGCAGGGCTGGCCTTCTGGAATGGGCGGCTGGCGCTCTCTCTGGGGGTGGGCACCTTGGTGATGTTGGGGCTACAGGGGGTGCGCAGCCCTGAGTTCAACCGCCGCTGGCAGGAGTGGCAAGCTTGGTTTCGGCAGGCGGATCGCTGGCTTTTGCTGGCAATTGGTTCGGGAGCAGCCGCCACCTTGGGCACCTACACCCTCATCTCCATCTGGGCAGAATCCACCCAACGCTGGCTGGCCACCGGTGCCATTCTACAGGGATTGGCCACTCTAGCCTTGTTGTCGCTGCTGTTTGGGGAGTGGCTCAGGGGCCGACAAGAGCGGCAACGGTCTCAATTGGAGCGCGACCTCAGCGACATTGCTTCTCCCGATCCCTTCCGACGGCTGGCGGGCGTTCGCCGCTTGCAGAGCTTAATGTCCCACCTGGATCCCGAGCAAACCCGGCTGGCGGTGGATTATCTGCGGTTGGCCCTCGACCAAGAGACGGTAGCGGTTGTGCGGGAAGCCCTGCTGGAGGCCCTACAGGGATGGGGGATCCTGCGCCGCCTCAACGATTTGACCAATCTCAAACACCCCAGCAGGGATCCCTCTTCAAACTAAGATAACGGCTGTCTTGGTCCTCAAGGGTTTGACTGGGATGATAAATTCAGTCCCTTGGGCAATCCGCCAAATAGATTGCTCACCTCAGGTTTAGCTAAACCGCCGAGAAGCCCCGCGCTGTATGCGTAGCAACCCTGCGGGAAGCTAGCTACAGGGTCGGGAGTATGTTACGCGGCATACCCCCTTTCCATCTAGGCTCAGGCTTGTCCCTCTGCCGCCAGCCCCATTGCAAAAAGCTTGCTTGGAGCTGGCCTGCAAGGAAGGCTAGAATCTTTTACTATGGGTAATCCTCTCCAGCCGCTCCCCTAGCCGCACTGTGCCAGCATGTATACCATTTCCGACTTTGACCGCCTGATCCAGTTTCTCCCAGTGGAGATCCGCCCTGAAGTGCAGATCGAGATCGGCACCCCTGACCAGTCTCGGGTTGTGCAGCCGCTGTGGCGCTTTCCCTGGCAAAAGTACTCTCGCTTTGCCATTGACCTCAGCCGTTGGCAGAAGCTGAGCCCTGACCAGCAGAAGATCTACTTCTTGCGAGAAGCGGTGATGGCCACAGAGCTGGCTTTGGGGGATAACTGGTCGGCGTTGTTGCTGTATCCCGCCTTGATCGGGGCCGGCAGCATGGGCATTTGTGAGCTGCAGATGGGAGACAACTCGGTGTGGCTAGCAGCCGGGTGGCCGCTTCGGCGGTGTTTCTGTTGCGCAAAGCGGAGAAGGGCCAGAAGGCCCAGGTAGCAGCCGACGAGTTTGCCGTGCGCTATGCCTCCCAGAATGGCTACACCTCCGAGCAAGCTGCTGCTATCTTGCTGAGCGCGCTGCAGCAGGTGGCCATCCTCGAAGATCGCGTCAAGAACGACTACGACACCACCATGCGCCGCCGCAACCTGGAGTTTTTGGCGCAGCGAGGCCTGGGAGCTGGCACCCTGACCATCAACCCCAAGTACCGCAACAAGGGGCAAAGCTCCAGCCCGAATCCTTTCCAAAACCCTTTCCAGCGCTGAGGCCTCTCAAAGCTAGTTAGGGATTGACTGGGCTTATTCTTCGTCCTCTTCCAACTCTGGAAGCTCCTCAGTTGGGGTAGACTTGATCGCCTCATCTTCTACAATCACAATTTCTGTATCGGGGCTGTAATACCGACGCACATCCCACTCCGTAATCCAGCGGCGAATAATTGACCGCACAGTGGTTGTGCTGTAGAGCTCAGGAAGCTGTGGCAGCGATGGGCGTACCCAATCGGGATAAGCTTTCTGGTAGAGATCCGCTACCCTATGCCACATGGATTGAATGGCCTCGCGGGCTTCTAAGCAGGAACAGAGAGGGGTAGCTTGGCTAATAGCCTCCATGCCGGCCTTTACGACTTCCTCAGACATATGCTTCTGGAGAGCTATCTTAGGTGCTTTCTCCCAATCTCCTTTTTCTTGTAGAATGACCCTCTCGAAATCGCGGGTTACTGCTCCTACGAAAACCAGCGGAGCTTTCTTTATTTCTTCAGGCAGGGTTGTTGTACCAAACAAGTGCCCAAGAACGCGGTACGACTTGACCCGCTGAAGAAGACTGTACTGGGCAATAAGCTCAATCTCATCCACCAAAACCACCAAGCCCCCAAACCCTATGGCCCGACATAGCTGGGCACAGAAGGCCAGGCGCTGCCAGTGTAGGCTTTCTGCAGGGGGTAGCTTGCCAATGGGATAAGCACCTGCCAAGCCGTGATCCCGTAGGCTTCGCCTTACCTCTGAGGACTTCAGAGTGGGCTCACCAGCCCAAAAGCGGACAATGGCGTCTAGCTTCTCGTCATCGCCTCCTAACCTTTGGTACAGAGCCAAGGTGGCCGGCCACCAGCCTGACCCAAACTGCCACTGGTTAACCCAAAGCTGGAACTTCTGGAAAGAAGGCGAGGAGTACTGTAGCCGGGCTGCCATGCCTTGGATCCCACGCTCAACCATGTCAGGGAGCTCGACCTGGGCAAGGAGGCGGGGAATCAGGCGATTGGGGTTACCGAGGGGCAACTCTTTGGAGACGACAACTAGGGAGGTGGCAAAATTATTCTTCCTTGCTCGCTCCTGCAGGGTTAGTAGAAGATGGGACTTGCCTGTCCCAAAATCCCCCTTTATCAGCATTCCTGCAGGGCCTGAACTAGCACCCTTGCACAGCTCTTGAAAACCCTCCTCAATCTGAGACTGCCAAGAGCCAAGTTCTGCAACTGCGAACCGGTTAGGAACGCCATTTCGTAGGGCTTCAATGGCCCGCCTAGCTGCAATCGCTACATTCATAGAAGCTGCACCATAGCTGTGCATGGATTAGGCTTTTGAAGAGAAGAAACCTCATTCTCAATTCGAGTTTGCAAAGCTCGATATCTATGATAAGACAGACGCTCAGATTCAATAAACTCTGGAGGAGCTAAGAAAATTAACACAGTTTTTTCTAGTTCACTCTCCGCATCGATAAACTCACGCAAAGTCTCGTAGAGCTCAAGGATTTGTCGACTGGTAAAGTTAGGGCGTCCACTGGGGGTCCGCTCGTAGTAGTGAAGCAAGCTGACAAGGACTGCTACTAAGCCGGATCGTCGTGTAAATAGTCTTAAGAAAGAAAGTAGAATCTCTCGAGCATTTGTCCTGTCAATCTTTCGAAAAATAGCCGCTTCACGCACCCGGCTGATAGAGCTCAGCGTACCTTTAAGCCACTCTTGAATTGCAGAGCATAGACCTTCCAGAGTGCCTGGGCTTTGAAGGGGTTCGTAGACAAGTCGGACTATGGCTTTGCGAAAGTCAAGGGCTAGTGAGTAATCCAGAAAAATACCTCTCTTAATTTCCCGCTGAAACTCTAGTTTGATCTCACGGGCTTCAATCTGATAGAATTCGGCCAACTGCTCTAAAGTGCAGTCCTGCAGATCTAGCCTGGGAGGGTATCCAATTTTTTGGAGAATGTTGAAGCGCAGATCTTTGGCAAAAGTCTCCCAATCTACTCTCTGAGCAAGGGCAAACCAAAGCTGTTCGACTGAATGCAGCTTTAAGCACTCCTCTGTCAAATCAAAAATATGAAAGGAATACTGGTTAAGCTTTTCCAGCAGCGCTTTCCGCACCCAAGAGTAGGAATCTTTCGGAACAACGGCCAGCTTGACAGTGGCACCACCTTCAGGGATAAAAGAACGCAAGTAGTCTTCTTCCAGACAGCGCAGCCACAAATCAGGCTCTAGCCGACCCTGGCCCTCTTCGCTCATAGCTTCTCAAACTCCAAAAGATAGTAGGCGTGCTCCACCCCAGCTTCGTCTCGAATGCGGTAGTAGCGACCCGAGCGCGTGCCTGTAGACGCGGAGAAGATCAAGCGGTAGCCCTCCACATGGTTGGTGCCATTTCGATCCAAGAGGTAAAGATGCCGCGTAAACTCCACTTCGGTGTAGTCTGGGTTGTTGAGGTGGAGCACCTCGAAGACATCGCGAGCAGGTACTTGAAGAGAACGAGGCAGCTCTGCGCTTGACTTTCTCAAGTAACCCGCTGCAATTTTTGCCGCTTTCCAGATGCGTTCAAGAACTACCTCTGGATTAGTTTCTTTCCCTTTGGTCATTCTTGCTCGGAGAATCTTCTCTGCAATGGCACTGGGCCGTTGAGAGCGTAGAAGCTTGCGATCTATGCGCACTCCCTCCCTGGAAAAGCGCACTAAGGCGGGGAAAGCTACAAAGACATGGGGGCTTTCCGTAGGCAGCCAAGGCTGGCCGACTCGTTCTCCTACCTCGCTAGCAAGTTCTTCAAGAGAAGTTCTCTCCAAAACCTGCTGGGTTTGTTCAAGGGCTTGTCTTACCGTCTCCACCTGGGAAAGAGCCTCGCTGAGGACAGAGCTACAGCCTTGTAGCTGGCGGCTCAGGGCTGGAACTTGCCCTCCTTTACAAGCGACTTGGGCTTTCCCTGCGGTCTCCTTTGCTTTCTTAGTCAGGGCAAATAGCTTGCCTAGCTCGTCGTCAAGAGTCTTGAAGAGGGCTTCAATCATTAGTTTTTGGGCCTTTTCTTCTAGAAAACTAGCATCACCAAGAGTTTGGGTGCAAGGCCTTCCCACCTCCGGCTCTTCAAGGCATACGCAGTTCCCCTTCCACCTCAAGGCGGGTGTAAGGGCCAATGGAGAGGAAGCGCTCCCCTAGCATTTCAGCAGCAGCAGGCTGAATCCAGCCCATACGCTGCAGCAGGTGCAAAGCCAGGGCATATTTGGCCCGCGCGGCCCCGTCCTGTACCTTGATGGCCAGGCCCATGCCTTCCCCGACGCGCCCGATGCATTGGATCCCTTCAGCACCCGATTTGCTCACCAGATCCCCTTGAGTAGCCCGCATCAACTCCGTGTCGAAACATCCCTGTCCGGCCACCATCTCCGGGTGATGGGTCATGGCCCGTGCTACCGATTCCAAGTCGGGCCGCTCGCCAGCAGTCAGTTGGGCGAATAGGGAGGCCAGGTGATTCAGTTGCAGTTGGTAGGTGGGTACCCCACAGTCATCCCGCGCAAACAAAAACTCTTCCGAGGGCATTTGCAGCAAATCCGCCAGCTTGGCCCGCACCAGCGCTTGCACCGGGATGCTGCCGCTGGGCATAGTCCGACAAGGTCCCAGTTTTGGGCGCGGCTGGCCATAAGCATGCCGGCATGTTTGCCGGAGCAGTTGTGGCAAAGGGGGCTGGGCTTGCCGGGTGGGGTGGGGCAGACCAGCAAATCGGGAGATAGATCGGCCCGCCACAGTATGCTGAACACCTGCCGCGCATGAGCCGTGGTGCCCTGATGGGATCCGCACATGATGGCAATATCTTTCTCGCTGAGGCGGTAGCGCTCGCGGATGCCGGTGGAGAGCATGGCCAGTGCTTGGAAAGGTTTGAGGGCAGAACGGGCAAAAACAGGGGTGGTGCTGTTGCCGGCCATGGCCAGAGAACGCCCGCGGCTATCGGCCACGACAGCTTGGCAATGATGGATAGATTCGGTCAACCCCTCCCGCAAGACATGGATTAAGAGTTCAGGGGCGGTGGAACGATTCTCAAATGACATGAAAACCTGGGAAAGGGCTGACGAAGCTGGGAAAGAGGGTGTGTACTCTTCAAATCATACGCGCAGATCCTACGCGAGAAGTTGGCGGGATCCCCTAAAGTAGCAAAATGGAACCCTTCCGCTCGGATCCCTGATCTCTGCCATGTCCTCCAATCCCCTGGTGTTTTTGGTCTGTCACGGCAGCCGGGATCCCGATTATCAGCAGGCTTTGGCAGATTTGTTGGCCCGGGTGCAGCAGCAGCTGGCTCCCCAGCCGGTGGAGCTGGCCCAGTTGGAAGGTCAGCCTCTCACCCTGGCCGAACAGATTCAAGGACGGCTGGCAGCTTGGCTGGGCGCAGGCCGATCTCCCGATCAAGTGGTACTGCTGTCGCTGTTTATGGGCGAGGGATCCCATGTGGAAGAGGATTTACCGGCTGCGGTGAAGCAGGTTCAAGCTCGCTGGCCGCGCCTGCCCATCCGGTTAACACCCCCCATTGGCCAGCACCCGGCCCTCCTGGATCTGTTGGTGGCTCGCATTCTGGCTCCACAGCCCTCTTGCTCTGCAACGCTCAGGCAATCCGGCGAACGGGCAGATGCCTGGATTGTGCTTGGCCATGGCAGCCGTCTGCCGGGGTTTGCCGCCCAGCTCCAAGCAGGGATCCAAACTGTGCAACGGCGCTTGCCCGAGATCCCCTTGCATGTGGCTTTTGCTGCCCAGTCCCCCACCTTAGAAGCGGTCGTGATCCATTGCTTGCGCCTTAGCCAGTGCCGTCTACGGGTGCTGCCGTTTTTTCTCTTTCCAGGCGGTCTGCTGCGCGCCCTACAAGAACAGGCTCAGCGATTACAGCGGGAATGGCCTCTGCTCCAAATCCAGGTGGAGCCGCCCCTCTGGCGGGATCCTCAACTGATGCAGGCCATTGTGGAGACACTCCAGGCTTTTAGCCCGGCGCTGGAATAGCCGAATCTTTCCCGTTCCCTCAAAATGGATATTTCCAACAGCAATGACGCGACCAGGACTTGAGATGGGCAAAGTGTATTTGGTGGGGGCAGGGCCTGGGGATCCAGGGCTGCTGACGGTGAAGGGAAAGGCGCTACTCGCCCACGCGGATGTGGTCATCTACGATGCTCTGGTGGGATCCTCCATCCTGGAGCTGATCCCGCCGACGGCAGAACGGATCTATGCTGGCAAACACTGCGGCGCTCACACCTTGCCCCAGGAGCAGATCACAGCCTTGCTGATGGAGAAAGCTCGGACGGCAGCCGTGGTGGTGCGGCTCAAAGGGGGGGATCCCTTCATCTTTGGGCGAGGCGGCGAGGAGATGTTGGCTCTGGTGCAGGCCGGGATCCCAGTGGAGGTGGTGCCGGGAATTACGGCGGGCATTGCCGCCAGCGCCTATGCCGGGATCCCTCTCACCCATCGCGACCTCAGCTCCTCAGTTGCTTTTGTTACCGGACATGAGGCGGCAGGAAAATACCGCCCTCAGGTCAATTGGCGGGCCCTGGCCGGGGCGGTGGAAACGCTGGTGATCTACATGGGCATGCACAACCTCAGCCACATTGCCGCCGAATTGTTGGCCGGAGGGAAAGCTCCCGATACCCCGGTTGCCCTGATCCGCTGGGGCACCACCCCTGAGCAAGAGATTCATCTGCTCCGCCTGCAGACTCTGGCTGGGCAGCCCTCGCCCGTAGCACCGCCTTCAATTGTTGTGGTGGGAGCGGTGGTCAGCCTGGCCGGCTTGTTGCCCACTTTGCGTCCGCCAGTCTCGTATTGCTCCGCAGCGCTTGCGCAACCGGAATCTCCATGAACGCCTTCTTCCGCAAGTTGGGTGCCCTCTTCTCCGCCTACTACGCCTACATGCTGGAGTACCGGGCCGAGCTGATCCTGTGGGTGTTGGCCGGATCCCTGCCCCTGATCATGATGGGGGTGTGGAGCGAGGCAGCCCGCTCAGGAGACTTCTCGCTGTCTGCTCTGGAGTTCATCCGCTACTTTCTGGCGGTGTTCCTGGTGCGCCAGTTCACCATCGTCTGGGTCATCTGGGACTTTGAGCGAGAGGTGGTCGAAGGCAAATTATCTCCTCGCCTGTTGCAGCCTCTGGATCCCGCTTGGCACCATGTGGCCAGCCACCTGATGGAGCGCTTGGCCCGTCTCCCCTTTACCCTGGTTTTAATCGCCCTTTTCTTCGTCCTCTACCCCCCTGCCTTTTGGATCCCCTCTTGGGCCCAGGCGGGGCTGGGATCCCTGGCCATTCTCCTGGCTTTTGCCCTGCGCTTTCTCATGCAGTACACCCTGGCGCTGCTGGCCTTTTGGGTGGAACGGGTGACGGCCTTGGAGCAGTTCCATTTTTTGGTGTACTTGTTTTTCTCGGGGGTGATCGCTCCTCTGGAGGTGTTCCCACCACCCGTGCGCCAGCTCTTGGCCTGGACACCCTTCCCCTACCTGGTGCACTTTCCCGCCAGCCTCTGGGCAGGGATCCCGGTGGATATTCTGCGCGGCTTTGGCATGGGCCTGGCCTGGACGGGCCTGCTCTGGCTGGCTAACCGCTGGTTGTGGCGCAAAGGCTTGCAACAGTACTCGGGAATGGGAGCTTAGAGGGCCAGGTTCAGCTAGAAATCGCAGGAGCCCCGCACTGTACCCGTAGGGTCAGTGCCGGGAGGAATGCGCTTTGATGAAGTACAATGAACTTATGAGCCAAGTCCTGACCGTCTCCTGTAAGCTCAAGGCGTCCCAGTCGCAAGCCGCCAAATTGGACGCGACTTTGGAGGCTTTTGGCCAAGCCTTGAACTGGGTCAACCAGAACACGCCGGAGAAGATCGTCAACGCGGTCAAACTGCAATCCCTTTGCTACTACGAGATTCGAGCCCGGTTCGGCTTGTCCAGTAACTTGGCTCAACAGGTGTGCAGACGGGTGGCAGGCGCTCGCAAAGTGGCGAGACAGCGCAACCGTCCGGTTAAAGAGTTCAAGCGTAGGTTCGTTACCTACGACGCACGTATCTT
>AFSR01004306.1_pt1 | contig 13984 bp, 8 predicted proteins | sample 296848 | NCBI WGS metagenome assembly AFSR01 (sample SAMN02954305, study PRJNA68063) | hot springs metagenome | biome: terrestrial; feature: Mushroom and Octopus hot springs; material: microbial mat core samples; isolation source: Yellowstone National Park Mushroom and Octopus hot springs ...
ACTCGGGGTACACAGACGGTCCACAGGGGTTGTTGTGGTGCCGCTCGTTGCGCAACAAAATCATCCACAATGCCTTCGGCTGGATGACGCACAGCGTGCTGGAGGGCGTGGTGCGCCAGTACGACCCCGACACGCGCACCTTTACGCCGTTGCCCCGTGCGCTGGTGCGCGTGGTGGGCATCACGCCGCCCAGCATCGCGGGCGTGAACGCAGGCTATGCGATTACCGACTCGAACGGCTTCTACCGAATCGTGGGGCTTGAAGCGGGCGCCTACATCGTGGACGCGGAGCGCCCCGGTTTCAAGACACAGCACCCCGAAACCGTTGTGCTGGTGGCAGAGACCGCCACAATCAACCTGATTATGCTGGCGACGCCCCCAGGGCAAATCAGCGGGCGCGTCATCGATATCAACAACCAGCCCGTGCGCGGCGCACTGGTGCGCGCCACGAACACCACCGACCCCGAACTGACGCGCGAAATCGTTACCGACCCCGACGGCACCTTCCTCATCCCGCGCGTGCCCGTCGGCACTTGGGATGTAACGGTTGCAGGGTTGGCGTTCGGCGGCTATTCGCTGCCGCCTGCGCAGCCCACGCCCGACGGCGTCTATCGAAATGTGCAGGTGCGTTCGGGTGAAACGACGGCTGTAGGCGACTTCGTGCTGGAGCCTGAGCCGGGCACGGTTACGGGAACGGTTACAGACGCGAACACGGGGAACCCGATACCGAACGCCCGCGTCACCGCCGTGGCGGGCACGAACACCCGCGCCGATGTGACCACTGACGCAGACGGCGTCTACACCTTCAGCGTGCCTGCAGGCGAGTATGTGATTACGGCGGTCGCGCCGGGCTACGCGCCTGAGAGCCAGACGCTGAATGTGCCTGCGAACACGACAACCACGCTGAACTTCCAGCTCGCGCTGTTGCCGCCTGGCTCTGCGTCAGGGCGCATCGTGCGACGCTTCGGCGGCGCGCCTGAACCTGGGGTAACCGTGCGCCTGCTGTTTGGCACGACGGAGGTTGTGCCTCCGGTGACCACCGACGCAAACGGCAACTACAGCTTCACGAATGTGCCGCCGGGCGAGTATGTGGTCATCCCTGAAAAGACGGGCTTCACCTTCCGACCCAATCAGCGTTCGGTGACCATTAGCTCGGTGCGCAATACGGTCATTGGCGAGTTCCAGTCGGAGCCGTTGCGCACCTTCTTCAAGGGGCGGTTCCTGGTCTCCGCACCGTATGACTACACGCAAGATGTGCGCGACCTGCTGGCAGTGCCCAGCGCGGCGACCTTCCGCTTCTTCAGCTGGGATCCGAGCCAGTCGCGCTATGTGTTCTATCCGAACGCGCCTGCGAACCGCTTCCAGCTCGGACGCGGCTACTTCCTTGAGACTTCGGAAGACCTGCCGCTTGCTACCGTGGGTACTGCTGCGGATGCGAGCCAGCCGTTCCAGATTCCGCTGCAGGTCGGCTGGAACCTCATCGGCAACCCGTTCACCTTCGATGTGAACTGGAGCCAGGTGCAGTTCATCGACCCCGACACCAACACGGCGGTTTCCTTACCGACGGCGGTGGGTAGGGGCATCGTGGCGAACGCGCTGTGGGGCTACTCGTTCGGCAGCTACACGGCGACGACTCGTATGAAGGTTTGGGAAGGCTACTGGGTGTACGCCTACCGCGCGACGACGCTGATTATCCCGCCCAGTGCGGCGGCGACCAGCGCGTCCAGCCGAAGCGCACTCTCGGAGGCGGGCGGCTGGCGACTGACGCTCGAGGTGCAGTCGGGCGACCTGAAGGATCGCGCTTATATCGGCGTGTCGCGCAGTGCGACGCCGGGCTATGACGCGGCGCACGACCTGCTTAAGCCGCCGCCCGTCGGCGCGGACTATGTGCATATCAGCCTGCCGCGCTTGAACTGGGGCGCGCAGAGCGGAACCTACGGCGTGGACATTCAACCTGCGACCCGTAGCGCAAGCTGGGAGTTCGTGGTGGAGTCCAGCCAGCCCAACCGCGAGGTCACCTTGCACTGGCCCGACGCACAGCAGCTGCCGCGCGCGGCGAACCTCGTGCTGGTGAACCTCGAAACGGGCGAGCGACGCTACCTGCGCACCTCAGGCGCGTACACCTTCCGCACCAACGCCAGCGGCGTGAGCCGATTCCGCCTCGAAATGGCGTCCAGCAGCGGGCTGCTGCGCATCCAGCAAGTGCAGGTGCAGTCAGGACGCGGCGCACAGCACACTATCGCGTTCCAACTGACAGGAGATGCCACCGTTCAGGTGAATATCCTGTCGGGTGGCAAGGTCGTGCGCCAACTGCTGAACCAGGCGACGCGCAGCGGCGTGCAGCAAGCCAGCTGGGACGGACGCGACCAGAGCGGTATCGCGCTACCGCCAGGCACATACACCGTAGAGATTCGAGCCGTGAGTGAGGACGGTCAGGTTGCTCGCGCGACCGCGCCGCTGGTGCTCACGCGCTGAGAACAGACTATGAAGGAGGAGCAATCAGGGTGAAAACACGGATGAGACGAACTTGGACGACGCGCACAGTGCTGGTTGGCGTGCTGAGCATGCTTGCTGTGGGGCTGCTCTACCCGCTGGGCGCTGTGCGCGCCTACGCCCAGCTGGTGCAACTGCCGCGCGTGGCAGTGCTGGACTTCGAGAACAAAAGCGGTTTCGGCGGGGCAAGCATCGCGCGCGCCGCGACCGACGCCGTGGCAGGCGAGTACCAGAAGTTGCGCAAGTTCGAGGTGTTGGCGCGCGGCGAAATCGAACAACAGCTCAGAGACCTTGACCTCGCAACGCCCCTCGATAAGACGGGGTTCCTGCGTCTGGGGCGCGCCCTGCAGACCGAATCGCTCATCACGGGCGAGGTGAACGCCGTGACCTTTGTGGGCAACCCGAAGCAGGCGCAGGTGGTCCTCACCGTGCGCGTTGTTGACATTGCGTCGGGCGAACCGATAAATGGCGCCGTCGCGACAGGCTTTAGCAACCGTCGACCCGGCTACACAGGCGATGACGACACGCTGGTGCAGGAAGCCATCCGCAACGCCGCCTTCGAAGCCGTGCGCATCATCAACAACTACACCATCCCCGAAGCGACCATCCTAAGCACGCGCGCGGGCAAAGAAGTGCTGCTGAACCGTGGCATACGCGGGGGACTGCAGCCGGGCATGGAGATGATTGTCGTGCGGCGCGGCGAGGCGGTCGGGCGCATCCGCGTGACCCAAGTCTCCGATAGTGACGCGGTGGGCGAAATCATCGACTTTGGGCGCGGCATCCAGAGCGAAGACCGCGCACGAGCCATCTTCCGTGTGCCTACGGTTGAGGTCAAGGCAGGGCGCGTAGTCACCGAACGACCCCGTCAACGCGGCGAGGGCAATAAACTCCTGCGGGCGCTGGGTCCGATTCTCATCATCGGGCTGATTGCGTTCGGCGTGGCGCGCGGCTCTTCAGGGGGCAACACACCTGTCCAAACAGTGCTGGCAGAGCCAAGCGCTGATGGCAACTTCGAGCCGTTCGTGCGCATGTCCTGGAAAACCACCCTCTTCGCCAAAAGCGCGAGCGATACTATCCAGTGGCAAATCTACCGCTCCGATTTCATCGGCACGGACGGCAACGGCAACCTGCAGCCTGTAGGCGTTACCCCCGGCAACCAGAACTTCTTCGTAGATACAACGGTTCCCCGCGATTAGCTATGCCAGCTTGCCGCGCGAAGGCAGCGAGGACTTGGAACTGGAGGAGATTGAGGGCGCACCTGGTGTTGCCCCCGGACGCTCCTACACCTATCAAATCGCGTTGGTCTATCGTGAGCGTATCGATGCAGAGGGACAGACGCTCATCCTCTATAAGCTCTCCGACCGCGTGCGCTCAGGGCAGGCGACGGTACTGCTGCCAGTGCGGCTATTGACCCCCGGGCAGCGCAGCGAGGATGTCGACCCGAAGGATGTGCGCTTTAGCTGGCTGGCGGCGGAAGGCGCGAACGCCTACCGCGTAGAGGTCTCTACAGACCCGACCTTCCGCGATCGGAACCGCACCTTCGTATCGCCTGAGATTCTCTCGACCGCCGTGGGCGGCTCGCCTGTCTCCACCGAGCGCATCAATCTGGAGACAGAGTTGCTCAATCGGCTCAGGCTAACCGGGCAGCGCGTCACGCTCTATTGGCGCGTCGGGGCACGCAACCTTGGGGACAATCCCGGTCCACTGCCTGGACCTGGCGGCTTACGCTATGTGTGGAGCCGACCGTCCGAGTTCACCACACAAGAGCTGCCACCCAGCCCATAATCGATCTCGGGGCGTAGGCTGAGGGAAACCTACGCCCCGCTTAATCGTCTTTATAGACAGCAATTTATCGGGAGGAATAGCGATGAGACGGATGTGGTTGTGGCTGTTTGGAGTGGTGGTTGCGCTGTCGTGCGCATCGGCGCAACCGTACAAGCTCACGCCCGAAGAGGTTGTGCCTGGCGAGATTCTCTTGCGCCTAAAGCCTGGCTACACCCTCGAGACCGCGCGTCAGCTGGCAAGCGCGTTCGGCGCGAGTGTGATCCCTATCGCCGTGCAGGATACCTACATCGTGCGCTTGCCCGACAGAGCTGCGCCCAACGCGCTGCTGGAGCGTGTCTACCAAGTCGTTGAAGACCTGCAGAAACGCGCCGAAACGCTGTATGTCGAGCCGCACTGGCGCGCGCGAAAATTCGCTGAACCCAACGACCCCTTGTACCCGCAGCAGTGGGCGTTGCGCATGATGAAAGCCCCCGCCGCTTGGGACGAGGAGAAGGGGAAAGCAGGTATCCGCATCGCAATCATCGACGACAACTTTCAACGCTCGCATCCCGACCTACAAAACCGCTACGACCCCCCTCTCTCGAAACTTTGTGGCAGATCCTCCCCGACGATAAACATCGACTCTTGAAGTTTCGGGCTTGTCGCACGGGCGTCGCCGTGATGGGGCGTCGCTTTTAGCAAAACACGAAACAAACGGTATTGGCATCGCAGGCTTGTGCTGGGGAAGGGGGTGACTGCCGTCGCGCTCAAAGACCCACTGCAGACCCCCAATTCGCCTCTTCCTGGATGGCGCAAAACATCTTAAAGGCGTATCAGTATGTTCTCGACAACGCCGCGGCAATCTCTGTGCTGAACATGAGCTACGGAAGCTACTTCGCCTCTCCCCAAGCAAACAACCTACTGCAGCAAATCTACAATCGTGGCGTGGTTCTTGTGGCAGCTGCGGGCAACGACAGCACCAACCGCCCGTCCTACCCCGCTGATTTTCCGTTTGTGGTGAAGGTCTCTGCCGTGCAGCGGTCAGGCGCGCCTGCGTCCTTCACGAACTACGGCAATATCGATCTTGCCGCGCCTGGAGACGATGTGCTGAGTACCGCTTCTACGGTTCCGCCCTCGTACTTGCCTGAGTCGGGCACATCGTTTGCCTCGCCTTATGTGGCGGCAGCTGTTGCGCTGGTGCTTTCGGCAGGCGCGCCGCGCCACTCCGCAGGCGACGACGAACCCGAAGCTGTTACCATCCTCAAAGACAACGCCGATTCGCGCGGGCGCGCCGTGCCCGATGCCTACTTGGGCGCAGGAATCGTCGATTTGGAGGCAGCGCTGCGCAATCTTGGTGGCGTGAGAATCGCCTTCGTGCAACCGACGCTCGGCGCCGTCGTAGACACGCGCATCGTGCGCGTCCAAGTCGTGGTGCGTCGTGTTCTCAACAACGACCCCGCCAACATCCAGAATGTACGGCTCAACGGCGACCCAATCCCGCGCTCTGTGTGGGAACCAACCGCTGTGGTCGATGCTGATCGAAAAACTATCACGCTCGATTTCACAATCGCCTTGCCTGGACAAGGGCGTCATGTGATTACGGTAGAGGCGATTGGGCAGGATGGTGTTGCGGGCAGCGGCTTTACGCGCGTGGTTGTGCAAGCCCATGTGCAAAACGCGGGGCTGGCGATGTTTTCCACCCCGTACACCCTCAGCGGAACTCCCGAAGAGGTGTTCGGCAACGACGCGATTCTGGCGCGCTACCTTCCTGCAGAAGGAACCTATGCTCGCTACTCTGCAACGAGTAGAGATCCGCGCGCAAGTTTCAACCCGCCTGGGGTGGGTGTGCGCCCCGAAAACGCCAACAATCCGACCCCGCCGCGCGGGCTGGGCTACTTCGTGCGTGCTGCCACACCCGCCTTCATCGTCGGCAACGAGCAGGTAGATACCAACACCGCGTATCTGATACCGCTCCAAGAGGGCTGGAACATGATCGGCAACCCATTTCCCTTCAATGTGCCGTGGGCGGCGTGTGAAGTGGAGGTCGTCGGTCAAGGCGGGATTGTGCAGCGGCTCACGCTGGAAGAGGCTGCCCGAAGAGACTATATCCGCCCGCAGATCTATCGCTATATCCCGCTCACGGGCGAATACACTTGGCGCACGGCGCCCCTGGGTGAGCTGATTGCATGGCAGGCGCACTGGGTGCGCGCGCTTAAACCCTGCACGCTGGTGGTGCCGCCTGTGGGCAGCCTGCGCAGCCGAGCTGACGAGACACCGCGCGTCGCGCCCGCCCTGTCAGACGGCTGGCTCCTGCGCCTGCTTGCTCGCTGCGGCGACCGTGAGGACGCCAACAACTTCATCGGAACCGCTTCCACCGCAAGCGATGAGCTTGCCAACGAGGATGTGGAAAAACCGCCCGCATTCCAGTCGTATGTTGCGCTAAAGATACTGGATTCGCGCACCCGCAGCGCACTGGCACAAGACCTCCGACGCAACGCGCGTCGCACGCAACGCTGGGACATCGAAGTCGCCACCGACCAACCCAATGCCGAGGTCACCCTCCAGTGGAACCAAGAGATACCTGTGCCCAAAGGGATGCGACTGGTGCTGACTGACCAAGTCACGGGCGAGCGCATCTCGATGCTCCAAAACAGCTCGTACCGCTTCCGCACAGACGAGACCAGTCGGCGACGGTTCGTTATTGAGGCACAGGCTGCTCGCACCAGCCGACTGCAGGTGACGCGTGTGTCGATCACCCAGACGCGCGGCAGCCAGTTCGCCATCCAGTACGCGCTCAACGGCGAAGCGACCGTGCAGGTGCTGGTTCAGGACGCAACGGGCAAGACCATTGCGCGTCTACAATCGGGCACGCGCTCAGCGGGCGTCGGCACGGCGACCTGGAACGGGCGCACTGACACGGGAGTCGCGGTACCGCCCGGCACTTACCAAGTGCAGATTATTGCCACAGGTGACGAGGGCGAGGTCGCGCGTGCCGTGCGGCCGCTCATCATCACCCGCTAACCAAGGAGGCAACGAAATCATGAAGCGAGGCATTATCCTAATCGCAATAAGCATTTTGGCGATGACGATGACTTGGGCGCAGGACTACTACATACCTGCTCCTGGAGCGCCCTGTGGCTGCCCTGATAACCAAAATCCTGTCAGCGAAGACTACCGTGCTATTCGGGTGGACAATCAGGTACTTAGCGCAACACTGGGGCTTCGGGGCACGGTCACTTGGTCGCGGCGGTGCTTCTTGCTGGACAGTGGGCGATGTACCACGCGTCCTGCAGAAGGCAGTATCCAGCTGGGAACCGCACAAGGAACAAAGCTTCTGGAAGATGAAGACATTGCGCTCACCTCAGGATATCCTTGGGGCGTCTACCCTGGCGGAATCTATATCACCCTGCGTGCGCAGCGCGAAGGGCAGACCCAGACCTTTGTGTGGGGGCGCGAGGGCGGTCCCAGGGTCATCTTTTCACAAGCTTGGCCTGGCGCCAGCGGCACGTATATCCGCCGCATCTGGAATGTGGAGGGCTGGGATACTGACTTGCGCATTGACCTCATCCAGTCTGCAGCGCGTATCAGCGTGCGCGTGCGCAACAGCGGCGATACGCCCGCCTCGCTCGCGCTCCGCTTGGCATCCGATGTGGAGACGGGCGTCGAGGCGGGGTTCACAGAGCGGGGCGCCTCACGCCCGCCCTATGTCTATGTGCAAGGACAACGCCCCATCACAGTGGATACAGACCTGCGGGGCACGCAAGTCCCAAACGCCATCGAGTTCTATCTGGCGCAAAACCGACTGCCAAGGCTCCACCCGCTATCTGCTGCGCCCCGTCAAAGGATTCGAAGACCAAACCCCTGTCGACCGCTTGGTCATAGGCGATTGGTTCTTTATCCAAGCCACCACAACTTGGGATCCCACGCTGTTCCCCGACGCGTTCATCAATGATGTCGCGATTAACCTATTTGTTAATGCACGCAACTTTGCGCCTGGGCAAGAGCGCGAATATGTGTTCTATGTAACGCTGACGCCTGTCGATCTGGATGTGCAGCCGCCTATCGCCTTGGGCGTGGAGTCGATTCCTGCAATCGCGCCCGATGAGCAAAACCTTAACTCCCTTGAGCAGGGCGGACGCTTCGAAATCGTCGCGACGGTGACGAATCAGTACTTTGTCGTAGGGCGCGAAATCGACCTCACGGATATCGCGGTAGATCTGTCGCTGCCTTCAGGGGTCTCGCTCGCGCCTGGGGAGACCCGCAGGCGGGTTATCGGTCGGCTCGCCCCAAACGAAACCGCAGAGGTCAGGTGGCAAGTGGTCGCCGATCCGTCCGCTGCAGGCTTTGCCACTTTCAAGGTGACCGTTCAAGCGCCGCCCGCGCCTCCCAAAACCGTGACGCGCATAATCCTAATCTCTGCTACGGCAACTCGCAAGCTTGAGTCGGGCTTCCAACTCGCCTCAATCCCGTTCATTACGCTTGGCTCGCTGGATGAGATGCTGAATCTTCCTGCACCCTACCTTGCGAAACGCTGGAACCCTGAGCGCGAGGTCTACGAAACCATCGACTCGATTCGTCCAGGACAAGGCTTCTGGCTGTTCCTGCAGCGCGAGGCGCTCACGGCTCAGTATGATACCAGCTTTTTGCGCTTCCCTGACCAAGCGTTCACTACCAGCGTGCCCGTGCCGCTCAAGAAAGGATGGAACCAGATTGGTAATCCTTACCCGTATCCGCTCATTTTGGGACAGGTGGTGATTGCACCTTCCAGCGACCCGCGCCGCAGTATCACCTTTTTCGAGGCGGCGCAGCGCGGCGTGATTCGGGGTGTTCTCTACTTCTGGGATGAGTTCTCGCGCGAGTATAAGTTCACCTCTGACCCGAATACGCCGCTGTTGCCGCATCGCGGCTACTGGATTAAGGTAAACGAAGACCTTGAGTTCGTGTACCCGCCCGTGCTGTTGCCAGGCGTTGGTTCTGGGACGACACCACGCTCTGCCTCTGAACCGACCAACCTGCCCAACGACTGGCGGCTGCAGATTGTGGCGCGCACGACGCGCGGCGCAGATACCCAGAACTTCATCGGCATCGGCACTGGGCGCAATGTAGGTGACATCGAAGAGCCGCCTGCACCACTACCTGAACGCCCTGTGAACTTAGTCATCCTCAAGTCGGGCACGGGCGCGCCGCTGATGCAAGAAATCCGCCCGCTCGCCAATCGCCAACAGTTCGACCTGCTGGTGGAGGCAGGCGCGGGTGAGGAGGTCACGCTGACCTTCCCGAACCTGAACACGGTGCCGCAGGGCTACCGCCTGCGCCTGACCGACTTGAACACAGGGCGCACCGTCGACCTGCGCACGACGCCTGAGTACCGCTTCGTCTCCACAGGACGCACGCGCCTGCAAATCACCGTCGAGCGCGCGGCGCGTACAGGCGCGCTGATTACCAGCGTGCATGTGAGCAGCGCAGGACGCGGCACAAACAGCGTGTCCATCTCGTATGTGCTGGCGGACAACGCGCAGACCAGCATCCAGATCCTTGGCTCGGATGGGCGCACGATTGCGACCCTGCATCGAGGACGCGCAGCCACTCGCGGCGTCAACACGGTCTCGTGGAACCTGCGCGACGACCAAGGACGCGCCGTGCCGCCCGGAACCTATCAGGTGCAGGTCGAGGCGCGTACCGAAGACGGTCAAACCGCGCGCGCCGTGCGACCGCTGGTGCTGACCCGATAACACAAGCAGGGCTGGGGGCTATCCTCCAGCCCACCTAAAGGAGGCGCAATGGTGAGAACTTACTGGGCAGTGATCATCGCATGCCTGTCGCTCGGATGGAGCGCTGCACAGACGCGCGAGCTGGTGCTGTTCCCGTTCGCTCAAGGCGCAGCGGTGCAGCCGACCGACGAGTTCAATGTGAATGTCGAGGCGCTCAACGCCCTCTACGCACAACTCAAAGAGATTCCCGGCATCTATGTGCTGCGGTTCCGAGAGACGAACCCATCGATCACCCGCGCGGTGGAGGAGAACCGCATTCGGCGCGACCGCCTGAACCCGCCGTTCAACGAGCGCGAGGCGGATGGTACTTGGCGCGCGGCGCGCGTGGGCGCACTGCTGGATGTTGACCTCGCGTTCGCAGGGCGAATCGAGGAGTTCAGCTACGACCCCACCAAGCGCGAGGCGATTATCACCATCAGTGGCGACCTTATCGATGTGCGTTCGGGCGAGGTCATCGTCTCGGTGGCGGAATCGGGACGCGGGCGGTTAGGCTCCGACCAAGAGGATGTGAACATCGCCCGAATCGCGGCGGTGGCTGAGGTCGCCCAGAAGGTGGGCGCAGCGTTGCGCGAACGCTTAGCGCCGCCTGTGCAGCAACCAACCCAACCGCAAGAAGAGCGTCGCCCCGACCGCAAACGCGAACGCGCGACGGTGACGCTGTTCGCGATTATTCTGGGCGCGGTGCTGGGCGGCTCGCAGTTTTAGAATGTGCAACCGACCCATCCGACGACTGTTGGGGCAGGGGGGCTGTGGCTCCTCTGCCTTTGTGCTTGCTGGGCGAATGGGGCGATTCGCCTGAGCGTCTACCCCGCGGCGGCGGTTGCCGATGGCGCATCGCAAATACTGGTGGTCGCCGAAGTGCGCACCAGTCAGGGCAAGCCTGCGCCCGACGGCACGCAGGTCGCGTTCACCACGACGCTGGGCGCGTTCCGCGAGCCTGTGGTCGCCACCGAGGGCGGCGCGGCGCGTGCGACGCTCATCGCCAGCCAGACGCCTGGCACTGCGACGATTACCGCAACCGCCATCGGGCTGGGCGTCGTGGGCGAGACGCAGGCGCTGTTCGTGGCGACCCAAGACGAGCTGCGCAGCGCGACCGACTATGTGCAAGTGCTGGGCACAGAGTACCTCGCCTACGCCAACGAGCAGCGCGTCATCGCCGCGTCGGGCAAAGAGCGCGGCGCAAGCGTCCGTTTCGGCTTCACACGCATCGAGGCGGACGACCTGCAGCTGGAGGTGGAGAGCCTGCGTGTGAAGGCGCGCAACGCCCGCCTGCAGTACGGCTCCGACTCCGCCGAGTTCGCCGAGCTGAGCTACGAGCTGCGCGCCTCGCAAGGATACGGGTTGACCCAACGCGACGGGCGCTGGGAAGTCGTGCGCGTGCGCTACGGGGCAACCGAGCCGTTCGACGCCGTTGTACCGCATGAGCTGTTCCAGTTCGCGGACATCTCCGAATCGGATTTGGTCATCAAGGCGGCGCAGATTTGGTTCTACCCCAACGAGCGCATCCAGTTCCACCGCGCGGAGTTTTATGTGGGCGAGGTGCGCACGTTGAGCCTGCCGCTCTATTCGCAGAGCCTCTGGAGCAACGGGGTGGGGAGCGACACGCTGATTGGCGTGCAGAGCGGGCAGGTCTATCTGGATGTGCCGTACTACTACACGCTGTCGCCGACGCAGATTGGCGCGTTGCGCTTGCGCACGGCGCAGGTGGGCGGGCGCACGATGGGCGCGGCGCGCGGGATGTTCCTTGACCTCGAACACGAGTATCGGGTCGGGCTGGGCACGGGGATGGTGAGCCTCACCAGCCTTGCCCGCAGCGACTGGGGGCTGAACTGGCGGCATCAGCAGCCGCTTGCGCCGAACACGCGCCTCGCGCTGTGGCTCGACTCGCCTGCACATCAGGGCGTCTACGGCTCCGTGCAACTCTCGCATCAAGCGCGGGGCTACTCCACAGGCGCGACGCTTGCGAGCAGCACTTACTGGCGCAGCGTGCGTGCGCAGAGCCTCCGTACGGATGTGTTCATCGAGACCACCCCGCGCCGCGTCGCCGATTTGCCGCTGCGCCAGAGCCTCTCGCTGAACCTCACGACCAACCGCGTGCAGGGCAGTTTGAGGACACAGACCCGTGAAGGCATCGGAGTTCGCGCCCGCTGGAACCTGATTCCTCAATCGCTGGGGCAGGGAACCACCCTCACGGGCGGGCTGACCGTAGGGCGCTTCATCGGCAACCTACCCAACGCGGGCTGGAGCCTCACGGGCACGCTGGGCATTACACAGGCGCTGGGCGCAGGCGGCGCGCTGAGCCTGAACTACGACTACGCTCAAGACGCGCTTGGCGCGAACCTGCTGGGCAGACACCGACTGTCGGGCAGCCTCACCTGGAGCGCGGGCGAGCGATACTACCTCACAGGCTACTTCAGCCGCGCCTTAGACGCCAATTCTGTGAGTTATGTCGGGGACTTCTCGTGGCGAGTTAGCCCCCTCTGGCGGATGGGAGTGGGGTACACTTGGCAGCGGTATCAGCAGTACGACTTTCGCGACCAAACCTTCACGATTGCCTATCGGATAGGCTTCCGCGAGGTCGCGCTGACTTGGTCGTCCTTCACGCAGCGGTGGAGCGTCGATTTGCTGACGGCGTTTTACTGAGCGCGCCGCGCCAGCTGCTCAAACTCCAGCGCGACATCGGCAACCACGGAACGCAGGTCAGACAGCAAGGGCAACTGGGCGCGGGCAATCGCCACATCGTCCAGGTCTAACGGCACGACCAGCAACGCCTCTTGATTGATCGGTCCCTGCGCAATCGCCTTGCCAAAGGGGTTCACCACCCACGACGCGCCCACAAAGCCCTTGCCGCCCTCGAAGCCGACCAGACTGGACTGCACCACATACAGCGTATGCTCGCCGCCGATTTGGGTGAGCATGCGCCGATACGCCTCCACATTCTCGATTTGCTCGGCTTGGAACCCGCGCGCGGGCGAGGCGGTCGGCACATACAACACCTGCGCGCCTTTGAGCGCGACAATCGTGCTGGTATCGAGTGCCAGACATCCTCGCAAATCAGATCGCCGCGCGTCCGAAGCGTGTCGGGAACACCTCCAACCGACGCCCACGCGCCACGAACCGCTCCTCCTCGAACACGCCGTAGGTCGGCAGGAAGAATTTCTGATGCACATGCAGAAGCGACGACTGTGCAGGTTCTGGGTCTAAAGTTGCATACAGTGCGGAGTTGAAGTATTCGCCGTCGCGATACTCGTAGAAGCCGACGCAGATGTCGAGCGGTCGGTCGGGCTGTAGGTCGGCGTACAGGCAGGTGAGGTCGTGCAGCAGTTGCGTCGCGGGGATGGCTAACTCGCGCACGCCGCCCTCCACGAAGTAGCCTGTGGTCGCCGTTTCGGGCAGCGCCAACACATCCACGCCCTCCTGAAGCGACTGACGCATCAGGTCGCCTATCCGCTCCAGATTGCGCTGATACTGCCCCTTGGTGGGCTTGAACTGCCCGACCCCGACCGTGAACCGCCGCTGCACGCCCTCGAACAGGTTGCGTTGCATCATAGCCGTCTCAATAGTCCACAGGACGCAGGTAATACTCGCCGATGGCAGTGGTGGAAAGCATCGCGACGGTCGGCAGGTGGCGTTTCCAGTGCGTGCTGTCCACTTTATTTTTGACCAGCCACACATTGTTGGCAGGGAAGCCCATCTCAATCAGGCGTTCGGGCGAATAGCCCTGCGTGAGGTAGTGCAGAATGCGGTCGGCGCACTGGTACGAGATGCCGAAGTCGCCTTCGTCGGTTTGCCCGACGATGAGGTCGGCGGACGCGGGCTTTTGCACAATCACCTCAGGCACGCCCAAGTAGCGCGCCAGTTGCCACACTTGGGTCTTGAACAGGTCGCCGATGGGGTTCACAGGGGGCGAGTCGTCGGCGTGCCAAGTGAAGTAGCCGAACAGCCGCTCGCTCTTGT
>AFSR01000587.1_pt1 | contig 13976 bp, 13 predicted proteins | sample 296848 | NCBI WGS metagenome assembly AFSR01 (sample SAMN02954305, study PRJNA68063) | hot springs metagenome | biome: terrestrial; feature: Mushroom and Octopus hot springs; material: microbial mat core samples; isolation source: Yellowstone National Park Mushroom and Octopus hot springs ...
TACCGTCTGCTCTCTGTAGGGTTGCAACTCCCCGTTCACCGTGAAGGTAGCGTCTGCGACTGTCGTCTTCTCCATGGTTTTACCTCCTCTTTAGTTCATCCCAATTGATCTTCGCTGGATGCTCCTGATTCTTGTCGAGGGTTCGTTGGATGGAAGCGTTCCAGTCCGAAGGGACGGATCAGCGCTGGTGTCTCTCCGGTCAGGATCAGTTCAGCAATTGCATCTGCTGTAATCGGTGCAAGCAGAATGCCATTTCGATAGTGACCAGTGGCGAGGATCAATCCTTCCACTGGTGTCCGCCCCAGGATCGGTGCATCATCCCGACTGCCAGGTCGCAATCCAGTCCATAGCTCGACAACAGGGGCTTCGTCGATAGACGGGAGAATCTCCCATGCGCGGCGCAGCAGCGCATAGATCCCACCCGCAGTAAGATGGCTGTCAAAGCCCCTTTCTTCTACTGTTGCACCGATGAGTAGCCGACCATCTCGACGAGGAACGAGATAGACATCACGCCCCCAAATGACATGGCGTACCAGAGGCGCGTCTTCAGGCATCGCAATTGCAATCATCTGACCTTTCACAGGCCGTACCGGTGGCCGTGCTTCCCGTGGAATGCCGGGCAGCCCTGCTGACCAGGCGCCAGCTGCAATCACAACGGTTTGTGCCAGGAGCGTCTCGCCTGAGGTAATCTTTACTCCACGCACCTGGTTTCTGTCCACCAGGATTTCGGTCACGGTCGTCCGTTCGCGCAAGATGCCGCCAGCGGCGAGGAAGGCTGTACGCAGAGCGATTAGCACTTTGCGATTATCGACCTGATGATCCAACGGGCTGTAGATGGCAGCGAGCACGTTGCAGGCGAGGTGTGGCTCGCGCTGGCGAGCGACAGGACCGGCGATCCATTCCAGTTCTATGCCCAAACGGCGCTGAAACGTGTATTGATGGTGCAGGCGTTCAGCCTGATCGCGATCCAGAGCCACCACCAGTGTGCCTTCGGTGCGATAGCCTGTATCAATCCCGCTGGACTCCATCAACTCTTGACTGAAATCAGCCCAACGAGCGTGACTTTCTCGCAGCAGGGAAAATAGCCTTTCCTCTCCTGGTTCTGCTTCGATATAGGGCGCCAGCATACCAGCTGAGGCCCAGGTGGCCGCAGGCAGCATCGCAGGACCCACTTCGCTGCGCTCCAGGACAGTCACCGCCTGTCCAGCCTGAGCCAGACGCCAGCCAATGCTCAGTCCAATGATGCCGCCGCCGATGATCAGAACTGGATGTTGCTGTGCTACTGCCATTGAGCACGTTCCTTTCTCGAAGAACAGTCACCGGATCAAGCGACCTGCGATGATTGTAAGCACTCTTCGCGCTCGAAACTCACTCACAACGTTATCTTGTGCTTTTTGTGATAAGCGTTGAACCCTGCCCAACACGGTACGTCATTGCTTCCCCGATCACCCGTCACGCTTGATGTCGCTCGCATGCTGCGTGGCGACTGCCCGGCGGATCCAGGCTTCCTGATCCTCGCGCGTGGTGACGATTCCGTCGAGATACGCAGCGCGCAACCCGGCAAGCAGTTCGCCAAAGCGGGGACCTGGTCGCAACCCTAGCGATTCGAGAAACTTTCCGTCAACTGCAAGCCTGACGCCGCGCAGATGGTCGATGTAGCGCTGGATGGCTTGCGCAGCGGTGTGCGGTTCCGCGATCTGCGCTGCCCGGAGTGCGGCAGTGCCAATGCCATGCAATGCTCGATCAATCGCGCTGTCAGCGATCCGCTGCTCAGGGTGTTCCGCTTTAGCGAGCAGGGTTTCCAGGCGTTCGCGCACCAGGGTGATGTCTGCCAGCAGGCGCGTTTCACTTGCCGGCAGGCGATACGTTGCGGCAAACGTCGCGCGCTCGTCGCCGGTCAGCGGATAGAGCAGGAGCGCCAGATACAGGTCGGGCAGCGCCGTGTCGGGAAAGGCTGCCTGTCGCGCGACGGCAAACCATTCGGCGATCGTGTCTGTCCATCGCAGTGCAGGATGCAACGTGCGCAGCACGCCCAGGTCGTCGAGGAGCGCCAGGGCTGGCTCAGGAGATTCTTCCGCCAGGATCAGCCGCAGTTCGTGCATGATCCGCTGCGGTGTAGCGCGACCGAGAACTCCCTGTTCGAGGGCGTCGCCGATCAGGGCGCGGGTACGCGGCTCGATGGTGAACCCTAAACGTGCGGCAAGGCGTGCCGCGCGCAAGATGCGCGTCGGGTCGTCGATGAAACTCAGATTGTGCAGGACGCGGATCAACTTGCGGGTGATGTCGCGCCGCCCGCCGTAAAAATCGTAGAGCCAGCCATAGCGCGTCGGGTTGAGACAGATCGCCAATGTGTTGATGGTAAAATCGCGTCGGTGCAGATCGTGGCGCAACGACGCTGCTTCAACATCGGGCAGCGCCGAAGGGCGCTCGTAGAACTCGGTGCGCGCCATAACGAAATCGAGCGTCAGCGGGGCTTGTCCCTCTTCGCGGGCAAGGGTCAATGTCGCGGTGCCGAATGCTGCGTGACTGCGCACCATGCCGCCAAGTTCGGCAGCCAGCGCTTCCGCCAGACCGATTGCATCGCCCTCCACAACCAGATCGAGATCATCGGGGGTGCGTTGCAGGATCATATCGCGCACTGCGCCACCGACGATGTACAACGCGGCGCCGCGCTGCTGCGCAATTGCGCCAGCTCGACGGAGAATGGCGAGCAGGTCGCGGTCGAGAAATCGCTCCAGCGCCTCACCAACAAGATCGTGATCGCTTGTGCCTGCGACCTGCCCTGCTGCCCAGGCGCGCAGCAGGTCGCTGCGGGTGATGATCCCCAGCAGTCGTTTCTGAGAGTCAACCACCAGCAGACGCCCGGTGCGGTCGCCGTTATCGGCGGCGAGTGCGCTGCGCACCGTTGCAAGCGATGCGTCCGGCGGCAACAGCGTCGGTCCATGCCACAGGTAACGCGCCAGCGGTGCGTCGCGCAGCCCGTGACGCAGCGCCCGGTCGAGATCGCGCCGTGAGATCAGACCCTGGACAACCCCATCGTGATTGACGACCGGCAATGCGCCATGACCATAGCGCAACAGGAGTTCTTCCGCCTGCGCCACCGTTGCATCGAGCGGCGCCGTATGCACCGGACGGGTCATGATGTCGGCGGCGGTCAATGCCGGTCGCATCAGTTCGCGTACTGCCGCTTCCACCTGCTTCAGCAGCGAAACGGCATCAACACCGCGCACATACGCAGCGGCAGCATAGCGATGTCCTCCGCCGCCGAACCGCGCCGCCAGCGCGCCGGCATCGAGCGTATCGGCACTGGCGCGCAGAATAAGTTGCGTGCCGGTATCGCCGGTTGCGATCGCCAGCACAATGACCGCCGGGGCATACAGGTCGCGCAGGCGATGGGCAAGCGATGAGAGTTCGGGCACTGGTCCATCGACGCGCGCCCGGGCGAACAGCACACTCCAGCCGCTGATCTCTTCCAGGCGCATGGTCTGTTCGAGTTGATGCAACACCTGCTCTTGAACTGCCGAGAGAGGACGGCGGAGAAACTCGCCAACCGCTTCGATCCGCGCGCCGCGTTCGAGCAACCATGCGGCGCAGGCGACATCGATAGCGCGTGTGCCGGGCAGTGCCAGGTTGCCAGTGTCCTCATAAATGCCAAGAAGGAGCAGAGTCGCTTCGACGGGGGTCAACGGCAGGTGATGTTCCATCAGACGGCGCACGAGAATCGTCGTGGTGGCGCCGGTATCGGCATAGATCAACTCTTCGTTGGGGGCGAGATCGCGTTCAGGGCGATGGTGATCAATAATGATCGTTGGGATCGGTGTGTCACCCAGCAATGGCAGGCGCGGGGCGGTAGACGTATCCACCAGGATCAGGCGTGTCACCGGTTCGCGCGGCAGGTCACTCATGCGGACGAACGGCAATTCCTCGCGGTACAGCGCAGCAAACTCGCGCACATTCTCGTTCAACTGCGGGTTGAGCACCGCCAGTGCGCCGGGATAGAGGCGCGTCGCCGCCATTTGCGATGCCAGCGCATCGAAATCGGTATTGCTATGGGTGAGGATCAGTTCCATAAATCGGCGACAGCGCGTTCGAACCATTCAATCCAGGGCCAGACACGCTGCTTGCTGAACTCAGGTAACGGCGCACGTCGCAGACCCAGGTCGAGCAGCGAAAGGGTGCAATTCTCCGCCATGCGGCGACACTCGACCCAGCCTGCCACTTCACGCCCGTCATTCAGTGTAACATAGACTGCGATGGTGATCGGTCCGACGTATTCGCCATACTGGCGATTGACCCGATCAGGGTGCATCTCGCCGAAGCGGATCTGCTGGTAGGGGATGCGCTGTGCGCGCAAAGCGTAGGCTACCTGATCCTCATATGACCGGATGACCGGCGGGCGCAATGCGAGCAGCGCCCCGATGGCGGCAATGCACATCAGGGCGCAGACAGCAAGAACGAGGGCTGAACGCACGATAACAGCACGATTCACCATGACAGCGCAACTTCGCGTCCGGTCTCTGCACTCTCCAGAACAGCTTCCATCATTTCCTGCACGATCAACCCGTGGCGCAGCGGCGCCTGGCATGGCACACCGTCCAGGATGCATTCGACGAAGTGGGCAGCGATAGCATTCCATACTCCTTCCCAGTCTTTGGGAATGTGGAACGTGCTGTCCACCGGCGTACCGGCGATGGTGCGATAGATGGTCAACGGATTATAGCAACGCACGCCTGCTTCGGTACCGAATAGCTCGATCTGGAAATCGTCGGGTTGATGCGCCGCCCAAAAACTTTCGACCTGAAGCCCGGCGCCATTGGCAAAGCGAATGAAACCGCCAGCGTAGTCATCGGCGGCATACTGTTGCGCCAGCGCCGGCTGTGGCTTGTAGTCGAAATAGCCAATGCCGCGCGGACCGAATTTCGCCCCGGCGACAGCGACGGCGCTCACCGGTTGCGGCATGCCCATCATCCACCATGCGGCATCGAGCACGTGCACCCCCATATCGCGGAAGGCGCCGCCGCCTTTTTGAACAAACCCCGGACTCCAGTGCGGAATGCCACTACGGCGCACGCTGCGCGCACGCGCATAGTACACCTCGCCGAGTTCGCCACGCGCTGCCATAGCGCCGACGATCTGCGTCTCGCGGGAAAACCGGGTCGAGAGCGACATCATATTGACAACCCCTGCCGCCTCGGCTGCTGCAACCAGATCGCGCGCCGGAGCGACGGCATCTGCGAGCGGCTTGGTGACCAGCACATGCTTGTCGTTGCGCACGGCTTCAAGTGCAACCGGGACGTGGAGTTGGTTGGGCGTGCCGACGAACACCGCATCAATCGAGTGGTCACGGCACGTCTCGCGGTAGTCGGTATAGAAGGCGAGCGGTTCGGGAATCTTCAGTTCCGTCGCCAGTTTGTGCATCCGCTCTTCATCAATGTCGCAGAGCGCGACGATACGCGCGCGCGGCGTGTTCAGAAAGCCGCGCGCATTCGCTTTACCGATGCCCATGCCAACAATAGCGATGCGTACTTCTTCCATGGGGTGGCGTCTCCGTATGCAATGAAGCGTCTGTCACCATCGACGGCAGAACCGGTGCTGGTTGCCGGACGCCGGTCCTGTCTCACTCCAGTTTCAGCGACCGCCCAATGATTTCCTTCATGATCTCGGTGGTTCCGCCATAGATCGTCTGGACGCGCGCATCCAGAAATGCGCGCGCAATCGGATATTCGCGCATATAGCCGTAGCCGCCATGCAGTTGCAAACAGGCGTGAACCACACGCTGCTGGAGTTCGGTCGTCCACCATTTTGCCATCGCTGCGGTCTCGGCAGTCAACTCGCCCCGGTTCAACGCCAGCACGCACTGATCGACAAACACACGCCCGATCTGCACTTCGGTCACGAGTTCCGCCAGCGTAAAACGCACCGACTGAAGCGCGCCGATCGGTCGCCCAAACGCCTCACGTTCGCGGCAGTAGCGGATCGTCTGTTCGAGCGCCGCTTCTGCGGCAGCCACGGCGCCAACCGCAATCGCAAGGCGTTCGCGCGGCAATTGTTCCATCAGATAACGAAAGCCCTGTCCTTCTTCGCCGAGGAGGTGATCACGCGGCACGCGCACATTGTGGAAGAACAGTTCAGCGGTATCCTGCGCGTGCAGTCCAATCTTTTCCAGGCGTCTGCCGCGCTCGTACCCCGGCATATCACGCTCGACGACCAGCAAACTGATCCCCTTATGCCCGGCTTCCGGGTTGGTCTTCGCCGCCACGATCACCAGGTCGTTGAGGATGCCGTTGGAGATGAAGGTCTTCTGTCCGTTCAGGAGGTACACATCGCCATCGCGTAGCGCTGTTGTGCGAATCGCTGCGAGATCGCTGCCGGCGCCCGGTTCGGTCATCGCAATGGCGGTGATGCACTCGCCGCTGACGCAGCGCGGTAACCAGCGTCGGCGTTGATCCGGCGTGCCATAGTGCGTGATGTAGGGAACGACGATATCGGTATGCAACACGAAACCCGGACCGGTCGCGCCAGCGCGCCACAACTCTTCGCCAATAACAACATTGAAGCGGTAATCGCGTGCGCTGGGGCCGCCGTACTCCTCCAGTACATCCATACAGAGAAATCCCTAACGACCAGCTGCCTGCCAGAGATCGCATGGAACGACGCCGATACGCTCCCATTCGGCGTGGAAGGGCGCAATCTCGCGCTCGACGAATGCGCGAAACGCGGCGCGGAAAAGGTCATGTTCCGGCTCAAACAGGGTGCGTTTCATCAGACCAGAATATCCGGCACTGGCGCGGGCGAGCGGGTCGTAATCTGTTTGCCCAGGCGATCAAGCGCATATTCGATCCCCGCTTGCAGGTTGCTGCGGGTTACAACGGTGCTCAGATCGATGCCCAGGTGCACCATCGCCTGCGCCACTTCCGCCGAGATGCCGACCAGGACGCAATGGGCGCCAAGGAGCGATGCCGCGCGGGTCGTCTGAATCAGGTGGTTGGCAACCGACGTATCCACAACCGATACTCCCGTGATGTCGATGATGGCGATCTCGGCGGCATAATGCTGAATGCCGTTGAGCAACGCTTCCATGATCTGCGCGCTGCGCCGGCTGTCGATCGATCCGACAAGTGGGAGCACAATAATCTCGTCGTAGATCGGCACGACCGGCGTTGACATTTCGCGGATCGCCTGGATGAGACGTTCCTGTTCCTCGACGGTTGCGCGCAGTTGCTCCCGGCTGCGCTCCAGTTCCACGCGCTCCAGCATGCGCTTTGTAATCACCTCGGTAAAGAAGACGATCCCACCGATTGAGCCATCTCCCCTGAACCAGGGGTAGCACTTCCAGTTCAACCACTCGGTCGACCCATCATCACGGGTCCAGGGATCCTCCTCCGCTTCCTCGAAGGAGCCAGCCAGCGCCCTGCGGTGCACCTCTTTCCAGCGTTCGGGCAAGATCGGGGAAGATCTCGTAGTGGGAGCGACCAATGATATCCTGCCCCTCCAGATGGTAATCACGAATCCAGCGCTGGTTTGCCAGGATGTAACGCATATCGGAGTCGAGCATGGCAACCGCAGCAGGGGCATGTTCGACGAAGAAGCGCAATCGTTCTTCGCTGGCACGCAGTTCATCCTCAATGGTCGCATAACGTTGCATCTGCTGCTCCAGTTCTGCGATCCGCGCACGAAGTTGCTCAATCTCGGTTTCGGGAGCGTCGGTCATGTCTGCCTCACAATGGTAAAAAAGATGTATACGACCTGATGCTATTATAGTACAGAAGTCGCAGGCGCGGCGTGGAAGCGCACACGACCCCGTTCCGTAGTGTACGGTGTCTGCATTACGGGAACATACCGACCTGCAGGCGGCCGAGGGCAGATGGAGATTGAGAATTTACAGCAGTTCTCAGATACACTGACCCTTGTCTGGGTCTGCCGTGTCGCGCGAGACGATCGCTTCCAGCAGAGAGTAGACCGAAATGTATTTCGGTCATCGCGTGGGGCGCGACTCTGGGAATGTTCAACCCCGTCCAATTGGGTTCAAACTTTGCGAGAAATGCTATCATCCGGTATGCGCCTCTTGCCGTCGGGCTGATGACGATTGAGCATTTATTCCGCTCTACCGCGCCAGCCGTGGGGCTGATGGAGATTGAGAATTTATTCCGCTATACCGCGCTAGCCGTGGGGCTGAAGCCCTCGGCTAACCAGGGCAATGCCCGCCTGCGCGGGCTATACGATTACTTTATTCGAAAGCACCATAAGCCCTCGGCTATGGAATGCAAAGCCCGCCTGCGCGGGCTATGGCGGATTATGTACTCAAAGACCATACGCCCTCGGCCAGGCAAGGCGAAGCCCGCCCGCGCACCCAGGCATGCGGGCGGGACGCCTGCACACTCAGGCATGCGGGTGCGACGCCCGCGCCCCCAGGCATGCGGGTGCGACGCCCGCGCCCCCAGACCTGCGCAGGCAGGAATAATGCCGGAACGATCGTCGGTTGCCCTGGCGGGAAGGCGCCCTACCGAATCAAGATTTGGCATCAGGTCGGGGCGACATGCGCCAGGTAGCGCTCGCACATCAGAGACAGGATGGCATCTCCAGGCATCTTCCAGATCGTTTCGTTGAAAATCTCGACTTCGATGAAACCGCGATAGCCAGCGGCATCGACCGCTTCGCGCAGCGAGCGCAGTTCGATCACGCCATCGCCCATCATGCCGCGCCCGTTGAGCACATCAGGCAGCGGCGTGATCCAGTCGGACACGTGATAACCGGCAATCCGCGCGCCACACCGCCGGATGAGATGGTAGACCCCGGCATCCCACCAGACGTGGTATGCATCGATCACAACCTTGACGTGAGGTGAGTCGAAGCGTTCCGCCAGGACGATCGCTTCGTGCAGGCTGGTGATGACCGAACGGTCGGCGGCGAACATAGGGTGCAGCGGTTCAATGCCCAGGGTGACGCCGTGCTGAATCGCATCCGGCAGGACGGCAGCGATCCCTTCTTCGACCATCATTCGCGCTGCACGGATGTTGCGATCAGGCGCTGGACCGCACACCAGCACCAGAACATCGGCGTTCAGCGTCGCAGCTTCTTCGATGGCGCGCCGGTTGTCGTCAATGCGAGCGGCGCGTTCGGCGCGTGTGGCGGCGGGGAACCAACCGCCGCGGCAGAGACTGGAGCAGTGCAATCCGGCGTCGCGCAGCAGGCGCGCGGCGGCGGCGACTCCCATTTCGGCGAGACGGTCGCGCCAGACGCCGATCGCCGGGATTCCGGCGCGGATGCACCCATCGACTGCTTCACGGAGCGACCAGTGTTTTGTGGTTGCCTGATTCAAGCTCAGGCGTGAAAGATCACCCGCCATTGGTTACTCCTCAATACCTGCCAGTGCCAGGACGATGCGCATACGTGCAACTGCACGATCAGGATCGCAAAGCACGCCAGCCTGATCGGCGAGGATGAACAGGCGCGCCAGATGCAGAATGGAACGGGCGCTCTCCTGCCCGCCGACCATGCGGAAGTGGCGCTGATGCCCATTGAGATAGGCAAGGAAGACCACTCCCGTTTTGTAAAAGTAGGTTGGCGGTTGAAAGATATGCCGTGAGAGGGGTACAGTTGGTTCAAGGATCGCGCGGAAACGTTCCGGATTGTCGGCGTCGAGCGCCTGGAGCGCTGCTGAAGCCGCCGGAGCGATCGCATCGAAGATTCCCAGCAGTGCGTCGCTGTACCCCTGGTCATCACCGAGGATCAACTCCGGGTAGTTGAAATCGTCGCCGGAGTACATACGCACACCGGGCGGGAGCCGTCGCCGCATCTGGATCTCGCGTTGCGCGTCGAGCAGCGAGATTTTGATACCGTCAATCTTTGCAGCATGCTCGTGAATAATGGCAAGCGCCGTTTCCATAGCGGCATCGAGATCATGGCTGCCCCAGTACCCCGCCAGCGCCGGATCGAACATATCGCCGAGCCAGTGAAGAATGACCGGTTCGCGCACCTGTGAGAGCAGGCGCCCGTAGACGCGCGCATAGTCATCGGGGCTGCGCGCGCAGGCGGCAAGCGCGCGGCTTGCCATCAGGATCACGCGCCCGCCGCACCGTTCGACCGCCTCGATCTGTTCGAGGTACGCCGCCTCGACCTGATCGAGAGAAAGATCGGGACGCGGCGGGAGATGGTCGGTTCCCGCGCCGCAGGCGATCATTCCGCCGACGGCGCGCGCTTCTGCGACCGAGCGTTCGATGAGTTCACGCGCGGTCGTCCAGTCGAGACCCATACCGCGCTGGGCAGTATCCATCGCCTCGGCGACGCCCAGACCGAGCGACCAGAGATAGCGCCGGTATGCCAGAGTTGTGTCCCAGTCGAGCGCTGGCGGCGATACTGGCGTGGTATCGGCGAGCGGATCGGCGACAACGTGGGCTGCGGCGAAGAAGACGCGGCTGCGCAGCGGCGCGCGCGGCGGTGCGAATCCGGCAGAAGCGCGCAATGCGTAGGGGCGCAGCGAGCGGTCGGGAAATGGGAGCATCAACGTTGGCGGCATACACACCTTCTTTCATACTTCGAGCGGCGGAACATCGATCCAGCGGCGTTCGTGCCAGGAGCGCAACCCCAGTTCGGCAAGCTGCACCCCCTTTGCGCCTTCCAGGAGATCCCAGCGGAAGGATCCTTCACCGGCGACGTATTTCAGAAACAGTTCCCACTGGACACGAAACGCATTATCGAACGTTTCATTGTCGGGAACCGGTTGCCAGCCAGCGCGGAAATCGATCGGGTTCGGCAGATCGGGATTCCAGAGCGGGCGAGGCGTCGTTACCCGCGGTTGGACGCGGCACTCGCGTAATCCGGCGACGGCGCTGCCGTGGGTACCGTCCACCTGCAACACGAACAGATCATCACGGTAGACCCGCACGCACCACGATGAGTTGATCTGAGCGATGACGCCTCCTTCGAGTTCAAACGTCGCATACGCCGAGTCATCGGCGGTCACCACATACCGGCGCCCCTGTTCGTCCACCCGTTCAGGAACATGGATCGCACCCAGGCACATCACTGCACGCACCGGAGCGAACAGGTTATCGAGCACATAGCGCCAGTGGCAGAGCATATCGACAATAATGCCGCCGCCCTCTTCCTTGCGATAGTTCCAGGAAGGACGCTGCCCGGATTGCCAGTCCCCCTCGAAAACCCAGTAGCCGAACTCACCGCGTACCGAGAGGATTCTGCCGAAGAAACCGCTTTCAACCAGGCGTTTGAGTTTGCGCAGGCCAGGGAGAAAGAGTTTATCCTGCACGACGCCGTGCCTGATACCGGCAGCTTTCGCGCGGCGCGCCAGGTCGAGCGCATCGTCGAGGGTTGCTGCGGACGGTTTTTCGCAGTAGATATGTTTTCCGGCTGCAATCGCCGCGCGCACGCTTTCCGCGCGACGTTGGGTTGTCTGTGCATCGAAGTAGATCACATCGGCAGGATTGGCAAGGCATGCATCGAGATCGGTGCTCCAGCGGGAGATGCCGTACATATCTGCCAGTGTACGCACCTTCTGCTCGTTGCGCCCGACCAGGATCGGGTCAGGCATCACCACATCGCCGTTTGCGAGCGGCACGCCGCCAGCCTGACGAATAGCAACAATCGAGCGCACGAGATGCTGATTGGTTCCCATTCGTCCGGTAACGCCGTTCATAATGATACCCAGCGAGAGCGTAGCCATAGAACATCCTTTCTGCCGAAAAACGACAACAAAAAAACGAACGCGCTCAGGCGGCGCGCCTGGACAGCGCATATCTCGAATGAGACGTGCCGGTTATGTCGCGGATGGCGGCGCCGTGCTCTGACGCACGATCATCTCGGTCGGCAGGTGAATGGTGCGCAGGGTATCTTCTGCCGAGAGCGCCAGTGCGAGCGCCTCTGATCCGAGTTGACTCATCGGCACGCGCACAGTCGTCAACGCCGGTGTCACATCGGCAGCAATCGGAATGTCATCGAAACCGACAATCGACATCTGATCGGGCACAGCGATCCCGCGTTCGCGCAGGGCAGCGAGCGCACCGATTGCCATCACATCGTTGAGTGCGAAGATTGCCGTGATTGATGGAAAGCGCTCCAACAGATTGATTGCTGCCTGCGCGCCGCCATCGCGGGTAAAATCGCCGGCAATGATGGCGTCCGGCGGCAGCGTGATCCCGCCTGCCTGAAGCGCCTGCACAAAGCCGCTGCGCCGATCACGGGAGGTGGTCAGCAGCGCAGGACCGTCGATTATGCCAAATGAGCGATGCCCCAGGTCGAGCAGATAGTGCGCCAGCGCCCGCGCACCGCCGACGTTGTCGGGAACAACGGCATCGGCAGCGATATTGTGGCGACCGATGACCGCCACCCGTCCTCCCATTGAGGCAAACGAGTCGAGTCGCTCAGTCATAGATCGGCAGTAGGCGCGATCATCGAGACCGCTGCCTGCCAGAATGATCGCCTCGACGCGCTGCTTCTGCAGCAGATGCACATACTCCAGTTCACGCTGCGGATCGCGGAAGGTATTGCACACGATCATCAACCGCCCGGCATCGGCAGCGCTGCGCTGAATGCCGCGCAGGATTTCTGCAAAGTATGGATCGCTGACGTCGTGGACGATCACCCCCACGGTCTGTGTAGCAGCGCGGGCAAGCGCTTGCGCGTGCGCATTAGGAACGTAGTGCAGTTCACGCGCGGCAGCCGTAACGCGTGCGCGCATCTCATCACTCACGGCGCGCGCGCTGCCGTTGAGCACACGTGATGCAGTAGCCAGCGAAACTCCGGCGCGACGAGCAACATCAGCAAGGGTGACAGCCATACGCTTTTTGCTTCAACCTTCGTTTGACATCCCGATTATACCATGCGATATGCCATTTACTGAAAGCGATTTCCGAAGAACGTTACTGCTGCGAGGGAGCGCCGTCCAGGTCGCGACAGGGTATAATACAAACCAGATCCGCGATCATCCCTCAACCGACGCGGCGCTGCTCAGGATCGGTGTTTGCGCCAGATGCATTGCGGTGTAAACCTGCCAATCGGTCATGAGCGGCAGCGGGAGGAAGGCACACGACAGTGGATACGCCTGTCGAACATCACTATCTCCGCATCAACGGCATTCGCTTCCATGTCGTCCGCGCAGGGTGCGGTGATCGTCTCCTGCTGCTTTTGCACGGTTTTCCAGAGTTCTGGTGGTCATGGCGTCATCAGATCGATGCACTCGCCGATCGCTATACTGTCGTTGCGCCCGATCTGCGCGGCTACAATGAAACCGAGAAACCTGCCCGCGGCTACGAACTGCCGGTGCTGGTGCAGGATGTGGTTGAACTGATCCAGGCATCTGGCTTTCAGCGGGCATACGTCGCCGGGCACGACTGGGGCGGCATGATCGCCTGGTCGCTGGCGATTGCGCATCCGGAGCGCGTCGAGCGATTGATTGCGCTGAACATGCCGCATCCGGCGCGTTTCTATCAGGAACTGCGGCAGAATCCGGAACAACGTCGTCGCTCGCGGTATATCCTCTTCTTTCAGATCCCATGGCTGCCTGAACTTGTGCTGAGTGCGCGCAACGGTGCGGCGTTCGACCGCATTTTTCGTTCGACGCCGATTGATCGAGCGGTGTTCGATGACGAAACGATCCGCTGCTATAAACAGGCGATGGCGCGCCCCGGCGCACTGACCGCTGCGCTCAACTACTACCGCGCAATGGGACGGTACGGCGCAGGAGATCTGTTTCGCGGCACCAGCATGCGGGTCACCGTACCGACGTTGTTGATCTGGGGTGAGCAGGATGTCGCTTTTGCGCCGGAGGTCGTCCGGGGTACGGAGCGTTTCGTTCCCGATCTGCGCATCTGCATGCTGCCGCATGCGTCACACTGGGTGCAGCAGGTTGCGCCGCGCGAGGTCAATGCCGCTCTGCGCGCATTCCTGGAATGACCAGACGCGCCTGAGCATGAGCGCATGTACCGGTGAAACTATGGCTATCGTCTATCGTCGCATCGAAA
>AFSR01001293.1_pt1 | contig 13953 bp, 10 predicted proteins | sample 296848 | NCBI WGS metagenome assembly AFSR01 (sample SAMN02954305, study PRJNA68063) | hot springs metagenome | biome: terrestrial; feature: Mushroom and Octopus hot springs; material: microbial mat core samples; isolation source: Yellowstone National Park Mushroom and Octopus hot springs ...
ATTTTTATGCACAATGGTATTATCAGTGATTTCAAAAGGTGCATGATGCGAGCGATTCGCCAACAAATTGCTGACCCATTTTATTCTCACTTGTTGGGCACAACCGATTCAGAGCACATTTTTCATCTGTACTTGAGCATTCGCCAAGAACAACCAACACTAACTATGGCAGAGGCGATGCTCGAGACCATTGCGCGGCTGAACACGCTCGCAGAAAAGCATGGCTCTGACTTGATTTTGAATATGGCATTGACTGATGGCAAAACTATAGTCGTAACACGCTACACAAGCATAGAGAAATCCGCTACGCTCTATTACACGCAGAGCAGTCCAATGTTTCCAGAAGCAATTGTGGTGGCTTCTGAACCCTTGGATTATCGAGATACTTCGTGGCAGACTTTCCCGCTCAACACGATGATGGTCATCAATGAGCGCAATGAGTTGAGCATGATACCCATTCCAAATCCATTTCTCAAAGATGGACATTTGCCATCAGCTCGCCCAGTTACACTGAAAATTTCTACCCCAACTGAAAACTAAGCCTATTGGTGCATGCAGGACGAACAGACGACGCACGAGGACGAACTTTCTGCAAACATCCCAGGGGTAGTATATGGGCGCCATGCGGTGGCAGAGCTATTGAAAACACACCCTGACCGTATTGCCAAGGTATATGTGCAAATCAATGCTCGGGATAAGAGGCTGTTGGAGATTCTCATCACGGCAAAGCGCAATCGTATTTCCATCGGCAAAGCCAGCAACCAGAAACTCTCTGACCTTGCCAAGACCAATAAGCATCAAGGTGTAGTCGCTATTGCAAGTGATATTCAATTCTTGGAAGTGGAAGATGTACTAAATCAGCCACGAACTACACCTTTCTTCCTCCTGATTCTTGATGCAATTGAAGACCCGCAAAACTTATGGGCTATCATTCGTACAGCTGAAGCGGCTGGGAGTGGATCTTATCATTTTGCCGCGCGGTCATAGTGCGCCTATCAATTCAACAGTGCATAAAGCCTCTGCGGGAGCGGTATCACATGCGCCTATCGCACGAGTAACCAATTTGGCGCAAACCATACACTTGCTCAAGAAAAAAAATGTGTGGGTAGTGGGGACAGATGTAGATGGCAAAAAGAACTACACCGAATTTGACTACACAATGGATGTTGCTATCGTGATTGGTTCGGAGGGTAAGGGCATGCACCGTCTGGTATATGAAAGCTGTGATGAAGTCGTGCGTTTGCCGATGTTCGGCAAAACAGAGTCGCTCAATGCCAGTGTGGCAGCAGGCATTATGCTCTACGAAGTAGTTCGGCAGCGCCAAGCGAAAGGACAGATAGCCAAAGAAACTGCAAAGCCATGATGCGCCCTGACCAACCTTTGCTGTTTCTGCTGTCGGTGAAGCAAAGCAACTGCTTGCAACCCATGCACTGCCCGAAAGCACAATCATTCAACCGTTTGCTGAAAAAGACCTCACGACACCACTTCAAACGCTGAGGCGCCTGCGTCAGGCCAAGGGCAAAATTTTTTTTGGCACCAAAGTGCTGCGATTGCAGCGATACCGACTGATTATCAAAACATTGCTCTTCCTTGCTGGCAAAACTTCAGCGACCTTCATTGACGAAAGTGGAGCGCGCGAGCCTTATTCTTGGATTCACTTTATCCTTGTAGATTTTTGGAGACTTGTGGCAGAGGTAATTGCCAGCATGGTTGTGCTGCTAAAAACAGCATTAGAGTTGCAAGCGCTAAAATGCAAAACAAAATTGCGCACCTAACCATGAAGGAAAATACAGCACAGGATCTTGACTTGGGAGAGGCGCTGAAGAGCAATGTGCATGATTACTGGAATGCAAATCCATGTGGCACCCAATTCACCAAGATAGAGCGAGGCAGCAGAGCATTCTACGACGAAGTCGAGCGCTTCCGCTACGAAACTCAACCCTTCATGCAAAAGCTCTGCAAGTTCGATGCCTTCAAGGGGAAAACCCTGCTGGAAATTGGGTGCGGACTTGGCACAGACCTACTGCAATTTGCCCGACACGGCGCCATCGTTACAGGTGTTGACCTTTCGGAAGAAAGTGTGGCGCTTGCCAAAAAGCGATTTGAACTCTACGGAGTTCAAGGCACGTTTTGCACGGCAGATGCAGAGAACTTGCCCTTTGCTGACAATTCATTTGATGTGGTCTATTCGTTTGGGGTGCTGCACCACACGCCGAACACACAGAAGGCGATTGATGAGATTTATCGCGTCGTAAAGCATGGTGGAGAAATTATCATTATGCTCTATCACAAGCACTCGCTACATGTCTGGCTGGGCGTGCCACTCTATTTTTTGTATGGCTTAAGCAAGGGCAAGCTCTGGGGCTACGAAGAATGGGTGCGCATTTATGACGGCAAAGACAATCCACTCGGCAAAGCGTACTCGCGTGCGGAGCTGCGGAAAATGTTTGCCAGATTCAAAGATGTGAACTTTCAAAGTGTGTGATACTTTCGACCGCGGTTTCCTAAGTGGCTCAACGCACTGAATCAAACCCTGTTTGCAAGTTGGGCAGGATTTTACATCATGATTTACGCAACCAAGTAACGCTCATACAGTGAAGCTCTTGTTCCTTCGCACAGACTTTGTGGGCGCACAGCGCGTTGGCGGCTCATTTTCACATGTGAAGGGATTCTTGCACGGCATGAGAGAGCTGGGCGTGGAAGTGATTACCGCAGCCGCCGCGCCTGTAGCAGATGAAGGCTACAAGTTTTATCCAATTGAATACAACCCCTTTTACTCGAACCTACCAGAAGTAGCCTCAATTGCACATAATCAAACGCTTAGGCGCAAGCTGCCGAAAATTCTCGAGCGTGAAAAACCTGATGCGATTTACCAGCGCCATAGTGAATTTGTGTATGTGCCATCACAGATTGCGGCGGCGTATGGGATTCCACTGCTGTTGGAAGTCAACGGCATTGAAACATGGGTAAAGAAAAACTGGGGATTGCTCATTTTCAGGGGATTATTAGCGCAAAGTGAGCAGGTGCAATTTCAAGCGGCGACCGCGATGTTTGTTGTCTCTAATGTGCTCAAGCAAGAGCTACTGAGGCAGTTTGACTTACCACCTGAAAAAATCCATGTCAATCCTAACGGGGTGGATGTGGAGGAGTTTTCCGATACGATTGATGCCAATGCCTTTTTTCAGACATTGCCGAAGGAACTGCAGGAAAGATGGCGCGGCAAATTTTTGTGTGGTTTTGTGGGCACATTTGGAGAGTGGCATGGTGTTGAAGTGCTCGCAAAAGCTGTAAAACCTACGGTGGAGAGAAACTCGAGGGTGCATTTTCTCTTGATTGGGGATGGCAAGTTACGCAGCAGTGTGGAGGAGATTCTGAAAGCCGATGGGGTGCAGGAGCATGTGACGATGCTTGGTTTGGTGCCGCACTCACTTGTGCCGAAGTATTTGTCACTGTGTGAGGTTTTGCTGTCGCCTCACACGCACAATCCAGACGGCACGGTATTTTTTGGCTCGCCGACGAAACTCTTTGAATACATGGGCATGGGCAAGGCTATTATTGCGGCGGGTGTGGGGCAGATTGGCGAGGTGATTCATCATGAGTGCAACGGGCTCTTGATGCGGGAGCGAGACCACATTGACCTTGCAGAGAAGATTGTGTATTTGGCGGAGCGACCGGATTTGCGAGAGCGGCTTGGGCAAGCGGCGCGCCGGGATGCTGTCGAGAAATTTGCATGGAAAGAAAATGCACGACGAGTGTTAGAAGTATGCCAAAAGCTTTTGAAGAAGCCCAAGTCAGAGTGAAAAGTTTGTTTGACAGAAAAGTTTTCTTCAATCTTGGCTCATAGAAGCGTTGTCTGAAACGCATTCTCAATCTCCCTGCCGCTGGTAGAAATCCCTTATGCGAAATAGAGCAGAAGTGATGCTGAACAATTGCATTTCTTGTTGAAATTTTATATTGGCACCAGCTCATCAACAAAGCAAAGCACAAAACAACAAGAACAGCAAGGCAATAACTCGACTGGAGAAGGTCGAAAAAATTCCAAAAAACTATGGCAACTTGGGACGCTTGCCGCCGGTATGTAATGGCGCGCGCACTCTTGCTCTTTCTGCTGCTGACATGCTTTGTGAATTTTCCCCCTGCAGCGTGGTCTCAGACGACAAAGCGCGTGGTGCTACAAGGATTTTGGTGGGACTATTGGAATAACAACTATCCTTTTGCATGGGCAAACTACTTGACAGACTTAGCGCCGCGCTTGCGAGAATTAGGCATTGACGCCGTTTGGATTCCACCATCTGTCAAAAATGAAGGTGGTCCTACAGCTGTGGGCTACGCACCGTTCGATCATTATGACCTTGGCGACAAGTTTCAAAAGGGCGATGTAAGAACACGCTTGGGCACCAAAGATGAACTACTGCGCATGGCGGCGGTAATGCACGCCAACGGCATAGAGGTTGTGCAGGATATTGTTTTCAATCACATCATTGGAGCGAATGTGCGCGACCCCTTAGCACAAGACGACCAGTATAAAATTTTCCGATACACTTCATTTGCTACGCCGCAGACAGTAGGCGATTCAGTAGACTACATCGGTCGCCGCGGACGCTTTCCCAAAAACTGGATTAACTTTCATCCTAACCCGTGGCGCGGTTTTGGCGGAAATCCCGGCAGTTCACTCAACGATGTAACTTCTGCCTTCTTCGGTCCAGACATCTGCTTTGACCCAAGAGCATATGGGCAATCGTCATTACCGACAGGGAATCCGCTGGTCTACAATCCGCCGCAGTCATTGAACTACATGCGCAATGAACTACGCCGGTGGTTTATCTGGCACACCAAACAAATCGGCATTGATGGCTATCGCTTTGATGCCGTCAAACATTTTGAGCCGCACGTGGTCCATGATGTGGTCTGGCATGTAGCAAGTTCAAGCGGCGATATTACGCAAGGCGTCAATGGCAGTCCAGCATTAGGCTGGGATATTCTCTCAATTGGGGAATGGGTCGGCGGAAAGACAGAATTGGATGAATGGGCGGGCGCACCACCGGCACCTGAATCGGTGCTGGAAGGTGGACTATCATCAACAGGTCGCAACTTGGGCGGTGTCGATAACCGTGCTGGCACATTCGACTTTGGACTGCGCGGCTTCAGCACCGATGGCTTAGTCGGCATGGTCTATGGCTTTGGTGCATTTGATATGAGCACCATTCCAAGTTTGCAGCAAGATAATCGCGGAAGAACCGTGCCATTCGTCAATAACCACGACACATTCCGCCCACCGCTCCAACCAAATGGGGATTATCCAGTTGGTACATGGACAAGCAGCAGCGAACTCGGACGCAACATTGACCCAAGAGAACCGCGGCTGGCAGTGGCTTATGCTATCATTCTTTCTGTAGATGGCTCTCCACAAATTTTCTTCGAAGACCTCTTTAACATTGGCTCTGGCGGCATTCGCTACACGCACATTCCAAGCAATCCTGCATCATTGCCTGTGCGAGACGATATTGCCAACTTTGATTCGGTGTCATCAGAAACTCCAATTCAAAAGCGGCGCCTACTTTGTGCGCACAGCAGAGACAGGTGATGATGCGCCATTTTTCCAGCAGGGAAACTTGCAGGATGGACTTGTGTTTGAGCGAGGCGGGCGCGCCATGATTGGCGTAACCGATAGCTGGAATACCGAACAGCGCGTCTGGGTGACCACAACCCTTTCCAGTGGGCACCGTGCTCAAAGACTACAGGGGCACCTACGGCTTTACAGTAACTGTTCAGCCGCCCTCTGGCAGTTCAGGCAACCGAGTGCTTATCCATATTCCACCGTGCGACCTGACAGCGCCAATTACTGGACCAGCCGGTCCGACACGCCGCCGCGGCTACGCTGTGTGGGCACCTGTATCGGAACAAGCCAACTTTGATGCGCCCTTTTCACCAACGCCTAAAACGATTACGCAGGAATGGGAAATGGCGGATGATTTAGGCGATAGCCATCCACGCTCACTGTTGCAAGGCGGCGCGCTCCCATCAAACTCCACGGCATGGCGAACCGTAGGCAACATCTTTCCCGAAGCCGGGCAACCCATCAATTTGCGTGTCTTTCAAACGCACACAAGCCTGCAGGATGTAACCATTGCCGTGTTCCACAACCAAACACTGGTCTTTAGCGCAAATGGTGCAACAAATCTCAACGTCAATTTCACGCCAACCACTACTGACTGGCATACGATTCGCGTGCGCAATACGTCTGTAAATGCAGTTGGACAGCGAGTGTATGTGCGTGCAACTTATCGCGCGCCACAGGTTGTAAATACTGCCAATTTCCCGATGCCGTATTCGCCAGGGCGTGTAGCAGTCAAGCGCCTAAGCGATAGCCAATTTGAATTTACCATAGAAGGTGCGGCCACACTCAACCGTGGGGTGGTCAAGCAAAACTCTGCACCAAGTTCGCCGACGGATGGAACCATTTTTGATAACCTGCAGCCGAACACCGCTCAAACTGTATCTGTTACACCGCTGTCACTCAACTACATCTCGGCTTGGGGAAAAACAAGCAGCACTTTCTCGCTCGATAGTGCCACCGTCGCTATTCAATTAGTGCCCGCATTAGGCGGCGCAACAGTGCCGATACCTGCAAACACCGTAGGAACATTTGTTGCCGCCGCGCCAAACAACAGGCAAGCCACCGTTATCTTCACACAGCCTTCAAACGATGCCGGACAGCTCATCTTCAACATGCAAAATACCTTGCCGCTCAACCCAAACAACGGCTTGCCACTGACGAGCATCTCGCCAAAAGGAACAGTTGTCGTCAAAAACATTGCACCACGCTACTGGCAAATTACACCGTCTGGACTGAGCGGTTATCAATACGATATTGAGCTGGACATAAGCGGTCTTTCAGGAATTGCTGACCCACGCAGTGTTGTAGTGCTCAAACGCAGCAACAGTTCCGAGCCGTGGACAAGCGCCGCCAACGGTACCAGTGTAACCATTTCGTATCCGCGCCAAAATGTGCTGCGTGTCTCGGGGCTTACCAGTTTCTCTGAATTTGCGATTGGCGGAGATTTCTCGACCTATTCGTTTCTTTCCACGCCACCGACCCTCAACGGCGTCATTAGTGACGGAGAGTATGGCGACCATACCAACGGCGCCAATCGATGGAACGACGGCAGCCGAGATTGGTATATGGCATGGGACGATAACAACCTCTACATCGCCGTAAATGCCAACGGCAATGCCAACACTGATGAACTGGCAATTTACATTGACACCGACCCACAAACGCCTGCGAATGGAGGTGGCAACACAAACGGCGCACTGGGCGGTATCGGCGATTTCGATGGCAATAACTACGGTCGATTGCCCTTCCGAGCGAATTTTGCGGCGTTCATCCGAAATGAGTATCACCAACATCGCACGCACAACGGCTCTGGCGGCTGGAACGCCAATGTGGACAACAGCGCCAGCATCCAAAAGACCACATCCGGCAATGTGCAAGAAATTGCTATTGCATGGTCGCTGATGGGTGGCAGACCGCAAGCCTTCCGAGTCTTCTTCTATCTCAACGGCACAGATCCATATGGCGGACTCTCGCGCTTTACACTGGATAATGACTTTTCTAATAAACTGAACCTGACTGGGCGGCTCTACTTTGATATTGAAAATACCAACAATGGAACCAGCACGCCGCCGTTCTCTCGCTTCTGCTACATCAACCAGCGAGCCAGCGACAACATCAACGACTATGGCACAACCTTTTTTGACGCCACCACAGCTGATAATCAAACCACCATCATTGCTGGTAACCTCACGATTCAGAATAGCCTACGCACAGAAGGCGGCTGCCAGCTGACCGTGTCCGGCGATAGAACTATCACGATGACTGGCGCCGACGGAGCGATTGTCAATAACGGGTTCATGAACGCAAACCCAAGTTTTGGCAACACCATGAACTTTACGATTAACGGCACTACGACACTATCAGGCTCAACCGGTCATGTAGATGTATGGAACTTAACGGTAAGTTCAGGGGGCACTTTGCGTGTTATCAATGCGAATTTGCGCACGGGCAACACGGGCACAATAACCGTAAATGGCACAATTGAATTTGGAGAAACGCGCTTCCTGACCAGCTACTACGGCACGGCAAACTTTTCACTTAACTCTGGTGCCACACTTATCACCGCTCACGAGAAGGGCGTCAATGGCGATAGCCCAAGTTCATTTAATGGCTCAATTCGTGCGAATGGCACGGTAACCTACAACGCGGCGGCCAGTTATGTGTTTAATCGTCCGGGCGCACAGATTACAGGCTTTGCGGCACAAGGGACACTGCCAGCTATCACCACGGCAAACCGCGTTGCCACAGCAGGGTCTGGCACCAAAACCCTCGATGCCAGCGCCATGACTTTAACTGCAAGTGTGTCGCAGCCAGCGCTATCGTTGGGTTCAGGCACAACCTTAAGCATCGGCGCGCTCAATGTGGAAGTGCAAGGTAATATCACAGGCACAGGGTCAGCCTTGGCAACGACAGGCAAAATCCTCATTCAAAATGCACCAGCGACCGTACAGGTGAGCGGTGCAACATTTACCACCTTCGAGCTCAACGATGCTGATGGGGCAACGCTCACAGGTAGCCCAACGGTTCTGAACGAATTGCAACTCAATGAGGGTATTCTGAACACAGGACCGCATTTGGCATCGGTAGCAAATCCAGCAACGACTGCAGTCCAGCGCACGAATGGATTCATCAACAATCGTTTGGCACGTGAGTTTGATAATTCATCAGTAGGGGCGCGGCTCTATCCTTTGGGTGATGCCACAACCTACCGCCCGATTTCGCTGAACGGTGCAACGGTATCGGGCAATACGACTTTGCGCGGTGCATTAATTAGTGCGTCTGGCAACTTTACTGGCGTGAGCAGTCCTTTGGTCAAAGTGTCGGACCTGCGTTACTACGAGTTTCGCAATACGGGGACAAACAGTCTCTCGATTTCGCAAGTGGTCGACATGGCTATCAACAGCGATGATGCCGTGCTACAAGTGACGAATAACACTACGCTGAAAATTGCAACGCGCACAACTGGCGATTGGCAATCGCAAGGACCCAGTTCAGTCAACACCAGTTCGCTACCTTTGCTCACGGGCTTCAATTCTGCCACATTTTCCACGAGCCTGAATACCAACAATGATTTCTTTGTTGCCTTAGGAACAGAAAGTGCGCTCGATAATCCACTGCCTGTGTCTCTCTCGAGTTTTGCAGCAAAGCCTATTGGGCGAAGAGTAGAGCTCGTATGGCGCACCGAAAGTGAGCTCAACAATGCAGGCTTTATCATTGTGCGCAATGATAATCCAATTGCAGACTATCGCGAACATCCTCAGCTGCGTGGCTTGGGCACAGCGGCAACCGGGAAGGTCTACACATTCATAGACGAGACAGCCGCACCAAATCAAGTGCATCGCTATCAGCTGCGCAGCGTTGATTACGACGGCACCATTCACGATTGCCCGCTTACGGTGGAAGTAAATTTAGATGTGCCAGACACATACAGCCTGATGCAGAACTATCCCAATCCATTCAATCCGGAGACAACCTTGCGCTACCAACTGCCCGAAGCAAGTTCTGTGAAACTCGAGGTGTATGATGTGCTGGGCAGAAAGGTCGCCACGCTGGTCGATGCCAAGCAAGAAGCAGGACGCTATACAGTGCGGTTTAATGCCGCGGCATATGGCTTAGCCAGCGGCATCTACTTCTATCGCCTAAGCGCAGGCAAATTCGTAGAAACCAAGAAAATGCTGCTGCAGAAGTAGTTACATTATTTCGGGGGTTGATTCGAGTGCAACATAGGTATCCCTGTTTGTTTTCAACCATGTATCTTGATGCATGGCGAAACACCGAAAAAATACAATTTTGATTGGACCTTATCCACCGCCGTTTGGTGGAGTATCCATCTTCATCAAGCAACTTTACCAACATCTTGAAACGAAACCGAGCGTAGAGTTCTGGTTTTACAGTTCATCTCCATCTCCGTTGAAAAAGGTAGTGTTTTTTAATCGATATCAACTTCCTTGTTTACTTCTGCGAAAAGGATGGAGGGCTAAAGTCATAGAGTCGGCACATTTTATATTAGAGTATCCAAGTTTACTGACTACAATATGGATTGTCATGAAAATTGTGTTGCGGTTTCAATGGGTGAAAATTATTCACGATGGAAGTTTACCATCTCGTTATGTAGCATTCCCATTTTTGATAAAAAAGTTATTTCATTGGTCATTGAAGCATATTGACAAAATTGTTACTGTAAGTGAAGCGCTATCGACGTGGCTAAAAGCGATATACCCATCGGCATCGATTACGGTGGTTCAAAGCCTGCTTCCAGTAACAACCACTAAATACAAAAGTGATCTGCCAGAGGCGATCTCGAGACGGCTGAGCCAGTTTTCACGCTTGGTTTGCTCGGTCGGTGCTTTTACTGAAAGCTACGGATTCCGAGAAACTATTGAAGCAGTATTGCATGTGAGGCGCCAACTCAATGAAAACATCGGACTGGTACTGATTGAAAGTGGTTTTGCCAGAGATACAGCTTACAAGTTTGCTGCGCTTAAGCAACATGATTGGATTATAGTGCTATCGGATGTTTCAAATGAAACTGTATTGGATGTGATGAAGCGATCAAGTGTTTTCGTGCGAGGGTTTGCTCAGGAGTCGTTTGGAATTTCTCGCGTTGAAGCACTCTGGCAAGGCACGCCCGTGGTAGCAACATCGTTCGGTGAAACGCGCGGCATGATAACCTTTGAGGCAGGCAACGTGTCTGACTTGGCGGCGAAAATTTTTTTTGCCTTACAGGAACCGTCGGTAAAACAAGATGTGGCGTTATGGGCAGAACGCTTCCGAATTGAGGCAGAACAAAATTTGCAAAAATTCCTCTCTATCATTGAGGATTAAGACTTGAACCTTTCTGAAGCTAATAAGTGGGCATCTGCGGTTGCACGACGCATTCTGCATCGTCAGCCATCAATGAGTTGGAACGCTGCCCAAATTTATTTTTATCAGTTTCTTGCCATTTTGCTTGGCTTGGTAAGTAACATCATCATTGCGCGCTTGCTTGGCCCAAAAGAAAAAGGTGTTTATGATTTGTATGTGTTGCTTAGCAATTTTATCTCTGAAATCGGGACATTAGGCTTTGGGTATGGGCTGCTGTATTATCTGCTCAGCCAGTGTCGAGCGATTGCAGAAGTTCATGGAACAGGGCTGGTCTTTTCAGCAGTCATGGGGTTAGTCACAGCGGCTATCGGTTTTTCAGGCTTAGCTATTTTGCGAAGCAGTTTTCAAGGTCTGCCCGACTGGATAATTTTACTCTGTTTTTTTTCCTCACCTTTTTTGTATTACCGCATTATTTGGGGAAATCTACTTTTGGGAATAGATAAATCAGTTACAATCTATCGGAATAGCTTTCTATTGTCAGCAATCATACTGGCAGGTGTTCTAGTGCTATGGCAGGTTGAGCGTGCCTCGGCTTCGACCGTAGTTGTGTTGAATATGTTGGCTACATTAGCAATCACAATAGTGGGTGCAACAGTGTTACTTTCGGACCTGCGCAAGACAACATTCAATTTTGCACTTGCCAAAGATAGTCTAAAATATGGGTGGATATTTTTTATTGGTCATCTTGCTAATGTGTTGCATTTCAGGATCGACCAGATAATGGTAAATCATTGGCTTGGCACAGAAAAAGTGGGTGTGTACGCAGTGAGCTTACGTTGGGCAGAGATGTTGTTTGTGTTGGATACAGGTATCATTGCAGCGACCTTCTACAAGGCAGGTTCAGCAGCAGGGGCAGAAAGTTACGACATGTCGCTTCGGCACGCAAAACTCATGCTTGCCATCATGAGTAGTGTTGGTTTGCTGTTGGCAATTAGTTCGTACCCGTTAGTTTATTTTCTTTACGGCGAGGCCTACCTTGACGCAACGTTGCCACTTGTTATTTTAATTCCCGGAATCGCCTTTTGGTCATCGGGAAAAATTTTGAGCCGCTACCTATCCTATAATCAGGGCAAGATGTGGCTGACCACAGGCTGTTCGGTTGTCGGATTGTGCATTAATGTTCTGCTTAACCTGATGCTAATTCCAAAGTACGGTCTGATAGGTGCATCAACTGCCAGTAGTATTTCTTACATCACGGTGATCATACTCATCTTCTGGATCTATCAACAAGCAAGACCTTCTGGCAATGAATAAATTAGATAATTTTCAGTATGTAGAGTATTGGAAAAGCATTCATGTTGAGACAGCAGATGAATATGCGGCGGTTTGTCATCCCGATAAACCGTCCTACTTCAACCGATTCTACGACCGTATTCAAAAATACGCTGTTGAAAAATGCCTGAAATATGCAGGCATTTCATTGGCAGACTCAAAACTCTTGGACATCGGTTGCGGACGTGGGCGATGGTTGTCTTACTTCCAGCAAAATCACAAAGCCTATACTGTTGGTATTGACCTGTCGGAAGAAGCTGTGTCGGCGTGCCGCTCAAAAGAATTGGAAGCAGTAGTTGGTTCCGTCACGCAGCTGCCTTTTGAAAGCAATGCTTTCGATGTCGTTACCTCAATTACGGTATTGTTGCATTTACCCTTTGACTTAAAGCCACTTGCGATTGCCGAAATCGCCCGTGTTACGAAGCCCTGCGGCAAAGCGATTCTCATGGAATTGACACATGATGACGATGCGCCGCATGTGTATAGTTGGAGTGTTGAGAAGTGGCAAAAAGAATTTGAGAAACACGATATGAAATTGTCATTTTGTTCTGCACATCAATTTACGCTGTTTAACAGATATATTCCGTCCATCCGTATTCTGCGTCCCATTTTAGATTTTGTTAAAATTTATTTGGATTATCCGTTAGAGTATGTGCTGATGAATCTATACGCAGGCAGAACTTCCAAATTAAGCATGCAGCATGTAATGGTGTTCGAGAAACTTCCGAAATACTAAACAATCTGTCATTTCACTCTATGTCTGTCCTAAAAGAAATTTTCATGAAAAAAGCCGTTCAAAATATGAACCAATAAGAACTCGCACTTGTCCCCTATGTGGCACAATGTCGGAACATGCTGATTTTTATACACAAGACGGAATACCATTTCGCAAGTGCAACTGCAGCATGGCGTATGCTATCAAGTAATGTCTAAGACCGCCGTGATGGATTTTTACTGGAAGTCGGGCGGACACGAACAGCGTAAAGACCAACTTCGCACTGTCTCTGCCGACACAGCACAATATGAACGATACCTCAAGCGTATTGTGAAATATGAGCAAGGCGGGCTGCTCATTGGCGCTGGAACATGGGCGGGACACTTTATGGAGCCGGCTCAAAAATTTGGTTTCGCAGTTAAAGGCTACGAAGTCATTCCAGCAACGTGTGAAGCGGCTAACGCTTCAGGCTACGATGTGACAATGGGATTCTTTGAAGATGTGTACGATGTAGTGGAAGAAGCATCGGTTGTAACAGCTTGGGAGATGCTGGAACATGCTTACGAAGCAAGACGATTTTTGGAATCAGAGAAGTTTAAGGTGGAAACAATTTTTACCGTCGGTAGAACCGACATAGAAAATGTGCCATCTTATTTACCGCAATGCACTCAACAGTTACAACAATTTGATAAACGGAAAGAAAAAAGATGAAAATCCTCTTTTCAGAGCGATTGATACTGCGTTGCATTATCCTGTTATGTTTGTCGAACGTATCCTGAATATCGCACCTATTATCTTTGCGATTGCTCGAAAGACTTCGTGATATGGCTCTTATTCGTTACCTTCGCCTTTTACTTAACCACATCAAAAAAAAAACTTGGGTACTGTGCTCTCACAGCATAGTCCCGCAGATAACAGCATTGCATACAGGCTTTCATGCTGTCGCCCCAAAACCCTTGTCAAATCTGCACGATGCAGAGCGCGC
>AFSR01000764.1_pt1 | contig 13950 bp, 12 predicted proteins | sample 296848 | NCBI WGS metagenome assembly AFSR01 (sample SAMN02954305, study PRJNA68063) | hot springs metagenome | biome: terrestrial; feature: Mushroom and Octopus hot springs; material: microbial mat core samples; isolation source: Yellowstone National Park Mushroom and Octopus hot springs ...
TTGAAGAGCACTGAAACTTTGTGGGGGCGAATAATCATTCGTCCCCACATCGATTTCACCTCCACATCGATTTCGTGAGGAGAGAGAGATAATTTCATCGACCCTGGCGCATTGAAGCGCACTGCAATACTCTCTCTTTCCTCTCTCCTGCGCTCTCTTTTCTCATATCAAAGGAACAGCGCGCAGGCAGTGCGAAAGACTGAGGCGCAGCATCTGGAGTGTTTTGTGGCGGATGAAACTATACTTCCTGGCTGCTACCCATGCGGCTGGAGTGCAGTCCGTTGGGCGCAGATGGAAGGGATGAACCTTGAAAATGAACCAAAATCTTTCGCCTGTACAGGTTTGCCTGGCCATCTTTGCCCGCTCCTGCTCCCCGGCGGAGTGCCGACCTGAGCATGGTTTTGCCTGGCATGGTGCGGGAAAGGCAAGGGGTTGGGCTGGCAGGGGTAGCTGGTCGGTGTGGGTTGGGATGAATCGGCGATTCGTCCTTACAGGAGGGGCATGCTTCAGGCGAAGGGGCGTGGTCTGGATGTGTGGACTTGCCTGCTGAGGGGCGCGGAGGTCGGAGGGTGTTCAGGCAATGGTGTCTTGACTGGATGCGTGCTGTAATAAATTCACGAGATGTGCAGTATCGCGCGCTCATCGACCGACGCGGGCGCGCGGTTCTGGCATGCGTGCTGTAATAAATTCACGAGATGTGCAGTATCGTCCGCACTTTGCCAGAAGAGAAAAAGGCGTTCTTCGGGCAAAGGTGTCCTGCTCCAGCGTGTCATTGCGCCCAATCGGCGGCTGGTCACAGCTGTCCGCGAACGCGCCAGCGTGCAGTGTCTCGCTCCAGCGTGCCATTGCGCTCAATCGGCGCGTGCAGACCGACCGCCTTCGACGGTTTTCCCTCCATTCAGGCCTGGCATAAGCTTTGTGGCTTCAGGCTTTGGGAAGTGGTGTATCACGGCGGCGGCTGAAGCGCGGGCCGTTGGCAGCGCTCAGGACAACGTCCTGAGATGTTTTCCCCAATTCAAGTACTCCGTCATGGACGAAAAGCGCCGCAATTGCGTCTGGTCATTTATCAGTCTGTAGTGGATGGTGCAAAATGACGGTCTATGGCTTTACCGTTGTGATTGAACCTGATGAGCAAGGCTTCCACGCCTGTGTCCCTGCTCTGGCCGGTTGCCACACGTTTGCCGATACCGTAGATGAAGCTCGCACGAACATCCTGGAAGCGCTTGAACTCCATCTGCACAGTATGCTTGAGGATGGTGAACCTGTCCCGGTGGAACGCGAGCCGGTGTTCATTACCCGTCTCTCCGTGCCGGTAGCCGTATGAGTGAGAAGCTTCCTCGCATAGATTGCCAGGAGTTGATTCGGGCACTGGAGCGCGCTGGTTTCGTGAAGAAACGGCAAAAGGGCAGTCACCTGCATATGTGGCGAGAGGCAGATAAGAAACGCATGATTTCCCGTTCACCAGGGGAAGATCGTACCGCCAGGGTCGCTGCGCGCTATTCTTCGTGATGTTGCCATCAGCATTGAAGAGTTCCGTAAGTCGCTCTGGCAGGCGCTGCCTGATCCGCCGATAGTGTCTGTTAAGCAGTTCTCACAAAGGTTGAACCTGTTGGACAGGGTTGAACACTGCTGGAGCGACCGCAATCACCAGCGCGCTCCCCACGCAGTGGCCGAAAAAATTTCGGTCTACACTCCGCTGGACGCGGGCATCTTGTGCGACATGGCAGACCCGGACAGGGGTCAACGTATCTGAGAAATGCTATAATCTGGTGTATGTGCCTCGTGCCGTCGGGCTAATGAAAATTCAAGGAATATAAACCGTTACGCGCCCCTTGTCGCGGGACTGATGGAGATTGAGCATATAATCCGGTATGCCGCACGAGCCATCGGGCTGATGGAGATTGAGAAATACATCCGGTATACTGCCCTTGCCGTGGGGCTGAAGCCCTCGGCTATGCAAGGCGAAGCCCGCCTGCGCGGGCTATAGCGGAATAATTACTCAAAGACCATAAGCCCTCGGCTCTGGAGTGCGAAGCCCGCCTGCGCGGGCTACGGCGGATTATTTGCTCAAAGACCATAAGCCCTCGGCTCTGGAATGCGAAGCCCGCCTGCGTAACACGAACTCTATCGGGGACCTCCATCGGCTATCGGCTATCAGCTATCGGCTATCGGATGACCCAACAATCATCATTTCGTTCTCCATCTCTACCACAGATTCGGCAGCGCCCCAGGAATCCGGTATCTCACCGGGAAGAGGCAGAGCGTCGTCTGCTGACGAGACCAACGGGTGATGGCGTTGTCCGGCGCGGGGGTGTATCGTTCTGGCGATACGCTCTGCGCAGGGACGCCATGATGCTGTTCAGATGGATCGATCACCTTCTTAGCCTCCTTCTGCCGGATCGCTGCGTCGGATGTGGTCAATTGGGGGCGCTGCTGTGCGATGCGTGCCGTCGTCGCCTGGTGGCGTATGATGGCGATCTGCCACGGGTTGCCGATCAGTTGACCGGGGTTCAGGTGGCGTATGTGTTCGATGGTCCGCTTCGTCATGCGGTGCACGAGCTCAAATACCGCAGCCGGCAACGTATGGCGCGTCCACTCGGCGCACTGCTGGCAGACCATCTGCGCGCGCATCCGCTCCCCTGTGATGCACTCATCCCTGTGCCGCTCCACCCGCACCGTCTGGCGGAACGTGGGTTCAATCAGGCGGAACTGCTGGCGCGTGAGGTCGCCGGGGCGACAGGTCTGCCGATCATTGTGGGACCGCTGGTGCGGATCAGGGCGACCAGGCAGCAGGCGCTACTCGACACAACCGGTCGTATCGAGAATGTCACCGGTGCATTCGTATGGCGAGGCCCGCCGCCGCCGGCGCGCGTCGCGCTGGTTGACGACGTGCTCACCACCGGGGCGACGGTCAATGCCTGTGCGCAGGCGGTGCGTGCAGGCGGCGCGCGCGACGTGTATGCGCTGGCGCTGGCGCGGAGCCGCCGCAGCACATAGCGCCGCCGTTACCACGGACGCTTCTGACCGGGAACAGTGGCGCCGAAGATCGAAGGCGGCAGTTTGAAACCATGCGCCTCGAGTCGCGGCGTAAAGCGCGGGCGTGTGCCGGTGGGACGCAGTTCGCTGATGATCTTGCCTTCAGGCGTTTTGCCGAGAATCTGGAGGACGAAAATGTCCTGCAACACCACCACATCACCTTCCATGCCCTGGACCTCGGTGATATAGGCGATTTTACGGCTTCCATCTTCCAGGCGAGTCTGCTGCACGATCAGGTCGATCGCGGAAGCGATCTGCTCACGGATGACCCGCAGCGGTATATCCATCCCCGCCATCATCGCCATCGTCTCCATACGGGCGATTGCATCGCGCGGCGAGTTGGCGTGCAGGGTCGAGAGCGAACCGTCGTGACCGGTGTTCATTGCCTGGAGCATCGCCATGGTTTCGCCGCCGCGACACTCGCCGATGACGATCCGTTCCGGGCGCATACGCAACGAGTTGATCACCAGGTCGTTGATCGTCACGCGCCCGGTGCCGTCGATCTCCGGCGGTTTCGACTCGAGCCGCACGACATGTTCCTGCGCCAGTTTCAATTCTGCGCTGTCTTCGATCGTGACAATGCGCTCGTCGGGTGGGATGAAGTTCGACAGAACATTGAGCAGCGTCGTTTTACCGGAGCCGGTGCCTCCGGCGACGATAATGTTCAGGCGGCTGACGACGCACGCGCGCAGGAACTCCGCCATTTCGGGCGTCATCGAGCCGAAGCGGATCAGGTCCTCGACCGTCAGTTTCTTCTTGGCGAACTTGCGGATGGTGATCGACGGACCATCGATGGCGCACGGCGGAATGATCGCATTGACGCGCGAACCATCAGGCAAACGCGCGTCCACCATCGGCCATTTGCGGTCGATGCGTCGCCCCAACGGACGAATAATGCGGTCGATAACTTTCAACACATGCTCATCGTTGGCGAATCGCACCGATGTCAGGGTAAGTTTGCCCCTCTGTTCAACATACACTGCGCGCGGTCCATTCACCATCACCTCGGTAATACTGTCGTCGCGAAGCAGCGGCTCGATAGGTCCGAACCCGAACAACTCGTCCATCACCATATCGTAGAGTTGCCTGGTTTGCTCATCGGTCAGATTCACGCCGCTCTGTCGATACGCTAGGGTGAATTTTTCCTGGAGTTGCCGCTCCATTTCGGGGGAGCGCTTGAGTTCCTGCTGATTGCCGAGCGAACTCAGAATGCGATCAACAATCCAGAGCGACAGTTCCAGCATCCGCTGCTGCGACACGTCACCGCCGGACGAGGTCACTGTCGCACGCGGCGTCGCTGCGTTGTCCGGCGCGCTCGCTGGCGCGCCTGTCGGCGCGCTTACGGCGGTGGAAGGCTCGGTTGATTGCGGTTGGGAACCGCCAATTCGTTTCAGTAACGACATGGTTGACGCTCCGACGCTATGAGAGTTTCACAAAGTACGCATCATAGGCGCGATCAAGCAATTCGCGCGACATCGACGGCGGTATGCCGCGGTATTTCGCTTCGTCCAGGATCTGGTCGCACAGGTCGCGCGGGTGGCACGATCGCAGGTCGCGCCCGTCGCGCTTGTAGCGTTCCAGGATGAGATAGCGCAAGCCTTCGTCGCTGTAGGGAATATTCTTCGCTTTCGCCACGCGCTGAAAGATGGCGCGAAACTCTTCCGGCGACGGGTTCGGCACTTCGATCTTGTGGCGGATGCGCCGCAGGAAAGCGTCATCGACCAGGTCCTGCGGCGAAAGGTTGGTCGAGAAGACGATCAGCACATCGAACGGCACCTGGATTTTCTTGCCGGTCTGAAGGGCGAGGAAATCGACTTTCTTTTCCAGCGGCACGATCCAGCGGTTGAGCAGATCTTGCGGGCGGCATTTCTGGCGACCAAAGTCGTCGATCAGGAACAACCCGCCATTGGCTTTCATCTGGTACGGCGCTTCGTACACTTTTGCGATGGGATCGAAGATCAGTTCGAGCTGTTCCAGGATCAACTCGCCGCCGACCATCACCCGCGGTCGTTTACAGACCAGCCAGCGCCGGTCGGGGAGGGGCGAATCCACCACCGGGCGCCCCTCAAAGTTGACAGCCGGTTTGCGGGCGGCGGCGGTTGCCGGTTGCTCGATCAGTTGATGGTTGAGCGGATCGAACACCTTGATGATCTGCCCATCGACCTCGACCGCATACGGGATCAGGACGTGACCGCCAAGCATGTTGGCGATCCCTTCCGCTATCGTCGTTTTGCCGTTGCCGGGAGGACCGTAGAGGAACAACGAACGGGCTGAGTTTGCCGCCGGACCGATGCGGTCGAGCATGCGGTCGCTGACGACCAGATGGGCAAACGCCTGGCGCACGGTTTTGGCGTCCACCACCATATCGCCGACCGACTGGCGATGCACCATGGCGATGTACTGATCAAGCGGCACGGGGGCAGGTCCGGCGTACTGGGATCGATCCAGCACTTCGTGGACTTTCAGGCGCCCTTTGGTGGCGATGACATACTGGAAGGAGCGTTCGTTGAACCCGCCCTGCGCACCGACAATATCGACATACTCTTCGAGTTTGAGGAACTCCAGCACCTTGTCGAGCACGCCGAAGAACGGCAATTTGGTCACCTCGGCAATCTGCTGCCCGGTGATATTCCCGTGGAAGTAGACCACCTTCAGCACCAGGTCGTTCAGAAACCCCATGCTGAGACCGGTTTCCTCGATCGACGCAGGTTCAGGCGGGACAGCGACGCCGCCGGATGCGCCGGAAGGTGAGGCAGTCTGCTGCTTGCCGGCGAATTGCTGCGAAAAGAAACTCATCCTTCTCCCTCCGTCGAGCGAATGGGCAGCCACGGAACATTGCTGGCGCCGGTGACGGCATCGATCGGCGCGACAATGTCGATCGCGTGGCGACCGATGAGCAGGAAACTGGCATGGTACAGTAGCATATTGTCGCTGACGCGGAAAACGCGCACATCGGTCATTGGCAGATAGCGCGCCTGATCGTCGTTCAATTCGTCTTTCAGGCGCCAGTCTGGACGGACGTACAGATACCCCAGCACTGCCAGGTCGCCGCCGCGCACCGCGCAAAGCACGGCATCCTTCGGGGTGCGCACAGTGAAGTATTTCCCGCGCTCGTTGATGTGGACGCCGAGATTATCGTCTTCACGGATCAACGGCGTGGGTTCGGCGGACGGTGCATTCCACGGAACATCGCGGATGGTTGCCAGAGCGTCGAGTTCACTGATCAGCAGAATCTCGCGGTACGCTGCCAAGATAAACGATGACTGAAACTGAAAACGTTCATCCTCGGCGTCGTACACGCGCACATCGGTGATGGGGAGGAAGGACGATGGATCGTTGTTCAGTTCATCGGTGAGACGGTTGCCAGGACGCACATAGACCGAGCCGACGATAATTTTGTTGGCGGTGCGCACGAAAGCGGTAATGGCGTCCTTCGTGATACGCGGCGTAAAGAATTTGCCTTTTTCGTCGATTCGCGCTTCCATAACGCTTCCTCTCCATCAGGCGACAGGCGAGAGGCATGGCAACAAAGAAAGAACTGGATGGCGTAACGCACATCCAGTTCCAGTATAGATGAGGAGAGACGCAGAAGCAATAGTACGGCAGCGCTACATAGGCATAGGCATTATGGTTCATTCTTCTATCAGATCGTCCTCATCGCCGATGTCCGACTCGATCTCTTCCAGACCGAGATCCTCCTCTTCGCCGCCAAAGACTTCTTCTTCCACCTCTTCGCGCGCCTCGACGCTCTCTTCTTCCTCAAGCAACTCCTCACCGAATTCGTCGAACTGTGCGCCGCTGATAAACCCGCCACGCAGGGCGCTTTCGCTCAGTTTGCCGGGGAAGGAGACCCGACCGCGCTGTGATGGCGACTGGTAGATCTCACGGATGATAATCCGTACCTGCCGCCCGTCGATGTGAGCAACGGCGGCGATATAGCGGTTGCCGCCCGCCATCAGTTCATTCAGGCGTTGCGCCAGTTTTGGCTCGATGCGTCCGATCAGCGCGCCCGACATATCGTAGACCGCCACACCCCGCCCTTCGGGACGCAGTTCGACTTTCTCGCCCGTGACAACCGCCGCGAGCGCCGGTCCGCGCTGGACGTCGATCAGCGATGTGAGCGCGGTTTTGCCGACTTCGGTGATGAACAACCGCAGATCAACGAGTTGCCGTCCGGCTTTCAGCCCGCCGGAAAGAGACGCCGAACGCGCCAGCAGTTCTTCGATGCGTTCGAGATTTCTGCGCGCAATGCGGTTGTTCGGTGTGAGCCGCAGCGCGTTGCGGTAGGCGTCGCGCGCTTCCGCCAGACGCCCCAACTCGAAGTATGCCTTGCCGAGCCGATTGTACGTTTCGGTCGTTTCGGCGAGGCTGATCAACTTCTGGTTGATCTGTACCGCTTCTTCCCAGCGGTTGTTGACCGCCAGTTCGACTGCCTGGTTCTGCAACCGGCGTTGCAAGCGAAATTTTTCGTCCTGCTTTGTCAATGTCATCTCCTTGTCACACCTGCGGGCATACGCCCGGATTGTTGATGCATGTCAGTAATGCCGCAAATGCGATACTGTTATTCAGCGCGTGCGCGACGATGCCGGGAAGCAAACTGCCGCTGCGATCAAATCCCCAGGCGAACACCAGACCGATCAGGAACGACGGAACGAGCAGCGCAATCACCCCTTCGCTGGCTGCCAGCGAATGCGCCAGGGCGAATACCAGTGCGCTGACGCCGTAGGCGATGACGATGCCTGCACGTGAGTCACCTGCAAGCCGGCGGAGGGAGCCGAAGAGGTAGCCGCGGAACAACACTTCTTCGCCGATCGGCGCCAGGATTGCCGCCCCGACAAAAAACAATGCCTGCCCCAGATAATCGCCGGGAAACAACGGATAGAGCGCCGCCTGGTTCTGACGAATGCCAGCACTGACGAAGATCATGCCGACAATGCCATTCACAAAGAGCGCCAGCACTCCCAACCCGACGCCGAACAGCGCCAGACGCAGCGGTTGCGGCGCGCTGAACCCCAGCACCGCGAGCGGTTCGCGTCGCAGCACCCGCACTCGTATGACCGCGACGCCAATGAAGACGAGATTTTGCAGCAGGAGCAGCGTCAGCATTCCATCGACGCCGATCAGCCGCGTGATCTCCCGCGGATTCAGTTGACCAAGAGCATTGACATCGAGACCAGTCTGCGCGGCGCGCAATCCAATCATCACGCCGACCACTGCGACACTGAGGATCAGTGCCGTGCCAATTGCGATCAACAGGTCTGCAACCAGCGCGCCAATAGCGGCGCGTGGTGCGACCAGGAAGCGGAAGACGCGGCGCCGGCGGATGCAGGGTTTCCATCAGACTGCCGCTCCATTCGCCGCAGAAACAGCATGCAGCGCGCCGTTGACGCGCGCAGACGTCTCATTTGACCGCGCCAGCACACCCTGGAGCGACCAGGGACCGGTATGAGTGATGATCACCCGTGCCAGGCGTCCCGTCCAGTCGTCCGGGTCGCTGAAGAACACCAGTTTGTTCCCAGGTGTGCGCCCGCGCCACTTGCCCTTGTGTTCGCCTTCGACCAGCACCTCGACCGTCTGATGCAGGAAGCGCGCATTGCGTTCGGCGGCGATCTGTTCCTGGAGGCGCTCAAGTTCGATGCGCCGCAGTTGTTTCTCACCTTCGGGAACCGCCAGCGTCGGGTCGAGTTCCATGTCGGCGGCGCGTGTGCCAGGGCGCGACGAGAATGCCGCGATGTGCACCTTGTCGAACCGGATGTCTTCCAGCAGGCGCTTCGTCCCCTCGAAGCGTTCGCGCGTCTCGCCGGGATGCCCGACGATCACATCGGTGGTCAGCGACACATCGGGGATGGCATCGCGGATCTTTGCGATCAGGTCGCGGTAGCGCTGCACTGTGTACCCGCGACGCATGATCTTGAGCAGCGCATCATCACCCGCCTGCACCGGCAGGTTGATGTCCGGCATGCAGCGTGGCAGTTCCGCCACTGCCGCGATCAGGCGGTCGGTCATCCACGCCGGGTGCGAGGTCAGGAAGCGCAGTCGCAGCAAACCGGGGATGTCGTGAACGGCGCGCAACAGGTCTGCCAGATCGGGGCGACCCGGAAGATCGTGCCCCCACGAGTCGACGATCTGCCCCAGCAATGTGATCTCTTTTGCGCCACGCGCCACAATCCGGCGGCACTCCTCGACGATCTCGTCGAGCGGACGGCTGCGCTCGCGCCCACGGCGCAGCGGGATGACGCAGAATGAGCACGACATGTTGCAGCCGTACTGGATCGGCACATGCACCGATACCGGCGGATGATCCCAGCGCGCCACCGGCAGCGCCGGCTCTTCAAGCTGGTAGATCGGGTTCGGCGCCAGCGCCAGCACTTCGTCGACAGCCGATGGCGACACAAAATGGTCGACCATGGGCAGGCGGCCCTGGAAGATCGATTGATTGCCAGGACCGACCATGCACCCCCAGAGCACCACTTTTGTGTCCGGGTGCTTGCGTTTGAGGCGTTGCACCTCGCTCAGTTTGCCCAGGATGCGCTCTTCCGCCGAGGCGCGCACGCTGCACGAGTTGAGCACAATGAAACTCGCGTCTTCAGGACGTTCGGCAGGCGCGTAGCCGACACCCTGCAGCGCGGCTTCGAGCCGTTCCGAGTCCGAAACGTTCATCTGGCAGCCGACCGTCCAGACATAATAGCGGCGTTCGCGCGGCGTGGCGTCGCGTGATTGCGTCGCGCGCGCTTCTTCTGGCATGTGCAGGTGAACGACTTCCGTCATTGGCGCCTCTGACCTGTGTTCTCTCCGGTTCGTCGCGTCCAGTGCATTTCGACGGTTTCTCCAGTACGGAGTGTCATTATAGCGAAGATTCGGATCAGGGGCAAGAAACGTTTGATAAGCGTCCGTTGACAAAACGGATCGGCGTGCTTTAGGATGATGGGCGCGCAACATGTGGACGCAAATCTGTGCGTCCGGGCAGGACGGTTCGGCAGGCGGATCCGCCGCTCCCCGACCGGCGATCATCGGTCGCGCCGTCCCTGACGATGCCGGATGGCGTTTCGTACACCGACTATGGCGATACCATCTTCGACCTATCCGTCGCTACGTCTTGAGGGCGGGTTGTTCAGTCCCGACCTGATCGAGGCGCTGACCGCTGCCGATCTGCCGGGGCAGAAGCCGCCGGATTTTCGTCTTCCGCCCGGTCGCAGCCTGACCGGTGAAATCGCTGCGGCGTTCAACGATGCCCGCGCGCTCTGGCAGGTGTTTCAGAACCGTCTGGAGCGCCTTCCCGCCGATGATCCGGCGACCTCCGCGACCCGTGAGTTCTGGGTGATCCCGTTTCTGCGGCTGCTCGGCTATGATCTGCGCTTCAATTCGCGCGCGCTGGAGGTGGACGGCGCGCCGTTCCCCATTTCTCATGCGCTCGGCGCCGATCAGTCGCAGGATCATGCTGGCGCAGAAGCGCCTGTTCCGGTTCACATTGTCGGTTGTCGCCAGGAGTTGGGGCGCGTCGCTCCTGCCGCGCGCCCGCGCCTGTCGCCGCACGCCCTGGTTCAGGAGTACCTCAATCGCTCTGAGGCGCTGTGGGGACTCGTTACCAACGGACGCACGCTGCGCCTGCTGCGCAATTCGACGTTTGTGCGCCGCCAGGCGTATGTGGAGTTCGATCTGGCGGCGATCTTCGCCGATGAGGGGCGGTTTGCCGATTTTGTGCTGCTCTACCGCCTGCTGCACCGCACCCGCCTGCCGTCTGACGGGCGCGCTCCCGCCGATTGCCTGCTGGAGACCTACTATCAGCAGGCAGTCGAGCAGGGCGGGCGGGTGCGCGAGCGCCTGCGCGATGGGGTGGAACAGGCGATTGTGATCCTGGCGAATGGCTTTTTGCGCCATCCCGCTTCGGTTGCGCTGCGCGCGACGCTCCAGCCGCAGCGCGGGGAGGAGTCGGCGTCTTCCGCTCACCCGTCGGAAGCGGTTCACGCTGAGCATCGTCAGCGCCAGGGCGAGGGTGCGGATGCGCTCTACCGCCAGTTATTGCGCCTGGTCTATCGCCTGCTCTTTCTGCTGACGGCGGAAGAGCGCGGGTTGATGGGCGGCGACCCGCTCTACCGCGATCACTACGGCGTGGGTCGCCTGCGCCGCCTGTGTACGCGCCGCACTGCCTACACCGATCACGACGACCTGTGGCTGTCGTTGCGCGCGCTGTGGCTGGTGCTGACCGATGAGCGCATGGCGCGCCTGCTGGATGCGCCGCCGCTCAATGGCGAACTCTTTGCCCATCAGGAATTGGACGACGCCAGCATCGCCAACCGCGACCTGCTGCGCGCCTTCTGGCATCTGGCGTTCTACCGCGAGGGGAATGCGCCGCCGCGCCGCGTCAACTATGCTGCGCTGGATACCGAGGAACTCGGTTCGGTGTACGAGAGCCTGCTCGATTACCACCCTGCCATCACCTTCGATACGCGCGGTCGCCCGACCTTTGTGTTGACCTTCGGCTCGGAACGGAAAGCGACCGGCTCGTACTACACGCCGCCGTCACTGGTGAACGAACTGGTGCAGAGCGCGCTGGCGCCGGTGTTGGAGGAACGTGTGCGCCCGTGTCGGACGAGGCAGGAAAAAGAAGCGGCGCTGCTCGCGCTCAACGTTCTCGATCCGGCGTGCGGCAGCGGCCATTTCTTGCTGGCGGCCGCCCGCCGCCTGGGGAAAGAACTGGCGCGCATCCGCACCGGCGAAGACGAACCCGCCCCGGAGCGGGTGCGCGAGGCGATCCGCGACGTGGTTGCGCACTGCATCTACGGCGTTGACCGGAACCCGCTGGCGGTCGAACTGGCGCGGGTGGCGCTCTGGCTCGAATCACACGCCGAGGGGAAGCCGCTCACCTTTCTCGACCATCGGATCAAATGCGGTGACTCGCTGGTGGGGGTTCTCGACCTGGAAGCGCTGCGCGAGGGGCTGCCCGATGACGCCTTTGCGCCGGTTGTCGGCGATGACCGCAAACTGGCGGCAAACCTCAAGCGCCGGAACCGCACCGAGCGGGAAGGGCAACTCACCCTCTTCGACGCGCCGATCGACCACGATCTGTCGCCGCTGGCAGAGACGGTGCGGCGCATCGAGACCATCCGCGACGACACGCCCGATCAGGTACACCGCAAACGCGCAACCTATGAAGCGTGGCGCACCGATCCGCACCTGCGCTGGTTGAGCAACGCCTGCGATCTGTGGACGGCAGCGTTTTTTCAGGCGCTCGCGCCTCACCCCCGCCCGACTGCGCCGGACGCACCCGCGTCGCCCGCGCAGAACCCGGAGCGGATCATCACCACCGATGTCATTCGCCGCGTGCTTGCCGGTCAACCCATTGCAGCGAACCTTCTGGGGGAAGCGCAGGCGCTCGCCGCCGAACATCGCTTCTTCCACTGGCCGCTGGAGTTCCCGGAGGTGTTTGCTTCTCACCCCCGCCCCCGCCCCCATTTTAGGGGCGGACAGAACGGATGAGCGCTTGCGGCCTTGGCCCTGGTCGGACAGGACCGTGAGCCTGGAACCTTCGATGATAGATGTCCCACCAACTATCGCAGAAGGAGCCAGACTCATGTCCAGCATACCGCACCTGACCGATGCGGTCGAGACGCTGCTGCGCGCCGGCGACGACCCGTCGCCGCGCGCCGCCCGCCAGCGGCTGGCGCTGTTCGTGGTCGGCGTCTTGCTGGCCGGGACGGTCGTCCTGCGGCGGGTCGCCACGACCCAGACCCACATCGCGCTGGGCGCCGCCCAGGCGGTCGGTTCAATCGTGCTGCTCATCGCGTTCAACGCGAGTCGCCACGACCCGGACCCCCATCGCGCGGGGTGCCGCCCAGGCGGCCAGTCACGAACGCCGCCTGCGCCGCATCGTGAATGATCCCCAGTTGGGGGCGGCGGCGCCGATGTCCGGGCGGGTTGTGCGCCGGGTGCTGCAGCGGGTGCGTCCCGACCAGCGGGTCTGGCTGATCGGCGACGCAAGCGGGCGCAGCGATGGGGTGCGCACGTTGGTGGCGGCGCTGGGGGATCGCGGCCGGGCGCTGCCGTGGGCCTGGGTGCGCTGGCCCGCCCAGCAGCCGCAGCCGCAGGCCTATTCGACCGATTGCCAGACCCTGCGGGCGCAGGCGGCGGCCATCCTGCCGGCGGGACCGTCTGTGACGGCGCTGGCCGACCGCGCCTTCGGCTGCCCGGCCGTCACGGACCTGGCGGCGGCTCACGGCTGGCAGGATCTGGTGCGCGCCCGGCGCCAGACCTGTCTGCGCCACGACGACGGCCGGATGCAGGCCTTCAGCACCCTGATCCCACCGGTCGCACGCGCTGGTGCGGGCGCGGCCAGGCCTTCAAGCAGCAGGGCTGGCGCCCCGTCAGCGTGGCGGCCTCCTGGCGGGTCGGCGGTCCAGCACCGCTCCTGCTGGCGAGTAAGCTGCCGCCCGCCGGGGATCTGGCGCGTCCGTATCGGCGACGGGCGGCAATCGCGGCCGTGTGCCGCGACCGGAAGACCAGCGGCTGGCAATGGGCGGCCAGCCAGGTGCGGGACGTGGCCCATCAGTCGGCGCTGGTGTTGGCGCTGGCGCTGGCGACGCTGCTCACGCGCTGTCTGGGGGAGGAGGCCGCCCGGACCATCCTGAATCCGCCGCCCCGCGCGGGGCGGCGGCGTCCCTGGCACGCCCGTGACAGCCTGTTTCGCGTGGGGCGCGACCGGCTCTGGCAGCGGCTCTGGCAGGACGAGCCGCCGGCCATCACCTGGGAGTTGGTCCACGTCGATGCACCACATTGGTCGACCGCGTGTTGGCAGTCCGCCCGACCCGCCGCCACCCCGGTGCACTGCACTGGCCGGGTCGGCAAGCGTGAGCACCTGCGGGTCGCAGCCTAAGGAAACAGCATGCATGTGACACGCCTGTTCTGTCCGCCCCTAAA
>AFSR01005647.1_pt1 | contig 13890 bp, 9 predicted proteins | sample 296848 | NCBI WGS metagenome assembly AFSR01 (sample SAMN02954305, study PRJNA68063) | hot springs metagenome | biome: terrestrial; feature: Mushroom and Octopus hot springs; material: microbial mat core samples; isolation source: Yellowstone National Park Mushroom and Octopus hot springs ...
TTTCTACTCCCAGGAGAGCTAAAAGGAAGTTTCGTCGTAGCATCAGGGATAGAAGGCCCAGCGCAAATAAACACGCTGACAGGCTCAAAACACCGTAAAGTAGATTAGCGGACATAGCGCGGTTTTTTCTGAACTAAGAGGATAGCACCCACGATTCCCACCAGCAGGGTGAAGGAGAGGAGCTCAAAGGGCAAAACATAGGCGGTGAGGAGGGCTTTGCCGATGGGCTTGATGGTGCCGTAGAGGAAGTATGGGAGGTCCTCCTGGGCCAAAACCTGACTGCGGACAGGCATCGCTCGCACCTCCTGTAAGGCATACAGCAGAAGGCCTGTCCAGAGCAGGCTAATTCCCAGCGGCACCCAGAGCGCCCCCCCTCGCGGAAGCGGCGGTATGTCGCTTTTCGTGAGACTAATCAGCATCACTACAAACAGGAACGTTACCAGGATGGCGCCAGCATACACGATGACCTGGATGATACCGAGGTATTCGGCCCCAAGCAGGAAGTACACCCCGGCTACCCCGAGCATGGTTAGCACCAGGGAGAGGACAGCATAGACAGGGTCCCGCAAGCCGGCAGCCAGGGCCGCCCCGGCCAGCACCAGCACGCCCAGCCCCCCCAGCGTCAAAATCTCCACCCAACTTGGCACGAGGCAAACATAGCTAAAATCTGCCTACCTTTGCTCTGTCCCCATAGCTCAGCGGTAGAGCAGCGGATTCTTAATCCGCGGGCCGCAGGTTCGAATCCTGCTGGGGACACACGCTCCCTTCTGTGTAAGTTTGCCGAGAAGGTATTTTCTCACTACATGCGAATGGGGAGCCCAGTCTGGCCACACCTGACTTGCGCGGCTTTTTTGGCCAGCGTCCTAATAGCCCAAGAGGTATGGCATGATGCGCTTATTCCGGAGCTTCCGCCGGCGCAGCTCGTGATTTTAAAGGGCCATTATGCGGTGCAATGGGATGGCACAGGCAGCTACCGGGATAGTAGTGTGGAGGCGGAAGCCTGGGCCAGCCGCATCCCCTGGGAGGAAGGCCAGGAATGGTACCCACCTACCCCCGCCATGACCCCCGGCCCCCTCACCATCCAAAAGGCCACCTACACCTATGTCTACCTTTACTCCTGGCAACTGCACCGTTCTGGCAAGCACCTGCGCCTGTATTCTACGCCGCCCGCCTATAGCGCTGTGCCACAGCCCCTCTCCTCGCCAGACTACCCAGACCTGGAAAACCCAGAGCGTCTTAGCTTCAGGCCGATGGTATAAAATCCACACGGGACCCGCTGGTGTCTACCGCATTGATAGGAATACCCTCCAAGCCTTAGGCATAGACCCTACCACCGTCGATCCGCGCCGTCTACGCCTATATGGCCAGGTGGGCGGCCTTCTACCCCAAGAAAACAACCTCCCCGCCCCAGATGACCTGGAAGAGATTCCCCTTTACTTCCCCGGCGAAAGCGACGGCACCTGGGACGCTAATGATGCCGCCTACTTCTATGCCGACAGTCCGGACAGCTGGTACCCCTGGCCTAACCGCACCTTCTTCCACCTGAAAAACCCCCACACCGACAGCTGCACGTACTTCCTCACTTTTGATTTAGGGCCGGGGAAACGGCTCACCACCCAGCCCTTCAGCCCCGGCTCCGCTACCCCCACGAACCAAGTTCTCACCCTCTACTTCCACGAGCAGGAGCTGGTGAACCTCGTCAAATCCGGCCGGGTATGGCTGGGCGAAACCTTTGATGCTTATCAGCCCAGTCGCACATTTGTCCTTCCTCTCCCAGCCTGCGACAGCGTGAGGCTCTTCATTCAAGTAGCCGCCAGCTCGCTCAGTGGCGCCACCTTCACCGTACAAGCTGGCTCAGCCACCTTAGGCACTATCTCTGTACCAGCCATCCCGGGTCCAGCTGATAGCTACTACGCCCGGTGGGGTTCTCTCCTGCGCACCCTGACCAGTACCAGCGCTAACTTTCCCATCCAACTCACTTACAGCGGCCGCTCGGATAGCAAAGGCTATCTAAACTACATCGAAGCCATCGCTTATCATCCGCTCACCTGGCAAAGTGGGCAGCAGATTTTCCGGGTGCGGGCGGGTACAGGTCCCTGGGAAGTCCAAGGCACCGGCCCCCGCAAAAAACTCTGGGACGTCACGAATCCCTTAGAGCCCGTGGAAGTCCCGCTTTTCCAGACGGCAAGCGGCTATAGCTTTTTCAGTCCGGGGGATACCCTGCGAACCTACTGTGCCTTTGAAGAGGGGGCGGCTTATGCCCCCACACCGGGCGGTCCAGTCGCCAACCAGAACCTCCATGCGCTCTCTGGGATCCGTTATGTGATCGCCACCACCCGTGAGCTGGCCCCCCTCTGCCAGCGCTTATGTGAGCTCAATAACAGCTGGAGCCCTTGTACGGTCGTCGCCATAGAGGATGTGTACAATGAGTTTTCAGGCGGAAGGCCCGATATCTGCGCCCTGCGAAACTTCCTACGCATGTTGTATGAGCGGGCCAGCCGTCCAGAAGAGGCGCCTACCTTCTTGCTGCTTGTGGGGCAAGCCAGCTATAACCTGCGAAAGGTCGGCGGCACTTTTCTACCCACTTATCAAAGTCGGGAATCCTTCTATCCGCCAGAAACCTATGGAAGCGATGACTTTTTTGGCTTCCTGGACAGTAACGAAGGCTTCTGGGGCGAGAATACGCCAGCTGGCCAGTACGATCCTCGCAATACCAGCGTCCGGAGCCATGGCCTGGACTTAGGCATCTGCCGCCTGCCTGTATACAGCCCGCAGGACCTCCAGAACTACATTGAAAAGCTTGCCGACTATCTCACGAACCCCGAAGCCCAGGGCCCCTGGCTGCGCCAGAGCGTTTTCTTCACCGATTATAAAGACAATGGCCTCCATACCTCCCAAGGCGAAACCCTTGCCGAGACATTCCGACAGGACTTAGGCTACCCCGAAGTGAGCAAAATCTACATAGATATCTTTCCGGCGCAGCCCCAAGCTTCCGGCCTGAGCTTCCCCCAAGCCCGGGAAGCTCTCCTCAACCGCCTGGGCCAAGGGGGGCTCTTCGCCCATTACGTCGGCCACGGCAATGAATACGCCCTCCAAGGCTTTGACTTCTTCCCTCTCTCCACCGTGCGCCAAATGCAAAACCGCCACCGCTACCTCACTTTCATCACTGCCACCTGCGATTGGGGCAAATGGGACGACCCAAACGTTCGCGGCGGTGGGGTGGAAGCGCTTTTTCTGCCGCAGCGCGGGGCCATCGCCCTCCTCACCTCCACCCGAAAGGTCTTCGCCCACCTCAATTTCGCCCTCTCCCAGAACTTCTATGCCTACCTTTTGAGTACTTACCGGCCGCAAAAGCAAGTCCTTTTTGGCGACCTCATGCGTGAAACCAAAAACCGCAGCTGGAATAACGCCGGAGCCATCAATAGCCGGTCTTTCTCGTTCCTTGGCGTACCCACGCTACCCCTGCGCCTGCCCACCTACAAAGCCGTCATCACCCAGATAAATAGCCTCCCCCCCTCCGGGACCAATCCCGATACCTTGCGCCCCCTCCGCCCTATCCAGATCAGCGGCGAAATCCAGGATAGTACCGGCCAGCTCGTCCCGACCTTCCAAGGCGAAGTCAGCCTCCGCATCTGGGACAAAAGCCTTTCGCGCAGCACGCTCATCTCCCGCACACCCTACCAGAGCCAAGAAGTGCTGCTTTTCAGTGGACGAGCAACCGTAACCAATGGCCGCTTCCAGCTTACAGCCTACATCCCCATAGATATTATCCCCACACCGGGCCTGGGACGCATGACCCTCTGGGCACAAAGTCCCGACGGCACTAACGCCGCCGGCGCCGAAACCCGCTTCGTTATCTGCTGCCCCGACACCCTCCCCCCGCCCACTACCCCACCCACTATCCGCCTCTACATCAACGATACCACCTGGATCGTTGGCGGCATCACCCACCCTAACCCCACCCTCATCGCTTACATCACCGACAGCTTAGGCATCAACCTCTCCCCCCTCGCCGTCGGCAAAGAACTCAAAGCCACCCTCAATGGCCGGGACATCTACCTCAGCTCTTACTACGAGACCGAACGCGACCAGCCCAATAAAGGCCGAGTCTCCTACCGATTCTTTGATTTAGCACCGGGCACCTACCACCTCTCCCTCGAAGCTTGGAACCTCGCTGGCCAGAAAGCCACCGCCTCCACCACCTTCACCGTCCAAGAAAACGCTACACTCCGCATCACCCGCCTCTTCAACTATCCTAACCCCTTCACCACGCATACCCGCTTCCTCATCGAGCACACCCAGCCTGGCCAACCCCTGGATGCCCGCCTCACCATCTATACCCTCACCGGCCGCCGCATCAAAACCCTCACCACGACCCTCTATAGCGCCGCCAGCCTCTCCTTCGGCGACCTAACCTGGGATGGCCTGGATGAGTTCGGCGATAAACTCGCCCGCGGGGTCTACCTCTACCGCCTGGAGCTTCGAAATCCCCAAACCGGCGAAACCGCCTCCGCCCAGGAAAAACTCCTCCTGCTGCGATAAAACTTCCTCAGCGCAGTAAGCGCCGCTTAGCCAGCTACGACACGAAAGGTTCGCTCTTCCAAGGTCAAGCGCCCCAGCGCTTCGGCTAAGCGACTGAACGTGGGTTCTAACTTATAGACGGCCTCGTTTTCGGAAAGCGTAACAAGCTGGCGAAGTTCGTCCAAGAGGCCAGGGCTTATGGTATCTATGGGCCAGTGGGCGTGCAGGACTTCCACCAGGTGGGCTTTCCGGAGGATTTCCCAGCCATCCAGAAGGTGCCGATGGCGGGTTCCCTCCCAGATATTGGTAATAAGCAGCTCGCGCAGAAAGCGTTCTATGGGAAACTCAGCCAAGATACCCAGTCCTCCCCAGATTTCTATGGCCCAGTGGGCGGCTTTTAGGGCGACTTCGGCGGTCCAGTACTTCGCTAAGTGTGAGAGCAGACGAAAGGTAGCATAACGCTGAGAATAGGGCGGTTTCTCCAGCCAGGTGGTCTCTAACCACTGTTCGGCCAGCCAGGCCAAAGCCCCTGCCACCCGGAGGCGCTCATACTGCTCGGCCAGCTCTTTCTGAAAGAGCGGCTGCTCAGCAAGCGTCCGACCAAAAAGATGCCGATGCTGAGCGAATTCGTATGCCTTCCGCAAGGCATGCAAACCATGTGCTACGACCCCGACGGCATTCGCAATGCGCGAGAAGTTCAAAACCTCCAAAATGTAGTAAATGCCCTGACTGGCATCCCCTATGAGGTAGGCTTCGGCGTGATGGAGTTCTACTTCGCCGGTGGGAACGCTTCGGGTGCCGATTTTGTCTTTGAGGCGGCGGACAAGATAGTTTCGCGTGCCGTCCTGGCGCGCGCGGGGTACTAAGAAGAGCGCCAGCCCCTTAGGACCCATGGGCGCTTTCTCCGGACGGGCTGCCACCACAGATAGCTCCGCGCCCACATTACTGCTAAAGTACTTTTCGCCAGAAAGATACCACCGCCCCTCCTGCAGATAGGCTCGAGTGTGGACATGACTGCCTAAGTCTGAGCCGCTTCCCACTTCGGTCATCCACGTGGCCCCTTGCCAAAAAGGCGGCTCCCGCCGCCCCAAAGCCCCCAAAAAATCCTCCCGAGACGGCCCCTCATAGTACTTATACAGCGGCACCCACGTAGAAAGCGTCACCGTGTACGGACAATACAAACCCGGATCATAGTAGCTCGCCACAAACCCTAACTGATAACTGAACCGCAGGTCATGCCGATGCGCCACCTCCGAAATCACCCCCGCCGCATAACCTGCCGACAACAGATACCAGTACCCAGGCGGATAGAGAATCTCATCTACCCGTTCACCGCGCGCATTAAACTGGCGCAGGTGCGGCGTGCCCCAACGGTCTACCTCTAACGAAAGCGGCCAACCTTCCTTCTCCCACCACTCCTGATAAGCAGTGAGACGTTCCGGAACCGGAAAGCCCATCTCCTCCCGAAGAAAAGCTACCGGCCCACCCAGGAGCGTATCCAATCGCATGGGCCAAATCTACAAAAATCCCAGCGCACTTTGCGTGATCGGTGTGAAAACAAGGGACACAGGAAGGCCTGTGGATAAGGCTGACAGCCTCGCCAAAGATGGGGCCACCATAACCCCCTCCGTGCCCTCGGCGATTCGCCCCCAAAAGTCACCACCCTTGTAATATGGGCGAAAACGGCGCCATCTCTAACCAGTTAGGGCCGACCTTGAGGTCTACTTCTATGGGAACCTGATGGGGCAGGGTGAGCGCCTCGCACATGATACGGGCAATAGCAGGGGCTACCTCAGGAATAAGGGAAGCAGGCATTTCCCACAAAAGCTCGTCATGAATCTGCAAAAGCAGACGCGCCTCAGATGGAAGGCCCGCAGCCTGCAAACGAATCATCGCAAGCTTGATCAGGTCCGCAGCTGTGCCCTGAATGGGGGTATTAATGGCCAACCGCTCGGCCTCAGCGCGCAAGGTCTTATTCCCTGAATGAATATTGGGAATGTAGCGGCGCCGCCCTAAAAGGGTTTCCGCATAGCCCCGCTCACGCACACGGGCGATCTGGGCCTCTATGTAGGCCTTGACGCCGGGATAACGCGCAAAGTACTGGTCAATGAGCTGCTGGGCCTCCGTGCGCGAAATGCCTCCTAACCGCTCGGCCAGGCCGTGGGCAGTAATGCCGTAAATAATACCGAAGTTGACGGTTTTGGCGACGCGCCGCATCTCTGGCGTGATGTCAGACGTGCTAAAAAGCCGCTCAGCCGTAGCTTTGTGAATATCCCGGCCTCCCAGAAAGTCCTGGATGAGCTGCGGGTCGCCGCTTAGCGCCGCAGCGATTCGCAGCTCTATCTGCGAGTAGTCTGCCGAAAGAAGGACATAACCAGACTTCTCCGTACTAAAGGCTTTTCGGAGACGTTTCCCGCGGTCGGTATGGATGGGAATATTCTGAAGGTTGGGAGCTTGGGAACTCAGGCGGCCGGTAGCAACCACAGCCTGCTGAAAAATAGTATGAACCCGCCCTGTGCGGGGATAAATGCTCTCTATGAGGCCATTGATGTAGGTGGTGCGGAGCTTATGGATTTCCCGATAGGTTAAGAGCACCGCCGGGAGCGGGTGCTGCTGGGCGAGGGCGGCCAGGGTTTCTTCGTCAGTAGCGGGCTGGCCCTTAGGCGTTTTGCGCTGGACAGGCAGCCCCAGCTCAGAAAAAAGCACCTGCGCCACCTGCTGCGGTGAGTTGAGATTAAAAGCGTGCCCAGCCAGCTCATGCGCCTTTTGTGTGAGGGTCTCCAGCTCCCGATCCCACTCCGCGCCCAGCGCTTCCAGAACGCCCCGATCTACGTATATGCCCCTGAGCTCCATCCCCGCTAACACCTGCATAACGGGCAGTTCCATCGACTCATAGAGGGGCCAGAGGTTTTCTCCTCGGAGCGCCTGAGTAAGGGGCTGGTAAAGGCGCAGAGCCAGATCAGCATCCTGACAGGCGTATGGCAGGAGCCTTTCCAGGGGCACCTGGCGAATGTCCTTCGTCCGAAGCCCCTCAAAGAGACCATCATACGTGAGGCGTTTGCTCATGCCTAAAAATCGTTCAGCAACGGCGGAAAGGCTGTGCGGCCGCTCCGGGTCTAAAAGATAATCCGCTAAAAGCGTGTCAAAGAAAGGTCCCTTCAGGCTTAGGCCGTGATTAGCTAAGACGACAAAATCATACTTCAGGTTGTGAGCGACTTTGAGGACAGCGCTTTCGGCCCAAGGGCGCAAAACCTCCCGATAACCCAACCACGTCTCCGACGTAATCGGAATATAAACCGCTTTACCGGCAGCGGGAGAAAGAGCCAAACCAACCAGCTCCGCTTGAATAGGATGCGTGCTGGTAGTCTCCACATCCAAGGCAAAGGCAGGGGCTTCAGCGTGCGCCTCTAAGAAAGCCCGTAAAGCCTCAGGCGACTCGATGAGCTGATAGTCATAGTGGACGTAGGGCTTAGATGTGGGAGCAGGGGGTGGGGCACTTTCCGGCCAAAGTTCGCGCAGGCGCCGGGCGATCTGACGCAGGGCATATTTGTCTAAAAGCGGCTGGAGCTTTTCCCAGGCGGGGGAGGATACCGCAAAAAGGTGCGGCACGAAAGGCGCCCCCGGAACCTCCCGCTCACCCAGGTACGCCAGCGCATACGTCGCCTCCGCCATCTCCCGCCCCTCCGAAAGACGTTGCGCCACCCCCTTCGGAAGAACCGGCAAGTGCCGCAGGAGATTTTCCAGCGAGCCGTACCGAGCCAGGAGCTCCCGGGCTGTCTTTTCACCAATGCCTTTGACGCCGGGGAGATTGTCGCTGGCATCCCCTACCAGCGCCAAGTAGTCAGGAATCTGAGCGGGTTCTACACCAAACTTGTCTTTCACACCGTCGGGGGTGAGTTTTTCGGCGGGAGCCTTACCGCGGGCGGGGCGGTAGAGCGTAACGCGCGCATTCACGAGCTGGGCCAGGTCTTTATCCGTAGAGAGAAGCCATATCGCCTCCGTCTCCGGGTAAGTAAGCGCCTGCCGGGTCCAAGCCGCTATCAGATCGTCGGCTTCATAGCCGAGCACCTCCGCCTGATAAAGGTGAAGCGCTTCCAAAATAGCCCGTAGGGGCGGTAGACTCGCCACCAGGTCTTCGGGAGGCGGCTCCCGATGCGCTTTGTAGGTAGAAAGCTCCGCCTCCCGAAACGTCGGCTCCGGACTATCCCACGCAATCCCCACGTGCGTAGGCCGTAGCTCCCCCATCACCTCCAAAAACGTACTGATAAACCCAAACAGCACCGATGTATTGAAGCCGTCAGCATTGCGCAGCGGTCGCTCCTGAAAAGCAAAAAATGCCCGGTACACCAGACTCATACCGTCTACCAGCAGAATGCGCACGTGGGAAAGTTACAGCGTTTTTCCCCTGGCTTACCTTTGCTTGGTCTCTATGCAGGATAGACGGATTGCCGTGCTTTTGGGCCTCCTAACGGGCAGTGTGCTGGGTGTGCTATGTTTTTTTACGGAAGATTAGCTAATTCGCTATCCTTTCACGGATGACGCCTTCTATTACGCGCAAATAGCCCGCAATATCGTCTCCGGCAAGGGCGTTACGTTTGATGGCCTGCATGAGACAAATGGCTTCCATCCCCTATGGCTCCTGCTGCTCTTGCCTATTTATGCGCTATTTAGCGGAGACTGGCTCCCGCTGAGGGTGATCCTCGGCCTGCAAGCCCTCTTCGCAGCCGCCTCTTCGGCGCTGCTCTATGTTGTCCTCCGCCGATGGACGGGACGCCTCTTAGCCATTTTAGGCGTGGTGCTGTACCAAATGCTCACCTTCCTACTAGAGATTAGCTTTTCGGGGATGGAGACAGGCCTACAAAGCCTACTCCTTATCTACCTTTTGTGGAAGTGGCCCGCCATAGCGCAAAACCTCGAGAAAAAAGCCTGGTTTCTGGGCATTCTATTGGGACTGATAATCTTAGCGCGGTTAGATGGGGTGGCAGTAGCAGGCATAGTGGGGCTTTATACCCTCTGGCGCCTGCGAAAAGCATCCCCCTCTCGGATAGGGGGCTTTCTGGCACGGCTAGGGATAGCATCTGGGCTCGTAACGGGGCCCTATTTCGTCTGGAACCTCCTGCACTTCGGACATCTGATGCCCGTGAGCGGCGCCGCTAAACGCTACCCCCTGTGGGAAAAACCCCTCGCCGAAACCCTCAATAAGCTCTTCTGGTGGGCCAAAGCCCTCAGCAAAGGCCTCTCCTACGCCGGCATAGGAAACATCCCCCCCTGGCTCCTCGGAAGCCTCACCCTCCTCATAGTAGCCCTCCTCCTCTTCTACCTAAAATGGTGGAAAAACCTCCTCCAAACCCCCGAACTCCTCTTAGGCATAGGCGCCGGTGCAGCTCACTATGTCTTAAGCTCGCTCACGCTAATCACCTTCCGGGGGTGGTATCTTGTCACAGAAGTCCTGGCCATCGTACTTTTTTTATCTTATCTGTGGGAAAGGCACAAAATCCTCAAAGCTATTGGCATAGCGATGTATGGGGGGCTTTTTGCGACTATCGGTAAGCTCACCAGGGACTGGCGCCTCAGCCCTGAAACCAATGCCGTCATTTACGAGGCGTATCAGGTGGGCCTCTGGCTGCGAGAAAACACGCCCCCCCAAAGCCGCTGCGCCACCTGGGATGCCGGCGTCATCGGTTACTTCGCCCACCGCCCCGTCATCAACTTAGACGGCCTCGTCAATACCTATGACTTCCTGCCGCTTCTAAAGTCTAAGCTGCTGCCCACCTACCTCAAAGAAAAAAACGTCCGTTACCTCACCACCTACACCCTGGGAACCGACTACAAAGACTACTGGCACTTCAAGGAACACCGGGACGTGTGGGAATCCCTTCTACAAAAGCCGGTTTACATAAAGCCATTCTTCCACAAGCCCGCCGATGTATTTTTTGATACAAGTGGCGGCGAGTCCTATTATTACATCTGGGAACTGCCAGTACCTACTGCCTAACCCGGAAAGCCCTAAAAGAAAACTAAAAGTACCCCGCAAAACACACAGCCAAACCTTCTCAATCGGATAACTCCAATTGTCGCAAAATAAGCTCGGGTTGATTGCGCGCAATGCAGTAACCCAAGCAGTCAAGCGCCTGGGCCGCCCGTACATTGAGGCTGTTGTCGTCTATGAAGAGGGTATTTTGCGGCTGCCAGCCCAGCTCATCAAGCACATACTGGTAAGCCGCTGGCTCAGGCTTGCGCCGAGAAATGCGGTTGGAAAAAAAGACTTCCACAAAATACTTCCGCCAAGGCGCAATATGGGGTTCTACAATCGTGAGGTGCAGGTCGTTCGTATTGCTTAGCAGGGCGAGGGAGTAGGAAGAGGCGAGGACCCGGAGGATTTTCTCGGCCTCGGGGAGGGGGCCCAGCAGCATGGCATTCCAGGCGTCTATCAAGTCCCGCTCAGTAAGGTGCGGAAAGCGGCTTTTCCAGCCCTGTAAAAAAGCCTCTGTACTGAGCTCGCCTTTCTCGTAAGCGGCGAGCGTGGGGTCTTGCAAGAGAGCGGGGAGCGCTTCAGCCGAGAGGCCCAGCCCCTGCAACGTCAAACCATAGTCCACCCCATATAAAACCCCTCCCAAGTCCAGAAGGATATACTTCACCGACTTCATGAGGCCGCGGCCTTTGCGCGAGCACGCGCTTTCAGATACGTACGTAAAATCGGAAGAAGCGACAAAACAATGATGCCTAAGGCAATCACCTCAATGTACTTTCTCAGCCACGGGAAAGCACTCCCCAGCCCATAGCCTGCCAGAGTTAGACTCACGATCCATAGGATTCCCCCCGTGGCATTGTACACGATGAACTGCCGAGGCGAAAAGCCCACCACCCCCGCTAAAATTGGCGCAAACGTCCGCACAATCGGCACATAGCGCCCCAGAATAATCGCACTTTTACCCCAGCGGTTGTAAAATGCGCGCGTCTGCTCCAAGTACTTTCGCTTGAAGAACCAGGTTTCCCGCTTTTCAAAGAGCCGCTGGCCCAGCAGCCGTCCCGTCCAATAGCCCACCTGGTCCCCGACGATAGCCGCTGCCGACAGCGCCAGTATCACCCATCCGATCGGCACCGGCAGTATCTCCAGCGCACAAAACAACCCCACCGTAAATAGAAGCGAGTCTCCCGGCAAAAAGAATCCAAACATAAGCCCAGTTTCCGCAAAAATAATAGCCGTTACCAGCGCCAGTCCACCGACCTGGATGATTTTCTCGGGGTCGAGAAGGTCCCGCAGCGTGTGAAGGATTTCCTGCACCGGGACAAATGTACGCAGCGGAAAGGCTCTCCGGCTATGTATTGTATGTTTGCAGCGTGTATCGGACGCTTTTTCATATTCCCCGGCGGCGGAAGGACGAGCTATGGGTGTATTTCTGCGGCCACTCGCTGGGGCTTCAGCCGAAAAGTGCGGCCTCTTACATCCGGCGTGTGCTGGAAAGCTGGCACTGGGAAGGCGTAGAGGCGTACTTCAGTGCGCGGGCGCGTTGGGTGGATTATGCAGACCGCCTACGGCCTAAGCTCGCTCCCCTCCTCGGCGCCCAGCCCGAAAGCATCGCCATCGCCCACACCCTCACCACCAACCTCCATTTGCTCTTAGCCAGTTTTTACCAGCCCACGCCTGAGCGCTATATTATTCTGACGGAGCAGGAGCCTTTCCCTTCGGATATATATGCCCTTCAAAGCGCTGCTGCCCTCAAAGGCTATCCGGATGCGGTCCGGATGGTACCTGAGCTCCTTCCCACCACCGAAGCTGTGCTATCGGCAATTGCCGCTTATGGGGAGAGACTGGCAGGTGTATGGATGAGCGGGGTGCATTATCTGACGGGGCAGGCGTATGACATACAGGGTATTACGGCGGCGGCGCACCGGGTAGGCGCTTGGGCGGGCTGGGACCTAGCGCATGCCGTCGGCAACATCCCCCTGCAGCTGGATGCCTGGAATGTAGACTTCGCCGTCTGGTGCAGCTACAAGTACCTTAATGCGGGGCCCGGCGCCGTCGGCGGCCTCTATGTGGCTCCCCGCCACTGGGGAAAAGCCCCCCTCCTCGCTGGCTGGTGGGGCAACCGCTTAGAAACCCGCTTCGAAATGCAGCCCACCTTTGACCCGGCGCCCGATGCCCGCGCCTGGGTCCACAGCAACCCCTCCCCCCTCCTCCTCGCCCCCCTCGAAGCCAGCCTCGACATCTTCGCTTTGCTGAGCCTCCCCGAATACTTTGCGCAAATCCAGACCTACCACCGCCTCCTCCGGGAAAAGCTCGCCCACATCCCCGGCCTTAGCCTACTCACCCCCGAAAATGCCCATGGCGCCCAGCTCTCCTTCCAGCTGACCCACAGCGACGGAAAAGCCCTCAACCAAGCCCTCTTGGAAGCAGGCTATTGCATAGATTGGCGGCGGCCGGGCATCCTCCGCGCAGCCCCAGTCCCCCTCTACAACACCCCCGAGGAAATCGAGGCCTTTGCAAAAACCGTCTCTCACCATCTCCAAACCTATGCGTAACCTCCTCCACCTTGGCCTGAGTTTGATTCCTTTGCGGGGTGTAGGGGAAATCACTTACCGCCTCTTCTGGGCCGAAGAACCGCCCTATACCTACCGGGTGATCATGCGCCTCTCGCCCGCCAAGGGACCGTACACGGACCTGCGGATGCCCTCCTGGCGCCCCGGCCGGTACATCCTCCAAAACTACGCCGGCGCCCTCTACCACTTCTCCGCTCAAACCCCTGACGGCCAGCCCCTCGCCTGGAAAAAAACCGACAAAGACACGTGGCGGATCTTCCACACCGGAAAGGCCTCTACGCTAGAAGTTTCCTACCGCATAGATGCCAGAACCCTGGACGCCGGCTCCAGCTACCAGGGTGGCGCGCTCATTTACTTCAATCCTATCACGCTTTTCCTGTATCCCGTGGGGCAGCTGAATGAGCCGTGTCGCTTAGAACTGCCGGACTTGCCCGCTACGTGGGCCGTAGCCACCGCCCTCCCCGCTAAAAACAAACGCCTCTATGAGGCGCCCTCTTACCATCACCTCGTGGATGCGCCTTTCGTCATAGCCCCTACCCTGCGCCAGACCCAAACGACCTGCGAAGGCGCCACCCTCCATGTACACTTCTGGGGCGAAATAGGCGCAAAAAACGTAGACCCTTTCCTCACCGACCTGTGCAAAATCGTCCAAACCCAAAAACAAATCTGGGGCGAACTCCCCCTCGCCGAGTATCACTTCATCTACATCCTGGTGCCGTTTATGATGCGTCACGCCGTGGAGCATGAGAACTGCGCCGTTTTTGTCCTGCCTCAAAGCGGCGCCCAGGATGAAAGCAGCCTCAAAGGCTTTTTGGCCATCTCGGCCCA
>AFSR01000455.1_pt1 | contig 13851 bp, 13 predicted proteins | sample 296848 | NCBI WGS metagenome assembly AFSR01 (sample SAMN02954305, study PRJNA68063) | hot springs metagenome | biome: terrestrial; feature: Mushroom and Octopus hot springs; material: microbial mat core samples; isolation source: Yellowstone National Park Mushroom and Octopus hot springs ...
TCGCTCGGTGATCATCAGTCGCGCGTGCAGGGATTGAGCGTCGGCGCCGATGGGTTCATCAGCAAGCCTTTTGATATGGCTGAACTGCTGGCGCATGTGCGCACCATCACCCGTCTCAACCGCTACCGTCGGTTACTGGCAGAACAGGAGCGGTTTCAGCGGTTGATCGAACTTTCCCCGGAAGGTATTGCAACGATCAACGCGGAAGGTCGTCTGCTGTTGATCAATCCGGCGCTGGCGGCGTTGCTCGAAGCGCCCTCCGTCGAGCATCTGCTGGGTAATACACTGCATACCTATATCCATATCGCGTCGCTTGATCGGTATCAGGCAGGGATGCAGGCACTGGAACAAGGAGTGCAACAGGTTCCACAGATCGAGGTCTTGCTGGTCGGCGTCAATGGGCGTACTCTTCCGGCGGAGATCAGCCTGGGGAGATTTCACGATCAGAACGGGTCGTTCGCGCAGATTATCATTCGTGACATTTCAGAGCGTAAGCGAGCGGAGGCGCAGATTCACCGCCAGGTCAGCCGGTTGACCAGCCTGCACGCTATTGGAGTGGCTATCACAGCAAGCCTGGAGTTGTCGGCAACGCTAAACATATTGCTCGACCGGTTAATTGAAGAGTTGCGCGTCGATGCAGCGAGCGTTTTGTTGTTGAATCCGCGGACGATGAATCTCGAAGCAGCGTGCAGTCGTGGTTTGCCGTCGCCGATTGTCCAGGTGCCGCTCTGTTCCGAGGAGGGACTGGCGGGGATGGCGTTGCGCACACAGCAGACAGTTTCACTGACAAGCGTTCCGGCAGAAATGCTGCTCAGCGAGCGCGATCGGGCGCTGGCTGCGCTATTTGCCGCGTATTTCGCCATACCGCTGCGTGCGCGTGGTGAGATCAAGGGCGTGCTCGAGATTATGCTGCGCGAGTCGTTCACTCCCGATGACCACTGGTGGACGTTTCTCGAGGCGCTGGCAATGCAGGCGGCAATCGCTATCGAAACGTCCGTGCTTTTCGAGGAGTTACGACGGACCCACGCAGAATTGCAGCAGTCCTATGATGCAACGATCGTAGGTTGGTCACGCGCGCTCGATCTGCGTGATCGTGAAACGGAAGGGCATAGTGAGCGTGTAACGGAACTGACGCTGCGGCTGGCGCGCTGGATGGGGTTGCCCGAGGATCAGATGGAACACATCCGACGTGGCGCTTTGCTCCACGATATCGGGAAGATGGGTGTTCCCGACGCGATCCTGCTGAAACCTGGACCGTTGAGCGTCGATGAGTGGGCAATTATGCGTCAGCATCCGGTCTATGCATTTCGCTGGCTTTCAGCTATTCCTTTTCTGCAACCGGCGCTCGACATCCCGTATGCCCATCACGAACGCTGGGACGGGAGCGGGTATCCGCGCGGTCTGCGGGGCGAGCAGATCCCGATGGCAGCGCGGATCTTTGCCGTCGTCGATGTGTGGGACGCCCTGCGCTCTGATCGTCCATACCGTGCTGCCTGGACAGAGGAGCAGACCGTTGCCTATCTCCGGTCGCTGGCGGGAACGCACTTCGATCCGCAGGTGGTACGGGCGTTTCTGGAGATGTTTGGCTACGACCGGGGAGACTGAGAGGGACGCAGCAGCGCTGCGCCCATGCACTCCGGCGGGGGCTTTCCACCATCACCCCATCCGCCGGGCGATGGTCAGCATGACCTCGCTGTTGGTCACAAAGGGGTCAAGGTCATACGATCCGTACACGATCTCAACCGTAAAACCGGCGCGTTCCAGCAGGTGTTCGAGTTCGTAGCGGTAGAACCAGCGGAGCGTCATGGTGTGCAGGGTGCGTCGCACGCCACCCCCGTCGTCAATCTCGTCGTACACGAAGGTGACGTGGTTGAGTTGCTGTGCCATATCCGCCCGCTGCGCAACGAATTTACAGACGCGGACGCCATCTTCCAGGCGGAACGTGCGATCCAGCGTCAGTTCGCCGTCGCAACCGGCGAGATTGCGCGCATGCGGGTTGAACACGTCGATTGCCAGCAGCCCGTCGGGATTGAGCGCTTCGTGAATACGGGCAAGCGCAGCCAGTTGATCGTCAATCGTGGTCAGATGCATGAAACTGTTCAACGCCACAATTGCCAGATCGTGATGATCGGGAGGAAGGTCAGATCGCACATCGCCGTGATGGAGGGTGACCCGCGCAGCAACGCCGGCAGCGGCAACGCGCTCGCGCGCCCGCGCAATCATTGCCGCCGATGAGTCGATGCCGGTCACACGGATGCCGCTCTGTGCCAGCGGGACGACTAACCGCCCGCTGCCGCACATCACATCGATCACGCGCCCACCGGTGCGGCGCGCCAGTTCGCGGTAGAAGGGCAGATCATCGGCAAAACCGCTGTGATCGGCGTCGTAAAAGCGGGCAATGGCGTCGTAGTCGCTCATAACGCTATGGTGTAACGCCGAAGATGTAGAGCGCCATCCCGCCCAGAAGAATCAGCCCGATAACACCGATAGTAACCCCCAGCGGACTGATGACCGGGTCGAACCGTGGTGCAGGCGGAAGCATGGATTGATCAGGCAGCGACATACGACGCGCTTGTGTCTGGATCCGTTCCATATCAGGCGCCGATGATGGGAACGGCGAGCGTACCGACTGCGGTTGATGGGGGGTGTCGCGGTATGTCGATGGCTGATAGGACGATGGGAATGGCGAGCGCACCGACTGCGGCAGACTCCGATCATCGTCGTAGGTCGGGGGTTGGTAGGACGATGGGAATGGTGAACGTGCCGATTGAGGTCGGGATGTTGAGCGATCAGCGGTAGGAGGGCTTTCGCTTCGACGGGTGATCGCACGAATAACTGATATTAGCGCCCCTAGGATGACCAGTCCCAGAATGATGAACGGCAACAGCCCTGCAGAAATGCGGATCGTGCCGCCGAACGCATTTTGCAGCATGTTCAGCAGCGGGCCGCCAGCGATCACCGCAAAGAAGATTAGCCAGCCGATGATCGATCCCCAATTGATCCCTGGTTGTCGCCTTTGTTCTTCCATATATCTGTATTGTACACCACCCTGGGCATTGCTGCGCACGTTTTCCGTGCTCTGTATCTGTGAGGTCAGGCATGGACTCATCGTCGCACTGTCCTGGCATCAACAATGCTGCAACTGGCGTCAATCCTCGTTTGCTGATAGTTACAATTGCCCCGTATCATTCCAGGTATCGAGCAGAGCGCGATAGGCAGGATCGTCGTAACGCGCGGGGTGAAACGCCGCTGCCCATGCAGGCAGCGCTTCACCGCTGATATACGCTGCCAGTAGGTCTGCTGCACCACAGGCAGCCATGATACCATACCCCGAAAAGGCGCCCATCACAAATGAACCGCGTGGACCCGTCGGACCGATCAGCGGACGGTTTTCGCGCGTTTTGGTGTAATAGCCGCCGTCGATGGTTGGACGTGGGGGGCGGCGGATGTAGGCTTCGAGCGCCGGAATGATGCGTGTAAGACCCCGCAGCGTCACGTCGAAGAAATAAGGTGCGGACGGCAACGGAAACACTTCTTCGACCGGCGCGGCATCATATGCCCACAGCGCAATAACCCACGCGCTTCCAGTCCCTCCTTCTGGACGACAGTGCGCCCCAGCCGGAAGAACGCCCAGGAGCGGCTGCGCTTCTGGATCGTCGGCAAGCATTGCGCGTTCGTCGTCAGTCCAGGCAATGGCCTGGGGATCGGCGCAAATGAGCAATGGCGCATCGCGTGGAATGATGCCCAGATGATCTTCAAACGCAACCTTCAGATGACGCTCCGAGAAGACCGGCAGATCGACGCCAACCATCCGTCCCACCCGGCGCAGGAATGGTCCTGCAGCGTTGACGAACCCTCCCGTCACGACACGCCGGGAGTCGAGCTGCACCGCCGATACCCGACCATCCTGCACTTCAACAGCTTCGACGCGGGCATGCGCCAGGTGCGCGCCGCGCCGACGCGCCCGTTCCAGCAACGTCATACCGAGTTGCTGCGCGCTTAACCAGCCGCAGCGTCGTGCATGCAACGCGGCAGCGGCAGTTTCGGTGAGATAGGGGAAATAATGCCGCAGCGCAGCCGGGTCGAGGATCAGGTCCGCCCCATCGGCTTGTGCGGTAAAACCGTGGGCAGCATGCGGCGTATACGTGTCGGCGCGTGTGTGGATCCGCAACGACCCCGCTCCCAGTGCAGCTGCCTCTTCCCCTGCGCGACGCAGCAGAGCCACACGATCCGGATCGACGGTCACATACAGGTATCCGCGCCGGTTGAGCGCAATCGCATTCTGCGTCTCACGAGCCAGCACCTCAATATGGTCGATGCTGCGGTTCATCAGCGCGACCATCGCATTGTCGGGACCGGGCCACCAGTTGCGATAGCACTCGCTCGACTTGTCGCTGGTAAGCGAGAGTGGCGGGCGCTCATCAACCAGCAGCACCGACGCGCCGCGTGCCGTCAACGCATCGGCAGCGGCAACGCCAGCAATGCCCGCACCACAGATCACGACATCGTAACTGCTCACAGCGCCTCCAGCACGTTCACTATTCAATGGGCAACCGCGTGTCTATTCATGATGCTGCCGAACAGCGAAATGGTCAAGGCGCTTTCGGGCGCGCTGCTGTCAAAGAGCGCGTGGTATACTCATACCTGTGATGGAACGCGGATGACTGGCGGAGTGCGTGCAGCGCGTTTGCCGTCAACGTCGCAGAGTAGTTGATCCGACAGCATGCACGAAGCATTTGCCGGCGCATCTACCAGAAGTTAGTGGAGAGCAAAACCTATGAGCGCCGATGATATGCTCATCTTCCCCGGCTCAGGGAGTCCGAAGTTGACGAAAAACATTTGCGCATACCTGGGAGTGACGCCGGGGAAATGTGAAGTGTTGCGATTTTCGGAGGGGAATCTGTTCGTGCGTATTCTGGAAAATGTACGTGGACGGCACGTGTACATTGTGCAATCGACCGCGTACCCCGCCAATGACAATTTCATGGAACTGCTCTTCTGGATCGATGCATTCAAACGCGCCAGCGCTGCATCGGTGACAGCGGTGGTTCCGTTCTTCAGTTATGCCAAAGGGGATAAAAAAGACGAACCGCGCGTTTCGATTCGCGCGCGGGTCTGCGCCGACGCCATCGAAGCCGCAGGCGCCGACCGGATTGTGGTGATGGACCTGCATGCGCCGCAGATTCAGGGTTTTTTCAAAATACCGGTGGACGATCTGTACGCCCTGCCAGTGCTCTGTGATCGCGTCAGGCAGATGAATCTGGAGAACCTGATCGTTGTCGCACCGGATAGCGGATTTGCCAAGAAAGCGCGCAAGTACGCACGCTATCTCGGCGTCTCGATGGCGGTTGGCGACAAAGAGCGCGTTGCGCACGATGAGCACGCGCATATCGTCGAAATTATCGGCGATGTACAGGGCAAAACCGCACTGATCGTCGATGATTTCACCATTTCAGCGGGCACACTGGTCGAAGTCGCCGAACAACTGCTGGTACGCGGGGCAAAAGAAGTGTACGCCGCTGTGACGCACGGCGTTTTTGCCCGCGGATCAATGGAGCGACTGGCTGACAGCCCGATCCGGCGGTTGTTCATCACCGACACGGTCGAGACGCAACCGGTCACCCTGACGCCGCAGGTCGAAGTGGTGTCGGTGGCGCCGCTGTTCGGTGAAGCGATACGCCGGATCCATTACCGCGAAAGTATCAGTGTGCTGTTTCCGCGATAGTCATCATCGACCATGTCCGGCACTCAAGACATTTCTCGTGCAACGCTCGCAGTCACCTCGCTGGCTTCCGGGAGCAGCGGCAATGCATTGCTGGTGCGGTCCCGCAATGCGGCGATCCTGGTCGATTGCGGCGTTCCGTTGCGCACCATCGAGCGGGCGCTGATGCGGAGCGGTCTTTCCCCCGATCAGTTGAGCGCCATCCTGATCACGCATGAACATGGCGATCACACGATGTCGGCGGGTCCGCTGGCGCGGCGCTACGGCGTTCCGCTGATTGCCAATCAAGCGACGCTGGCGGCAATGGAGCATGATCTGACGGGCGCCACAGTGCGGGAACTGGCAACCGGCGCCGCAACCATGATCGCCGATATTCACGTGGGCAGCTTTCCTGTCTCGCATGACGCTGCCGATCCGGTGGGGTACACGATCAGCGTTGACGGATGGTGTGTCGGTATTGCAACCGATCTGGGGCGATGGGATGACGTGGTTGTGAAAGGGTTGACGCCTGCCGATCTGGTGGTGATTGAAGCGAACCACGATCAGGAGCGCCTGTGGCGCGCACCCTACGCAGAGTTGGTCAAGCAGCGCATCTACAGTCCCACCGGTCATCTGGACAACGTCGCCGCCGGAAGGTTGCTCGCCCGCCTGGGGACGGATGGACGACGTCGGAGCGCCTGGCTGGCGCATCTCTCACAGGAAGCCAATTCGCCGCAGATCGCCGAGCAGGTAGTGCGCGGCGTTCTTGCGCTCGCCGGGGTGCGGTGCGTGAGCGTCACCGCACTGCCGCGCCGCACCCCGATGCACTGGTCGAGCGATATGCACGGCGAACAACTGGCGCTATTCGACTGAGCTCGCCTGATTTGGTTGTCATTTACTCTTTCCTGGTTGCGGTTTGTTAACCTGCCTGAACGTGAGTGGCTGACTATAATAAGTCTCAGTCACATCTCCGTATTATTCTGTACAGCGCGTGTTTTCGTACCGACCCATACAGGCTGCCGACGTCGGCGTTGACGGGCGTGCAATCGCCGGGATGTGCGTGCATCGCAATCGACTGCTATGATCTATGCACGAACTGTCAATTGCCCACAGCCTGGTAGAAATTGCGGAAGAGGCGGCTGCGAAGGCAGGCGTCACACGGGTGACAGTTGTTCACCTGCGTCTGGGGACTCATCGGGGTGTAGTCCGGGATGCCCTCCTTTTCGGCTTCGATGTCGCCAGCGCCGGCACACGACTGGAAGGTGCGCGACTTGAGATCGAAGAGGTTCCGCTGCAGGTGTACTGCGAAACGTGCGATACGGTTGTAGCGCTCCCGGATGTGCGATATTTCCGCTGCCCACAGTGCGGTGCAGCGTGCCGACGGATCGTGACAGGTCAGGAGATCGAACTGGCAGCCCTGGAGTATGAGGACGACACGCCGGAAGCCACAGCGTCGTGACTCTTCTGGCGCTCGCGGATCGCGAAAGACAATGGCGCCTGGAGCGATAGATCTGATTGCTCGACCGGTGCGGGTTAAAACCCTCCAAAGGAGACGCTATGGCACATCTATCGCTTCGTCCACAACCGCTCGGTATCTTTCCTCCGCCGACCGGGTATCTTGTTCTTCCACCGGTTGACGGCGCGGAGGAAGTGTGCGTTTCGCTGCTGGCGGGACGCCTGCCCGAACAGATGCCGGCGTCGCTCCGCTTTTACGCACTGGCGCTGGCAAACGACCGACAGGGGGCGTGGCGCGCGCTGGCGAACGATCCGACGCCAGAAGCGCACTACAATCGATTTGTGTTGCGCAGCGACCCGGAGGTATACCGGCGCCTGCGCCAGCAGTTGAACGGCGACCTGGCAGCACTGCTCGATCTCGTCGCATATATGGGCGGGCTAACCGACTCGCCGCCAGCTGTGGAGACGCTGCGCGGCGAAATAGCGGCGTGCATTCTCCCGGCGCACGCTGCCTGTGCGCTTGCGCGTCAGCAATACGATGCCGCTATCGCCGCATTACAACGGGCAATCGAGGAGGTGCGCCAGATTTCGCCGTTGTTTGCGGCGCAACTGCTCGATCATCTGGCAACGGTGTATCTCAACGCCAATCAGTCGTCGGCTGCATTGCAGGCATTGCGTGATGCAGCGACATTGGCCGTCGGAGGTCGACTCTTCGATCTGCGCGCGTATCTCTCGCTGCGATTAGGAATGCTATGTCAGGATCAGGCCGATGGCCAGCGTGCATTGCTGCTCGAAGCGAACGAGTGGTTTCAGGAGGCGCTGCGCTGCTGCTCGGTCGAGCGCACGCCCGATCTCTACGCGCTGGCACACTACCGGCTGGCGCTGACACTCCTTGCGCTCGCCCCGTCTGGCAACGGCGATCAGGCAACTCGTGAGCGGGCGATCCAGTCGTTGCGCGAGTCGCTCAGGGTGTACGCCCGTGAGACGCACTACAATCAGTGGCTCAATGCACAGATCACTCTTGCCAATGCGTTGCGGATTTCTTCCACTGCGTTGCCAAACGAACACTTAATCGAGGCAGTTCGACTGTACGATGAGGTGCTGGCACACTGCGATCAGGATCACGACCCGATCGGATATGGGCGTGTGCTGGCGAATCAAGGAACTGCCCTCTACCACCTTGGGCGCTTCGACTGCGCCCGTGATTGCCTGATCCGCGCGCGCAGCATTTTCCTGTCCCACCGCGACTATGGCACTGCGGCACTCCTTGAGGAGGCGCTGGTCGAGATTGATCGCCGTGTGTCGGGAACTGAGAATCGAGAACCGAGAACTGAGAACTGAGAAATGAGGACTTAGAACTGAGAACCGAGAATCGGGAACCAGGAACTGAGAACCGAAGCACGTTCGTCTGCCCTTTGTTCTCGCACCATCCTTGCAACCCCATCACTGCCTCCGGGCAGGTCTGCCATTTTTGCCTTCAGCACGCAACACGAACCTTCTACGTGCTCGCCTGCACAGCCAGCATCTACCCGCGCTGAACATCAGCAGACCAGAAGCGCTGCCTTATCGCATCGAAGTCCCTCGAAGCAGTGCAGCATGTCCTGCTGTACGCTATCAACTGTCTCTCCGGCAGATGGCTATAAAAGCGGCGCGTTGTCCTTGACAACCACGCAAATGATATGCTTTACTTATAAGGGGTGCAGCACGCCTGCCCGTTATTGGTGCAGTGCGGGCAGCATCCAGCCATAGCCAGGTCATCACAACAGAATACAAAAACCTTCGGGGCAGGGTGAGTCCGGCAGGGCTGCCGGGCAATTCCCGATCGGTGGTACAGCCCACGAGCGCAATGCCTCACGGCAATGTGCACGATCCGGTGAAACTCCGGAGCCGACCGTACAGTCGGGATGAAAGAAGGTTGACCGATCCGCGCGCAGGCGACCTGTGGCAGCGTGTTGGTTTGTGATCGTAAAGCCCCGAACAATGCGATTGTTCGGGGTATTGTGATCCATAGACCAGCATGCTGGCAGGTAGTCGGCGAGTCGCGTCGATTGTGGCATCCCGAAGGTGCGTATTGCCTTCGGGATGTTTGTTTGCCAGCGTCATAGCCGGGAATTGACGTTCTATCAGGACGCCGGATAGTGTTGCAAAGGAGTGCTCATGTTCACAGGCATTGTCGAAGAGATCGGAACTGTTGAGACACTGGCAGAAGTCGCCGGTGGCTGGTCGCTCACCGTGCAGGCAACCACTGTGCTGGAGAATACCCGTCTTGGGGACAGCCTGGCTATCAATGGCGCATGTCTCACGGTGACGAACCTGACCGACCATTCCTTCACAGTCGGACTCTCGCCGGAAACCTTGCGGCGAACCAATCTGGGCGATCTGAAACCCGGCGATGGAGTGAACCTCGAACGATCGCTTGCATTGAATGGGCGACTCGGCGGGCACTTCGTGCAGGGTCACATCGACGGCACTGGCGTGGTGCGCGCCTTTCACCCTGAAGGTGATTCGCTGTGGGTCGCCGTGGCTGCGCCGGCAGCGTTGTTGCGCTATATCGTGCCCAAGGGGTATATCGCCGTCGATGGCACGAGCCTGACTGTGGTCGATGTTCTCGATGACGCCTTCACCTTTATGCTGGTGGCGTACACCCAACAGCACATCACGCTGCCGCGCAAGTCGATCGGAAGCCGGGTCAATCTGGAGGTTGATATGCTCAGCAAATATGTCGAGAAGTTCATGCATGAGGGGAACTATGGCAATCGCCAGCGTTGAAACCGCACTGGCTGACTTTCGGGCTGGCAGGTTTGTCATCATTGTCGATGATGAAGATCGGGAGAACGAAGGCGACCTGGCGATTGCCGCCGAATACGCGACCCCGCAGGCGATCAACTTCATGGCACGCGAGGGACGTGGGTTGATCTGCGTCGCCATGACCGGTGAGCGGCTCGATGCGTTACAGATTCCGCTGATAACGTCGCCGGAGACCAACACTGCCGTATTTCGCACCGCCTTTACCGTCCCCGTCGAGGCGCGTCACGGTGTCACCACTGGCATCTCAGCCTTCGACCGGGCGACAACGATTCGCACCCTGATCGATCCAGACACCCGTCCAGAAGATCTGGTGCGACCGGGACACGTCTTTCCCCTGCGGGCTGCCGATGGCGGAGTCCTGAGCCGCGCCGGTCACACGGAAGCATCCGTTGATCTGGCGCGGATGGCGGGTCTGTATCCGGCGGCGGTCATCTGTGAAATCATGCGGGATGACGGCGCAATGGCACGGCGATCCGACCTGGAGCGGTTCGCTGCGCGGCATGGGATCAGGATCGTTGCGATTGCCGACCTGATCGCATACCGGCGACGCCAGGAGCGCGACGCCAGTTCTTCCCTCCGAAGCGTACCACAGGCGATCCATCACACCGCAGTAAGCGCCTGCGGTCCGACGCGACCGCATACAGATCAGGCTATGTCCCCTGCTGCCGATACGTGGACGATAGCGGTAAAGGAGATTGCAGGTGCAGCACAGAGAAACGGATCACAATCGAACCAACAGGAGCACGTCATGGGGCGAACCTTTGAAGGGCATCTCATTGGCGCAGGAATGAAGTTCGGCATTGTCATTTCCCGGTACAACGACACCATCGGCAAAGAACTCTTGCGCGGCGCGCAGGATACGCTGATCCGGCACGGCGTCGCCAGGAGCGACATTGATGTGGCGTGGACGCCGGGTGCGTTTGAGCTGCCGCAGGCGGCGCGGTGGATGGCGCGTCGCACAGAGGGCGCCGTTCAGCGCGCGTACTACGATGCGATTATCTGCCTGGGCGTGGTCATTCGGGGGGCGACGCCGCATTTCGAGTATGTGGCGGGGCAGGCCGCCAGCGGAATCGTCTCAGCCGCTTTCGAGACCGACATACCGATCACCTTCGGCGTTCTGACCACCGAGAATATCGAACAGGCATTCGAGCGAGCTGGCACGAAGCGGGCAACCGCGGTGCAGAGGCAGCTCTGGCAGCACTTGAGATGGCAAACCTGCGCCGGGTGCTGGCGAGTGCAGGAGAGGGGTGAACTTTGCAGCGGAAGGTTGTTCCAAAGGATGCGGCAGACCGGTCGCAGCTTCCCGAAGTTCCTACCCTTGAGAAAAACCGTAATTATAGCAGTTCTCGGATACGGTGACCGTCGTCTGGCTCTGCCGTGTTGCACGAGGCGCGCGTTTCCGGCAGAACGTAGACCGAAATTCATTTCGGTCGCCGTGTGGGGAGCACGATTCTGGGAGTGTTCAACCTTGTCCATCAGGTTCAACCTTTGTGGGAACTGCTATAAATTTCTCCTAAACGGTGAAGAACCATTAACTTGTATTTTGTGCGAGTTGTCACTACAATTAACCACACTTCTTCCGTGCGGCGCCACGCGACGATCTCATCGATAATGATGTCCTGCCGTTGATCGCCGTCATCCCGCAGTTTACTGAACTGGTGGAGCAGATCAGTCCGTTTGTCGCCTCCGAAGAGTTTCGCACGCTGCTGACATCTGGCGTTTTCGATCCTGATACCGTCACTCTGGTGGGGCGCGTCGGCGATGCGTTCGTTGCAACCTATAATGAAGATCGTCAGGCGCAACGGCGACTCGGACTGGTTGGTCTCATACGCGCGCTGTACGATCCGGATGTGCAGCGGATTGCCGCACTGCTGGTCGATTTTGCCCGGCGCTTCGGCAAGTCGTTGAACAACAATAACAATAACAATGGGGGGGTGCAGAACAATGGCAACGCCACGACTCCTTGAAATCCGCAAGGGTGTGCTCAGCAAGAATGATCGTCTGGCTGCCGGATTACGCGCTCGCTTCCTCCAATCTGGCGTCTTCGTGGTCAATCTGCTTTCCAGCCCCGGCGCCGGCAAGACGCGTCTGCTCGAGGAAACATTGCGGCGAATGCACGGCAGGCTGCGCGTGGCGGCGATTGTCGGCGATCTGGCGACCGATAACGACGCGCAGCGATTGGCGCGTAGCGGCGCTCCGGTGCGGCAGATTCAGACCGGCGACATGTGCCACCTGGAAGCGCACCTGATCGAGCAGCATCTGGAAGGCTGGAATCTCGACGAACTCGATGTGTTGTTCATCGAGAATGTCGGCAACCTGGTTTGTCCAACAGGGTACGACCTGGGAGAGGCGGCGCGCGTGGTCATCCTTTCGGTGACGGAAGGTGAGGACAAGCCGTTGAAATATCCGGGCGCGTTCATATCAGCCGATTGCATTGTGGTGACCAAGATCGATCTGGCGGAGGCGGTTGAGTTCGACATGCGCGCAGTCGAAGCAAACATTGCCTCAGTCCATCCCGGTGTCCCGCTGCTCTACACCTCGGCGCGCACCGGCGCGGGGCTGGACGACTGGATCGCCTGGCTCGATGCGCGGCGATATGAAACGATGGCGGTGGGAACGCCTTCTCCTGGCTCACGTGAAGGTCCAATGTAGACTAGTAAGAAGTGCGTGACGGTATGGCAGCTCTGTTATGGTTCCAGGGCGGCGCGTGTAGTGGGAATACCATGTCGTTTCTCAACGCCGAGGAACCGACGGTCTGCGATCTGTTGACCGATTTCGGCATCGAGTTCCTCTGGCATCCCTCGCTTGGCATGGAACTGGGGGAGCAGGCGCAGGCGCTGTTCCATGCGCTGGCGCGCGGTGAGAAACCGCTAGACATCTTCGTGTTCGAGGGAACGGTCATTCGGGCGCCGGGCGGCACTGGGCGCTACAACATGTTCGCTGAGCGCCCAATGCTGGAGTGGGTGCGGATGCTTGCACCGCAGGCAGGCATCGTGGTTGCCATTGGTGATTGCGCCTGCTGGGGCGGCATTCCGGCAGTCGCGCCCAACCCGTCGGATTCGACCGGACTGCAATTCCACAGGCGGGAACCTGGCGGCTTTCTGGGTGCGAATTTTCGTTCGAAATAGGGCTTGCCGGTTATCAACATCCCCGGATGCCCGGCGCATCCCGACTGGATCACCCAGATCGTCGTGGCGCTAGCGACGGGACGGGCGAAAGACATTGCCCTCGATGAACTCAACCGTCCGAAGACGTTCTTCACCAGTTTCACGCAGACCGGTTGCACCCGCAACCAGTACTTCGAGTACAAGCAATCGACCATGGAGTTCGGACAGGGAACGCGCAAAGGATGCCTGTTCTACGAATTCGGTTGCCGCGGACCGATGACCCGTTCGCCGTGCAACTGCATCCTCTAGAACCGCCAGTCGAGCAAAACCCGCGCCGGTATGCCCTGCACCGGATGCACCGAGCCGGAATTCCCCTTCTTTGATCTGGTACCCGGCACCGTCTTCAAGACCCAAAAGATCAGCGGCACAATCCCGAAGGATATGCCAGCCGGTCTCGATCGATCAGTTACATGGGGCTTGCCGCCGCTGCGCGTGTCGCCACGCCGCAGTGGGCGAAATATGTTCGTCGTCTGACCGCAACGTTCCAGAGGAGAGATTGCAATGATTGCAACTGTGAGCACAAAACGCATGGATCTCCGCGTGAGTCCGCTGGGGCGCGTGGAAGGCGACCTCGACCTGCGTGTCACCGTCGAGGATGGGGTGGTCACGCAGGCGTGGACGGAAGCCGGGATGTTTCGCGGCTTCGAGATGATCCTGAAAGGGAAAGATCCCTAGGCAGGGTTGATCGTGACGCCGCGCATCTGCGGCATCTGCGGCGGC
>AFSR01005808.1_pt1 | contig 13844 bp, 10 predicted proteins | sample 296848 | NCBI WGS metagenome assembly AFSR01 (sample SAMN02954305, study PRJNA68063) | hot springs metagenome | biome: terrestrial; feature: Mushroom and Octopus hot springs; material: microbial mat core samples; isolation source: Yellowstone National Park Mushroom and Octopus hot springs ...
TAGCGATTATCCGAGAGGTCGCCAGTATGCGATGATGCGCGTTCAGGAGTTCGTCGACACGCACGCGCCGTACCTGCACGCGGACGCCACCCTGCAGGACGCGGTGGATAAGTTAGACCTGTACAAGGCGACCGCGCTGCCCGTGCTGGACGAGGACGGCACGGTGGTGGGGCTGATTACCGAGCAGCAGGTGTTCGACGCGCTGTTTGCAGAATGGCGCGTCGCCAGCCAGCAGGTTCCTATGCCGAGCCTTGCGCCGTTTCGCGCCTACGCGCACGCCCGTAAAGACGCGCCCGTCACGCAGTGGATGACGCCCGACCCGCCCGTGATTAGCGAACACGCGCCGATTGAGGAAGCCGTCGCGTTGATGCTACACCACGGGCTGGACACGCTGCCCGTGCTGGGCGAAGGTAAATTCATCGGGACCATCCGCCTCGTGGACTGCTGTCAGGCGATGCTGGAGCCAGAGCCATGAGTCGGCTGATCGCGTTTCTGACGGACTACGGCTACGCGGACACCTATGTCGCGCAGGTGAAGGCGGTGCTGATGCGTCTGTGCCCAACCTGCGAGGTGTTGGACTTGACGCACGGGGTTCCGCCGCAGAATGTGCGCAGCGGGGCGTACTTGCTGGCGAGCGCGACGCCCTATCTGCCCGACGGCGCGATTGTGATTGCGGTGGTAGACCCAGGCGTGGGCACAGCGCGCCGCGCGGTCGCCGTGCAGGGGCTGCGCCACACCTACCTTGCGCCCGATAACGGGTTGCTGAGCCTCGCGCTGCGCGACGACCCGCCCCAGAAAGCCGTCGCGCTGGACAACCCGCGCTACCACCTACCCGAAGTGAGCGCGACCTTCCATGGGCGCGACCTGTTCGCCCCGTGCGCCGCGCACCTGGCGAACGGCGTCCCGCTGGAACAACTGGGCACAGCCATCCCACCCGACACGCTGCAACGCCTGCCCCACCTTGAGCCAGAGATCACCGCTGACGCCGTTCGCTGCCGCCCGCTGCACACCGACCACTTCGGGAATGTGGTGTTCGCCTTGCGCTACGAGGCGTTTCGGGCGTGGCAGGGCGACGGGTCAGCCCCTGTGCGCGTGCGACTGGAGAACGCGAGTGGCGCGTCGCTGGAGTTGCCGCTGGTGCGCACCTTCGGCGAGGTCGGCTGGGGCGAGCCGCTGGCGTACTGGGGCAGCAACGGCTACCTGGAGGTTGCGGTCAACGGCGGCTCGGCAGCGCGCCAACTCGCAATCGCCGATGACGCCGTGTTGACCCTCGTGCGTCGTTAGACCTGCGCGGCTTTGCTGATGGCGTCCATCTCCTCCAGGGCGCGCCCTGTGCCAATCGCCACGCAGGAGAGCGGGTCATCGGCGATGTAGACGGGGATGCCCGTCGCCTGCTGGAGCAGTTTGTCGAACCCGCGCAGCAGCGCGCCGCCGCCTGTCAGCACAATCCCGCGCTCGATGATGTCCGACGCGAGTTCGGGGGGCGTCTCCTCCAGCACGGAGCGCACCTTCTCCACAATCTGGTTCACGGGTTCGGTCAGCGCGTGGCGGATTTCCTCCGAGTGGACGACCACTGTGCGCGGCAGCCCCTCCACCAGTTCGCGCCCGCGCACCTCCATCGTGAGTTCCTGCTGCAGCGGGTAGGCGGAGCCGATGCGGATTTTGATTTCCTCGGCGGTGCGTTCGCCGATCATCAGGTTGTAGCGTTGGCGCACATGGCGGGCGATGGCTTCGTCGAGTTTGTTGCCTGCGACGCGAATGCTGCGGCTAATCACAATCCCGCCCAGCGAGATGACGGCGATATCGGTCGTGCCGCCGCCGATGTCCACCACCATGTTGCCCCCAGGCTGGCTGATGGGCAGTCCTGCGCCGATGGCGGCTGCCATCGGTTCCTCGATCAGATGCACCTCGCCTGCGCCTGCCTCTTTGGCGGCTTGGATGACGGCGCGCCGTTCCACATCGGTTGCGCTGGAGGGCACGCACACCAGCATGCGCGGCGAAAACAGCCGCCGCTTGCCCAGAATCTTGTTGACCACATAGCGCAGCATCTCCAGCGTGATGGTGTAGTCGGCGATGACGCCGTTCACGAGGGGCTTGACCGCTGTGATGTTGCCGGGGGTGCGTCCGAGCATTAGGCGCGCCTCTTCGCCGACCGCCAGCACCTTGCCCGTCGGCTGCGAGATGGCGACCACCGACGGCTCGCGCAGCACGATGCCACGCCCCCGCTGGTAGACCAGCAGGTTCGCCGTACCCAAATCCACACCAAGCTCTGCGTGCAGCCGAAACATACTCACGGGCTCTGCGGAACCTCCTCGTTGGCGTGCGTCGCCGCGTAGGTGTACGGCGCGACGCGTTGGATGTGCGCTCCTAACGCTTGTAGTTTACCCTCAAGCTGTTCGTAGCCGCGATCGATGTGAATAATCTCCTCGATGGTGGTCTCGCCGTGCGCGGCTAAGCCTGCCAACACCAATGCTGCGCCGCCGCGCAGGTCGGTCGCCCGCACCCGCGCGCCCTTGAGCCGCTCCACCCCGCGAATCAGGATGGTGCGTCCCTCCGCGGTGATGTCCGCGCCCATCTTCTGCAGTTCGGGCACATGCTGGGTGCGGTTCTCGTAGATGGTCTCCAGCACCTTCGACGCGCCGTCGGCGAGCGTCAGCAGGGCGCACATCGGCTGCTGCAGGTCAGTCGGGAAGCCCGGGTAGGGCATCGTGCGGATATCTAAAGGCTTGGGTCGCTCGGTCGCCCGCACGGTGATGGCGTCTTCGGTTTCGCGCACTTGCACGCCCGCCTCGCGCAGTTTCGCCAGCAGCGCGTGCAGGTGTTCGGGAATGACCCGTTGCAGCGTGATTTCGCCGCGCGTGATCGCCGCCGCCAGCGCGAAAGTGCCCGCCTCCAAGCGGTCGGGGATGACCGTGTATTCCACCTGACGCTTTAGTTCCGACACGCCCTGAATGTAGAGCGTGCTGGTTCCTGCGCCTTCGATGCGTGCGCCCGCCGCGTTCAGGAAGTTCGCGAGGTTGACCACCTCAGGCTCCATCGCGGCGTTCTCGATGGTGGTGACTCCGCTGGCGTACACAGCGGCGGTCATGAGTTGCTGCGTTGCGCCCGCGCTGGGCATATCGAGGTAGATGCGCGCGCCCGTTAGCCCCAGCGTCTGCGCCGTGTAGGTGTGGCTGCCGTTCTCCGTGATGGTTGCTCCCAGCGCACGCAGCCCGTTGAGGTGGAAGTTCACGGGACGGCTGCCGATTTGGCACCCGCCAGGGTGGGGCATCTTCGCGTAGCCCAGCCGCGCCAGCAGGGGTCCGAAGATGTAGAACGACGCCCGCATGCGGTTCACCAACTGCGGGTTCGGCTCAGCGTGGCGGATGTCTCGATGTCGCGCGTGTCCAGATACAGTGTGTGTGTCTCCGGCGGCCCGCACGCCCAGCCCTTCCAGCAACGCCAGAAGGATGAACACATCCTCAATCTGGGGCGTGTGGCGCACCCACCACCTCCCCTTCGATGAGAAGCGCGCCTGCCATCAGCGCTAAGGCGGCGTTCTTGCTGCCGCTAATCGTTATCGCGCCCATAAGGGGCGTCCCGCCGATAATGATGTAGCTCTCCAAAAGTGTTCGTCCTCCTTGCCCACAAAGTGCGTCCTGCGTGCGAATAAAGTATACCCGCTCGATGCGTTATCGAGCGGGTATATGCAAGCAACTACCGAAATCAGGGGCTTACCACTCGCGCGCCCAGTAGCGGTTATCGGTCGCCTCGCCGCGCCATGAGCCGTCAGTGGAGGCGTAGTTGCGGTGATACCAGCGCGTGGTGGGCGTGGTCTTCACATGCCCGTCGGCATACAGCACATTCGTCAGCCGCCCCGTGATGAGCGTCTTGATGAACCCGATAAACGCATTATTCACTGTCGTGTTCACATTCCCGTTGCCGCGCTGGTGCGAACCCCACACGCCCACGAAGTAAATATCGCCGTTGAAGCCAATCGCGAATTGCGGCGGTCGGCTCAGCTGCGCCCCGTCGGAAAGCATGATGGTCTCCGCAGGGAACTGAATCGCCGCCTGCGGCGCGGGCGTGTTGTACGCCGAGCTGGCGAACTGGGCAAACGCGCCTGGGTCGCGCGTACATGCCGCCTGATTCGGCAGACACATACAGGTGCTGTAGCCGCCGAAGGTCCAGAAGTTGTAGGCGTAGGTGTTGCTCACCGCGCCCAGCCCCGCTTTGGACGACGGGCACGCCCACACATCCTTCAGCTCGCCCGTCTGCACATTCGCGCCGTTTTTGATGTAGGGGTCTACTAACCCAGGATACATGTAGCGCAGCGCCCAGCGCAGGTTCGGGTCAGGGCACATCCCCGTCCAGGGCGGGTAGGTCTCGTCATAGTCTTGCACATACATCATAAATGCAGTGCCGATCTGCTTCAAGTTGCTCACACAGGTCGTCTGGCGTGCCTTCTCGCGCGCTTGGGCGAACACGGGGAACAAGATCGCCGCCAGAATCGCGATAATCGCGATGACGACCAGTAGCTCAATCAGCGTAAAGCCTCTTCGCCGTTGCATAGTGTACCTCCAGCCTGTATTATAGCACATAGCCGTGTGGTTTTGCGTTTCACAACTCCAGCGGGGTGATGATTTTGACCGCAAGTCGGTTCTGGGCGCGGGTGGCGTTCGGCAGCCCGTAGATGACATAGAGGTCGAACCCGCGCCTGACACGCTGCAGGTAGGTAAGATAAAAGTTGCGCGTGGTCTCCGTCTCGCCGCCGAATTCCAGCCGATTCAGCACCAGCCTGCCGCCCACCGCGCGTTCGGGGTCGATCTCGTAGTTGAGGGTGAAAATCAGTTGTCGGGCGCGGTCGGTCGGGTCGCTGGGGTAGTCGATGTCGAGGCTCTCCAGTTCGAGTTTGAGGCGCAGGCGCGGCGCGAGTTCGTATGCCTGTGTCAGCAGCGCGTACAGGCTGCGCCCGCCGTTCTGCTCGCCGACGCGTATGCTCAGCGCGCCCGTGCGGTAGATGTCCAGCACATTCCACGCATACTCCACGCCCAGCGTGCGGTCGATGTTCGGCGGGCGGTTCAGGTAGTCCGCGCTCAGCGTCAGCCGATTCTGCGCGGTGAACAGCCACTGCTGGGTAATCGCGACGCCCTCGTCGAGGCGGTCGCCGCCGTAGCGCGTGCGCTGGGTGGCTTCGAGGCGCGTCTCGGTATACAGCAGCCGCTCGCTGTCGGGTCGGTCGAACCACAGCGCGCCGACGCGCCAGCCGCGATAGCCCGTTTCGGGCACGAAAGCCCAGTCGCGGGCGGTAGTTCGGCTCGATGTCGGTGTATTGCAGCAGGTAGTTGGGGCGGCGTTCGGGCGCGTTGCGATACAGCGTGTATTGCTGGTAGACCCCGTCGCGGTCGCCGCTGAGCCGATAGTACGCCGCGGTCAGGCGCAGTTCGCCCGCGCCCGTGATGCGCTGGGTGTCCAGCAGCGCGCCCAGCGTGTCTTCCCGCACATCGCCCTGCAAGCGCACCCCCAGCAGGCTGACAAACGACCGCTCGGCGAACTGGTAGCGGATGCGCCCGACCCCGAACTGCCGCAGGCGACCGTTGTGTGCGTATTCGCCGACCGTCGCGCCGTAGCGCCAGTCGCCCAGCGCGCCGAACGCCTTCAGCCCCGCGTTCAAGTCCTGCACGCGCACGCTGTAGAACATCGCCCGCCCCGGCAGGAACTCGCTGCCCTCTTGGAAAAACGGGCGCGTCTCTGCCAGCACCTTCTCGGTGTACGAAAAGTCCACGCGGGCGACATCGGCGGCGATGTTGCGAAAGTCGGGCTTGACGGTCAGCAGCGCGGTCAGCGGGTCGCCCGCGATATAGCGCACATCGAGTCCGCCGCGCCCGTGCGTGCGGTCGGGGTCGCTGTCGCCCGTGAAGTAGGGCAGCAGGATCACGGGGTAGCGCGGCGGGGGCAACTCCAGCCCCGTCCACAGGCTCTGACGGCGCGTGGAATAGTACGCGCCCATGTTGGGGAAGGTGTAAATCTCGTTCAGGCGCGGGATGTACCGCTCCAGAATCACCCCGAAGCGCGTCTGCTTTGGCGGATAGCGCAGGATTCGGAACGGGATACGCACTTCTGCGCTCCAACCGTTCGGCAGCGAGTGCGTCGCCGCTTGCCAGTCGCCGCGCCAGCGGATGTTCTCGGTCGTGCCTGCGGGGAACTCGTCGGCTTGTGCGCCGCGCGCGTTCACCGTGAAACTGTACGGCTCCAGCCCGCGCGCTTGCGGCTCCAGCAGCACCAGCACCGTGTCGTCGTTTTCGAGGTAGCCGCCGCGCTTGGTCTCCTGGGCGCGGATTTGGCTGGGGTCGGGGTCTTCGCAAATGAAGGCGACATAGACCGCTTCCGAGTCGTAGCCGATGTAGGCGCGGGTGGGGAACGCGCCCCACTGCTGACGCGATGGCGACCAGAACCGCTCCACAAAGTACGCCTCCGCCCACTCGTCGGGGTTGACGACGCCGTCGATGACAGGCGGACGGCTCAGTTTCTGCGCGGGAAAACTGCGCGGCTCGACAGGCTGTGCAAACAACGGCACACCCATATACGCACTCAACAGCACGCTATAAATGCACGGTCGCATACAAACCTCCCCTGTGCAGAAACGATTCGCAACGACGCGCGGAGTTCCTGCCGCCTGCGCGGGCAGGGAACGCGCATGTGGGCGTGAATTGTATGATTGCCTGTCTTAACCCTCCTTTGCGGATGTGTGAGGAGACTGCGGAAGCAACGGTTTTTGCTCGGATGTGGAGTGCGGAAGCGGAGCTTCCGCCCAACGCTGAAGCTACCGCTTCAGCACTCCAAAAACTTGGAAGCGGGGCTTCCGCCCGACGCTGAAGCTACCGCTTCAGCACTCCAAAAACTTAGGAGACAGACGATTGACACGCACACGCGGTCTGCAGATGGGGCTACTTTGCGCGAGCGCGTTCGTGAGCGGGCTGGCGCATCCGCCGCTAAGCGCGTGGGGGCTGATTCTGTGTGCGCCTGCCGCGCTGTTTGGGCTGACGCTGGCGACCCGCGCGCGGGTGGGCTTCGCTTACGGCTGGCTGTGGAGTTTCGTTTACTATCTCACGCTGGGGCATCCGCTGTTGTATCTGATTGAGTTGCAGACAGGCAGCGTCGCGCTGAGCGTGGTCGGGCTGGCGTTGGCGGCGGGGCTGAGCGCGCTGTTTGGGGGACTGTTCGGCGTCTTGGCGTCGCAGATGGGGCGCACCCCACTGGGGGTGCTGGGCGCGGCGGGCGCGTGGGCACTGACGCAATACCTGCGCGGGCTGGGACCGTTCGCGCTGGTGTGGGGGCACTTCAGCGTCGCGTTGGCGCCTGCACCGATTCTGTTGCAGCCTGCGGAACTCGTCGGCGCGTGGGGCGTGGAGTTCCTGCTGGCGCTGTGGAACGGGCTGCTGGCGTATGGCGCGTGGCTGGTAGCGCAGCGGCGGTATCGCCCTGCGGTCGGCGTTGTGCTGGCAGCCGCGCTGGGCGCAGGCGCGCTGCTGGCGTGGAGCGCGAACCGCTACGGCGCGTGGCGACTCATCGACGCGCGGCTGGACGAACGCACGCGCCTGGTTGCGCTGGTGCAGCCGAATGTGAACCTCGCGCGCGCCTATACCCCCGACGAGTGGACGCCTATCCGCGAGCGCATCGCCGACCAAGTGCGCCGCGCCAGCGCACTTAGTCCCGACTGGCGCAGGACGCACCGCCTGCCCCCGCGCCCCGACCTGATTGTGCTGCCCGAAGTGATTGAGCCGTACCCGATGCCCGATAGCCGCGCTGCGTTGTTGTTCTGGCGCACGCTGGCGATGGAGACGGGCGTTGCGCTGCTGGTGGGCGGCTACCGCGTCGCCGACCCTGCCACGCGCCAACTCGCCAACACGATGTTCCTGTTCCTGCCCGACGGTGAGTGGCAGTATCACGATAAGGTACAACTCGTGCCGCTGGGCGAGCATGTGCCCTATCGCGAGTGGCTGCCGTTCCTGCGCGTCTTCGGCGTGGTGGAGGGCGACCTGCGCGCGGGCGACACGCTGCAGCCCCTGCAGGCGGGGGATATGCGCCTCGGCGCGGTAATCTGCATGGAGTCCACCTACCCGTGGGTGGCGCGCGGGCTAACAAACGCGGGCGCGACCTTGCTGGCAGTCGGCTCCAACGAGTCGTGGTTCGGGCGCACGGCGGCGTTGGAGCAACACTTGGCGTTCTGTGTATTGCGGGCGATTGAGACGCGCCGCTGGGTCGCGCGGTGCGCCCCCGAAGGGATCACGGCGTTCGTTGCGCCCACAGGCGCGGTTCGCGCTCGCGCGCCCGCCTTCACCGAAGCCGTGCTGGACGCGCCCGTCCACCCGCGCACCCTGCAGACCCTGTATGTGCGCTGGGGCGACTGGGCAGTTGGGGTGGGCGTTGCCCTGATTACGCTGGCAATCGCCTATAATCGCCGCCGAACCCCCTAAAGAATTTCCAGCCCAATGCCGATAATTCGAACTGCGCCGCTGTGGTGTGGAAAAGACTTGACTCCGATAACCCTAATCGGGTATCATATGGCTGAGGAGAGGATTAGAGGAGCCCCACACACCGCAGGCAAGGAAGCCAGCAGTGTCGCTTTGGTTTTGGGCGCAGCCCGAAACATCAACGGCGAGTTTGCTTGAACCTGCTGGTTTGGCGATGATGCATCCGCAACTTAGCGCATTTTCGACGCGCTGCCTACGCTGACGCTTTCTCGCAGAAGGCGCATACCCGATTGGGAGGTGATTATGATGACATTACGAAACGGTTTGCACAAGAGCCGACCGCAGGTCGCGTTCGTGAGTACCTATCCGCCCACGGAGTGCGGATTGGCGACCTTTACGCAGGATGTGCTTCAGGCGGTGGAACGGCATGGCTGGGACGGCGTAGTGGTCTCGGCAGACCACGAGTCGCGAATCGAGCATCCTGACCCCCGCGTGCTGTATCAGTTGCGCCGCGAAGAGGAGAGCGACTACATCGAAGCCGCGCGCCTGCTGAACCGCTCCGATGTGCGCGTGGTGAGCCTGCAGCACGAGTACGGCATCTTCGGCGGCGAGATGGGCGCGCATGTGCTGACTTTTCTGGAGCATCTGCGCGTGCCTGTGGTGACGACTCTGCACACGGTTGTACCCCGCCCGACCGAGCCGATGCGCGCGATTCTGCAGGCGATTGTGCGCGCCTCCGACGCGGTGGTGGTGATGGCGGGCACGGCGGTGCGCCTGCTGGATACGGTCTACAACGCCCCGACGCGCCATGTGTATGTGATTCCGCACGGCGCGCCTGAGCCGCTGCCGATTGCCCCGCAAGAGGCGAAAGCGCGAATCGGCATGAGCGGGCGCACGGTGGTCAGCACCTTCGGATTGGTCAGCCGCGGCAAGGGCATCGAGGATGTGATTCGCGCCCTGCCCGCCGTCGTGGAGCAGTTCCCGAACCTGGTCTACCTCGTGCTGGGCGAGACGCACCCCAAAGTGCGCGCGCACGAGGGCGAGGCGTACCGCGAGTTCCTGATGCAGGAAGCCCAGCGGCTGGGCGTGCAGGAGCATGTGGTCTTCGAGAACCGCTACCTGACGCTGGACGACATTCGGCTGTACCTGCGGGCGACCGATATTTACATCACGCCGTACCTGAACCCCGACCAGATTACCAGCGGCACGCTGGCGTATGCGATTGCGGCGGGCTGCGTGGTTATCTCCACGCCGTACCTGTATGCGCGCGAGGTGCTGGCAGACGGCGGCGGGCTGCTGGCGCAGTTTCAGAACCCCGCGTCGATTGCGGACGCGATGCTGCAGCTGCTGTCCGACCCTGTGCTGATGCGCTACCACAAACTGGTCGCGCAGCGCAAGGCGGCGGGGCTGAGCTGGCACAAGGTCGGACAGGCATACGCGCGGCTGTTCGAGCGCGTCGGACGCGATGTGGCGCTGCCCTACGGCGTCGTGCAGCCTGCCGTCGCCAGCTACCTGGAAAGTCAGCGGGCGGGCTGACCTGCCCGTAGCGGTATAATACCCCTGCAGGCGTCCATGCCTGACGAGGGAAGACTATGTGCGGCATCACAGGCTATATCGGTGCGCGCCCCGCGCTGGAGGTCGCGCTGGACACACTCAAGCGGCTGGAGTATCGCGGCTACGACTCGGCAGGCGTCGCCTTCTGGAGCGGCGAGCAACTGCAGGTGATGAAGCGCGCAGGCAAAATCCAGCACCTGAGCGAGATGCTCAACGGCATAGAGGCGCACGGGCTGGCAGTCTCGCACACGCGCTGGGCAACACACGGCATCCCCAACGACCCGAATGCGCACCCCCATACCGACGAGCAGGAGCGCGTCGCCGTCGTGCATAACGGCATCATCGAAAACTACCTCGAACTCAAACAAGAACTCCTCGCGCGCGGGCACCAGTTCCGTTCCGAGACCGACACGGAGGTGCTGGCGCACCTGATTGAGGAGCAACTCGCGCAGGGGCACACGCCCGAAGAGGCGGTGCGCCGCGCCTTGTTGCCCGTGCGCGGCTCGTATGCCATCGCTGTGCTGTTTATGGACTACCCCGACCGCGTGGTGGTCGCCCGCAACGACTCGCCGCTGGTGATTGGGCTGGGCGACGGCGAAAACTTTATCGCGTCCGACATCCCCGCGCTGCTGCCCTACACGCGGCGCGTGATCTTGCTCGAAAACGGCGATGTGGGCGTCGTGACGCGCGATTCCGTGCGCCTGATGCGCTTGGACGGCGCGCCCGCAGAACGCCCGCCCGTCGAAATCACATGGTCTGCCGAAGCCGCCGAAAAGGGCGGGCACGAACACTTCATGATCAAAGAGATTCTGGAGCAGCCCGAAGCGGTGCGCGACACCCTGCGCGGCAGACTCAAGCCCAACGGCGGCATCCAGTTCCCCGAACTGAAACTGGAGGTGGAAGACTGGCAGAAGTTTCGGCGCATCCTGATTGTGGCGTGCGGCACGGCGTACCATGCGGGGCTAATCGGCAAGCACGCGCTGGAACGCTGGCTGCGCCGACCCGTGGAGGTCTACTACTCGTCCGAGTTCCGCTACGGCGACCCGATTCTGCAGCCGAACACGCTGGCGGTGTTCATCAGCCAGTCGGGCGAGACGGCGGACACACTCGCCGCGCTGCGCCTGTGCCGCGAGGCGGGCTACACCACGCTGGGCATCGTGAATGTGGTCGGCAGCAGCATCGCCCGCGAGTGCGACCATGTGATCTACACGCAAGCGGGACCCGAAATCTCCGTCGCCTCCACCAAAGCCTACAGCACGCAAGTCGCTGTGCTGTACCTGCTGGGGCTGTACCTATCGTCCATCAACGGCACGCTGCCGATGCAGACCTATTCGGAGGGCGTCAAGGGGCTGATGCAGATGCCCTCGCTGATTGCCCGCAGTCTGGAGACCGAGCCGCAGGTGCGCCACATCGCCGAGCAACTTTACCGCACGCCGCTGGCGTTCTACTTAGGGCGCGGCGTGGACGCCTATGTCGCGATGGAGGGCGCGCTCAAAATCAAGGAAATCGCCTATGTGCCCACCCAAGAGCCGCCCGCAGGCGAGATGAAACACGGACCGCTTGCGCTGGTGGAGCCTGGCGTGATTGCCGTGTTTATCGCCACGCAGGAGCGCACCCGTGAGAAACTGCTGGGCAACCTCAAAGAGATCAAGGCGCGACAGGGCACGGTGTTCCTCGTGACCACCGAGGACGACCACCTGCTGCCCCAAGAGGCGGACTACACGGTGTTCGTGCCCAAGCCGCCGCTGGAGGAACTCTCGCCGCTGGTGAGTATCCCCGTGCTGCAACTGTTCGCCTACCATGTCGCCCGCCTGCGCGGGTGCGAAATCGACCAGCCGCGCAACCTCGCCAAGAGCGTAACGGTGGAGTAGCGGGTATCCTACAGGCAGGTGAGCGTATGCCAGCCGTAGCAATCCAGCGCGGGCTAACCGCCGAGGAGTTTTGGCAACAGTACGCGGGCAAACCCTACGAACTCGTGCGCGGGGAGGTCAAGGAACGCATGCCTGCAGGGCTGATTCACGGGCTACTTGCGATGCGGCTGGGACGGCGAATCGACACGGTCGCGTCCGAGCGCAGGCGCGGGATTACCGTCGCTGCCGAGACGGGCTTTCGGTTGCGCACGGCGTGGGGCGAGTCGGTACGCGCTCCCGATGTGGCGTTCATCCGCACGGAACGCCTGCCCAGCCCGTTGCCCCAGACCTTCGCCGACCTCGCGCCTGACCTCGTGGTCGAAATCGCCTCGCCCAACGACGCCTACACCGAGTTGCGCGACAAGGTGGACGAGTGGCTGCAGGCGGGGGTGCAGGTGGTGTGGGTGGTGGACCCGCAGCGGCGCACGGTGGAGGTGTTTCAGGCGAATGCGCCGATTCGCGTGCTGCGCGAGGGCGACACGCTCACGGGCGACCCCGTGCTGCCCGACTTCCAACTGCCCCTCAGCGAACTGTTTGCCGAACTCGACGAAGCGTAGCGGGTATCCTACAGGCAGGTGATTGTATGCCAGCCGTAGCAATCCAGCACGGGCTAACCGCTGAGGAGTTTTGGCAACAGTACGCGGGCAAGCCCTACGAACTCGTGCGCGGGGAGGTCAAGGAACGCATGCCAGTCGGCTTGTGGCACGGGATATTGGCGGGCGAGTTGGTCGCTCGCTTTCGCGACTACATCAAGCATCGCCCTGAACGCGCGGGCAAGCTCGCCGTTGAAACAGGCTTTCGGTTGCGCACGGCGTGGGGCGAGTCGGTACGCGCTCCCGATGTGGCGTTCATCCGCACGGAACGCCTGCCCAGCCCGTTGCCCCAGACGTTCGCCGACCTCGCGCCTGACCTCGTGGTCGAAATCGCCTCGCCCAACGACGCCTACACCGAGTTGCGCGACAAGGTGGACGAGTGGCTGCAGGCGGGGGTACAGGTGGTGTGGGTGGTGGATCCACAGCGGCGCACGGTGGAGGTGTTTCAGGCGAATGCGCCGATTCGTGTGCTGCGCGAGGGCGACACGCTCACGGGCGACCCCGTGCTGCCTGACTTCCAACTGCCCCTCAGCGAACTGTTTGCCGAGATTGGCGAGTAATCGCGGCTATAACGAGACCTCAATCGCCCGCAACGCTTGTGCCGTCTCTTCGGGCAGCGTGTCGTTGATGAACACCCCCGCGCCCGACTCGGAGCCTGCCAGGTACTTCAACTTGTCGCGCGTGCGGTAGGGCGGGTAGAACTCGATGTGGAACTGCCAGTAGGGGTGCGGCGCGCCGTCCGTCGGGCGCGGGTGTTGCGCCATGATGTAGGGCATCGAGAAACCCCACAGGCGGTCGTAGCGTTGCAGCGTGTCTTTGAGAATCCGCGCCAGCCCTGTGATGTCGTCGTCGGTCAAGTCCAGCAGGTCGCGGCGGGGCGATTCGGGCACAAGGTAGACCTCATACGGATACCGCGCGAAAAACGGCACGAACGACACCCAGCCGTCCATCCGTTGTACGACGCGCCTGCCGTCCTGCACCTCGTGCTGCAGAATCTCCAGCAGCAGGTTGCCGCCCGTCGCGGCATAGTGGCGGCGCATCGCGTCCAACTCGCGCTCCAGTTTCGGCGGCAGGAACGGGTAGGCGTAAATCTGCCCGTGCGGGTGGCTCAGCGTCACGCCGATCTCGCGCCCCTTGTTCTCGAAGATGAACACATACTGCACCTCGGGGCGCGCGCCGAGTTCGGCGTAGCGGTCGCGCCAGACATAGATGAGCTGCTCGATGCGCTCTGACGGCAGGTCGGCAAGCGTGGCGTGGTGGTCGGGGGTATACAGCACCACCTCGCACACGCCCTGCGCGGGCATCACGGGCGAAAACGGCGTCTGCGCAACCGC
>AFSR01000525.1_pt1 | contig 13838 bp, 10 predicted proteins | sample 296848 | NCBI WGS metagenome assembly AFSR01 (sample SAMN02954305, study PRJNA68063) | hot springs metagenome | biome: terrestrial; feature: Mushroom and Octopus hot springs; material: microbial mat core samples; isolation source: Yellowstone National Park Mushroom and Octopus hot springs ...
GGTTGACGATCTGCTGCAAACCCATCACGTGCGGCAGGTCCAGACCGCCATCCGTGGCCTGCAACCGACGGAGGGCAAGGTCGGCCTGGAGGACATGACCTGGCAGACGAACGCCGACAACGGGCCGCCCGAGTTTGTCACCGGTCCTGGCGGACAGCGCGCCGCGGTTGTGGGTGGGCGCAAAGCAGGACGCTCCGTGGCGACCTTTGCTGCCTCCGTCTGCGCAGACTGTCCGCTTCGTGCGCAGGGTCCCACCCAGCCACTTGTCCGTCGAGCCGGGAACGGGTTGCGCTTCTCGCAGCGCGCGGTGAACGTCGCGTTCCGCCGTCAACGGTGTGCCGAGGAACGGGCCGCTGAGCGCCATCTGCGCCCCGCGGTCGAGGCAACGATCAGAGCGATCACGCATCCGTTCAGGAATGGTAAGGCGCCGGTACGCGGCAGGCCCCGCGTGAGCATGTTGCTGATCGGATCCGCCGCCATGAACAATGTGCGGCAGATCTACAGATACCAGAGAAGCCAAGAGGCGGCAGGTCAGGCAGAAGAAGGAAGCCAGAAAGCAAGCGGGAACGCCCGGAAGCGGCCCGTGCTTTCTTCTTGTGCTTCTCTTTGGACTCGGTTGCGCGCACTTCTATGTCCGATGCCCCTCGTGCAGCCCGCCTGGGCTTGCTCGCGTTGACCTTTTTTCGGGAGAGTCAACGATGCGTTTACTAAAGCAAATATGGCTCATCTGAAAGATGTGTCCGTGCATCACTTGCGTTGGATTTTGTTTTAAGTAGGTCAAAATAAAGAGCAATTTGTCTTCTGTTGTCGGAAGCGGCGAGTTTGCATAAGAGACGTAGCGACGACAATATCGGACATGGCCATTAATCGTGAGACGTTTCATATACGCTTCAAATGCGGCGTGGAAGATCGGAACCAGCGCGTGGAACTCTTCAACGGTCAGTTCGGTCATAGAGCGTAATTTCTCCGGATTTTCGATAATGGATCGATACTTACACATCGTTTTTCTCCATTTTCAGATTGTACAAAAATAGTATATCACTAAATCTTGATGATGTCTACTCAACTTGTCTGGGGTAACAGGGGTGTAAAAGCGTGATCAAAAACTAACACCTTGGATAAAGCCTATTCAGGAGCATTGCAATAGAACCGAGATAAAGAAAGGCTTCGCTTGATTCTGGATTGCGGTTGTATTCCTTGCTCGCCAACCGATTGCGTCCCGCCCACGCAATCGAGCGTTCTACCACCCATCGCTTCGGGATGACCGCACATCCCTTTTGTCCAGGCGGTTTTTCAATGACATTCAGGCGTATCGTCGTGTTCTGTTGCAGCCATTCATTTAACCCTTGTTTGTAGCCTTCATCCACCCGAATTTCTTGCATCCGAGGAAACGATTGATGATGCGCGGCCAAAAGCCACTCCGCGCCTTCGGTATCAGAAATGTCTGCCGGATGGACGAGCACGCGCAGCAAGAACCCATTTGTATCAACCCAGCATTGCCGTTTGCGCCCGTTGACCTTTTTTTCCCCCATCGTAGCCGCGTTCTCCGCCTGCTTCGGTCGTTTTGACGGATTGGGAGTCCAGGACGCTGATGGACGGCTCCGGGTCGCGATTCAACGCTTGTCGCGCCAGTTTGCGCAAGGTATCATTGATTTTGATGAATGTTCCATCACGATTCCATTTGTCGAAATAGTACCGAACGGAGCTCATTGGCGGAAAATCTTTTGGAAGCATGCGCCATTGACAGCCCGTGCGATGTTTGTACAGCAGGGCGTTGACGATCGCGCGGCGATCAATTTCGGTCGGACGCCCGCCGTTGGGCGACGGGGTGATGACGAGTGGCGCGATGGCGGCCCATTGCGCATCGGTCAGATCGGTCGCATCCTTGGTTGGATAGGATCGACGTGCACGTCGTGGCATACGAGATTGCTCCTCATCAGAACGGCATGGTCGCCATCATGATACCACAAATCCGGTTTTCTGATCGCCCTCTAAGAATATAAACCGGTATTCGCCCTTGCCGTGGGGCTGAAGCCCTCGGCTATACGGGGCAAAGCCCGCCTGCGCGGGCTAGAGCCGAATAATTACCCAAAGACCATAAGCCCTCGGCTATGCAAGGCGAAGCCCGCCTGCGCGGAGTATACCGGATTATTTCTTCAAAGACCATAATTTCGGTCTACACTCCGCCCTGGGAATGGCGCGCTCCACGCGATGACCGAAATACATTTCGGTCTACACTCCGCTGGAAGCGGGCATCTCGCGCGAAACGGCAGGCTCAGACAGGGGTCAACGTATCTGAGAAATAACGCCCAACGTTCACCGCCCAACGTTCACCGCCCAACCTTCACCCTTCACCGCCCAACGCCCAACCTTCACCCTTCAACTCACCGCTCACCGCTCCCCAGCACGCCAGCACACAACGCCCACCGCCCACCGCCCAACCTTCAACCTTCAACCCTCAACCTTCAACCTTCAACCCTCAACCTTCAACCTTCACCCCCCCGACTGACCGTGATCAGCCGCTCCAGGCGTGCCAGGGCTGCGCCGCTTTCCAGGCTGTGGCGCGCCTGGTGCAGTCCGTCGCGCAGGTCGGCGGCGCGGTCGGCGGCAACCAGCGCGGCGGCGGCATTCAACAGCGCCGCATCACGTCGCGCCCCCTGATCCTCGCCGGAAAGAATGCCGCGCACGATGGCGACATTGACGGACACATCACCGCCGCGCAGCGCCTCACGTGGCGCGGGGGCAAGCCCCAGATCGGCGGCGGTGACTTCGTAGCGCCGCAGCGCGTGACCGGCGCGCACGTCGATCACCAGGTTCGGTCCGCTGAGCGTCAGTTCGTCGAGACCACCATGCCCGTGGATGACCAGCGCGTGCTGTGTGCCGAGCAGGTGCAGTGCCCGCGCCATCTTTTCCGCCAGCGCCGGGTCGGCGACGCCGAGCACCTGGTGGCGCGCATGCGCCGGATTGCTCAGCGGTCCGAGAATGTTGAATACAGTGCGGATGCCGATCTCGCGGCGCACCGGACCAACGAAGCGCATCGCAGGGTGAAACTTTTGTGCGAACATAAAGCCGATGCCCGCCTGATCCAGACAGCGCGCCACACCGGCGGCGTCCAGTTCGATGTTGACCCCCAGCCCTTCGAGAACGTCGGCGGAACCGCAGACACTCGACATGGCGCGGTTGCCGTGTTTGGCGACAATCGCGCCTGCGCCAGCGGCGATGAAGGCGGCGGTCGTCGAGATGTTGAATGTTCCGGCGCCGTCGCCGCCGGTGCCGCATGTGTCGAGCAGCGGCGCGTCGAAGTGAACTGGAATGGCTTTCGCCCGCATCACGCGCGCCATACCGGCGATTTCGGCGTCGGTTTCGCCCTTCAGGTGGAGCGCCGTGAGCAGCGCCGCAACCTGCGCCGGCGTCGCCATGCCGGTCATGATTTCTTCCATCGCTTCGGCGGCCTGGTCTTCGCTGAGATCGTGGCCGCGAACGATCTGAATGATCTGATCACGGATTGGCATCGAGAGACTCCTGTTTCTGTCCGGGTTCGACAAGAAATGTCGGCGGCGCCGGGCTGCCGCCGGTTGATCTGTCCGGTGTTGCAGCGGCGATGCGCGTCAGGCATCCCGACGCGCGGTCACCGTAGAGGCATGGACTTGAATTGACATAATAAATACCAGAGGTCAACCCCTCGTCGTCCGACCAGATCGGGTAGTGTTCTTCCGGTGCCGGTATGCGCTCCTGGAGGATAGACGGCTCTTCGAGTGCGCGTTCGAGCGCTCCTTCCCAGTCGAGCGGCGCTGTTTCCCAACCAAAGATGACCTCTGCGTTGCCATACGCATCGTTCGGTTTGAGTGCCAGGCGTTCGCGGTGGCGACGGGCAAAGTCGAGCAGATCGACCCGTTCCCCCTGGTAGCGGGTGGTCTCTCGACGCACCAGCCGCGTCCACGGCACGTGGCGCGCCACCGCCATCGCTGACCCGGCGTCGAGGATGCCGCCTGCCGGTCCTTCATCGTCGGAGAGCAGCCACATGATCAGTCTGGTATGTGCTGGTCTGGTGCGGAACGGGTTGACGATGCAGACCACCCGATCGGCGTAGGCGCGGATCAGCGGGTGGTGCAGGTCGTACATGGCAAGGAATTCGTGCTGCAACAGACGGCGGTAGACCAGATCGACCGGTCGCCACGACGCGCCGCCGTCTGCCAGGCGCGTTTCGACGTACAATCGCCCGCCCTGGTATTGCAGATCATCGGGAGTGCAAACCACGGTCGGGAGACCGTCCGCCTCGAAGCGTTGTTGCAGATGATCGATCTCAGACCATGTCGCCACATCGGGAAAATCGACAATTGCGACGGTCGGCGTGCCCCGCCCGCCCCAGGCGCGGTATGCGTCGAGCAGCGTCTGTTGCAACCCCTGACGCACCAGCAGCGCTGTTGCGTGGAAGGTCTCGCGGAATGCCGCCATGATCCGGGTCTGGTCGAAGAGACCGGCAAGCGCTTCGTCGTAGCCGATCCCGATTGGCGACTCGACATGTGCTTCGGTGAACCAGCACCACGCGCCGTCGGGCGCCAGCAAGCCGTCGAGACGCCCGAAAGCCATGGCGCCGGGGTAGCCGGGGTCGATTGCCAGCAATTCGCGTTCGACCGGCGTGAGACGGTATGGCGCCAGCAGCGCCGGTTCGGTCAGCGCTGCGGCGCTCACTGCGCGAATGGCGCGCCCGACGAGTGCAGCCGCGTGCAGCAGTGTGTCGTACTGGACGCGGGTGATGAACCGCGGGCGCATGACCGGACAGATCGGCTGGTCGCGCTGCGGACCGACCAGCATGCCGCGTTCGCGCATCCCTGCGTCGAGAACGGCGAATGTGTCGCGCGCCAGCGCCTCATCGAGCAGACTGTGGTAGTGCGCGATGATACCGTCGAGGTCGGTCGTCATCTCAATGTCCTGTCAGAAAGTTGCGCAGCAACTCCTTCCCTGCCTCGGTCATGATCGACTCAGGATGGAATTGCACGCCCTGCACCGGATAATCGCGGTGGCGCAGCCCCATGATCAACCCGTCGTCCGTCCAGGCAGTGATGCTCAGGCAGGCAGGCAGGTCGTCGCGGCGCACAATGAGCGAATGGTAGCGCGTCGCCAGGAACGGATCGGGGAGACCGGCGAACACCCCCTGACCGTTGTGGTGAATGGCGGAAAGTTTCCCGTGCATCACCTTCGGCGCGCGCACGACGGCGCCGCCATACGCCGCGCCGATTGCCTGGTGCCCCAGACAGACGCCAAGGATGGGAATGGTTGCGCCGAGTTCACGAATGAGGGCGACACTGATGCCAGCCTCGTTCGGGGTGCATGGTCCGGGTGAAATGACGATCTTCTCCGGTGCGAGCGCCGCCACATCACCGACGGTCAGTTCATCGTTGCGCCTGACGATCACCTGCGCTCCCAGTTCGCTCAGGTACTGGTAGAGATTGTAGGTGAAGGAGTCATAGTTGTCGAGGAGGAGTATCATACTTCGCCCTCCGCTGCATCAATGGCGCGCAGGAGCGCCGCCGCCTTATTGCAACTTTCCTCGTACTCGGCTGCCGGGTCGCTGTCCGCCACCACCCCGCCGCCGGCCTGCACATAGGCGATCCCGTCCTTGACGACCATGGTGCGCAGCGCGATGCAGGTGTCGAGGTCGCCGTTGAAGCCGACGTAACCGACAGCGCCGGCATAGACACCGCGCTGCTCACCTTCGAGTTCGGCAATGATCTCCATGGCGCGGATCTTCGGTGCACCGCTGACGGTTCCGGCGGGAAACACCGCTCGCAGCGCGTCGAGCGCCGTCATATCGCTGCGCAGTTTGCCCGTCACGTGGCTCACCAGGTGCATGACGTGGCTGAACTTTTCAACCTCCATAAATGAGGATACACGCACCGTCCCCGGTTCCGACACGCGCCCCAGGTCGTTGCGTCCCAGATCGACGAGCATCAGATGCTCGGCGCGCTCCTTTTCGTCTGCCAGCAATTCCTGCGCCAGGCGCGCGTCCTCTTCGGGGTCTTTACCGCGGCGGCGCGTGCCCGCAATCGGATGGGTGGTAACGACTCCTTCCTCGACGCGCACCAGCAATTCCGGCGATGCGCCGACCAGGTCGCCTTCGGGGGTGTGGAGGTAGAACATATACGGCGACGGGTTGATCGTCCGCAGGGCGCGGTAGATGGCGAAGGGATGCACACGCACCGGGCGACTGAAGCGTTGCGATGGCACGACCTGAAAGATGTCGCCAGCTGCGATGTACTCCTTGGCGACCTCGACTCGTCGCATGTACTCATCGCGGGTGACGTTCGATGCGACGGCGACCGGCTCAGGTGCATCGGGGGGCCAGGGATCGTAGTTTGCCACGAAAGAAAACGTATGATCCGGCATCTCGCGCCCTGATGCCGGAAGCGCCTGATTATGGATCGGCAGCGGTTGTCGCAGGCGCTCGATCAACGCCTCGATCCGCGTCGCGGCGCGTCGGTACGCCCCTTCGAGATCCGGATCGTCCAGATGCACGTGGGTCAGCACCTTGATCTTATGGCGCAGATGGTCGAACACCAGCAACGTATCGACGAATTGCCACAACCCTTCGGGCATGGCATACCCGCGTTTCTCCGGGCGCGGCAGGCGCTCGAAGGCGCAGACCGTCTCATAACTGAAGTACCCGACCGCGCCGCCGACGAAGCGCGGCAGGTCGGGCAGGCGCACCGGACGGTAGGCGCTCAGGTAGGAGTGCAGCACCCGGAGCGGATCGGTGTAGGGCAACGTCTGCTTGTACCCGCCCTGCACCGCGCTGGCGATCCCCTGATCGAACCGCAGCGTCAGGTATGGTTCCGCGCCGATAAACGAGTAGCGCGCAATATGCTGCCCGCCCTCAACTGACTCAAGCAGAAAACTCCACGGTTCACGCGCCACCTTGAGGAATGCCGAAACTGGCGTCTCCAGGTCGGCAAGCACTTCAGCATAGATCGGGCACAGGTTGCCCTGACCGACCAGTGCGCGCATGTCGCTCAGCGATGGAGTCAGTTTCATATCGTGTCCCTTCCCGGAGTTCAACGTTCCAACGGTTCAACGTTCCAGGTTCAACGTTCCAGGTTCAACGTTCCAGGTTCAACGTTCCAGGTTCAACGTTCCAGGTTCAACGTTCCAGGTTCCAACGTGCAATGTTCAACGTTCAAGGTTCAACGTTCCAACGTTCAACGTTCAACGTGCAACGTGCAACCTTCCAACGTTCAACGTGCAACGTTCCAGGTGCAACCTTCCAAGGTTCAACGTTCAACGTTCCAACGTGCAACGTGCAACGCTTCAACGTTCAACGTTCAACGTTCCATTCGACGTGCAACGTTCAACGTCCAACGTGCAACGTGCAACGTGCAACGTGCAACGCTTCAACGTGCAACCGTAAACGCGCAAGCCCAACGTGCAACCTTTAACCTTCAACGTGCAACCCTCAGATAAACTTTAACCCCATTGCTTCTTTCATGCGGTTGAGCGTTTCATCGGCTTCAATGCGCGCACGGGCGGAACCGGCAGCCAGGATCTCCTCAACGATGCGCGGATTGCGTTCGTACTGCGCGCGTCGCTCGCGGATCGGTTCAAGGAACGCATTGATCGCAGCGGCGAGTTTGCGTTTGACCTCGACATCGCCAACTTTCCCCTGACGATAGCGTTCTTTCAGGTCATTTACCTCGTCCACATTTGGATTGAAGGCGTCGTGGTAGATGAAGACCGGGTTCCCTTCGACCCTGCCGGGAACATCGGCGCGCACACGATTCGGATCGGTGTACATCCGACGCACCTTCTCTTCAACCGTTCGAGCGTCGTCGCTCAGGTAGATGGCGTTATCCAGGCTCTTCGACATTTTTGCCTGACCATCGATCCCCACTAGCGTCGGCACATCGCCGATCAGCGTTTCGGGTTCAGGCAGCACCTCGCCGTACAGCGTATTGAAGCGGCGTGCAATTTCGCGCGTCACCTCCAGGTGCGACGCCTGATCCTTGCCGACCGGCACCAGATCGGCGCGCACACAGAGGATGTCGGCGGCCATGAGCACCGGATACCCCAGCAACCCATACGACGGCTGTTCGATGTGCAAGTCCTGCATCACCTCTTTCAGCGTCGGCACACGTTGCAGACGCGGCACGGTCGTCAGCATGCCGAAGATCAGCGCAATTTCGCTGATTGCCGGCACCATCGATTGCAAAAAGTAGGTCGATTTCTCCGGGTCGATCCCGACGCTCAGATTATCGAGCACCACATGGCGAATGTTCTCGCCGGTCTGCCGCAACCGCTCAAGTTCGGTGCGGGTGGTGAGCATATGCAGGTCGGCGACCAGGAAGAAACACTCATACTCATCCTGCAACCGCACCCGGTTCGCCAGCGTGCCAACATAGTGCCCCAGGTGCATGCGCCCAGTTGGGCGGTCGCCGGTCAGAACACGTTTTTTGGGTTGATTCATAGCACTCCTCCGCACGAGTTATGGTATAGTGTTTATCGGGATTATGCGCTTCCACCCGCGAGTGCTGCACCTGCGGGGGATTCCGTTAGACAAACGTCAGCTCATCATCTATGCCATTGAAACCACTCTCCCGCCGCGCGGCTCTGTCCGCCGCTGCGACGTTTGCCATGCTTGCGATGCTCAGTCCGGCTTTTGCACAGGAAGGCGCGTCGCTTGCTGCCCGCAAACCGGTTGTTGCCCCGCTGCAACCGGTTGAAATCGACGTTCGCATTCCCGGCTACACCGGTCCTGCCGCGATTGTTCTGTTCGACAACCGCAAGCGATTCGCTGGCGTCGCCGAGGGGCATATCGAGAATGGCGTCGGGACATTGATCGCCATTCCACGGGGCGCGTTGGGTGCGCAGTGGGCCGCACTTTTCGCTTCCGGTCAGTTCGTCGTGGCCAATCCGGCGCTCTTCACGCTTGATGCACGCACCGAAATCTGGACCGGGCAGGAACGTTTCGACCGGTTCGTTTCGAATGCTGCTGCCATCTTCACCGCTGCCACCCTGTCGTATACTCTTGGCAATGTTGCCTTTCGCGGCTATCGTTCGCCTGACAGCCCGTTGATCTGGTTGCGCGACCACGTGTATGCGCAACGCGGCGCACGCTACTTCGATGTTGACCTCAAAACCGCCTTCGACGACTTCCGGCGCTACCAGCAACCCGATGGCAGTTTCCCCGATTTTCTGCCGCGCCCCCCATGGACCGACCGCGCCCTGCGGATCCCGGTCGAAGCCGATGTCGAGTACCTGTATGTTCAGGGCGTCTACGAAGCCTGGCAGGCGACCGGTGATGATGGCTGGATGCGTGGCCACCTGGAACCAATGCGGCGCGCCGTCACGTATTCGTTGCAGCATCCGTTGCGCTGGGACGCCGAACGCGGGTTGATCAAGCGCCCGTTCACCATCGACACCTGGGACTTCGAGTACGGTCCCACGACGATCGACCCGGATACTGGCAAGCCAGCGCCACGCCACTGGATCGACGACAGGACGATCTGGGGCGTCTTCCACGGTGACAACACCGGTATGGCGCAGGCGCTGACCATGCTCGCGCGGATGGAAGAGCGCGTCGGCGATGCGAACCTGGCGCGCGTCTGGCGTGATGTCGCCGCCGGTCTGATGCGCAACCTGAACGCTCTGAGCTGGAATGGGCGTTTCTTCCGTCACCATGTTCCTGCACAACCCTTCGACATCCCCGGTGTTGATCGGGAACGGCAGTTGAGTCTGTCGAACGCATATGCGCTTAATCGCGGCGTTTTGACCGTGCAACAGGGTCAGGCGATCATCGACGAATACATCGAGCGTTCCAAAACCATGCGCGCTTTTGCCGAATGGTTCAGCATCGACCCGCCGTTTCCGCCGGGGAGTTTCGGGCTTGCCGGGCGCAGCGGCGAGTTGCCGGGCGCGTATGTCAACGGTGGCATTATGCCGATCACCGGCGGCGAACTGGCGCGGGGCGCTTTCCGCTACGGCAACGAAACCTACGGCTTTGCCATCCTGGAGCACTACTGGCTGCGCATGCTCAGTCGCGGGCGCACCTTCCTCTGGTACCATCCCGATGGCGCCGAGGGCGTCGGCTCTGAGGATACCATCCCGACCGATGCGTGGGGAACGGCAGCGATGTTCACCGCACTGATCGAGGGCGCCGCTGGCATCGAGGATCGGGGCGTCGCCATGCGCGATGTCATCGTCAGCCCGCGCTGGGGCGCAACCGGTCTGACGCAGGCATACGTGTCGGCGCGCTACCCGGCTGGCGACGGGTATCTGGCGTATGTCTGGCGGCAGAACCCGCGCAGTATCGACATCGACCTGAGCGGCGCCTTCGATCGCGCGCAGGTGCGGGTGTTGCTGCCGCCCGATGCGCCGGGTGATGTCGAAGCGCTGGTCAACGGCGCGCCGGTGGCGTCCAGCAGCGAAACCCTGCGCGCAAGCCGGTATGTCATCATCGACGTGGCAGATATGGCAGTTGTTCAGGTGCAGGTGCGCTGGTGAGCGCGCAATGATCACAACGTCGCCCACCACCCGCGCACTTTCTGCGCGCTGAGCAGCAGAAAGTCGTGATCCTGGTCGAAGACTTCCAGCGTGATGACATCATCGTAGCCGACCCGTTTCAGCAGGCGGATCGTCTCCTGCCAGTCGATCTTGCCGGCGCCGATCGGCATATGGTCATCTTCCTGACCGCGGTTGTCGGAGAAGTGCACGTGCCACAGCCGTGAACCGAGCTGGTCGATCACCTGCTCCAGATTGATCCCCGCCACAAACGCATGCCCGACATCGAGGTGCAATCCCAGACGCGGGTCGGCATCGAGAATGGTGCAGATCTCCGTCAGCCCAAAGCAGCGCGACGGCGGATGCTCGACGACGATCTGGATGCCGTAGGGTTCCGCCAGGTGCGCCAGTTCGGCAAAACTGGCGCCGTTGCGTTTTAGTTCGTCATCGTTCCCGTAGAGCGAGACGCCGCGCGAGATATGGACATTCACCAGGTGCGCGCCGATCGCCGCGAAGATCGGCAGCGACGCCGCCACTTCCTCGACCGCCGCACGACGCACCCGCTCTACCGGCGATGCGAAGGGCAGATACCAGGCGGTATGACCAACCACGCGCATGCCAGCAGCATCGAGGATCGCGCGCAGTTCCGCCGGATCGAAACTATCGAGCAGCGCTGCCGGTCCCTCGATCGTCAGGTCGAGCGCCTCGAACCCGTGTGCGGCAGCCCAACGCGCTTCATCGAGGATGCTGCGCGCGGGATGGTTCATGTACGCCAGGTACATTCCACATGCTCCTGTCTTATCCAACCGCTGGCAACCCGGCAAGCGCCATAGCGACCTCTTCCTCGGAGTACTCGTAGTCGCGCAGTTTCCCTGCCATGTAGTCGGTATACGCCTGCATATCGAAGTGCCCGTGACCGCAGAGGTTGAACAGGATCGCGCGACTGACCCCTTCCTCCTTGCAGCGCAGCGCCTCACGGATCGCCCCGGCGACGGCGTGGTTGGCTTCCGGCGCGGGAATGATCCCTTCGGCGCGGGCAAACTGAATGCCAGCGCTGAACGTTTCGAGTTGCTGCACATTGATCGCCTCGATGACGCCCAGTTCAAGCAGGTGGCTGACGAGCGGCGCCATACCGTGGTAGCGCAACCCGCCAGCATGGATGCCAGGCGGCACGAAGTCGTGCCCCAGGGTGTGCATCTTGATGAGTGGCGTCATCTTTGCTGTATCGCCGAAATCATACGCATACTTGCCGCGTGTCATACTTGGGCAGGCAGCCGGTTCGACCGCTACTACACGCACATCGCGCTCGCCGCGCAGTTTCTTCCCGATGAACGGGAACGAAATGCCGCTGAAGTTGCTGCCGCCGCCGGTGCACCCAACGATGATGTCGGGGTAATCGTCCGCCAGTTCCATCTGCGCCAGCGCCTCTTCGCCGATGACCGTCTGATGGAGCAGCACGTGGTTGAGCACGCTGCCGAGCGAGTATTTCGCGTCCGGGTCCTGCGCTGCAACTTCGACGGCTTCAGAAATGGCGATCCCCAGGCTGCCAGTGCTGTCGGGATGGGCGGCAAGGATCATGCGCCCGGCGTTCGTCTCCTCACTCGGGCTGGCGACCACCCGCGCGCCGTATGCTTCCATCAGCGTCCGTCGATACGGCTTCTGCTGATAACTGACCTTCACCATAAAGACCAGCACCTCAAGCCCGAAGAATGCGCCCGCCATCGCCAGCGACGACCCCCATTGCCCTGCGCCGGTTTCCGTCACCAGGCGTTTGACCCCTTCCTGCTTGTTGTAATACGCCTGCGCCACGGCAGTATTCGGCTTATGGCTCCCCGCCGGGCTGACCCCTTCATACTTGTAGTAGATACGGGCAGGCGTATCGAGCGCCTGCTCCAGGCGGCGCGCGCGAAACAGCGGCGTCGGGCGCCACTGACGGTAGATCGCCTGCACCTCTTCGGGTATCTCAATAAAACGCTCAGTGCTCACCTCCTGCAGGATCAGCGCCATCGGAAAGAGCGGCGCCAGGTCCTGCGGACCGATCGGTTGACCCGTGCCCGGATGGAGCACCGGCGGCGGCGGTACAGGCAGGTCCGCCTGGATGTTGTACCAGGCGGTCGGCATCCGATCTTCGGCGAGCAGATACTTGACGGTCGTCATGGAACGTCCCTCCTCAGCAGCACGGGTAGCGCGCAGGCGATGTCACGAGCGACGCGCGCCGCGCCTGCATCGAACAGCGCGCGCCGTGAATCAAAAAGCCTCTCGTCCTGTCCAGGGACGAGAGGCTGAAACAACCTCCGCGGTGCCACCCCGGTTCGCCACGCCGTTCAGACGTGACGCCCTCAGCAAGTACGGCGTGCCTCGCACGCGATACCTCGCGCCCTTGTAACGGTGGCGTCTCCGGCGGCTACTACTGCGGACAACGTTCAACGTTGCCGGTTCGCTCCGCAACTCCCGGGCCCATTCCGCACCGTCGCCTGCACCGACCTCTCACCATCCGCCGGTTCGCTGAGCCGCGCCCTGGTGCGTACTCTTCCCGTTCACAGTCATTAGCATCAGATTTGTATGTGTGGTGAGTATAGCAGGAATCGGCGTCGGAGTCAAACGGATTTCTAACATAAAGTCCAACCTTGCCTCCGGCTTGCGGCGCGCCTTCAAGCGCAGCAATCTACCCAGCGTCAGCATAAGCGTGTAGAGAACGCCACAGTGTGGGATGCCTGCCTGATCCTGGCTGTGCAACCTGGACAGCGCGTACACGTATCTCTTATCGAGAACGATATCATACAACCTGTCAAAAGGAGCGAAGCATGGGTACACGTCGAAGCCGGCATCTCCACCTCTTCCTTCTTCTGGCGCTGATCGCACTCCTGCTGCTGACCGGTTGTACCACGCGGGCTGCTTCTCCGGGGCGACTGTTCGTAAGCGACGAGACGGAGCTGTTGCGCCAGTTGGAGGTGGCGAAGGCTGCCGCGCCACTGGTGCAACGCGGCGCCAGAGTCGTTGTTCTCATTGTCCAGCGCGGTGATAACAACGGCGACGACCTGACCAGGCGGCTGACCGCCATCAATCAGGGACATTCGTCGCATGATCGCATTCCTCCTGACGCAATCGCCATCTACGTCAGTTACGAACCGCGATACGCCGAACTGCGCGCGGGGAAGAACTGGAGTAACGCCCTCACAAACGACGTGCTGACAGACATTCGCACCAGGACGCTCAATTCTGCGCTGCGCAAGGACAATGTGACCAATGGCGTGGCCGAAACGCTCAGGCGCTTTGAGTCGGTGCTGATGTGGCGTGATATCAATAATCTGATCACCATTGCTATCATCGTGATCATCGTGATAGTA
>AFSR01002334.1_pt1 | contig 13813 bp, 17 predicted proteins | sample 296848 | NCBI WGS metagenome assembly AFSR01 (sample SAMN02954305, study PRJNA68063) | hot springs metagenome | biome: terrestrial; feature: Mushroom and Octopus hot springs; material: microbial mat core samples; isolation source: Yellowstone National Park Mushroom and Octopus hot springs ...
AGCGGGGGGAACCTGCAGGAGGGGGGTAGTTGATGGAGTTTTATCGCACAATCGGTAAGACTCGTGTTCGAGTGTTGAGAATCTCACGGGTGACGCTTAGCAGACTCATCGGTAGGAGTTGCTATGACGCGCTTTTGACCTTTTTGGTGGGGGCGGGCACATCTTCGGGTTGCGCCTGCGCCGCCATGAGGTTCTCCCGCTGGATAGCTTCGTAGATTTCGCGGCGGTGGACGGTCACGGTGCGGGGCGCTTTGATGCCGAGGCGCACCTGCTCGCCGCGCACCTCCAGCACGATGACCTCAATCTCATCGCCAATCATGATGCTCTGGTTGACCTTGCGCGTGAGTACTAACATTGTGTCTGCCCTCCCTGGCGTGAACGATTAGCTCGCGGCTTCCACCGCTTGTAGGCTGCGCCACATCTCCTGCAGTATCGGATGGCGCGTATGGTAGCGCTCGTCATCTAAGATCACCTGCCGTCCGATGCGCAACTCCGTGTTGATGACCAGCGGCGCAAGCAAGTTCGCCGTCATCGCGTGCGGGTTGCCCGACGGGATGGTCACCGTCGTGAGCACCGCTTTCGGCGTCTCCTCGCGCAGCTGCAACCGTTCCGCATCTGCATCCGACAGCACCACCTCGTAGTCCGCACAGAAGAACCACGGGTCGATCAGCAGCATCGCGAAGCTCGGCTCGTCCGCCGACTGCAGCCACCAGAACGGACCTTCGCTATCATGCCGTATGAGGACGAAACGACGATACTGACTAAGACCCACCAGCCCGTCCTCGAAGGTGATGATGTCGTCCGCGTCTATTCTAATTGTACCGAATCGCGTGGTTTCAAGTTCCATCGTCTACCCTCCGCGTAGGAAATCGAACAGGTTCACGCTCTGGATGCGCGTAAACACCTGCAGCGACGCTTGATAGCGCAGTTCGGATTGCTTGAGTTGGCTAATCGCTTCTGCGAGGTCGATCTCCTCGATATTGGCGAGGTTGCCTGAGAGTTGGTCGCGGCGGCTCAGGTGCAGCCGCTCGTAGTTGTCCAGCTCGCGCATGCGCACGCCGACCTCGCCCCGATAGCGGTGGAACTCGCTCTGGAACTGCTCGATGTCGTTGAGATCGACCATCGAGAGTTGCGCCGAGTTGCCGCTGAGGAGGTTGTTCTCGATGTCGTTGAGTTTGTTGTGCAGGTCGGCGATGCGCGCGCCTGAGAAGTTCATCGCGATGACGCGGTCGGCGGCGATGTTGACCAGCAGCGGGTTGCCGTCGCCGACATAACTGGCGACGCCGCCGACCACATCGATCGGCGCGGTATGCACGGTCTGCCCGCTGAACAGGTAGCGTTCGCCGTCGGGGCGCTGATTGCCGATTTGCAGCAGGCGTCGCTTGATTTCGCGAATCTCCTGAATCAGCGCTTCGCGGGCGTTGGCGTCGTTGGTGTCGTTCGCGCCCTGCGTGACGATTTGGCGCGTGCGGTGCAGGATCTCACCGATGTCCGCAAACGCCTGTTCCGTCGCCTGTAAAAACATGCGCGCCTCACGGATGTTGCGCCCGTACTGGTCAATCTGCTGGAGTTGCTCGCGCAGCGCGAGCGCGTGTACCGAGCCAACGGGATCGTCGGACGGCTGCTCAATGCGCCTGCCTGTCGCCACGCGCTTTTGCCAAAGCGTCATCTGCCCGACGCTCTGCTCGGTCGCGCGTTCCATACGATGAAACTGCCAGTAAGTGCTAATCCGCATATCTTATCTACCCCTAACGCGGCGCAACGAACTGCAGCACATCCTGAATCAGCGAGTCGAAGGCGCTAATCACCTTCGCCGCCGCTTGGTAGCTGCGCTGAAACTTCACCAGGTTCGCCGCTTCCTCATCGAGCGAGACGCCCGACACCGATTCGCGAATTTGGTGCAGATGCACCAGCGTTAATTGTTGCGATTCGGCGCGATTTCTGGAGACCTGCGCGTCGTTTCCAATCTGTCCGACGAGGTTATTGTAGTATTGGCTGAGGTCATCCCGCCGAGTGCGCCCTGCGGTTGGTTGCGTAGTTCACCAGCGCATCGCGATGCCGTTGTTGCCGGCGCGCTGCGACGCCGCTGCGGCGATACGACGCGGGTCGCTGATGTCGCTATGCAGCGCGATGTTCGAAGCGTCCGTCCCGTCGAAAAACAGCCAGCCCGTGTTGCCGTCCAAGTCGAAGCCCGTCTGGTGCAGCGCGTTCACCTGCGTAATCAGCGTGTTGGTGAACAGGTTCAGGCGGTTCTGGTAGTCCTGCAGGTTGGCGGAGGCGTCCATCAGCCCGCGCAGTTGCCCGCTCTGGATGCGGATGTCGACGGGCGTGCTGTTCAGGTCGCGGTTCGGCACATCGATGCTAAGGGGCAGCGGGAACGACGCGCCGTCTTGCACCAGCGTGTGCCCGTCCACGAAGACCATGAGGCTGCCGTCGTTGCTATAGTGGGCGCGTGCGCCGACCAGTTCGCTCAGGCGCGTCATCAGGCGGTCGCGTTGATCGAGCAGGTCGCTCGCTTCCGCGCCGCCCGAATACGCCGCGCGGATTTGCTCGTTCAGGCGTCCGAGTTGCGCGGCAATCTCGTTCGCCTCGCGTATGGTCTCGGTCATGCGCTGCTGGAGTTGGGTCTGCAGCGTGTTCCAGTTGTCGTGCAGGCTGCGGATGGTTCCGACCAGCGCGCTGGCGGCTTGCAGCACGCTCTGCCGCGCGGCGAGGCTGTCGGGGCGCGTGGCAAGTTCGTCGAAGGCGTTGAACAGCGCGTTGAGGCGTGCGCCGATGCCCTGCTCGCCAGGCTCCATCAGCAAGCCCTCGATGTTCTGCAGTTGCTGGCGCAGGGTATCCAGCCGTGCGAAGTCGCCCGTGTTGGCGTTGATGCGCTGCTCCAGCATCATCTCGCGCACGCGCTGCACATGCTGCACAATCACGCCCGTGCCGATGCGGATGTTGGGGTTGAAGGCGTATTCGGGCGTGTTGGCGAAGTGGACGCGCCGTCGGCTAAAGCCTGGCGTGTTCACATTCGCGACATTGTGCCCCGTGACCTCCAGACCAATCTGGAAGGCTCGCATGGCGCGTGCGCCTAACTCGATGCCTTGAAAGCTGGGCATGCTACGCCTCCGTGTTCAGCAGCACATTCGTGCGGTTGGGCGTGGCGAGGGTGGGCGCGTAGTGGTCGGGTTCCGCCGCGCGGGTCAGAATCGCCATCATGCCGTGCGTGTAGTCCAGCTCGTTGCGGATGATGTCGTAGGCGGTTTGGGCGACGGCGTCGATGGCGTGCGCGGTCGCCATCGCCTGTTGCAGCAGTTCGGTCGGCAGGGCGTCGCGTTCGGGCATCTGGGCAACCGCTTGCCGCGCCTGTTCCAGCCGTTCCAGTACCGGCGTCAGGCGGGCGTTCACTGCATCGATGCGCGTCGCGTCGCGGGCGACCAGCGCGTCGAGCCACTCGTGCAGCAGCGGCAGGGCGCGCTTGCCCTCATACAGCCACTCACGCAGCCAGTCGGTGTAGGTCTTCATCGTTCGCCTCCTGTGGTCGGCAAGTGTCGGCTCAGTTGCTCGTAAAGTTGCTCTGCCAGACCGAATCGTCCCTGTCGGCTTAAATAGTCGGCAAATTGCATATCGAACATTTCGGTATAGTTGAGTGTTTTGCTTTGGTTGGGCACGGTGCGCTGCATTGCCCGCCAGAGTTGCAGCACGAACAGCGATTCGAACTCCTTGCAGGCGCGCAGGAGGGCGGGGTTGTCTGCTGGCTGCTTGTCTTTCGTTCTTGCAAAGCCCCCGACGCCAGCATTCTCCGCGACCCCCTCCTTAAGGTTCCCCCTGCACGCAGGGGGAACCAAGTGGGCGTGGTTCCCCTCGCGAAGCGGGGGGAACCTGCAGGAGGGGGGCAAATTTTCCTCTGACTGGACATGAACGCTGTGGTATCGCGCGTCGAGCCATACTTGCCGTGCCAATTCTAAGATTGACGACTTCTCCATCACTGTACCTCGATTTCGGCGTGGAGCGCGCCTGCCGCTTTGAGTGCCTGCAGAATGGCGATCAGGTCGCGCGGGCTGACTCCCAGTGCGTTGAGTGCCTTGACCAGCGCCTCGACGGACGCCCCCTCGCGGAAGTAGACCATCCGTGCAGGCTCCTCGTTGGCGTCCACCTGCGTTTGGGGCACGACCTTCGTTTGCCCTTCGCTCAGCGGCGGCGGCTGCGACACTTCGAAAGTGGTCTGCACGCGCACGGTGATGCCCCCGTGCGCAATCGCGACGGGCGCGACGCGCACATCGCCGTTCACAACCACTGTGCCCGTGCGTTCGTTGACCACCACGCGCGCCGCGATGTCGGGCAGCACGGTCAGCGTCTCCAGTTGCGCAATCAGCATCACGGGGTCGGTCGCATTCTGGGCGTCCAGCTCAATCCGCACGGTGGAGGGGTCTACAGCGCGCACAGTGAGGTTCGGGAACGCGCTGCGGATGCTGCTGACCACCCGCGCGGCGGTCGTGAAGTCGGGCTTGTGGAGTTGGATGGTGAGGCTGTTGTCGCCCTGCAGGAAGCTGGCGGGCACTTCGCGCTCGATCAGCGCGCCGTTCGGGATGCGCCCGACGGTTGTGTGATTGCGCTGCACGCGCGCGCCGCCCCCGCCGAAGTTGAACCCGCCGATAGACAGCGGTCCCTGCGCTACGGCGTAGACCTGCCCGTCCGCGCCGCGAAGGGGCGTCTGCAACAGCGTGCCCCCCTGCAGCGAGCGCGCATCACCAATACTGGAAACCACCACATCGATGGTGTTGCCCGCTCGCGCAAACGGGGGCAGCTCGGCGGTCACCATCACCGCTGCTACATTTTTGAGCTTCAGCGCGTTCGGCGGCACGGTAATCCTCAACCGCTCCAACATATTCACAACCGACTGCACGGTTAACAGCGCGCCGTTGCTATCGCCTGTGCCTTCCAGCCCGACCACAATCCCATAGCCGACCAACTGGTTGGTGCGCACGCCGCGGATTTGCGCGATGTCCTTCAGGCGCACCGTCGGCGCAGCGGGCTGCTGCGCGGGTAGCAAGGTGTATAACAGGAAGGCAAGCCCCACGCCTAAACCGCGAATGTGTGTCCATGCGTGAGGGAAGCCTGTGCGTTTTGTTGCCCTCACCCCCAGCCCCTCTCCCACGCTGTGGGAGAGGGGTGTAGGGGCGAACGGCTGTTCGCCCGCCTTCGGCGTCGGGCGGAAGCTCCGCTTCCGCACTCCATATATCGTCTGTGTCACCATGCGTACCCTCTAAAAAATAATCTTAAACAACCGCGTCAGGATGCCCTCGCGTTGGCGCGAGCCGACGATGCCCTTGCCCTCGAAGTAAATCTCGGCGTTGGCAATCGCCGTAGAGGGCACGGTATTATCGGCGCGGATGTCGCGAATGCGCACCAGCCCGCTGAACACAAGCGTTTGGGTCTCCTCATTAATCTTGAGGGTGCGCCTCCCCTCCACGCGGAGCACACCCTGCGGATAGGTCTCCACCACCTGCACGGTAATGCGCGTCTGCAGCGTGCCTGCACGCGCCGTGTTGCCCTGCGTGTTCGAGTCAGTTCTGCCCGACGCGCCCAGTTCGGGCCAGAGGAAGTTCAGCAAAGGTCCGACGCCCGCTGTCGTGGATGCCGACTCGGACTTCTGGACGGCGGTGTTCGCGCGGGCGGCGGCAGTGGTGTTTTCCACCACCACGATAGTTACCAAGTCGCCCACGCGCCGCGCCTTGAAATCGTCGTACAAACTGCCTGCGCGGTCATCCCACAGCGAGCCTGTTGCAGGCGGTAAATCCGACACCCCTTGAGTTGGGGCGTTCTCCAGCGTAGACACCAGCAGGTGTCCCGTTAGACAGAATGTCCATATCGTCACGTTCATAGCCTCACCTCTACAACGCCTGTGTCAACAATCTGGGCGCGGAGTGTCTTTTGCGTTTCGGGGATGTAGACAGGGATGGCCTCGTCAAGTGCGCCTGTCGCGCGCGCGACGCCTTTCACCTCCAGCACTACGCCATCAGCGATGACGCGCACTTGGACGCTTTCGCCCGCGCGCACGGCAATTTGGCGCGGCTTGGCGGGCGCTTTGAAGCGCAGCAGGTAGCGGGCGCGGGGCTGGTTCTCCACCAGCGCGACCACCTCCAGCGTCGCCGACTGGGACGCCACGCGCGGCTCGCCCTCCAGCCGAAAGCTCACCGCCCCGCTGGGGATGGCAGCAGGCGCGGGCGGGTTCTCCAGCGTCCATTCGCTTGCCGCCTCGCCCAGCACTGCCCGCAACTGCTCGCGGGCGAACTGCTCCAGCTGCGTGGTATCCAGCGACTGCGCCCCGCGCGTGATGCGCACCGTGTGCGGCATCTCCAGTTGGATGTTGCTAAGGTCTACGCCGTGTTGGCGCAGGCGCGTGATGAGTTGCTGTCGAGTGAACAAGCGCGACTGTCCAGCCAATGGCGACGCGCCCAGCTCAATCCGTAAAAGCGTTTGACACAGCGTCTCGTCGCCTTCCACAGTGGCGATGTCGCCCAGTTGGAAGCGCGCGCGCTGACCGTCACGCTTTCGGGAACGCGGACTGTAGCTTTGACAGACTGTCTATCAGCGTTGACACTTGGCTTCACACCGCTTGACAGGACGACTAATCGCGTGTCAAGGTGTGTGTAGCCGCTGTGCAACGGCGTTAGACAGTCTGTCCGTAGGTGTGGCTCCTCCGTAAGCCGCGCTGTGGCAATCCATAGCATGCCCCAAATCAGCACGGCATGCATCACCCCCCGATTATCGGCAACGAAACCTGCATTTTTGAGAGTCCAGAACGCTGAACACGCTGCCGATAATGGCAACGACGGTGGATTCGCATGGAGGCTGGCTGATGAGTAGGGCATACCAGGAGGTGGGTCAGAATGATCAGCGGGAATTTGAGCGGAATCAACTTTGCAGGGTTAGCGACGGGGATTGACACCGAGTCGATCATCCAGAAGCTAACGGAGCTGCAGTCACGCCCGATGCAGCGGCTCATGGTGCGCAAGTCGCAACTGCAGAGCCGTATGAGCGCGTTCGACCAGTTTCGGGGGCTGGTCAACAATTTGGCGACGGCGGCGGGCGCGCTCTCGGTCAACAGCGCGTTCAACTCGGTGCGCGGCACATCCAGCGACACGCAGGTGGCGACCATCACCTCTTCCACCGAAGCGCTTCCAGGAACCTACGAGTTGAAGGTCAGTAAGTTGGCGCAGGCGCATAAGATTGTGAGCGGTGCGCACACCTCCGCCACTGCCGAGCTGGGCGTTAGCGGGCAATTTATGGTCAACGGCAAGGTGATTACGCTCCAATCCACAGACACCCTGCAAACAGTGGCGCAGAAGATTAATGCCGCAGGCGCTGGCGTCACGGCATCGATTCTCAATACCGACAACGGCGTCCACCTCACCCTTACCGCCAACGAGACGGGCAAAAACAGCAAGATTCAACTGGCGGATGTCGGCGGCTGGCAGGTGCTTGCACCGACGCTCAAGTTGGTCTCCTACGACGAATTCGTGCGCAACCAGCAGGACAATGCCGCGCTCTCCGACCGATTCCGCGACGCGGGGCAGACGCTCGCGCAGGTGTTCGGGATGACCAACCCGCCCAGCGGCACAATTCAAATTAACGGACAGAGCATCGCGGTGGACTTCGCGACCGACACGCTCGCCTCGCTGGTGGGCAAAATCAACAGCGCAGGCGCGGGCGTCACGGCGTCCATCGTCAGCGAGACGGAGAACGGCACAACCTACTACCGCCTCAAAATCGACGGCGGGAGCAACCTGCCGACCTTCGTGGACGACAAGAACATCCTCAAGAACCTGGGCGTGCTGCAAAACGGCTACCAGAACGAACTTGTGCAGGCGCAGGACGCCGAGTTCACCATCGACGGGTTCCAGTATAGGCGCAGTCGCAACCAAGTGAACGATGCGATACAGGGCGTGACGATTAATCTGCTCAGCGCGGACGCCAACAATCCCAAGACGGCGATTCTCACGCTCTCGCGCGACACGGAAGCCGCCAAAGGCGCGGTCAATAACTTCGTGAACGCCTTCAACAGTCTGGTGGACTTCCTCAAGCAGAACGCCTCAATTAATAAAGACACTCTGCAGGCGGGCGTGCTGTTTGGCGATACAACCGTCAGCTCGATTGTGGACGGCATCATCAACCGCACGATTAGCGCGGTGCCGAACCTGCAGGACAACCTGCGTGTGCTGGCGCAGGTGGGCGTGCAGCTGGGTCGGGACGGCAAGCTTAGCTTCGACGAGGGCAAGTTCACGCAAGCCCTGACGCAGGACCTGCAGGGCGTGATGCGCCTGTTCACGGCGTCGGGGCGCGCGACCGACCCGAACATCAGCTTCATCTCGTCGACCGACAAGACCAAAGCCTCGCCGCAGGCAGGCTATGAGGTGGTCATTACCCAGGCGGCGACCCGCGCGGAGGCGATGGCGGGCGTCGCACAGACCTCTGCCAGCACGACGACGGAGTGCTCACCTTCAGCGGCGCGCTCTTTGGCAGCGAATCCGTGAACCTCACGCTCGCCGCAGGCAACACGCTTCAGGACACCATCAACCAAATCAACAACGACCCGCGCCTGCGCAATCGGGTCGTCGCCAGCCAAGAGAACGGCAAGCTCGTCATCCGCGCGGTCAACTACGGCTCGGCAAGCAACTTCACGGTAGTCTCGAACCTCGCGGCGGCGTCCGACAACTCTGGGATTGGCACAACCGCCATCAACGCCGAAGGGCTCGATGTGCAGGGCACGATTAACGGCGAGGCGGCGACAGGGCGCGGGCAGTTCCTCACGGGCAACAGCGACAACCCCAACACGGCAGGGCTGCAAATCCGCGTGACGGCAACCGCGCCAGGCACATACGGCAAAGTTCACTTCACGCGCGGCGTCGCCGACCAAGTGCGCCTGTTCGCGCGGCAAGCGACCGACATCGTGAACGGCGACATCCAGAACGCCACGAACACCCTCCGCGACCAGATGAGCGCGATTGACCGCCAGATCGAGTCCATCCGCGAGGAGGTCAATCGTCGGCAACTGATGCTGCGCGAGCAGTTCGCGCGGATGGAGCGCGCCATTAGCCAGATGCAGAGCCAAGGGGCGCGCTTGGCGGCGTTCGCGGCGACCCTGCCGCGCGTGGGCATCGCAGGCATGTGATGGAGGTCAGTCCATGTATGGTGGCGTGAACGGACACGAGCGATACTTGGAGACGGCGGTGGAGACCGCCAGCCCCGCGCGGCTGATTGTGATGCTGTATGACGGGGCAATCCGCTTCATCAACGAGGCGGCCTACGCGATGCAGCAACGCGACTACGAGACCCAGAACACCAAACTGCAGCGCGCTCAGAAAATCCTCGCCGAACTCATCAGCAGCCTCGACTTCGACAAGGGCGGCGAAATCGCCGAGAACCTGTTCCGCCTCTACACCTACATGTATAACCAGTTGGTGGAGGCGAACATCAACGACAGCCGCGACCGATTGGAGCATGTGGTTCATCTGCTCTCCGAACTCCGCGAGGCGTGGGACACGATTGCAACGGAGTCGGAAACGCAGGTCGCGCTCCCCGCAGCGAAGGTGAGTCTGCATGGCTAAATCGCTGGTGGAGACGCTGCTGCACGACTTTTGGATGCTGAGCCTCTGCTTGGAGGACGCGATTGAGGACGACCGCTGGGACGAGGTCACGGGGCTGCTGCAACGGCGCGAGGAGACGCTGCGCACGCTGGAGCGTCTGGAGCCTGACCCGAAGTGGCTGCCGTTGCTGCGCCGCGCGTTGGAGGCAGATGACCGCTGCCAGAGCCTGCTGCGTCGCAAGCAACGCGCCCTGCTGAACGAACTGGAGCAGGAGGAGCGCCAGCGCGCCTGCCACGAGACCTACGAGCCGCCCCCGCCACACGACTGGAAGTTCGACGCGGAGGGGTAGCATGGGGTATACTACGGATTGGCATGCGCGTGGCGCTGTGGTTGCTGTGGCTGGCAATCGTGCTAACGGGCGTCCCGTGGGCGGCACTGTCGCCTGGGGCGGGGCGTAGTCCGTGCGAGCAAAGGCTATGCCGCTGCGAAACCTGCGCCCATCACCAATCCTGCTGTAAACACCGCACCGACGCCCCTCTGCTCCAAACCAGCTGCACCTGCGACCAATCTCCGACGCTGTATGTCAGTCCCCTGCCGCTGGTTGCGCCTACGGTGGGCGTCGTCGTGCTCTATCGTGTTCACTATCAGTCGCGCGTGCCCGAAAACGAACGCCCGCATTCCTTCACCCTCTGCCCCAGCCCTCAACCTCCGCGTGTCGCATAGCGTATTGTCCCCCACTTTGGGGTCTACCCTCCTCTACGAGGGGGGATCGAAAAAGTCGTTCGGCGATTGTATATTAACGCACGCTATCCACATGCGGAGGTTGTTATGCGAAAGCACGGGTTTACGCTGATAGAATTACTGGTCGTCGTTGCGATAATTGCGGTGTTGGCGGCGATACTGTTCCCTGTGTTTGCAGGGGCGCGCGAGAAGGCGCGGCAATCTGCCTGCTTATCGAATATGCGGCAGATGATGCTGGCAGCGCTGATGTATGCGGACGACCACGAGGAGATGCTCCCGCCCGTACAGCACACAGGCGGGCGCTGGGTGCATGATATGTTGCAGCCCTACACGCGGGCGCGGCTGTTCTATCGCTGCCCGTCGGATCCCAGCGTCAACTTCGAGCAGCCGCTGCCTGGCTACCCGCCTGAGTTCGTGCGCAGGGCGTCCTACGGCACCAACTTCTGGATGGCGCCCAAGTTCGGTAGCTATCGCGCCCTTGATTGCAGCGGCTACCTCGCGCTCGCCTCGATCCAAACGCCCGCCGAGACCATCTACATCGCCGAGATGAAGGAGAACCTGCTCTGGGATCACTTCCACCCGTCGATGTGGCCCGCCGACCCGAACGATCCGTTCAACAATCCCTGCGGGCTGATTGACCCCGCCGACGAGTTGGCGATGCGCTGGCATCAGGGCGGGACGAACTACGCTTTCGTGGACGGGCACGCTCGCTGGCTGCGCTTCGAGCAGACTTGGGCGCCCGAGATCAATCGCGACCTGTATGACCCAAGGCGTTAGCGTTCGCGACAAGCAGCGTCTTCGCCGCCTGCGCATGTGTTAGGAGATCAATACAGTCGGGTGCGATACCTTATCCACCCGTAAGAGGAGGTATCTAACTATGCGAAGCATCAGTTGGCTTGTGAGTTTAGTGCTGATAGGCGCGCCCGCCTGGGCGCACTGGGACTTTCTGTTGGGTATCCGCGACGGGCGCGCGGCGGTCATCCTGCCGCACCCGCACCCGCTCCAGTCGATGAGCCTGATCTTCGGGCAATACACCCGCGAACTGAGCATCGAGTATTACATCGCCGAGAACGGACTGTCGCAACTGACGGCGGCGACGGTGCAGACCGTGTGGGTCTCGCCAGGCTTGACAGGACGGATAGGCAGTGTGGATGTCGTTTGCCGCGCGGGGTGCGCGAACGCCTTCGCGATGAACGAAGACGGGCACGAACACATCCGCTTCCGCGCAGCGCAACCAGGCATCTACATCTGGGATTTGCGTGTGGTTAACGCCCGTGACCTCAGCGGCAACCCTGTACCCGATATGGCGGGCGTTTACCGCATCTATCTCCGTGCGGGGAACCCGAACTACCTGTACGGCGGGGTCAGCGCGCCCAGTTATCAGGGCGACCTGTACCCGCTGAACCTGACGCTGCAGGTGCGTCAGGGCAGTCAACCTGTGCAGACGGTGAGCCTACCGCCTGCAACGAACGCGCTCTATGCCTACATGGCAAGCGTCGGCGTGTCGGGCGCGCACACCGTCGTGGCGAAGCTGGACAAGCACCTCTCGCGCCGCGTGGATAACCTGAACCTGTCGGGCGCGGTGCAAGTGAACTGGGCGTTCCCCGTGGCGGGCGATGTGAACAACGATGACACCATCGACGATGCCGACCTGCTCGCTGTGCTGTTCGCCTTCGGCAGCAACGACTTCGAGGCGGACGCCAACGGCGACGGGGTCGTCGACGACGCCGATTTGCTGTTAGTGCTGTTCAACTTCGGCGCAAGCGGCGAAGGCAACGGCTAAGACGGTTTTTCAGCCTCTTGCTCCTGCCCCCCGTCGGCATCGGCGGGGGGTCTTTTTATGCGGATTTTCCCCTCCGCGCCGTGCGCCGTCGGCTCGTAGTAGGGCAGGCTCCAGTCGCCGTCGGGCATATACACCTGCTCCACCCAGCCGCGCGGGTCATCGTGCGGGTACTGGTAGCCCGCCGCGTAGCCGAGTTCGCGCATGCCCGCATGCGGCGCGTTGCGCAGGTGCATCGGGATAGGTGGGAGCGGCTTCATGCGGGCGTCTTCCAGCGCACGCTTGAGGGCGACATAACTCGCGTTGCTCTTGGGCGAGCAGGCGAGGTAGGTCGTCAGGTGCCCCAGAATAATCTGCGCTTCGGGCATGCCAACGCGCTCGACGGCGTGCGCGCCCGCCGCCGCCAGAACCAGCGCGGTCGGGTTCGCGTTGCCGATGTCCTCGCTGGCGAGAATCAGCAGCCTGCGCACAATAAAGCGCGGGTCCTCGCCTGCCAACAGCATCCGCGCGAGGTAGTGCAGCGCGGCGTCGGGGTCGCTCCCGCGCACCGACTTGATGTACGCCGAAATCGTGTCGTAATGATAGTCGCCCTGCTGGTCGTAGCGCAGCATCGGCTTTTGCAGCAGTTGCTCGATGACGGGCAGGGCGATGGTTCCCTCGTCGGGCGTCTGCAGCGCGGCGGTCTCCAGCAGGTTCAGCGCGAGCCGCGCGTCGCCGTTGGCGCAGCGCACGAGGTGTTCCAGCGCGTCGGGGGCAATCTGCAGGCGGCGTGCGCCCAGCCCGCGCTCGGCGTCGTGCAGGGCGCGTTCGATGAGCAGGCGCACTTCCGCCTCGCTCAGCGGCTGCAGGGTCAACACCCGCGCCCGCGACAGCAGCGCGTTGCTCAGCACCAGAAACGGGTTCTCGGTCGTCGCGCCGACCAGCGTGAAAGTGCCGTCTTCCAAGTAGCCCAGCAGCGCGTCTTGTTGGGTGCGGCTGAAGTGGTGGATCTCGTCCAGCAGCAGCAGGGTGGGCTGCCCTGCGGTCTTGAGCCGTTGGCGGGCGCGTTCGGCGACCTTGCGGATGTCGGCGACGCCTGCCGTGACCGCGCTGTGCGCCTCCACGAAAGCGTCGGTGTAGTGCGCAATCAGGTACGCGAGGCTGGTCTTGCCGCAGCCCGGCGGCGCCCAGAGGATGACCGACCCCAGCGCGCCCTGCTCAATCGCGCGGCGGATGGGCATCCCCTCGCCGAGCAGGTGCGCCTGCCCGACGAACTCGTGTAGCGTGCGCGGGCGCATCCGCGTCGCCAACGGCAACGGCGGGGTTGTCGGGTGCGTCCCGAATAGGTCGGATTGCATCAACAGAGAGGATACCTGTTGCTCGACCTGCGGGCGAGGCGCATGCGTAGCACCTACCCCGCCACTGTCGCACGCGCAGGGTCTGACCACGCCCCACGCGCCCCACGCGGAGTCTCCCACGCCCCGCGATACCAGATGTCCTTGCCCACCCACTCGCTCGGCAAGTCCCAAATGTACGGCGAGGCGGTGTCGGTCGCCAAAAACTGCATCTGCTCAATCGGCGGGGGCGGCTCGTTCGGCTCCACCACTGCATAGACCAGCCGTATTGCCCGCGCCCACGCAGGCTTGCCCCGACGCCCCCCTCGCGCGTCCGCCTGCCAGAACCGCACCGTGTGGCGCAGCGACTGAATCTCTACCTCCAGCGTCGGGATTTCGGGACC
>AFSR01006659.1_pt1 | contig 13810 bp, 15 predicted proteins | sample 296848 | NCBI WGS metagenome assembly AFSR01 (sample SAMN02954305, study PRJNA68063) | hot springs metagenome | biome: terrestrial; feature: Mushroom and Octopus hot springs; material: microbial mat core samples; isolation source: Yellowstone National Park Mushroom and Octopus hot springs ...
GCTTGCCGTTTCTGCAGCGGTTCCAATCGTTGCGCAGTGTGCTAAACTACCTGAAGGCGCCGCCGACGCGAGACTCCAGAGGGTTCGTGCTGCCCGTGTCTGATGGGTACTGGAGTTTCGCCTATATCGGGATTTTGCACTGGCTGCTGGACGAGCGCGAGTTGTGCTGCGAGGTAATGCAACGCGCAGTGGAAGAGGCGAGGCGCAGTCGTGTAGAGGGCTTGACCGAGATTGCGCAGAGTTTGTACGCACGGCTATGCTCCGAGAACGATTCCGAAGCGACCCCTTGACGCCTGCATGCGCTGTTGGGTACAATTGAAGCGCGGTCGGGGCGTAGCTCAGCATGGTAGAGCGCTCCTTTCGGGTGGGAGAGGTCGGCAGTTCGAATCTGCCCGCCCCGACCAGTGTGTTTAGTCCACTATACCCATTTCCCGCAACAGAGTGCGCAGCCGTTCGCGCGTGCGCTCGCTCACGGGCACAAGCGGCAGGCGCAGGTTCTCCTCGATGCGCCCCATCATCGCCAGCACGCACTTGACAGGCGCGGGGTTCGTCTCCCAGAAGTTTGCCTGCATCAGCGGCTGGAGCCGATAGTGCCACATGCGGGCGGTCTCGGCGTCGCCCTGCAGCGCGGCGCGGGTCATCTTCGCCGTCCATTCGGGCAGCTCGTTGCCAATCACCGAAATTACCCCGTCGCCGCCCATCAGCATCGTCGGCGCGGCGAAGATGTCGTCGCCCGCGTAGACCGCAAAGCCTGGCGGACGGCTGCCCAGGATCTCCAACGCCTGCATAATGTTGCCGCTCGACTCCTTGACGCCCACAAGGTGGGGCACTTCGTGCGCGATACGCAGGATCACCTCTGGCGGGTAGTTGCGCCCTGTGCGGGAGGGCACATTATACAGGATGATGGGGATGTCGGCTTGCTCGGCGATGGCAGCGTAGTGGCGCAGCAAGCCTTCGGGTTCGGGCTTGTTGTAGTAGGGGGTCACGGACAGCACGGCGGTTGCGCCCGCGCGCTTGGCGTGCTGCGCCAGCCCGACGGCTTCGTGAGTGGCGTTGCTGCCCGCGCCGGGGCACACGGGCACGCGCCCGTTCGCCTGCTCCAGCACGATGTCCATCACGCGGCGGTGTTCCTCGTGGGTGAGCGTCGCGCCCTCGCCTGTGGAGCCGACAGGCAGCAGCGCGTCCACACCCGATTCAATCAGCCAGTCAACCAGCGCGCGCAGGCGGGGTTCGTCAACTGCCCCGTCGCGCGTAAACGGCGTGACCATCGCCACGCCCAGCCCTCGAAATGGCGGTGTTCGCATCAGCGTTCCTCCTTGTGTGCTAAGATTTCGTGCAGCACCTCTGCGAAGGTGAAAAAGCCCGTGCGTCCGACGAGCCACTCGGCGGCGCGCACCGCGCCGTAGGCGAACCCGTCGCGGCTCTTGGCGCGATGCGTGAGTTCGATCCAGTCATACGGACCGTCGAGCATCAGGCGGTGGGTTCCGAACTCGCTGCCGATGCGCACCACGCCGACGGCAAACTGCGCGTCGGGCAGGCGATGGTCAGCGGGCGCGGGATACTGCGCCGTGCGCCTGTTGTCCAGCGCGTGTTGCAGGCGGCTTGCCAGCGCGCGAGCGGTGCCGCTGGGCGCGTCCGCCTTGCCGCGATGGTGAATCTCCTCAATCGCGACATCCCAGCCCTCCAGCGTCAGCAGTTGCGCCGCGAGGCTCACCGCCTGCTGCAAAAACACCTGCACGGCGATGGAGAAGTTCGGCGCGTACAGCACGCTGCCGCCATTTGCCTGTACCTGCTGGGCAATCGCCACGCGCTGGGCGTCCCAGCCTGTTGTGCCGATGATTAGGGGCGTGCGGGTCTGCAGGGCGAGTTCGACATGCGCGGGCACGGCGTCCGCGTGTGAGAAGTCAATCAGCGCGTCGCTCTGCTGGGCAACCTGCAGGCGGGCGTCGAGTGGCGTATCGCGGCGGATAACGCCCGCAATCGTGTGTCCGCGCGCGGTCGCTACCCGCTCGACCGCCTGTCCCATCCGTCCGTAGCCGATGAGTCCGATTTGCATCGTCGTCTCCGAGTGCCCGTAAACGCAGGGCTATTGGGGGAACGCAGCGAGCGAGGCAAGCGTGAGTCGAGCAGGCGGTCTGCCTGATCGAGTAGCGCTCCGCTTCGCGCGGGGCGAAGCGACAGTCTGCAGGATGTTCTCCTGCAGCCCAGCCGTGCGGTCGCCGAGATTCCGCATGGCTTCGGCGGGCAGCCCTTTCCGCAGCGTTCGTCGGCGTCGGCGCGCCTCCCGCGGCGTACTGATGCGTACCCGCGCCTCTACTCGGCAAATTCCCTTCCGCATGGAGTATACCCCAGCCAAGGCGCGGGGGCAAGTCCGCCCATTTGGCACGAAAGTTGCTGTGAACCCCATGCAGCACACAGCGGGGGTTTTAGAGCAATGCACTATTCTGTGGATTATTATTCGGAGTCGGAGTTCTGGAACGGAGATACGCTGGAGTTAGAGCAGGAACAGGGGCTGAGCGGCACCGCAATCGACGCGATGTTCGGCGAGATTCTGCGCCGTCCACTGCTGCTTCCTGATGAGGAGTTGGAGCTGCTCCAGCGGGCGCAGCAAGGCGACGAGGACGCCCAGAACCGCCTGATTGAGTCGAACCTGCGCTTGGTGATTAGCGTCGCGCGGCGGTATGTGCGCCCAGGCTTGCCCCTCGAAGACCTTGTGCAGGAGGGCGCGATTGGTCTTATCAAGGCGATACGCAACTTCGATGTGAATCGCGGGCTGCGGTTCAGCACCTACGCCGTCCACTGGATTCGCCAGAGCGTGGGGCGCGCCGCCGACGCGCAGACCAACATGATCCGCCTGCCGAACCACGCCGTCGATTCGCTGCGCAAAATCGAGCGCACGCGCAACGAGTTGCGGGCGGCGCTGGGCAAGGAGCCGACCAACGAGCAGATTGCCGCGCATCTGCAGATGCCTGTGAGTAAGGTCGCGCGGCTCTCGCGCTACGCCCGCGGGAACTACTCGCTGGAACACAAGGCGCACGACGACCAGAGTACCCCTCTCGGCGGGCTGCTCGCCAGCCCCGAAGAGGAAGACCCCGAAGCGGTCGCCATCGAGCGCGTCTGGATTTCGGAGATTATGGAGATTGTTAATCGCTACCTCACGCCGGGCGAACGCTGGGCGCTCTATCGCCACCTGGGGATGGATGTGAGCGAATTTCCGCCTGGTCAGGGCAAGCGCCCCTCGCGCGAGCGCATCCGCCAGTTGGAGAAGCAGGCGCTCACGAAGTTGCGCACGCTGGTACGCGAACACTTCGCCGAGAAGTGAGCCGTTACTGCACCTTTGCCACAACCGCGGGGAAGCCCTTGCTTGCCAGTTGGTCTTTGAGCGCCTCGGCTTTGGCGCGGTCGCGTGTTACCAACGCCTGCACGCGATAAAGCGTCTTGCCGTCGCGTTGGAACGGCACGATACTCGCTTCGAACCCGCTGGCAAGCAGGCTCTGCACCACCTGGTTTGCGTTCTCGCGGCTTTCGTAGACGCCCACCTGCACACGGTACAGGGCGTTCTCCTGCGGTTCGGTCTCGGTGCGGGAGGGGGCGGCAGGCTCCATCGGCGGGGTCGGCTCTGTGGGCGTCGGCGCAGGCGGCTCTGGGGCAGGCGTTTCGGCAGGCGGCTCCGTCGCAGGCGATTCTACAGGGTCATCGGGCACGAAGTATTCGTCCTCGATGGGCGGCGGCGCGTCGGTAGGCGTCTCGTCGGCAGGGGCGGTAGGCTTAGGCTTGCGTTCGCGCCGTTTCTGCTGATAGCGCTCGTAATCGAACGGGGCGACCTCGCGCGAGCCGATGATTACGCCTGTGCCCGCCGTCACATCAGGCGGGAGCTTCTCCTGAATCGCCACTTTGGGCATTGGTTTGGGTTCAGGCGCGGTCGCTTGGGGCGGCGCGCTGGCTTCAGGCGCGCGCGTCAGGCGCAGTTGTATGCGCCCATCCTCGGAAACCATAATGCGCGGTCCCAGCCCGTAGTAGCCAATCGCCATAAAAATCAGGAACACGGCGACCCCTGCGCCGACCGTCTTCAGGAACCGCTTCACCGAGAACCCGTCCTCGTCGCGACTGCGAAAATCGAGCGGCATACCGACCTCCGCGAATATTATAGCATGCGACGCGCTTGAGGCAAATGGCACGAAAGTTGCTACATGCGCTGACGAGTGCGGTCATAGCATCTTGTCCCTCCCTCTCCGAGGCGCCCCAGGTTGTCCCTCCCCCTGGGGCGCGTTTTCGTTTAGCTGCTGGGCGCAGTGCGCGGGCGCAGGCGTTTGGCGGGCGCGTCGCTTGCATCGGCGGGTTCGGGCGTCGTCGCGGCGGGCGGCGGCGCAGGCTCCAGCGTCGGCGCGGGCTGGTCGCCCTCCTCGTCGCGCATCAGCGCCAGAAACTCCTCGCGGGTGAGGTTCTCGCGCTCCATCAGCGCTTGCACCACGCGATCCATCTTGTCGCGGTTGCGCGTGAGGATCTCGCGGGCGCGCTGGTAGCACTCTTCGATAATCCGCCGCACCTCTTGGTCGATTTCGTAGGCGACCTGCTCGCTGTAGTTGCGGTCTTCCATGATGTCGCGCCCCAGAAACGGGTTGCCGTGCCGCCTGCCGAAGGTGAGCGGTCCGAGCTTGTCGCTCATGCCGTACTCGGTGACCATCGCGCGGGCGATTTCCGTGGCGCGTTTGAGGTCGTCGTGCGCGCCTGTACCGACCTCGCCGAACACAATCTCTTCGGCGACGCGCCCGCCCAGCATCGTGGTGATGCGATCCAGCAGCGACTGGCGCGTATACAGATAGCGGTCGCGTTCGGGCATCTGAATCGTGTAGCCCAGCGCCATCCCGCGCGGCAGGATGGAGATTTTATGCACAGGCTCCGCTTCGGGCAGCAGCTCGCCGACAATCGCGTGCCCGACCTCGTGGTAGGCGATGACCTCGCGCTCGCGCTTGTCGACCACGCGGTTGCGCCGCTGGGGACCCGCAATCACGCGGTCAACCGCCTCCTCGAACTCGTCCATCGTGATTCGCGTCTTGTTGCGTCGCGCGGCAATCAGCGCGGCTTCGTTCACGAGGTTCGCCAAGTCCGCGCCTGTGAAGCCCGGCGTGCGCTTGGCGAGCGTGTCGATGTCCACATCGGGCGCGAGCGGCTTGCCTTTGGTGTGAACCTCCAGAATCTTTTTGCGCCCCTCCACATCGGGCGGGTCAACGACAATATGGCGGTCGAAGCGTCCTGGGCGCAGCAGCGCGGGATCCAGAATGTCGGCGCGGTTCGTGGCGGCGATGACGATGATGCCCAGATTCGGGTCGAACCCGTCCATCTCCACCAGCAGCTGGTTGAGCGTCTGCTCGCGCTCGTCGTGTCCGCCGCCCAGTCCCGTGCCGCGCTGTCGTCCGACGGCGTCGATCTCGTCGATAAAGATGAGCGCGGGGCGGTTCGCTTTGGCGGTCTCGAACAGGTCGCGCACGCGCGCCGCGCCGACACCGACGAACATCTCTACGAAGTCGGAGCCGCTAATGTGGAAAAACGGCACGCCCGCCTCGCCCGCCACCGCACGCGCCAAAAGCGTCTTGCCACACCCCGGCGGTCCCAGCAGCAGCACGCCTTTGGGAATCTTCGCGCCCAGTTTCTGGTACTTCTGCGTGTTCTTGAGGTAGTCGACGACCTCCGCGAGTTCCTGCTTCGCCTCCTCCACGCCCGCAACATCGTCGAAGGTCACGCGCGGGATGTTCTCGTTATAGCGGCGGGCGCGCGCCTTGCCAAACGAAAACGCCTGATTGTTGCCTGCCTGCGCCGAGCGCATCAGCAGAAACCAGAACAGCCCACCAATCAGCAGGATCACCAGGAACATGCCCAGCATCTGGCTGAGGTAATCGGGCATGCGGCTGTCTTCGGTGAACTTGAGGTTGATGCCCGCTTCGGTCATGCGCTTGTAGAGCGAGTCGCGTGCGGAGCCTTCAGGCGGCAGCGCGGCGTGGAACGGCGTGCCGTCGCGCAGGGTTCCCACCAAGCGGTTGCCTTGCACCGTCGCTTCGGCAATCGTGCGCTGGTCCACGGCGTTCACGAGGGCAGTGTAGGTCAGCTCCCGTGCGCCCATCGGCTGCAGTTGACGCAGATATTGCATCAGGAGCAGCAGCACCAGCACAAACCCCACGATGGTCAAAAAAGTGCGTGCGTTCTTACTCAATAGTCGCCTCCTACGATAGCGTTCGATACGCTCCGTGTTTTAATATAGACGATTCTCGGCGTTCGCGAGGGATTTCACAAGCGCCGCGCGAACGGTTCCGTGCATGAGTATACCCCAAAACGCGCCAGAAGGTTCCTATTCGCGTCCGACGGGCTGCAGGATTGGCTGCACTTTGAGAAACGCTGCGACGACGCGCGGGTCGAACAGCGCGCCCGCGCCCTGTTGGATGTGCGCGACAGCGTCTTGTTCCGACAGTGCGGGGCGGTAGGGCATGTCGGTGCGCATGCCGTCGAACGCTTCGGCGACCGCCAGCACGCGCGCGGGCAGCGGAATCTGCTCGCCCTGCCAGCCATACGGGTAGCCCGACCCGTCCCAACGCTCGTGGTGGCACTCGATCCAAAGCGCGATTTCGCGGAAGCGGTGGATGCGGCTGACCAACTGCACGCTCAGGCGCGGGTGTTCCTGAATTTGCGCCCACTGGTCAGGGCGAAGCGGAAAGGCAATCAGCAGCTCGTTCGGCAGTCCCAGCATGCCGATGTCGTGCAGGGCGGCGGCGAGTCGCAGCCCGCGCAGGGTCGCCTTGCTCAAGCCCAGCTCGCAGCCGATAGCGACAGCGTAGGAGGCGACGCGCTCGCTGTGCCCCTCAAGGTGCGGGTGCGCCATCTCCAAGGCGCGAATCAGCGCGCGCGCCACATCGTTCTCCATCCGTGTCAACTGCTCGCGTGTCAAAACGACCTCCCTGTAAACACCAAGTATACCCTACGGGGATGCTTTTTCGCCGCGGGGCAACGGCGCGTATTGTGTCTCGTGGCACAGTTCGCGGCGCGTCTCGCCGTTCGCAGTGCAGACGCGCCACAGGCGCACGCGCAGTCCCGCGCGTCCGGGCTGCTTGCGGAAGCCTGCTACAGCGGGCGCAGGCGCACGGCTGACCACCTCCGTCTCCAGCGTGCAGACGCGGGCGTGCGGTTTGACCTGCTCTGCCGACGCGCCCGCGCGAATCCGACACACGAGTTTGTCCCCGCGCACGAAGCACTCGATACGGCACGGGAACGGGTACGGGTTGCGCAGCTTGAGGTCGGCGATGCCCTGCGCGACGGCGGCGTCCCGCCCAGGCGCGATGTAGCTGGGCGCAATCGTGTGCGGGTGGCGCTCCAGCACCTCCAGCCCTGCCAGCAGCGCGGCGTTATACAGTGTGGTGGAGGTCTGGCACACCCCGCCGCCCCACGCGGGAACCAGCACGCCCCCGTAGCTCACAGGCGCACGCACATAGCCTTCCGAACGCACCCACTGCCCTATCGTCTGGTTGAACGACCAAGTGGCGTTGGGGGCAAGCGTTGCGCCGTGAACGCGCTTGGCTGCCAGCGTCGCGTTGTGCCGCTGCCCCGGCGTGCGCCCCTCCAGCGAGGTCGCAAACTCCACCAACGGCGTCCACTGCCCCGAAGCGGACGCCTTCACAGGCGCACTGGGCGACTGACACCCGCTGATGCACACTGCCACAAGCCCCAGCCAATACACACTCCCGCGCACAGCATCGAATTAGACGCGCGAGCGGCAAATCCTGCTACGCTATCGCTGCTGCGGGGTATACTTCACGAGAACCTATGACACTTGACGCACTGCTGCGAGCCAAGCGGGACGCGATATTACAGTTGTGCGCCAAGCACGGCGCGCGGAATGTGCGCGTCTTCGGCTCTGTCGCGCGCGGCGACGCCGATGAACACAGCGATATCGATTTCCTCGTCGAGCTTGAACCAGGCAGAACCCTTTTCGACTTGGGCGGTCTCCAGTACGACTTGGAGCAGCTTCTGGAATGTCGGGTGGATGTGACCACAGAACGCGGTCTCAAAGCGCGCATCCGCGAGCGCGTGCTTCGCGAGGCAATTCCACTATGAGAGACCCGAAGGAACGGCTGCAGGACATTTTGCAAGCGATCGAGGCAATCGACCGATACAGAGCCTGCGAGCGGGGCGAGTTCGACCAGAACGAAATGCTCCAAGTATGGTTCCTGCGACACTTACAGATTATTGGCGAGGCGGCGCGGTATGGCGCCTGACATTCCGTGGAACAAGATTATCGGGATGCGCAATATTCTCGTCCATGGGTACTTCACCATGGACTTGGACATCGTGTGGGACGCCGTGCAGCAAGATGTGCCGCTGCTCAAGCCCGCTGTAGTGGCACTGCTCAAGCAACTGGAGGCGCAAGCCTGATTCCAACCGTGCGGGCATAGCCTACTCTTACGCGCTGGAATGTCCACCTACGCCGCTTCGGGCTGGTAAACGCACACGCGGTCGCGTCCGCCTCGTTTGGCGCGGTAGAGCGCGGCGTCCGCTTCGTAGACCAGCGTTGCGGGGGGCGTCCCGCGCCGATAGGTCGCCACGCCGAAACTGGCGGAGACGGGCGCGTGCGGGTTCTCTATCGCGCGAATCTGCTGGCGCAATCGCTCGGCGACCTGCACCGCCTGCTCCAGCGCGGTGTTGGGCAGTAGCAGTGCGAACTCCTCGCCCCCGTAGCGCGCGGCGACATCATAGGCGCGCGCCGACTCGCGCAACACCTGCGCCACCTGACGCAACAACTCGTCACCCGCAGGGTGCCCGAAGGTGTCGTTGAACTGCTTGAAGTGGTCGATGTCGAACATCATCAGCGACAGGGGCTGCTGGAGCCGTTCCGCCATCTGCGCCGCGCTGTGCAGCGACTCTTGGAACGCGCGGTGGTTTTTCAGCCCTGTCAGCCCGTCCGTGACGGCGGCTTGCGCCAGCGCGCGGTTCGCCTCCAGCAGCTCGGCGTTCAGCGTCGCCAGCTCTTGATGCGCCTGTTGCAACTGCCTGTGCATCTGCTCCAGCTCTGCTTTCTGGGCGAGTAGCTCCTCGCGCTGCTGTTCCTGCGCTTCGAACGCCTGCTGCAACTGGTGCGCCATCTGGTTGAAGGCGCGGGCGAGGTAGCCGAACTCATCGCGCGCGGGGTAGGCGACCCGCGCGTCCCAATCGCCCGATGTGAGCCGCTGAATTGCCACACTGAATCGGCGCAACTGGCTTTGAAGCAGCAGCACCATCGTCAGGCTGGCAATCAGCGCGAGTGCGCCGCCGAACACCAACAGGTATTGCTTGGCAAGGCACAGCGCGTCCAGCAGCCACGCCTGCTCCGCGCGCGGCGGTTCCACCATCAGCCAAGCGACAGGTTGCCCTGCGCTGTCGTGGAGGAGGTGGGATACGCTGGATGCAATACCAATCGCGCGATCAGAGGTAGTGTATCGCCCCCCTCCTTAAGGTTCCCCCCGCTTCGCGAGGGGAACCGTTCGGGCGCTTGGCTCCCCCCGCTTCGCGAAAGGAGCCGCGCAGGTGCTTGGTTCCCCCTGCTTGCAGGGGGAACCTGCAGGAGGGGGTCGGAATCCTCCTGCACAGATTGCCCAAGCATTTTGCGGAGTGTGAGTTGGCGGTCGGCGTCCGAGAAAGCCACAACTGCCTCAAGCTGCACCGCGCCCATGTGCCCCGCCGATTGGCTGATGCGCCGTAGCAGCGGGGCGTCCAGCGCCCTGCCGACCACCAGCGCGCCTGCTGGGGGGCGAGACCACGCCTCGTCGACGAACGGCGCGGCGGCGAGCAGGTAAATCGTCTCCCCGCGCCGATGCAGCCCCGCGCTACTGACCCCGCGCATTGCCCGCTGAAACGGCGCGGTCTGCCGTAGCCACGCCCAGTCGCGCGCCGTGTGCGCCGCCCACGCGCCCTGCGCGTCCACCACAACCGCGAAATCGTAGTGGAACTGCTGCGGGAGCCACGCGGTGATGTTGCGTCGGATCCACGGCGCGTCGCGCCGACTCACGGCGGCGTGCGCGTCGTCCCAGACGGTGTAATCCTGCACTTGGCGCAGCAACGCGGCGAGTTCGCGCTCCAGCGCGCTCACAACCGCCTCAAGGCGTTGCCGCTGCACCAACTGCTGCTGCGCCTCAAGCGACCGCTGCAGCAACCGATAGCCCACCCCAAGCAGCAGCGTCATCAGCCCCACCATCACGCCCAGCAGCAGCCACAAAAAGCGCACGCCGATCGGCAGGCGCGCCCAGCCCTCGCGCAGCCGCCACACGGCAACCCGCGCCCCTAACCGCATACGCCGAAACCGCCCCGTGCGCACATGAGGGTTATGCCATATCGAGGCGTGTTCTCGCGCCTACTGCGTGCAAAATGCCCCGCTCCCTTCACGAGAGCGGGGCTGCAGGAGTTAGCCTGCGTAGAGGGTGTCTATGCGCGTGCGCGGCGACGACGCGCGAACAGCCCCACAAGCCCCGTGCCCAACGCCAGCATCGACGCAGGCTCAGGCACTAACTGCAGACGCACATCGTCGATTACGGGACCGTTAGCACGTGCCTCTGTATACAGGCTCGCGAAACTCAACTCGTAGTTTCCAGGTGCATTGATGGTGATATCCACCTGATGCCAGTCGTAGAAAAGGGCATCGTCATAGTAGTGACCCCGTTGCCCTGGATGCTGGGCTGGATCCCAAGTGAAGACGCCGTTGTAGAGGTCAGAGGCGCCCTGCGCTAGGCGCACCTGCATCGAGCGCGGCGAATTCGGAAATACCTCGCCGAGATGACCGATGTTGGCAGACATCGCAAAACTGAGGCGATACAAGCCTGGCTGGGTAATCGTAATTATCTGGACGATGGTACCTGGGTCATGACCGTTCAAATCCAAAAACTGAAGCCCGTCGTAAGCGTTGCGTTCGCCGACATTCGCGCCCCCGATCCCTGTCCGAAGACCGGAACGCTTTAAGTCGACGGATCCCCGCGTGACAGTCCACCCTGCAAATGATTGCCCAGCAAACCAACTTGCAGGGTTGCCTTGCCCCCACAAGTTTGTGGACTCTGGCTCCTCGAAACTCCCGTTGACCACGAGGTTCGGTCCCAGTGCGCATGCTGCGCTCAGTGCGCTGATCGCGACGACTGCCGTCGCTGCAACCCGAAAGATCTGACCCATACGCATCATTATTTACCTCCCATCCTGTGATTTGGGAGCGCGTTAGGGGCGCTCGCTTCTCTCTTCAGCAAGTCGCGTGCCACGCGGTCGCGTTCCCGCAGGCGTTTTTATCAGACTTGCACAAAAGCCGTCAACAATTCGGGTGTCTTCATAACGGGACGCGATAGGGTAGAATTCCAGTCGCATGTTCCGACTCAGCACGGCGTTCGAGCCGCGCGGCGACCAGCCCCAAGCCATCGCGAAGCTGGTGGACGGTCTCCAGCGCGGGTACGAGTTCCAGACGCTTCTGGGGGCGACGGGCACGGGCAAGACCTTCACGATGGCGTCGGTCATCGCCGCTGTGCAGCGCCCCGCGCTCGTGATTGCGCACAACAAAACCCTCGCGGCGCAGTTGTGTCAGGAGTTCCGCGCGTTTTTCCCCGAAAACGCCGTCCACTTTTTCATCAGCTACTACGACTACTACCAACCCGAAGCCTATGTGCCCCAGTCGGACACCTACATCGAGAAGACCGCCTCCATCAACGACGAGATTGACCGCCTGCGCCATGCGGCGACGCAAGCCGTGCTGGAACGACGCGATGTGATTGTGGTCGCCAGCGTCTCCAGCATCTACGGGTTGGGCTCGCCCCAAGAGTACCTGCGCAGCATCGTCACGGTCAAGCGCGGCGACCGCCTCGACCCGCGCGAGCTGGCGATGCGCCTCGTGGAGCTGCAGTATGTGCGCTCCGACATGGTGCTGGGACGCGGCACTTTCCGCATTCGCGGCGATGTGATCGATGTGCAGCCCGCCGACGAGGAGTATATCACGCGCATCGAACTGTTCGGCGACGAGGTGGAGCGCATCACCGAGTACGACCCCCTCAAAGGCGAGACCATCGCCGAGCTGGAGCGGGCGACCTTCTTCCCCGCGACGCACTATGTGACCCCGTGGGACCGAATGGACGCCATCACCGCCCAGATACGCGAGGAGCTGGAAGCGCAGGTCGCCTACTTTGAGTCGCAGGGGCGGCTGATTGAGGCGCAGCGCATCCGCCAGCGCGTGGAGATGGACTTGGAGATGATGCGCGAGCTGGGCTACTGCAACGGCATCGAGAACTACTCGCGCTATTTTGACGGGCGCAAGCCCGGCGAGCCGCCCTACACGCTGCTGGACTACTTCCCCGACGACTACCTGCTGTTTGTCGACGAGTCGCACCAGACGATTCCGCAGATCCGCGCGATGTATAACGGCGACCTGCAACGCAAGCGCACGCTGGTGGAGTACGGCTTCCGCCTGCCCTCCGCGCTGGACAACCGCCCGCTGCGCTTTGAGGAGTTCCTGCAGCGCGTGGGGCAGGTGATCTTTGTCTCGGCGACGCCTGGTCCGTTTGAGCGACAGGTTAGCGAACAGATTGTAGAGCAGATTATCCGTCCCACAGGGCTGTTAGACCCCGAAGTGATTGTGCGCCCGACGCAGGGGCAAATCGACGACCTCATCGCCGAAATCCGCCAGCGCATCGAACGCAACGAGCGCACGCTGGTCACCACCCTCACCAAAAAGATGGCGGAAGACCTCACGAACTATCTGCAAGAGCTGGGCATCCGCGTGCAGTACCTGCATTCAGATGTGCAGTCGCTGGAGCGGGCGGAAATCCTGCGCGACCTGCGCTTGGGCACTTACGATGTGGTGGTCGGGGTGAACCTGCTGCGCGAGGGGCTGGACTTGCCCGAAGTGTCGCTGGTGGCGATTCTGGACGCCGACAAGGAGGGGTTTTTGCGTTCCGAGACTTCGCTCATTCAGACCATTGGACGCGCTGCCCGCAACAAGTTCGGCACGGTCATCCTGTACGCCGACCGCATCACAGGCTCGATGCAACGCGCCATCGACGAGACCAACCGCCGCCGCCAGATTCAGATGGAGTATAATCTCAAGCACGGCATCACGCCCGAAACGGTGCGTAAAGAGGTGCGCGAGACCGTGCGCGCCTACAAGGTCGCCGAAGAACGCGCCGCGTACCACATCGTGGACACCGACCGCGTGGCGTTCGAAGACCTGCCGTTGGTGATTGACCGCTTGGAACAGGAGATGCGCCAAGCGGCGAAGGCGTTGGAGTTCGAGCGCGCTGCCGTTCTGCGCGACGAAATCCAGCGACTGCGCAGGATTCTGGAAGGCAGCGTCGTATAGGGGCTAAAGAATGCCACGCAACGCGCCAATAATCCGAAGTGGCGTGAGCCGAAGCAGAAAAGGGCAAACCTGTAGCGATGCAGGGGCGCAAAGCCTACGGGTCTGTCGTACTCGCGGCAGATGGCTGGGTTGCCTGCTTCTGGCTTGCTGAATCCCAGCAAGACAGGAGGCAGACGATGCAAATCTCGCTTGAGGAGCTGCGGAAGGTTGCGCAGGCGTATCGTGGACAGCAGGCAGTGGTGCAGCCGTTGGAGCCAGTGCCCGCGCCGTTCGTCGCGCCCAAAGCGGAAGATGAGCAACTGGCGCGCGAAATCGCCCGCATGCTGGCACATACGCCCGACATCCGTGACGAGCGCGTGCAGGAGGCGAGCCAGTCCCTTCACGAGAAACCGCCCGCAAAGGCAATCGCGGCGGCGATTATGCGACGCGCCATCGCCGACAGATGACGCGCTAAGCCGTCCCGATTGGGGG
>AFSR01001431.1_pt1 | contig 13743 bp, 12 predicted proteins | sample 296848 | NCBI WGS metagenome assembly AFSR01 (sample SAMN02954305, study PRJNA68063) | hot springs metagenome | biome: terrestrial; feature: Mushroom and Octopus hot springs; material: microbial mat core samples; isolation source: Yellowstone National Park Mushroom and Octopus hot springs ...
TACGCGAGCCTGAGCAAGTGACCCTGCCTGCCGATACTAGGAGCAGGCATACTACATACGAGCTGGCACTACTTTCGATGGTTTTATAGTAATCAATTGACGCAAAAACTATAGTCTACGCAAATATCTCCGCGCTTCCGTGCCTTTGCGCGAGCAACCTAAGTGCTATAGGCAGAAGGCGCAGATAAATCCGAACTCACGTTTTTTAGGATAAGTTCTACTTTTGCTCAACAACGATCAGCACACCAGAGCCGGTGCCTTCCTTGTTAACGGTGATGTTGACAGTGCGGCCGTCTTTTGTGAACGTCAGTAGGAAGAGGTCGCCAGCTTCCGATGCATTGCCCTGCGTCCAACCGCGCTTTGGCATCTCTGCTTTATAGAAGTCGGCGACTTTCTGCGGCGCTTCCGCGACCTTGAGAGTGATCACATTGCCGAACTGGGCCTTGTCCGCGGCGCTGGCCGGCACGGGGATGTCATCCGCCGGCTTCTGGGCGCTGCACGCCTCCGGCAGATCGATCTTGGAGACGGCGTCGGGTTCCAGTTGATACTCCCACGTCGCCTTGCCGTCCGCGCCGTCGAAGAGAGGCGTCTTGCCGCTGAACTCGCCGGTATATTTGACGACGAAATCGCCCTCCTGAGCGACCCACGCTTCGCCCTTCAAGTCAGGCGCCTCGACGGCGTAGCGATCTGTCCTGATGCCGTTGACGGTGATGCCCTGTTCGGTCAGCCGCAGGCCCTGCGGATTGCCGATCAGGTCGCTGGGCTTAAAGATGGCGAGCTGCTGCGTCGTCGGCGCGTCCGAGGAGATGCTGATGCATTGCCCTTGCCCGTCGCCTTCAGCAACAAGGTAATAGTTCACGCCGCCCACGGTGAAGCGGTCCACCGTCGTCTTTTTCTCGCCCTCCTTGGCGTCCTGGCGGGTGCTGGAGAATCGCACCCGCTGCTCGTTCTTCTCGGCGATCGCTTCTTGGAGGAACTCTGCTGTGCCTTTGAGTGCCTCACCATCTGACAGTTTGCCGTCGAACGAGAAAGTGAAGCGAATGCGATAACTCTTCAGGTTTGTCGGGGTTGCGTCGAGATCCAGTTTGCGCATGACAGTTTGATTCTGACCTGAGTCAGTCGTAGGCGTCGCGGCGGGTTGTTGTGGCGCAGGCGTCGCCGGTTGCTGGACGGATGCAGGGGCAGACGTGGGTGTGGCCTGGCTGGCGGCAGGGGCAGTGGCGGTGGGTGGGACAGCCGTGGGCTGTGGTGTGTTCTGCGGTTCATTGCCACCACAGGCACTCGCAAGGATGGCGAGGGCCGTCAAAGGGATGAGGGAGCGGATGTACATCTGTTACCTCCTTATGTAGATCAGTATCTCATATCTTTGCTATGGTTCTGTGATCTCTACGCTACCTTTAGCGCCCTCTCCCATCTCATCTTTGGCGTATGTGATACTTGCGCTTCGCAATGGCGCGCATCACGATAGATTACACGCCGGCTATTCATCAGAGCGCGGGCATCGCCCGCCTAACGCGCGAGATCGCGCGCGCAGTGCTGGCTGCCGACCGCTCGCACCGCTACACGCTGTTCGTCATGGGCCGGCCAGCGCCCAGCGTGCCGCTTTCAAACTTGATGAATACGCGCGACCTGCCGCTGCGCGTGACGCAGCTAAGCGACCGCTGGCTATACCGCCTGTGGTTTCGCGCCCGCCTGCCGCTTGATGTCAGGCTGCTCAGCGGGCCATGCGACCTATACCACGCGACCGACTTCGTGCTGCCGCCCCTGAAAGGGGACGTGCCGGCCCTGCTTACTGTGCACGACCTCTCCTTTGAACGCGACCCGGACTCTGCGCCGCCGCGCCTGATCCCCTTCCTCAGGCGCGTCGTGCCGGATTCCGTCCGCCGCGCAGCGCACGTCATCGCGGACTCACACGCCACCGCCCGCGACCTCCAGGCGCTCTACGGCGTACCGGCTGAGAAGGTCACCGTCATCCATAGCGGCGTGGAGGCGCGCTTCGCGCCGTACCAGGACACGCTCTATCACCGCCGCCGGCGCGCGCACGTGCTGAAGAAGTATGGCCTGGGCGATGCGCCCTTCATCCTGACCGTCGGCACCATGCAACGGCGCAAGAACCACCTGCGCCTGGTCCAAGCCTTCGCCCGGCTGGTCGAGCGGCTACCCGACGCCAACCGGCCACGGCTCGTCATCGCTGGCGGCAAGGGGTGGCTATACGACGAGGTACACGCCGAAGTGGCGCGCCTGGGATTGGCCGACCTGGTGCGCTTCGTCGGCTATGTGGACGACGCCGACCTGCCGCACCTGTATCAGGCAGCAGCTGTGTTTGCTTTCCCCTCACTTTACGAAGGGTTCGGCTTGCCGCCGTTAGAGGCGATGGCCTGCGGCGTGCCGGTGGTGGCGTCAAGCGCCTCGTCGCTGCCGGAGGTGGTCGGCGACGCCGGCGCGCTGGTTGACCCTTTAGACGTGGAGGCGCTGGCGGCCGCCCTGGAACAGGCGCTGTGCGATGAAGGCTGGCGCCGCCGCGCGGTCGCGCGCGGGCTGGAGCGCGCCGCGCATTTCACTTGGGCGCGCGCGGCCCAGCAATTGTTGGCGGTTTACGACCGCCTCTTGCGCAAGTAGAATGCCGGCGACCATGAGCGACGCGCCCGCCCCGTCTCGCTTGCGCGAGCTGCCCTTGGACGACCGCCCTGCGGCGCTGGGATTGAGCGACGCGCAGATCGCCGCGCTGCGCGCCGGCCTCTCGCCAGCTCAGGCCGAGCGCATGATCGAGAACGCGATCGGCGTGTTCGGCCTGCCGCTAGGCGTGGCACAGCACTTCGTGGTGAACGGGCGCGCGATCGCCGGCGTGCCGATGGCGATCGAGGAGGCCAGCGTGGTGGCCGCCTGTAGCTACGCGGCCAAGCTCGCCCGCGCCAGCGGCGGGTTCACCGCCGGCAGCAGCGCGCCGATCATGATCGGCCAGGTGCAGTTGCTGGACGTGCCCGACGTTGAAGCCGCGCGCGCGCGCATCGCCGCCGAAGCGGACGCGCTGATCAGCTGGCTGAACGAGGATAACCCCAGCACGCGCAGCCGGCACGTGCGTGCCCTGCGCCTGGAGACGCGCATCCTAGCAGGTGACCCACCCATGCTCATCGTGCACCTGCTGTATGACTGCGGCGATGCGATGGGCGCGAACGCCGTCAACACGGCCTGCGAGGCGCTCGCCCCGCGCCTGGAGGCGCTGACCGAGGGGCGCGCCAATCTGCGCATCCTCTCCAACCTCAGCGACCGGCGGCTGGCCTGGGCGACGTGCACCATCCGCGCCGACCTGCTGGCCACCCGCACCGACGCAGCGCTGCCGCCCGAAGCAATCGCGCAGCGCATCGTCGAGGCGTCGTTGTTTGCCGAGCGCGACCCCTACCGCGCCGCGACCCACAACAAAGGGATCATGAACGGCATAGACGCGGTGGTGATCGCAACAGGGAACGACTGGCGGGCGGTGGAGGCGGCCGCCCACGCCTACGCCGCGCGGGATGGCCGCTACACTGCGCTGGCCACCTGGCGCACGGATGCAGCCGGCAACCTGGTCGGGCGCATCGAGCTGCCGCTGGCTGTGGGCATCGTGGGCGGGGCGACGCGCGTGCATCCCGTCGCCCAAGTCGCGCTGGCGCTGCTGGGGGTGAAGACGGCCCGCGAGCTGGCCGAGGTGATCGCCTGCGTCGGCCTGGCCCAGAACTTCGCCGCGATCCGCGCGCTGGCGATGGAGGGCATTCAGCAAGGGCACATGGCCTTACACGCCCGCCAGGTCGCCATCGCCGCCGGCGCGCAGGGGGAATGGGTGGAGCGCATCGCTGCCCAGCTCGTGGCCGAGCGCAACGTGCGCTTGGAGCGCGCGCAAGCGCTGCTCAAGCAACAGACTCCTCTTTGAACATCTGCTTGGCCGACGGCTCCAGGTTGATCCCGCTCGCCATCAGCTCGTTCCGCAGCAGCTTCTCAAGCGCCCGCTGATCGGCCTTGGTCACAACGGCTTCTGTGTGCGCCGCCTCCAAGACGAACGGATAGTCCCGGCCAAGCTTCACTTGGATGCGGAGGACGGCGCACAGGTCGTCTATCTGATCGGCGCACCAGGCCGGCACCTCGATGCGCGCAATGATAGGGTGCAGCGCATCCTCGCTGAAGTTGGCGTAAAAGGCCGACACTTGCTCATCCTGCCCCAGCAATTTGTTGATCTCCCAGCCGGGATCATGGAGATCAATTCGATGTAGGGGAGGAAGCGTCCTTGCGAGCAAATCGCGGTCAAAGAGGCCCGGCTTGTATTCCAACTGAAGCCGCTCGGCATATTTGCGGGCCAGGACGGTGGCGTTGGGGCGGTCAATGTATCCACAGAGCAAGGCTCCGCAGCGCCGCATGCGTTCAAACGCCGCGCGCAGCCGTTTGAGCTGCGTCTCCTTTTGTGCCTGCTTGAGCCGACCCATCAGCAGGTCATAGGGGATGAGCGAGTTATCGGCCACCAGGACCGGCTGATAACCTTTTTCGCGCGCGCGTTCTGCTGCTTCGGCGAGCAGCTCGATTTCCAGGATGTCGCGCTGGCTGGTGATCCAGTTGGCCGGCTTCGGTTCACCGGTCTCTGCGTCAATCAGCTCTTCCTCGTCGAGCAGATGCGACTTTCTCAAGTTAAATAAGGAGCCGCCGCTGCTCGTCCCTCGCGTCCAGCCGACGCAGGCGACCTGAATGTAAGCGTAGAAGATCGGCTGATGCCGGCTGGGCATGATCTGCGACCCATCTACAGCGATCAGCGCATAGGATCCTGGCTCGCGCCGCGTTGAGAAGTCGTGTATGCCCTCTTTGCGCACCTGTGCGCAGAGCTTTTCGAGCACTTTCTCGCGCCGCTCTCGCATGCCCTTGTATTTCTGCGCATACTCCGTGATGATTGAACGAAGGTTGGATACTTCTATCGGCATGGTCAATCGCCCTCCTCGAGTGGCATGGGTGCATTCATCAAGAGGGGCGTGGGCTGCTCGCGCGCCATGCCGGCCTGTTATGCTGAGCGCTCACCCAACACCCACCTCACCATCATACTCAGAATGACAGGGGCAGGGGCCGCTTGTGCCACTCCGCAGCGCTTTTCAGCCTAGCGCGTAAACGCACCCCTCATATTAGCCCGGTGCTAGAATCCTGCGCGTGGGTTTGCCTGCTATCGCCGCGTCAGAACCCGATGTCGTCATCGGCCCGGACGGCCTGCCCCGCCTCAGCCAGGCCTACCTGGACGCCTACGAGCGCTTCATGCAGACCCTCGTCACGGAGGACGACCGGCCAGTGGACAACCTCTTCTCCGCCAAACAAGCCCGCTTGCTCATCGAATCCCTTTACGTCTCATGGACGCACCCACGCTTTGGCCGTCGCTTCATTGCAGATGGCAACATCGGCGTGTTCTATGCCTTTCACCAACCGCCGGTCGTCCCCGACATGTTCCTCAGCCTGGACGTGACCCCGCCGGCTGACCTGTGGAAGAAGACGAGTCGGTCGTATTTCATCTGGGAATACGGCAAGCCGCCGGACGTCGTGGTTGAGATCGTCTCCAACACCGAGGGTGGGGAGGAAGAACCGGACGGCAAGCTGGGCATCTACGGGCGGATAAAAGTGGCGCACTACGTGGTGTATGACCCAGGGCAGCAGACGGAGGGCGAGCCGCTGCGCGTCTACGCGCTCCAAGCTGGCCGGCTGGTGCGCACGGATGAGACATGGTTCGACGACATCGGCTTGGGCGTGACGCTGTGGCGCGGGCCGTATCAGGGCTGCGAAGACACCTGGCTGCGCTGGTGCGACCGCGACGGCGCAGTCATCCCGACCGGCGAGGAGCGTGCCGAGGCCGAACGTGTGCGGGCGGAGACAGAACACGCACGCGCCGAAGCCGAGCGAGAACGCGCAGAGGCTGAGCGCGCGCGGGCAGAGGCCGAGCGAGAACGCGCCGAGCGCCTGGCCGCAAAGCTGCGCGCCGCCGGCATTGACCCAGACGCCTGACCACGCCTGCGCTCACAGGGTGCGTTCACAGCTAACCCTGGATGGGCGACAGCACTGCCGTCGCCCACCCTGCGTTCTGCGAATGCACCTCGGCATCGCAGCGCGTTATAGTTACCTTTGACTGAGCGATGCAGCCCGAAACAGATGCCTACCTTCGCTGCGGCCATGCACGGATCACGCTGCTCAGCGACGGCGTCGCATACTGGGACGGCGGCGGCGCGTTCGGGCTGGTGCCGCGCACGCGCTGGACGAAGCTCTTGCCGCCCGATGAGCTTAACCGCATCCCACAGGCGCTGCGCTGCGTGCTAATCGAGGCCGACGGCAAGCGCATACTGGTGGACTGTGGAGTTGGCAACAAGCCCAACGAGGTGATCGCCACGCAATACGAAGTGCGCCGGCCAAACGGCACGCTCATGGACGACCTGGCCCGGCGCGGCTTGACCCCAGAGGAGATTGACATCGTGATCCTGACCCACCTGCACGGCGACCACTGCGGCTGGGCCACGTCGTTGAACGGCGGCGCGCCTGTGCCCACCTTCCCCCGCGCGCGCTACTACGTGCAAGGCCAGGAATACGAGGACGCCACGCATCCCAACGAGCGCACGCGCAACACTTACTTCGCCGAGAACTTCGTGCCCTTGGCGCAAGCGGGGGTACTAACATTGCTGGACGGCGAGGCGCAGATCACGCCCTCGCTGCGGGTCGTCCCCACGCCCGGCCATACTGCCGGCCACCAGAGCGTAATCGTCTGGCCGGCGGACGCCGCGTCGCCGGTCTTCCTGATCGGCGACCTCGCCCCGTTCATGATCCACTTCGAGCGGCTGGCGTGGGTGACCGCCTACGACGTGTTGCCGCTGATCACCATCGAGACCAAGCGCGCCTGGCAGCGCTGGGCGTATGACCACCATGCGCTGCTGATCTCATGCCACGATACCCAGCAGCCTGTGGGCCGGCTGAGCCGCAACGAGAAGGGCTTGTTCTCCGTCGTCGCACCAGAGGAGGCGCACGCCGGATGAACAAGCGCTGGCATCTGCTGGCGCTGTGCGTCCTCTTGGCGGCGTGCAGCGTGCTACAGCCGCGCCGGGTGCTGATCGCCTGGCACGCGCTCAGCGGCGCGCAGGAGCGGGCCTTCCTCGATCTGGTTGACCGCTGGAATCGCGCCAACCCTGCCGGTGCCTTCATCGTGCCGGAGCGTCACTCGCCGGACGCGCTCCACCGTGCCATGCTGAGCGGCCCGCGCCCGGCGCTGGCGCTGGTCGAGCCGGCGCAGGCCGCGCTGTATGCCCAGCGCGACCTACTTGCAACGCTCGAACGCTTCATCGAGGACGCTAGCCCGGAGGTTGGCTGGCAGTCCGCCGATCGCGTTGACCTCTTTCCCTTCGTGTTTCAGGCCGGCCTGCGCCCGGACGGACGGTTGATCGGGCTGCCCTTCGGCGGCGACATGGGCCTGATCTTGGCCAACCGCACCTTGCTTGGAGAGGCGCAGATGCCCCAGACCTGGGAGGCATTCGACGCCCTGTGCGACAAGGTGACCGATCAGCCCCTCGGCACGTTCTGTTTTGGCTTTGACCTCAACGATGGCCGTGCGCTTGAAGATTGGTTGCGCGCGCGCGGTGCGCCGATCTACGACCCATCCACCCACCAGCCCGCCCTGGCGAGCGCCGGCGTCAGCGCGGCGATCGCCGCGCTGGCGAAGTATCTCGACGCTGGGCAGGCCTATCGCATCAGCACAGCAGCGCGCAGCCAAGATGACTTCGCCGCCGGGCGCGCGCTCTTCCTCTTTGTCAACAGCCGTGACCTGCCAGCCATCCAAGAGCTGGTGAGCGAGAGGGGGAACTTCCCGCTCGAGCTCGGCGCGTTGCCCGCGCCGGCTGAGCGCCCAGCCGCCCTGCTGAGCGCGCCGCTGTGGGTCATTCCAAAGGGTGCGCCGCAGGATGCGCGCGACGCCTGGTTGTTCATTCGTTGGCTGCTGGCGACGGAGCAGACCGCGGAGTGGGCGATGCGAACGCACGCGCTGCCGGCGCGCGTCTCCGCCCTGGTCAGCACGCCGCTCGACACGCAGCAGCCGCTGGATGCGTTGCGCGTCAAGCTCATCTCGCAGGTGGTGCCTCGCGCACAAGCACCGCCCCTGCTGGCCGGCTGGCCGTGCGTCCACGATGAATTGGTCATCGCTGTTCGGCAGATCATCGAGTTAGGACAGCCGGCCACGGCGGCGCTGGCGACAGCCCAGGCAAACGCCCAGCGCTCCGCCGACGCGCTCTGCGAGCGCGAAGGCTGGCGCCACTTGCGAGAACGCCTCGGCTGACGGACAATAAACAAACACGAATTACGATGGAAGTTGTCGTCTTCACCGGTGGTGTTGGAGGAGCAAAGCTGGCCGACGGCCTAGCGCGCGCTCTGGAGGCGGATGCCTCCCTCACCATCATCGTCAACACCGCCGATGATTTTGAGCTATACGGCTTGCACATCTCGCCGGACCTGGACACGGTGATGTACACGCTGGCCGGCATCGCCAACCCGACGACCGGCTGGGGGATTCAGGGCGACACTTTTCAGAACTTCGAGATGCTGGAGCGATACGGCGTCGCCCCGTGGTTTCGCATCGGCGACCGCGATATGGCCACCCACCTGCTGCGTACGCAGATGCTCCGCGGCGGTGCCACGCTCAGCCAGGTGACGCACGTCCTGGCCAGCCGGCTGGGGGTCAAGCCGCGCATCCTGCCGATGACCAACGACCGCGTGCGCACCGTGGTGGATACCGACGAGGGGCTGTATGCCTTCCAGGAGTACTTCGTCAAGCTGCGCTGGCAGCCTGAGGTGCGCGGCCTGATCTACGAAGGGAGCGGAGGAAGCGGAGCCGCAGCCCGAGGCGCTGCGCGCCATCGAAACCGCCGACATCATCATCATCGCCCCTTCCAACCTTTACCTCAGCATTGACCCCATCCTCGCCGTCCCGGGCATGCGCGATGCACTGCTCAATGCCAGCGCGCCAGTCATCGCCGTCACGCCGATCATCGGCGGCGAGGCCGTCAAAGGGCCGGCCGCCAAGTTGATGCGCGAGCTGGGCATCGAGTCCTCTGCCGTTGCAGTGGCCAAGCATTACGCCGACTTTCTGAACGGTTTTGTCTTGGACGAACGCGACGCCCACCTGGAGCCGCACGTGGCGGCGTTGGGGATAGGCGTGCTGACCACCGACACGCTGATGCACGATGCGGATAGTCGCGCGCGCTTGGCGTGTGAGGTGATAGGCTTCGCTGACCGGCTACGCCCAGAGCGCCTGGGCGGCTGTAGGCTGGGCCGGCCCGCCAACGAACAAGCGTCAACTTCCCAGCGACCTGCCAACCTCGACCATTTGCCCAAGCTGTGAGTGCTGAGCAATTCCTCGTCACAGCCCTCATCCCGGTTAAGCCATTAGCAAACGTAAAATCGCGCCTGAGCAGCCGCTTGGACCTCTCGCGCAGGATCGCGCTGACCCATGATTCGCTGCGACACGTGATCCATGCGCTGAAAGCGGTGCCCCAGGTTAATCCCATCGTGATCATCAGCCGCGACCCACAAGTGGCCGATTGGGCGAGAAGCTGGGGCGTGGCGCATCTGCGCGAGCGCGGACGCAGCCTGAACACCGCGCTGCGCGAGGCGCGCGCGCAATACGCCCACGCGCCGGCCATCCTCGTCATCCCCTCCGACCTAGCCGCCCTGAGCGCGATTGACGTGCGGGGAATGCTCGCGCTGGCCGCCGATAGCGACCGCTGCGTGGTGATCGCGCCGGATCGCCACGGCCAGGGCACGAACGCGCTGCTGCTTCGCCCACCGGACGTGATTGACTTCCAGTTCGGCCCGCGCAGCGCGGAGATGCACATGCGGCGCGCGCTGGACGCAGGGGTGCAACTGCGCTGGTTTCGATCCGACTCGATCTGCCTGGACCTCGACTCACCGGAAGACCTGGCGCTCTACCTGGACCAGTGGTAGGGCAGCGGAGGGGCGATGATCTACACCGGCTATGTAGATTTCTGGTTTCGCCATCTCCCACTGCCGGAGCGAGTGGCGCGCTTCGCCGAGCTGGGCATCCACCACCTGGACGTATGGGCTTGGCGGAGCAAGGGCGCGCTGATGGATGAATTGGCTGCTGCCTGCCGCGCCGCGGGCAGCGTGATCAATTCGACCTTCGATGAAGCTGCTGGCTCGCTCACCGACGCGCTCGACCACCCCCTGTGCTTAGACGCCTGGGCCGAATCGTTAGAGCGCGCCCAGCGCTGGGGCGCGCTGCACCTGTTCATGTTCAGTGAGCAGATCAACCTGCTCCCCGCCGATGGACGAAGGCGACCCAGTTTCATCCAGGGATGGGTGAGGCCGCCCGCCCGCGACTACACGCCGGCGCAGAAGTTTGCCAACCTGTTAGAAGGCGCGGCGCGCGTGATGGAGCTGGTGGGCAAGACCAGCGTCGTCGTGTGGTTCGAGGCGCTGAACACCTACCACTTGCACGGCGGCGTGACGGTGCATACGCACGAGCTGGCCGCCGAGGTGGTGCGGCGGATCGCCCATCCCCAGCTCCGGTTGGCCTTCGACTGCTATCACCAGCAGCGCACTGCCGGCAACCTGATCCAGGGGTTACACGACTGCTGGGGACTCTACGACAGCGTGCACATCGCCGACGTGCCGACGCGCCAGGAGCCGGGGACCGGCGAGATCAACTTCGCCAACATCGCGCAGACGCTCAGGGCGCTGGGCTTTGCGGGGAAGATCGGGCTGGAGTTCTATCCCTCCACCAGCGAGGCAGAGGCGCTGGCCGCCGTCCGCGCGCTATTTGACTGAGCCGAGGTGTGTTCGCCGGCAGGAGCACAACGCCATCTCTCGCGTTGGGGTATGAGGAAGCAGGCTTGCGAGCTGCGGGATGATGGAGGGGCTACTAGCACAGCAAAGCGTCTAAGCGCCCACTGAACCAAAGCGCCGCGACGCCATCAAACACCCCGCCCAGGGGAAAGCAAGAGGGCTGTCATAGGGCGCTACGCGCTCACCATTGGTCATGCTAAGCGACGGGGTCACCCGCCCCAAATCATGAACGCGCTCCTGAGCCAAGCGATAATTCGCCCCGATGATCGCCCCGCGCTGGCGCAAGGTGCTGCGCGAGCTTTGGCTGAACAAGACGCGCACGCTGCTGGTCATCCTCTCGATCTCGGTCGGCGTGTTTGCTGTGGGCGCCGTGGTCGGCGCACGCGCCATCCTGGCCCGCGACCTGCGCATCCAATACGAGGCCACCCACGAAGCCAGCATGACGATCACGGCCTCGAACCTGGACGAGCAGTTCGTCCGGTCCATCGCGCGCATGCCGGAGGTGGCCGACGCCCAGGGCCGGGGATTGCACCTCCTGCGCGTCCACTTGGGCGAGGCGCGCAGCAACTTGATCCTCTACACCATCTGGGACTTCGACAACGTGCGCCTGGATCGCTTCTTTCACGAACAGGGCGCGCGCGTGCCGGGCCGCCGCGAGGTGCTGCTGGAGCGCAGCTCGCTCCGGTTGTTCAATAAGCAAATCGGCGACCTTTTGACCATCGAGCTGCCGGATGGCAAGACGCGCGACCTGCGCATCGTCGGCACGGTCTTCGATGTCAACGCCCCGCCGGTCAACTTCGCCAACTTCGGCAGCGCCTACATCACCCCCGACACGCTGGAATGGCTGGGCTTCCCGCGCGCCTATAACCAGATGCGCGTGCGGGTCGCCGAGCGGCAGACCGACCGCGCCCACATCCAGCAGGTGGCCGACATGATCAAGGAGCGGGTGGAGGACAGCGGGCGCGTCTTCTTCGCCGCCAGCATCCCCCAAAACCCCGGCCAGCACTATGCCGACGAGCAAATCCAATCCATGCTGCTGATCCTGGTGGCGCTGGGCGCGCTGTCGCTCTTCCTCAGCGCCTTCCTGGTGATCAACACCACCCTGGCCATCATCGGCCAGCAGATCAAGCAGATCGGCATCATGAAGTCAATCGGGGCGCGCGGGCCGCAGATCGCCGGCCTCTACCTCACCAGCATCGCCATCTTCGGCGTCCTGGCGCTGATCATCGCCGTGCCGCTCGGCTCGCTGGGCGCGCTGGGCCTGGTGGGCTTTGTAGCCGGCTTGCTGAACTTCGACGTGCTGACCACGACGCCCCCGCTCGAGGTGCTGCTGGCCGAGATCGCGGTCGGCGTCATGCTGCCGCTGTTGGCCGCGCTCGTGCCCATCCTGACCGGCGTGCGCATCACAGTGCGCGAGGCGATCACCTTCACCGGCATCAGCGACGACAGCCCAGGTCGGCACAACCCGCGCATAGACGCGCTGAAGCAGCGCCTGGCCAGCATCGTCCTGGTGGAGCGTTGGCTCTCGCGCCCCTTCCTGCTCTCGATCCGCAACACCTTTCGGCGCAAGGACCGCCTGATCCTCACGCTCGGCACGCTCACCCTGGCCAGCGCCATCTTCGTCTCGGTGTTCACCGTGCGCGATTCGCTCAACCGAACGCTGGATAACTCGCTGCGCTACTGGCAATATGACATCGAGGTGAACCTGCGCGGCACGCACGGCGAAGACAAAGTGCTGAGCCAACTGCGCCAAGTGGACGGCGTAGCCTACGCCGAGGCATGGAGCACCGGCGAGGCGCGCCGCGTGCGCGAGGACGGCAGCGAGAGCCGCATCATCAGCGTGATCGCCCCGCCGGCGGACACCCCGCTGCTCCAGCCGCTCATGCTCCAGGGCCGCTGGCTGACCCCAGAGGACACCAACGCCGCCGTGGTGAACGCTGACGTATTAGCCGACGAGCCGGACATCCGCATCGGCGACTTCATCACGCTTAAGTTCGGGACGCGCCGGGTCGCCGTGCAGGTCGTGGGCGTCACGCAAAGCACGCTCACCGGCCAGGTGCGCAACCCGCGCGTGATCTACATGACGCTGAACGGCTATCGCAGCGCGCTCAACGCCGGCCGCCAGGTGAGCAACGCTGTCGTCGTCACCCAGCGACACGACGGCGAGTTCCAATCCCAGGTGGCCAGGGCGATCGAGTCGCACTTCCGCGCCGTGAACATGCCGGTGGACACCACCGAGACGATGACCGAACGGCGCGATCAGATCACGTTCCAGTTCAATTTGTTGATTATCTTTCTGCTGATAATGGCCTCGCTGCTGGCGCTGGTGGGCGGGCTGGGGCTAGCTGGCACGATGAGCATGAGCGTGCTCGAGCGCACGCGCGAGATCGGCGTGATGCGCGCGATCGGAGCCAGCGACCACGCCATCCGCCGCATCGTGATCGGCGAGGGCATGACCATCGGCGCGCTAAGTTGGGCGCTCGGCGCGCTGATAGCCTGGCCGATCAGCCGGCTGCTGTGCGACGCAGTGGGCATGTCGTTCCTGCGGCGGACGCTGGACTTCGCCTACTCGCTAGAGGGCGTAGGCATCTGGCTAGGCGCTGTGCTAGCGCTAGCTGCTCTGTTCAGCTTCTGGCCGGCCTGGCGCGCTTCCCGGCTCACTGTGCGCGAGGTGCTGGCATACGAGTAACCTGCATCGCGAGCGACACGGAGGTGTTTACAAAGACATGACACAGTATCCTGCTTTGGCACAAGTCTTCTGGAGGCCGCTAACGCTCTGGCGTGATGCGGTGGTCGTGCTGGTCGGCAGTTGGTTGGTTGCGCTCGTCGCGCAGATGAGCATCCCGCTTGAGCCGGTGCCGATCACCGGCCAGACCTTCGGCGTGTTGTTGGTCGGGGCTGCGCTTGGGTTTC
>AFSR01000157.1_pt1 | contig 13680 bp, 15 predicted proteins | sample 296848 | NCBI WGS metagenome assembly AFSR01 (sample SAMN02954305, study PRJNA68063) | hot springs metagenome | biome: terrestrial; feature: Mushroom and Octopus hot springs; material: microbial mat core samples; isolation source: Yellowstone National Park Mushroom and Octopus hot springs ...
GCCCGCCGCGACTTCCTGCACAAGGTCTCGACCGCGATTTGCAAAAGCCAGGCAATCGTGTGCATCGAGGACTTGCAGGTGCGGAATATGTCCAAGTTGGCGGCAGGGACGGCAGATGCTCCTGGGAAGAACGTCCGCGCCAAGTCAGCGTTAAACAAAGCCATTCTCGACCAGGGGTGGTATGAGTTCCGCTGCATGCTGGAGTACAAGCTGGCCTGGAAAGGTGGCAGGCTCATTGTCGTGCCGCCGCAGAACCCGAGCCGCACCTGTCCATGTTGCGGCCATGTTTCATCAGACAACCGCCAGACCCAAGCCTGGTTCGAGTGCGTGGCGTGCGGCTATGAGAATAACGCCGATCGCGGCAGCGGGCCGGAGGCCTTTCGCGGCAGCGGGCCGGAGGCCTTTCGCGGCAGCGGGCCGGAGGCCTTTCGCGGCAGCGGGCCGGAGGCCTTTCGCGGCAGCGGGCCGGAGGCCTTTCGCGGCAGCGGGCCGGAGGCCTTTCGCGGCAGCGGGCCGGAGGCCTTTCGCGGCAGCGGGCCGGAGGCCTTTCTGGTCGGTGCCATCAACATCCTTGCTCGCGGGATACAGCTGTTGCGAGACGAAGGGCAGGACACGGCCGACGCTGCGGTCGGGATGCGGGTGGGTGAACCACCCGTGTCAGCCCGGATGGCCTGTGGATCGAACTGCACGGGCGGTCGGAAGCAGGAACCCGCCGAGACGACTGCGCAAGGAGCCATCCATGCGTAGCGTGGTAGGAATCTCCGGCCTTCAGGCCGGGGAGGATGTCAAAAGACCTCAGCTGCCCAACACTGTGCAGCTGACAAAAAATACAGTTCTCTTGGGAGAGGAGCCGAGGGTGGTGGCGTTGGCGGCGCGGAGCGCTTGGGAGCGGATCCACCGGTTGGGAAAGGGGCGGCAAATGCTAACGTCAGAGTAGGGATCTTTCCGCTGGGCAAGGGATCCCGTTACCCTGGTTTTTGGCTTTTTCCCCAAGATCTGGATGTTGAGAGCTGGAATTGTCGGCCTGCCCAACGTAGGCAAATCTACCTTGTTCAACGCCCTCTGTGAAAATGCCAAAGCCGAGGCGGCCAACTTTCCCTTCTGCACCATTGAGCCGAATGTGGGGCGGGTGGCGGTGCCCGACGAGCGCTTGCAGGTGCTGGCCAAGATCAGCGGTTCTGCCGAGATCATCCCCAGCCAAATCGAGTTTGTGGATATTGCCGGGCTGGTGGCTGGAGCCAGCAAGGGGGAGGGTCTGGGCAACCAGTTTCTCTCCCACATTCGCCAGGTGGACGCCGTGGTGCACGTGGTGCGCTGCTTCCAAGACGAGAACATTGTGCATGTGGCGGGTTCGGTGGATCCCTTGCGGGATATCGGGGTGATCAACTTGGAGCTAGCCTTGGCGGATTTGGCCCAGATCGAGCGGCGCATAGAGCGGGTGCGCAAGCAGGCAAAGTCCGACAAAACCGCCCAACTGGAGTTGCAGGCTCTGGAACAATTACAGGCTGCCTTGGACGAGGGCAAGCCGGCTCGCCTGGTACCCCTCAGCCCAGAAGAAGAGCAGTTGATCAAAGGGTTGGGGCTGCTCACCCGCAAAAAAGTCATCTACGCCGCCAATGTGGCGGAAACGGATCTGGCCAGCGGCAATGCCTGGGTGGAGCAGGTGCGGCAATTTGCCGAGGCGGAAGGGGCAGGTGTGGTGGTGGTCTCAGCCCAGGTGGAGGCGGAACTGGTGGAGCTGCCCCCCGACGAGCGACAGGCCTATCTGGATTCGTTAGGGGTAAAAGAGGGCGGGCTGAAATCTCTCATCCGAGCCACCTACGAGCTGTTGGGCTTGCGCACCTACTTTACCTCTGGCCCCAAAGAAACCCGCGCTTGGACGATTCCAGTCGGCGCCACAGCCCCTCAGGCAGCCGGGGTGATCCACTCCGATTTTGAGCGGGGCTTCATCCGGGCCGAGACGGTGGCCTATGCCGATCTGGTGGCGGCGGGATCCCTGAATGCCGCCAAAGAAAAGGGCCTGCTGCGCAGCGAAGGCAAAGACTACGTCGTCCAGGAAGGGGACGTGATGCACTTCCGCTTCAATGTCTAGTTCCCTATCCTCCTGCATCTCTCAGGCAAGCTGGGTTTTCTCAGAAACTGAAGACTTGCTCCCTGTCTTTAGGCAAAAAGACTTAACCCGCCCTGGACAAGGGATCCCAGCGCAGCTCCGGCTGGGTCTGAGAGGGGGCCTTTTCCTAAGAAAACGGTTGACGCTGTAACGAAACATCACAATAATTGGACTAGATAAACAAATGTTTTAGGGATGTATTGATGGATCTGCTGCAATACGGCCCGATGGCCTGGGTTTACATGGCGATCTTTGCCTCTATCATTTGGTGTATTTGGGGTCGTTCGGAAGACGACATCATGTTCTAGCCAGAGCGGGAGAGCTTCCTCTGTCGGCGGGGGCCATTCCTTGCGCTTGAGCCGGCAGGGGCAGCCTTTCACCAATCGTGGCTCTGTAAGGACGTTGTAAAAAATTTTGTAGAATCCTGTTGGGCTTGCGCCAGCCTTGGGATTGACGGCAATACCATCCTAGGCAGTGGGAGACTTTTCCCCCTGCTTTTGCAACACGGCAGCCTGCAGCGGTTATGGGTGTTACCAGCTTGATCTCCCGACGTCCTCTGCCTGGGGCAGAACAGACGCCAGAGGGCTACCGTCTTTCTTGGCGGGGCGTTGGGGTGATGGGGGTGCTAAACGTTACCCCCGACAGCTTCAGCGATGGCGGCCAGTGGGGATCTGCAGAAGCGGCTGTGCAGGCAGCCAAAGCCATGGCAGCGGCAGGGGCCTTGATCGTGGATATTGGCGGCGAGTCCACCCGTCCGGGAGCGGAGCCGGTATCGGTGGAGGTGGAATGCGACCGAGTCTTGCCCGTGATCCGGGCCCTGGAAGGATCCGGGATCCCCATCAGCGTCGATACGCGCAGAACGGAGGTGGCGGCTGCGGCTTTGGCTGCCGGGGCGCACATCATCAACGATGTCAGCGGGCTGCGGGATCCCCAAATGATACAGGTCTGTGCCGAAAAGGGGGTGCCGGCGGTGATCATGCACATGCGGGGAGAACCGCGCACCATGCAGCAGCAGACCGACTATGCTGACCTGGAGGGGGAGGTTTTCGGTTTTCTCAGGGAACAGGCAGAGCGGGCCCTGGCAGCGGGCGTGCCCAGCGTTGTTTTGGATCCGGGCTTGGGCTTTGCCAAAACTGCTGAGCAGAATGTAGCCCTGCTTAAAGCCCTACCGCGGCTGGTGGCCTACGGCTACCCAGTTTTGGTGGGGGCATCCCGCAAAAGTTTTGTGGGCAAGCTTTCCGGCATTGCCGTGCCCAGCGAGCGAGACAGCGCCAGCGTGGCCGTCCACCTGTTTGCAGCCAGCCGGGGGGCTGCCCTGGTACGGGTTCATAACGTGCCGGCTCATGTTTCCGCCCTCGCCACTTGGGAAGCTCTGCACCATGATGCAGGGTAGGCTGGTGCTCCAGGGCCTCGTCTTTCATGCCTATCACGGCCACTGCCCGGAGGAAGCAGTTTTGGGTGGGCGTTTTGTGGTGGACGTGGAGATGCGGCTTTCCCTAGCCGAGATCCAAGATGACCTCTCGCGCACGGTGGACTACGCCCAGGTGTACGAGAGGGTGCGGCAAGAGGTGACCGGCCAGCGCCGCCGCTTGATCGAGACCTTGGCAGACCAGATTGCAGAGCGGCTGTGGCAGAGCTATCCCCAGCTGGAGGCCCTGACTGTGCGGGTTCACAAGCCCCAAGCTCCCCTGCCGGGGCTGTTCGATGATGTTTACGTCGAGGTCGACCGCCGGCGAGCCGTAAGCAGGGCGGAAGCCTCATGAATCGTGACCTGGCCTATGTTGCCCTGGGAAGCAACTTGGGGGATCCGCTGCAGCAGTTGCGCCTGGCTGTGCAGAAGCTGCCCCAGCTGGGAGAGGTGGCGGCCCGTTCCAGTCTCTACCGCAGCCCAGCCCAAGGGGGGCCACCCGGACAGCCTGACTACCTTAACGCAGTGGTGGCGTTGGATCCCTTTCCCCCCTACCGGTCTCCCCTGGAGTTACTAAGGGCGCTGCTGGCCATCGAGCAGGAGGCAGGACGGGTGCGGCGCATCCGCTGGGAGGCCAGAACCCTGGATTTGGATCTGCTGGCCGTGGGCAGCCGCATCCTGAACAGCCCTGAGCTGACGTTGCCCCACCCCCGCATGATGGAACGTGCTTTTGTCTTAGCTCCCTTGGGGGAGATCGCCCCCGACTGGCGTCACCCTGAGACCGGTGTGGGGGTCAAAGAGGCACTCATCAGTTTGGATCAGTCCTGGCTGGAGCGCACAACCCTCGGCTGGGAGTAAGAAAGAGTTTGGTAAGCTGGTTAGGGATTTCGGCAAAAGGGATCCCATGGACAGCCTCCAACTCTGGCAGCGCTACTGCGATTGGCTTTACTACCATCCCGGCCTGGAGATTTTCGTCGATATCAGCCGCATCCGTTTCACTCCCCCTCAGGTGGAAGCGCTACGGCCTCGCTTTGCCCAGGCTTTTGCCGATATGCAGGCTTTGGAAGCAGGAGCCATTGCCAACCCCGACGAAGGCCGCCAGGTGGGCCACTATTGGCTGCGGGCGCCCGAGCTGGCTCCCACCCCTGAAATCCGGCAGGCCATTCAGGATTCCATTGAGCGAGTGGAAACCTTTGCCGAAAAGATCCATCGCGGAACCATCCCGGCCAGCGGGGGGGGACGGTTCACCGAGCTGCTCTGCATCGGCATTGGCGGCTCAGCTCTGGGGCCGCAATTTGTGGCGGAGGCCCTGGCTCCGCTGCACCCCCCCCTGAACATCCACTTCATCGACAATACGGATCCCGACGGGTTTGACCGGGTGCTGGGGCGGCTGGCCAGACCAACTGGGGCAAACCCTGGTGATCACCACCTCCAAATCCGGCGGCACCCCAGAGCCCCGCAATGGCTTGGTGGAGGTGAAGCTGGCCTACCAAAAGGCCGGGATCCCTTTTTCTGCCCATGCGGTGGCCATCACCGGCCCCGGCAGCCAATTGGAGCAGCAGGCGCGGCAGGAGGGGTGGTTGGAGGTCTTCCCCATCTTCGACTGGGTGGGGGGGCGCACCTCCGAAACGTCCCCGGTGGGCCTGTTGCCGGCAGCATTGCAGGGCATTGATATCCGGGCTTTGCTGGCCGGGGCAGCCACCATGGATGAGGCCACCCGCCTGCCCCACCTGGAGCGCAATCCCGCCGCTCTGCTGGCCATGGCCTGGTACATCGTCGGTCAAGGGCAAGGGCGCAAGGACATGGTGGTTTTGCCCTACAAGGATCGCCTGCTGCTGTTTAGCCGTTACTTACAACAGTTGGTGATGGAATCCCTGGGCAAATCCCACGATCTAAACGGCAACCGTGTGGAGCAGGGCATCGCCGTTTACGGCAACAAGGGCACCACCGACCAACATGCCTACGTCCAGCAGTTGCGGGATGGCTTGAACAACTTCTTTGTCACCTTCATCGAGGTGCTTCAGGATCGGGAGCCTGGGATCCCTTCCCCCTTCGTGGAGCCGCAGGTGACCAGTGGCGACTACCTGAACGGCCTGCTGCAGGGCACCCGCCAGGCCCTCTACGAAAACGGTCGCGACTCCATTACCGTGACGCTGCCACGGGTAGATGCCCGCTCGGTGGGGGCCTTGATTGCCCTCTACGAACGAGCCGTGGGCCTCTATGCCTCCCTAATCCAGATCAACGCCTACCATCAACCGGGGGTGGAAGCAGGCAAAAAAGCCGCCAGCGCCGTCTTGGAGCTGCAACGGCGATTGCTAGAGACGGTGCAGGAGCAGCAGGGATCCCTGACTTTGCCCCAACTGGCAGAGAAACTGGGCTGCCCGGAGCGCATAGAAACCCTGTACTGGATTGTGCGGCACCTACACGCCAATGGCCGCGGAGTCCTGTTGACAGGGGATCCCGCCCGCCCCTTGGAGCTGAGCATCCAGCCCCGGCCCGCTTGATCCTCTGATTTCCTGGATTGGGTGTGGAGCGCAGGCTTGAGTTGGCCAATCTGTACCTCGCCTTAAGCCCTTCCCAGCCAGCCGACCCCCCTGCCTAGAATCGAGCAAGAGTCCACTCCAGGAGGAGACTATGGATCAATCTGCTGCCGTCCTACCCTTACAGACTCCGAAAGATGTCTCCATCGAAGATATTGAGCGGGAGCTGAACAAGATCTGGTCTTCCAAAGGAGAGAGCGTTGCCGCCCGCGCTGCCACCTTTACCCTGGTGGTGTACGAATCTCTGGACGATGCGCTGTTGCTACCTTCCCCCACCGTCGAAGCCATCGCCACCCAAAACCCCTGTCGCGTCATTGACCTGCGAGCCAAACGGGAGGGATCTGCAGACGACGCCATCGAGGCCCAGGTGGCCGCCTACTGTCCGGTGACCCGTGAGCAGCGCAGCTCGTTGGTCTGTTGCGAATACATCACCCTGAAAGCGCCCGAATCGGCCTTTGTGCGGGCCTGCAGCACCGTCGCCTCGCTGCTGATCCCCAACTTGCCCACCTTTTTGTGGTGGCAGGGGGATCTGGATTTGAACAGCTTGCTGTTTCAAAAATTGGTGGCCCTGAGCAATCGGGTCATTGTCGATTCGCGGGGCTTTGTCAATCCAGAAGAAGATCTGCAAGAAATCCACCTCTTGCTGAGCGAGGGCCGCCACTGTGGGGATCTCAACTGGCGGCGGCTGCTGCCTTGGCAGGAACTCACCGCCCAAGCCTTTGACCCTCCCGACCGGCGGGAGTCCCTATACCTCGTAGATCGCGTGAACCTCGACTACAAAGCCGGCAATCCCTGCCAGGCGTTCCTTTTCCTGGGCTGGCTGGCCGGTCGCCTGGGATGGACTCCCACAGAGCGGGTTCAGGCTCAAGAACACGATTACAAGATTGACCGCATCCGCTTGCAAACCCAAAGGGGCGGCGAGGTGATGGCAGAACTGGCCGCTGTGCCCTTGGCCTCGGAAATCAGCCAGCCGGGGGATCTCATCGGGCTGCGCCTCACCTCCAGCAACCAAGAAGCCGACGCCTGTACTGTGCTGTGCTCCGAAATCACAGGGTGTATGCGCATGGAAGCCATGGGGGGCGCTCAGAGATGTGTGGTTCGCCAGGTGGCTCCCCTGGAGCAGGATTCCCTCGACACCCTGCTGGCTGCCGAGTTGCAGCGGCTTGGCCCCGACTACCTCTACGAAGAAACCCTAGGGGTGGTGGATCAGATGCTGAAGCTGGGCAAAAGCTGAGATCTGCTTCTGGTTTAAGTGACATACTCCCGCACTCATGCTGATGCAAAGCGCTCCGCGCCGCTAAAGCGAGAGAGTGCGGGCTTCCGTCCCGCGAGGACAGTGACTCCGGTTAGCGCTCCGCGCTGCTAGCGCGAAAAGGACGGGATGCCCCACCACCCTGTACTTGATGTTTATAGCGGCAGTGTATAAAACCCCGCTACTTTTTATGTTTATGGCACCAGTCAAGGACAAAACATCATGTCCCCGCCTTTCATCCCGACTCTCACCCTGGATAGTGGCTAGCCACTAGTCACTAGTCACTAGCCCCTAATAGAGGGCGGGGCTTCCCAGCGGTGTAGCTAACGGGGTGCAGGGGCAATCAGTCCCGCGCCCTGCCCACAGGACGAGCGCCGGGAGGATGTTATAGTAGCTACAGAGGGGTCGGCTAGCTGCGCAAGGTCACCGGAAATTGTGTTGCCAACTGCGCCCTCACCTGGTTTTGCAGAGCTTCTACCTCCGCATCCGTGAGGGTGCGATCGGGAGCGCGGTACACTAGGCGGAAGGCAAGGCTGCGCTGCCCTGCAGGTACTCCTTGGCCCCGGTACTCGTCGAAAAGCTGCACCGATTGGAGAAGTTCTCCGCCCGCTCGACGGATAACCTTCTCGATCTCACCAACGGCAAGGTCGAGTGGCGCAAAGAAGGCGATATCCCGATCGGCAGCGGGAAAGGGCGAAAAGGGGACAAATTGCACAATGCCCCGTCTCTCCAGGCTTTCCAGCAAGGGATCCAACTGCAGCTCAAACCCATAGACCTGATCTGGCAGCCCCTTTTCCTGACAGAGGCGGGGGTGCAGTTGCCCGAACAAACCGATGCGGGATCCCTCAATCCACAAACTGGCCTGGCGACCGGGGTGAAGCAGGGACGATTGCTCTTCAGGGGGATCCAGACGAAACTCCGGGCCAAATCCCAGCCGCTCCAGAGCGGAGACCAGCAGCCCCTTGGCCTCGAACCAGTCCATGGGTCGGTTGCGGTGCTGCCAATCGTGGGGATTGGGATCCCCGCCCAAGATACCGCCGATATGCTCAGCTTCCCGGTAAGGGTGGGGGTTGGGGGGAAGGGCATGGGCAAAAACACGACCGATTTCAAAGGCTTGGAGCGGGCCGTTGCCTTGATCCCAGTTGAAGCGGAAGGCCTCCACCAGGCCGGGAAGTAGCGCATTGCGCACGGCTGAATATTCAGGCGAAAGTGGATTGGCAATCCTCACCAAAGATCCATCCTCCTCCGCCGGGCAGAGGGAGATGTGATATACCTCTGTCAGGCCAATGCCGCGCAGCACTTCTCGGATCTGGCGGGTGAACGTTTCCCGCGCCGAAAGGGATCCCACCTGCGGCTCGGTGGGTAGGGTTTCTGAGAAGCGGTCATAGCCGTAGAGACGGGCAAACTCCTCGATGAGGTCGATCTCCCGCTCAATGTCCCGCAGGCGATAGGGGGGAACGACGACCTGCCAAACGCAGCTGGCCACGGTTGCCGTCTCGGTAGCGGGGGAGAGGGCACTCTGGGAATTGGCCCCTTCGCAACGGGAGAGCTGAAAGCCCAAGGCAGATAGGATCTCCTCCACATCCGCCGCCTGCACCTCGTCCCCCAACACATCGATCAGCCGCGACAGCCGCAATTTCAGGGTGCGTTCCAGGGGGGGCCGCTGGTCAAAGGTGGTGAGGCCGGCCACTGCTCCCCCTGCCAGTTCCAGGATCAACTGCACCGCCCGATCCCGGGCCTGATCGAGGGTGGCAAAGTTAACCCCTCGCTCATAGCGGGTGGAAGCCTCGGTGCGCAGACCTTGAGACCGGGCCGAGCGCCGCGTCACCGCTGGATCGAATAGGGCTGCTTCCAAGAAAATGCGGGTGGTGGTCGAGCCGACCTCGGTTTCTTCCCCTCCCATGACCCCGGCCAGAGCTACCGGTTGGCTGCCGGCCACAATGAGATGACTGTCGGCTTGCAAGGTGCGGGTTTGGCCGTCCAAGGTCTTTAAGGTTTCTCCCGGCTGGGCCAAGCGCACCTCGATGGTGGGTTTTTTCTTGCCCATGACCTGGAGCAGGCGATCCCAGTCGAAGGCGTGCAAAGGCTGGCCCCATTCCAGCAGGATCAGATTGGTAATATCCACTACATTGTTGATGGATCGCATGCCGGCAGCGGCCAGTCGGTGTTTTAGCCAGTCGGGGGAAGGGCCGACTTTCACCCCTTCGATCAACACGCCACTGTAGGCGGGGCAGGCTTTGGCGTCGGCAATGCGCAACTGAAAGTTGGGGATGGGCTTGGCCTGAAGAGGCTTGACGGGGGGCAGGCGCAGCGGGTTGCGGGTGAGGGCAGCCACTTCGCGGGCGATCCCCACCATGCTCAGGGCATCGGCCCGGTTGGCGGTGGAAGTGAGATCCAGCACCACATCGTCCAAGCCTAGAAGGGGGCGCACATCAGAGCCAAGCGGATGAACCTCCAGATCCAAGTCGGGCGGGAATTCGTGGATCCCTTCGGAAGATTTCTCCAGCCCCAGCTCTGCCAGAGAGCAGATCATGCCCTCCGAGATCACCCCCCGCTTGTCGGCTTTGGCAATGGTGAGGGAGAGGGCGGGCAAATGGGTGCCGGGTGTAGCCACTGCTACCAGGATCCCAGGGCGGGCGTTGGCAGCTCCACAGACAATGGTGGCAGGCCGATTGGATCCCAAGTCCACCTGGCAAACCTGCAGCTTGTCGGCGTTGGGGTGAGGCTCGGCAGCCAGGATCCTGCCCAAAACCACCCCATCTGCCCAGGTGCGGCGGTCTTCGATCTCTTCCACTTCAAACCCCGCCAGGGTGAGGGCCTCTCCCAGTTCTTCGGGTGAAAGTTGGAAATCCACCAGTTCTCGCAGCCACTTCAAGGAGATGCGCATCGCTGAGCCATCGGTGCAAACGCCGCACCCATTATCGCTCACCTGGCCCTCTTCTCCAGCCGGGATCCCGGCCCAAGATCGTGGGATGGCATAGACCCGGTTCTGGCCGGAACCGGTGGGACAGGGTGGGATGCTAAAACGGTGAAGGCGACGGCTAAGGTCAGATCCAGCGGATGGCAAGGTGAGGAAAGATGAAGGAAGACTGGGCAAAACGGTTGCGCAACGGGCTGGTTGCCGCGGCAGCTGTGCTCTTAGCGGTGGGTTTGTTTTTGGCCAGCCAGGGTCGTCAGGCGGGCAGCAACCTAGAGGCTCTAGCCCAAGAAGCCATACCTTGGGAGCAAGCTCAGGCCAATGGCAAACCTTCTTTGGTGGAGTTCTACGCCGATTGGTGCACCACCTGTCGTGCCATGGCACCCCTCCTGGCCAATCTCAAAAAGGAATTTGCCGATCAAGTCAACTTTGTCATGCTCAATGTGGATAATCCCAAGTGGCTGCCGGAGCTGAGCCGCTACCGGGTGAACGGCATCCCCCATTTTCTGTTTTTGGATCGGCAGGGAGAAGTGCTGGGATCGGCGATTGGCGAACAGCCGCCGTCGATTCTGCGAGCCAATGTGTTGGCTCTGGCAACTGGACAGCCCCTGCAGTTGACCAATATCGGGCCGGTGTCTGCGCTGGAGCGGAGCGGGCCTATCCTCCCCAATCAGCCGGATCCCCGCAGTCATGGTTAGGAGTTTGGTCCAGGGTTTTGTTGTCTTGGACACAGGCGGAAAGGTCTGGCCTCGGTTTGATATTGGATAACTTCTATCCATTCTCGTAGCTCACAAGAACAGGCCATGGCTGTCGAGACAACACCGATTTTGCCGGATCCGCAACGGTTGATCCCGAGCGAGCGCCTCAGACAACTGAATGTCCGCTCCAATTCAGCCGGGCTCCGGCAGCTTTTGGGACATTTGGCGGTGATGGCGGTGAGTGGCAGCCTGTGGGTGACCCAGAAAGGTGTCAATGGCTGGATTGCCCTGCCGGCGCTGGTGGTTTACGGGGCCAGTTTGGCGACGATGTTTGCTGCTTTGCACGAATGTGTACACCGCACCGCTTTTGCCAGCCCAAAACTGAATGACGGGGTAGCCTGGGTGGCGGGCTTGCTCTCATTTTACAACAGCACTTTTTATCGCCGATACCACAAATGGCACCACCGCTATACCCAGATTCCGGGCAAGGATCCGGAGCTGGAGGATCCCAAACCCCAGAGCTGGCCGGAGTATTTGCTCGAGCTGAGCGGCTTGACTTGGTGGATCGGCAAGGTGAAGACCTACATCCGCATAGCCAGCGGCCAGTTGCAAGGCTATCCCTACATTCCTGAATCGGCCCGCCAAGAGGTCATTCGTTCGGTGCGGTTGCAGCTAGGGGTCTACGGCCTTGGGAGCTTGCTCTCCCTTCTGCTGGGGGATCCCTGGATAGTGTGGCTGTGGCTGTTGCCTTTGGCGGTAGGGCAGCCGATCTTGCGCTTCATTTTGCTGGCAGAGCACACAGGCTGTAGCCAAACCGAGGATCCCTTCTCCAATACCCGTACCACCCTTACCCTTTGGCCAATCCGCTTTTTGATGTGGAATATGCCTTACCATGCTGAGCATCACCTTTACCCCTCCATTCCATTTCATGCTTTGGCCGATGCCCATCAATACCTCAAGCCCCATCTGGCTCATCTAGGGCAGGGGTATGTGCGGGTTCATCGTCAGGTGATTGAACAATTTCAGGCATGACTCACTACACCTGGAGCCTGAACGATTTTCAGCTACAGTGCGGGATCCAACTGCCCCAAATCACGCTCGCCTACGCCACCTACGGGACTCTTTCCCCCCGAAAAGACAACCTGATCCTCTACCCCACCTCCTATGGGGCTCAGCATCCCGACCTGGAGTGGCTGATTCGTCCCGACGGCATCCTCAACCCGCAGCGGTGGTTTATCCTCATTCCCAATATGCTGGGCAATGGCCTTTCCACTTCCCCCAGCAACGATCCAGCCTGTGGCTTGCGGGAAGATGGCTTCTGGTTTAGCCACTGGGACAATGTGCGCCTGCAGGAGAGCCTGATTCGCCAACACTTTGGGATCGAACGCATCCGCCTGATCTACGGCTGGTCGATGGGGGCTCAGCAAGCCTATCACTGGGGATCCCTGTTTCCTGAGCGGGTGGAACGGATCGTAGCCCTCTGTGGCACCGCCAAGACCACAGTTCACAATCGGGTTTTTCTGGAGAGTTTGCGCTCAGCCCTAACTGCCGATCCCGCCTGGAACGGTCGTCGATTTACGGGTGTCCCAGAGCGGGGTCTGCGAGCTTTTGCCCACATCTACGCCAGTTGGGCTGTTTCCCAACCTTTTTTCAACCAAAAATGCTATGAATCCTTGGGGTATGCCTCTCTCGAAGATTATCTAGAGCGAGGCTGGGAGGCCAATTACCGCCGCCGGGATCCGCAGAATTTGCTATCGATGATCGAAACTTGGATCCGCTGCGATATCAGCGACAACCCCATTCACCGGGGAGATTATCGGGCTGCTTTGAGGGCAATTCAGGCCCAAACATTGGTGATGCCCGCCCAGACGGATTTGTATTTCACCCCAGAAGATTGTCGGGCTGAGGCAGAATGGATCCCGAACGCGGTTTACAAGATCATCCCCTCCATTTGGGGGCACCGGGCCGGTAATCCTCATCAAAACCCCGAGGATGAAGCTTTTATTCGCACAGCCGTGCAGGAGTTCCTGGAGAGCTGAGGGCACCTACACAGATCCTACACAGATTGCAGGCGCAGATGTTGCACCAGAGCCTGTAGCCCCAACAGGTAGCTTTGCGCCCCAAAACCACTGATTTGCCCAATCGCTACGGCGGCGATGTAAGAGTGCTGGCGGAAGGGCTCGCGGCGATGGATGTTGCTCAGGTGGACTTCCACAGTGGGCAATCCTACGGCTGCAATGGCATCTCGGAGAGCAATGCTGGTGTGGGTATAGGCCCCAGGGTTGATCAGAATGCCGACATGCTGCTGGCGGGCACGGTGAATGGCATCGATGAGCACCCCCTCATGGTTGGACTGGAGAATCTCCAGCTTCGCCCCTAGCATTTCTGCCTGCCGATGCAGAGCCTGATCGATCTGCTCTAGGGATACTGAGCCGTAGATGCCCACCTCTCGCACCCCCAGCAGGTTGAGGTTGGGGCCATGCAGTACCAAGAGGCTGAGAGGCTCGCCGCCGGGGGCAATGGCAGTCGGATTAACGACGACGATGGGATCCATCTTCTACCGGAATGGGAGCAGGTTGAGGCTGGGGGTTCCCCAGCAGGGTGTCGATCACACGTTCCACCCATTCCCGGATCTTTTCCAGCACCTTTTCTACCCAATCCATCCGATCTGCCTCGCGAGGTTTTACGAAGGGAGTTTATTCGACGGACTTCTATGATAGCGCTTCTTTCCGAGGGGTGTAGAGCTGACTGGCTG
>AFSR01008809.1_pt1 | contig 13645 bp, 13 predicted proteins | sample 296848 | NCBI WGS metagenome assembly AFSR01 (sample SAMN02954305, study PRJNA68063) | hot springs metagenome | biome: terrestrial; feature: Mushroom and Octopus hot springs; material: microbial mat core samples; isolation source: Yellowstone National Park Mushroom and Octopus hot springs ...
ACACACACGGATGGACAAAATCGCTTGGCTCTTTTTCCTCAGGTGGGCGAAGCGGCTTTCAGCCGTTCTTCGATCACTGGCTCCAGCGCCGAGCGGATGAGTTCGGCCACTAGCTCCGGCGGGGTGTAGTAGGAGCCTGTGCTCTTGCGCTCTGAGCCGTAGCTCAACTCAAAGCGAGGCGCCCCTTGCCCAGTTACAATCTGAGGCTGGTAGTCGAGCAAGCTTTCGTAGACGGATCCCAGTTCTTCTACATCCAGCGCCGCGTAGTTGACCCGCCGAAGGGGAGAGGTGGGGTTTTCTCGGTAGTAGGCTAGGTGCGAAAAGGCTTGCAGCAGATCCCGGTTGCTCAGGCTGCACTCATCCAGCTCCAGAGGGGCAAACAGCTCTCCGTTGAGAGGAGCAGCCCCCAGCAGCTCCGCCAGCTCCTCTTGGGAAAGCACCCTCCAGAGCACCCGCAAGCTGCACCAGAGATCCTCGTGTTCGTCTTGGGCACTTTGCCGATCCAAAAACCGCCGCAGCCGCGTCACGCTGTAGTGCTCGCGATAGAGCGCCGCGCTGCTCATCAACCCCCGCTCTTCGGAAACCAAGAGGAACAGGAACCGGTAGACCAAGCGCAGCAGTTGGCGGTAGAGCTCCCTGGGATCCGACAAGAGCCGCGCTCTCAGCCTCTGGTTCTTGGGATGGGCCAGGAACCCATTTGCCAGCAACCTGATGCACTCCTCAACCCCCTCCCGCAGCCGTTCCCGTACCCGGCCACCCTGCTCCAGGGCCTGTTGGTAGTACTTTTCCAGCAGACAATCCCCTGCTAGCTCTGCCGTTTGGGGCAAGCGGCTGCGGTGCAGCAGCCGAAAGAGGATGGCAAAGTCGTTAAACCGCTGCTCCTCTAGGATCTGCTTCAGGTCAAACTCCACATAGGCCTGCCGACGCACATAGGTGGAGTCCCGCAGGAGGCGCAGGGTCAATCCGTTGGTAACAATGCCCCAGAGGTGCTCGCTGCGGTTGAGATACTCCTGCAGCAGCGAGTGGGGTGCCAGGCGAGGCCGGCCAGAAGCCGGCACGCGGCCCAGCTCCTGGCGCGCGCCGACGATGTGCACCGGTGGCGCGTCTTCCGCCTCGCCCATGCGATGCGAGATGGGGAAGTTCATTCCGTCCACCTCGCAGGCGCGCGGTTGATAGCGCACCTCGATCCCCAGCAAACTGAAGAAGGGGATCGCCCAGGCATCGCGGGTGATGCTGGTGGCGAGATCGCTTTCGGGCAGGCGCTGCAGGCGGCTCTGGAAGGCCTCCCAGTACTTTCGACAATCGGCAAAGACCGCGGCAATCTCTTCGACTGGGCCGCGCTTGCTGTTAAAGCCGAAGTCTTCTGGCTTCTGTCCTGGCAGATCCCCTGCCAGCAGCTTTTCGAGAATATCGGGCCCCAACAGGCCTCCTTCGATGCGTACCCCAGAAAACTCGCTCATCGGCAAACCACCGGTTGGAGAACAAGGAGTCCTAAAAGATCGGGGGGAAGCTGCGGCTTCACCTTCAGCCCCCGCCCCTGTAGGGACACGGCTTGGCGGATGCGCCTATGGGCAGCCTCCAGCTCAGCAGCACGCTGCAAAATCCGCTCCCGCGCCGCCTGCTGCAGCCGGTGATCCCTTCCCCAGTTTTCCTCTGTCTCCTGCCACGGGCCGAGACAGGCCAGGAGATGCTGAACCAGCTCCCGCTTTTCCGCTAGCGGTAGGTTCTCATCCGGCTTGGCCGTGGCCAGCAGTTGGAGAGCTGCGCCCGTCTCCAGCCAGCGGGCCTCGCCGCTCTCCAGGCCAACACCGCCTAGCACCAGCACCTCTTCCGCCAAGAGAGGCTGCCCCTGGGGTTGCTCCACCAGGTAGCGCACCCGCAGCAGCAGTAGAGTTGTAAGATCAACTACCGCTCGGGTGCGTAGAGCGCCGCAGCGGGAGACGACAGCATCCCCTTTCTCTGGGTTGTCGAGGGCTTCCTCCAGCAAAAACTGGGCCAGGGCAACCACGACGCGGTGGTTGCGGCCAATGTATTCGGCACCTTCGGGCGTGGGCGAGTCGAAGCTGATTAGCCAACGCCCGCCTTTGGGAGAGGGCAGGGCCAGGCGAATGGCTTCCGGCAAGGTGGCAGTGGCTTCGGAGCCGACGCTAACCTGGTAGACCCCCGACCGCTTCCCTGGGGTTATGGCTAGGTTGAGGCGCTGGGCGGCAGCCAGGAAGAATTCGCGCACAGCTTCGGGATCCCCTAGCACGGCATCGGTGGCCTCCAGCTCCCGCTGCACTGCCTCAGGCTTGAGGGCCCGCTGGGCAAAACGGGTGCGGTTGCGCCGCTCCTGTTCGACAGAGCGATCCCAGCGCCGGTGAAACTCATCCACTTCCGGCACGCCAAGATCGAGGGTTAGCTGGCGCTCGGCGGACCAGTGTCCCTTGCGCAGGAAGAGGGCTTCGAGCACAGCCTGGGTAACGCTTTCGCTAGCCTCCGGCACAGGCACGTGGGTGCCCAGGGTGCGGTGGATCTCCCGCGCTTTGTTGAGCAACACCTCCAGTACCACGCCATCTACGGGGTTGTCGCGGCCAAAAAAGCGGATGACCTTGACCCGGCTGGCCTTTTGGCCGTAGCGATCCACCCGGCCCTCCCGCTGCTCCAGCCGATTGGGGTTCCAGGGCAGGTCGTAGTGGATGACGGCTGTAAACTTTTCCTGCAGGTTGATCCCTTCCGAGAGGCAGTCGGTGGCCACCAGCACCCGTGGTCGGTCAACTTCCAGGTTCGCGATCTTGGCCTCCCGCTCCTCGTCTCCCATCCTGCCCGTTACACAGGCTACTTGGGCTGGGGATCCCAGCTGTTGCCGAAGGTAACTGTCCAGATACTCCGCAGTGGCAACGTAGCGGCACCAGAGGATGGGATGAAAACCTTCCTGAAGCAACTTTTTCACCAGCTCGATGGCCCGCGCCAGTTTGGTGTCGTGCTCTGGGCCCTGGAGCTGTTTGGCCAGACGGGCCAGGGCCTGCAACCGGCGGCGGTCGCTATCCGGCAGGGTTGGGTCTGCGGCTTCAAGAGCTGGCGTTGGCAGCTCATCGTCGGTACGCTCTTCTGCCGACTCGAACACCCAGCGGCTCAGTTCTGCCTCAACCTCTTCTTCTGCCTCCAGGGTTGCTCCGCTGCGATTGTGCAATGCCGCTACTGCTGCCGCCGGGCTGGACATTACGCAGCGCAAAAGGGCCAGCGCTCCCCAGTAGCGCACTCGCTGCTGGCGCTTCTCTAGTTGCTGCCCTGTGCACACCAATTCCGAGCAAAACCCATAGGTGTCCTCGAACAGCTTGCGCTGCCCCTCAGAAAGGGTGTAGGTTTCATCTTCAGCTTCCCGGGTTGGAAAACAGGTGAGCTCCTGCCAAGTTTCCCGAATATCTCGCCGCGTGCGCTGGACAAAATGACGGGCTAGCTGGACGCGTTGGTCTTCGTTGAGATCCTGGAGATCCCATGTCTCGAACTCGGGCCGCAGCAGCCCCAGCAGCGAGCGGAAGGCCTCTTCGACACCGCTGTGGGGAGTTGCCGTCAGCAGGATCAGGTGGCGGTTGGGGTTTTGGGCCACCGCTTTGAGCAGACTGTGGCGCTCCTGCTGGTTTTTGCCATGGGCCGCCGCTGCCCCATGGACTTCGTCGGCAATGACCAGCTCAGGACAAAATTGCAGAAATGGGTGGCGGTTGCGCTCGGTCTTGACGAAGTCAATGCTGGCCACCTGGACAGGAAAGTGCTCGTAGAGGCTGCGCCCAACAGGGGTTTTTCGCTCCAATTGCCCCACCGTTCCCGAGCGGATGACCACTGGCTCCAGGTTAAACTTCTCGGCCAGCTCGCTGGCCCACTGCTCGCACAAATAGGGAGGGCACAGGACACAAAGGCGTCGGATCTCGCCGCGATCCAAAAGCTCCCTGGCTATCAGCAGCGCCTCGATGGTCTTGCCCACCCCTACGTCGTCGGCAATCAATAGCCGCACCGGATCGAGGCGCAGCGCCATGAGCAAGGGCACAAACTGGTATACCCGTGGCCGAATCGAGAGGCGCCCCAGAGAGCGAAAGGGAGTTGCGCCCTCCCGTAAAATCAGCCGGGCCGCCTGCCAGAGGAGAAGGGTACTGGTGGCATCGGCAGGATGATCCCCAGAGGGCCAAGGAAAGGCGGTAGGCTCCACTCGCTCGAAGGGCAAGGTGCCGCCCACAAGGTTCATCAGGTGTCGGTGAATGCAAACCGCATCTTCTGGGGTGCCGGTGAGGGGCCGCAGCACCACAATTTCTTCTGAATCAGCGGGGAGCACCACCCACTCGCGGTTGCGGCAGCGGACAATTGAGCCAGGCTGCATGGGATCCCTGGGAGCGACCTACCTTTTCCATTGCATCTTAGATACTCTTTGGGGACAACTCTCTCCCATCTCCCAATACCCTGCCGGCAGCGGTAGGATGAAACGGAGCCGGCCTCAGGTACCCCTCTGGCCCACCGACATCATGAGCAGCCCCCGTTATCCGTTTGAGCGTGTTCGCGAGCACTTGCTCTTCCAATCTTTGGAAGATGCCGAGTGGAAGGCGCTGACGGCAGCCCTGTTGCCCAGCCGCTTCTCTCCTGGCCAGGTGATCTTTCAAGAGGGGGATCCCAGCAGTGACCTGTACATGATCCTCAGTGGAGTGGTGGAGCTGCGTCGCCAATATGTGCGACATCCGGGAGATTATTGGCTGGCCACGCTGCACGCCGGGCGCTTGTTTGGGGAACTTTCTCTGCTGACGGGGCGGCGGCGCTCCTTTACGGCAGTGAGCATGACCGAGGTGCAAACCCTGCGCCTCTCCAACGAGGGGCTGATCCTGTTGCCTCTGGAAGTCCAGGTGAAACTCTACCGCGCCTGGAGCCAGATCATCAGCGAGCACCTTTACTGGCTGGATAGTATGTTCACGGATCTGCTGGAGCAGCGAGGGGTAGAAAATGTAGCCTCGGCTATGGCTCTGCTGCACCAGCGCTATCCCGCTTGAAAGAGGCTCAATCCCTGCTCCGCATAGGTTTGCAGGTCAACGTCCACGAAGACAACCCCTTGGATCCCAAATTTTGTCTTCAGAATGTTCAGGGGTTGCGATATCATGTGCTAGGCAGCAGCCCCCAAGAGATTTCAAGCAGCGAGGTCAGGAGCAGTGGTTAGGGTAGCCATCAACGGGTTTGGCCGCATTGGTCGCAACTTTTTGCGCTGTTGGCTGGGTCGCTCCCAGTCCAACCTGGACATTGTTGCCATCAACGACACCTCAGATGCTCGCACGGCTGCCCACCTGCTCAAGTACGATTCCATCCTTGGGCCGTTGCAGGGAGCAGACGTTGAGCCTGCAGAAAACGGTTTGGTGGTGAACGGCAAGCATATCTATGCCGTTTCCGACCGCAACCCCAGCAACCTGCCCTGGAAAGAGTGGAAGGTGGATCTTGTTATCGAAGCTACAGGTGTTTTTGTCGACTACCAGGGTGCCTCTAAGCACATAGAAGCGGGGGCCAAAAAGGTGGTGATCACCGCCCCGGCCAAGGGGGGAGACATTCCCACGTTTGTCTACGGTGTTAATCAACACACCTACGACCCGGTGCGGCACAACATTGTCAGCAACGCCAGTTGCACCACCAACTGCCTCGCCCCGATCATCAAGGTGTTGCTGGACAAGTTCGGCGTCCTCCGTGCCACCATGACCACCACCCACAGTTACACCGGCGACCAGCGGATCTTAGATGGGGGCCACCGCGACCTGCGGCGGGCGCGGGCAGCAGCATTGAGCATGGTGCCCACCACTACGGGGGCGGCCAAGGCGGTAGCTTTGGTGATCCCGGAGCTGAAGGGCAAGCTGAATGGGGTGGCGGTACGGGTTCCCACGCCCAATGTGTCTCTGGTGGACTTGGTGGTGCAGACGGAGCGGCGCGTGATTGCCGAGGAGGTAAACGCTGCCCTGAAAGAAGCCTCGGAAACCACGATGAAAGGGATCATCGCCTACTCGGATATTCCCTTGGTCTCCATCGACTACCGCGGCCACGATTGTTCGGCCATTGTGGATGCGGAGATGACCAGTGTGCTGGATGGGGATCTGGTGAAGGTCATGGCTTGGTACGACAACGAGTGGGGCTACTCCCAGCGGGTGTTGGACTTGGCGGAATACATGGCCGCTCACTGGGTGGAGTAGGCTGCTTCGGTTGGCAACCCTCTTCTGTTCCCCATTATTCCCCCATCGAGAACTGGGCAAAAACCTGCCAACGTTTGCCGTCGTGGAGGAGGAGCGTCAAAGCTGACGCTACAAACGCACTCTGGAAAGAACGCGTCTTGAACTCTGGCCAGGCGGCGCGAAAGTGGGCGGGGGTTAGATCTCGAAAGGCAACGGTCATGTGGGGCACGAACGGACGGCCCTGAGCGGTCGTTTCTTTCCGGTTGAGAAGGATCCCCATGTGGTGATGGGCTTGAGCTTGTAGCTGCTGCAGTTCTGGGGAGGGCACGACGTGAATAAAAATGACACGCGGCGCGAAGGCCCCAAAGCCGGATAACTGGATGGCGACGGGAGTTTGCTGCTTGGCAAAGGCCTCTAGGGATCCCGTCAAGGCCGGCAGATCGGAACTGGGCCACTCGAACGGCGGCACCAGAGTGATGTGGGGAGGCGAGCGCAGGGCCGCTTGGCTGGCAAATTGCTCGGCAAACTGCTGTTTGATGGCTGTCACCTGCTCTTGCAGTGCTGGAGGGGGGAGCAGAGCAAGAAACAGTCGCTGCTTGGGGTTATCCACCAGCATCGGTAAGAACCTAGAGAACAGGGGATAATGCAACTGTAGCCAAGCCCAAACATCTTGTTATGTCGCGTCCTGTCGCTTCTTCCCCTATCCTGGATCCCTCCTCGGCAACCGGATCCCCAGGCCAAGCGCCTCAGCCGGCTCCCATTCCGCCCTACCAGTGGCATTTGTTCCTTTGTGCAGATCAAACCAAGCCCAAATGTTGTGAGAAAGCCGTGGGATTGGAAGCCTGGGACTATTTGAAATCGCGGATCAAGGAATTGAACCTGGAAATCGGGAGCGGGGGATCCCTGCGGGTACACCGCACCAAAGCCAACTGCCTGCGGGCATGCGACTATGCTGTTCCCGGCCCTGTGTTGCTGGTCTATCCCGGTGGGTTTTGGTACCACTCGGTCACGCCGGAGGTGGTGGAGGAGATTCTTCAAAAGCACATCTTGGGAGGGATCCCTGTTGTTGAGTATCTGGTAGCCCAAGATACCCTCAGCGCCCCTGATCCAAAAGGGCATGGATAGCCTGCACGCACTCTGCCGTCACCTGCTGCAAATCGGCCTTATCGCTGGAAGCAGGGGGGGGAATCACGTCGCCAATGCGCACCGTGATGGGGCAGAACAAGCGCGGCCACCGGGATCCCTTGGGCAAGACCTTTTCCGTGCCCCAAAGGGCTACAGGCAGCAGAGGCGTTTGGGTGCGGGCTGCAACCAAGGCCGCTCCCAAGTGGGGCTGAGGAATGCGGCCATCGGGGGTACGAGTGCCATTCAAAAAGATCCCTACCGCCCATCCCTGCGCCAAAGCTGCTTCCGTGGCCCGCAGGGCAGCGCGGTCAGAGCCGCCTCTTTTGACCGGGTAGGCGCCGTAGAGCTGGATCACCTGCTTCAGCCCCGGCACCCGAAACAGCTCTTCCTTGGCCATGAAGGCCACCGGGCGGCGCACCGCATTAGCCACCAGCGGCGGATCCAAATGGCTGGCGTGGTTGCTGACGACGATGAGGGATCCCTGGCGAGGCACGTTTTCCTGCCCATAGGTGCGCCCAAAATACAGTCCCCGAAACAAGGGGTTGACCACCAGCCACTTGAGCAGCCAGTAGGCCAACCAATCCCGGCGGCGATAACCCATCTGTGAGTCCAACGATCCCTGCCACTCCGGCAGCAGTTCCCTCTCTGAGTGTAGTGGAGGGTGGGTGCTGAAGGGGATCCCTGGGCTTCAGCTCTCCAAATCGGGATCCTCACCCAAAGCCCGCAATCTTGCCGCCAGACGCTCCGCCCGTTGATGTTCTCGCTCCGCCCTTTGGCGTTCTTGCTCGGCCCGTTCCCGCTCCAACTCAGCCCGTTCATCGCCGGTCAGCAGCAACTGCCCTTGGGCATCACACCAGCGCAGCCAGCGAGCTTGTTTCCCCTCAAAAACGCCTTCCCACACCGTCAGGCCCAGCCCCACCTGTTCTAGCCAGGTCTCGGTCATTTCCGCGTAGTGGCGGCCCCGCAGTTCGAAAATGCGCAACTCCTCTGGCCCCAGCTCATGATTGGGATCGAAGACCGCGTAGTAGCTAACTCGCATCTGCTCATAACGGCTCAGCTTGCCTTCCAGCTCGTCGCCTTCGCGGTTGGAGACGATCTCGATCACCACATCCGGCGGCTTGTCAAATTGCCAGAGCAGGTAGCAACGGTTTTGCTTCTCCCACCATTGCTCCGGCACCGTGACGTCCAGGCTGAGAAAAACATCCGGCACAATCGGGGGCCGACCGATGGCGGTGTAGATGCCTACATTTGCCGCTGCTAAAAAGGTTTTGCCGCGCAAAGCGCTGTAGAGAGCTCCAGTCAGGAGGCGCTGCTGTTTTTCCGAGGCAAAGTTATCCACCGGGGTATCATCCTCTGTTACGAGATCGGCGACGTCGGGAACCAGCAGTTCAGTATCCATGGGCAGATGGGGTTGGGGATGCTAGCGATCTTAGCTGCTCACCTCAGGGATCCTCTGCTCCCTGAGAAACAGAGAAAACAGAGTCCTCGAGCAAGCCCAGGTACAATCGAGAAAGCTTTACTTAACGATGATTTCTTTTTCTTCGCTGCTCGATGCAGATCGACATCCGTCCTGCGGAAAACTCGGACAGTGCGGCTCTGCTCCACATTTTGCAAGTGGTCTTTGCGGAGTATCCAGGCTGTGTATTGGACATCGAAGAGGTGCCGGAGTTGCTTCAGCCTGCCACAGCTTTCGCGGAGATGGGGGGATCCCTTTGGGTGGCGCAGCATCAGGATCAAGTGGTCGGCTGTGTCGGCCTTGTGCCCGATGGGATCCCTGGGCGCATGGAGCTGAAAAAACTCTACACTCTGCCCGCAGTGCGCGGTCGGGGTTTGGGTCGGCGTTTGATTGAACAGGCCGAATTTGCGGCTCGGCAGCAGCAGGCGGACTCTCTGCATCTGTGGACAGATACTCGCTTCACGACGGCTCATCGGGTTTATGAGCGGCTCGGCTATGTGCGTCTGCCGGAAATTCGTGAATTGCACGATCGCAGCAACTCTGTGGAGTATCACTACGAAAAGCGTCTCCGTTGAGGGTCGGGCTGTTGAACTGTGATGCGTTGGTGATTGGCTGTGGAGTGGTGGGCTGTGCCATTGCCTACGAATTGGCCACAGCTGGGCTGTCGGTCATTGGAGTGGATGCCGGGGAGCCGGCCTCAGGCGCCGCGGGCGCGTCGCTGGGGGTGTTGATGGGGATCTGCAGCCGCCAGCCTAGCGGGGAGGTGGTGCAGTTGCGTCTAAAAAGCCTGGAGCTGTTCGATCCCCTAATCGCGCGGCTGGAGGAAGACCTGGGCCGGAGTTTGCCCGTCAATCGGCGCGGCATTCTCAAACTCCTCAGGGAGGAGGAAGTGGAAGCTTGGCAAGAGACCCTGGCGGCCCGCCGACAAGCAGGTTACCGCCTAGATCTGCTCAGCCCTGCCGAAGTGGGATCCCTGCAGCCCGGCCTGCGCAGCGACCTGGCGGCGGCCATCTACTCTCCCCAGGATCGACAAGTCCAACCCAAGCTCCTAACCCAGGCTCTCTTGGAAGCAGCCCAACGCAAGGGATCCCGCTTTTTCTTCCACCAGCCTGTCCAGAAGATTCAGCGCAGCTCGGATCCCCCCTTTCGCCTGCAAACGGTTTACACGCCCGCTCTCACCCTCTCGGCAGGGCACGTCATCCTGGCGGCAGGTCTGGGCAGCTCTCCTCTGGCCAAAGAGCTGGGGCTGCAGGTGCCGCTGCAAGCGGTCAAAGGTCAGGCCCTGCGGGTCAAAGCCCCCGCGATCCCCCTGGGGCCCGTGGTCACCGACGCGGATCTGCATCTGGTTCCCCTGGGGGATGGATCCCTGTGGGTGGGGGCAACAGTGGAATTTCAGGCCCCTCATCCCGAGCCGACGCTGCTGGCGCTACAAGATCTGCTGGCCCGCGCCATCCGACTCTGCCCGGCTTTGGCCGAAGCGACTTTGTTGGATCATTGGGCCGGCCATCGGCCTCGACCAGTGGGACAGCGCGCCCCCATCCTGGGTTGGGCTCCTGGCTACGCCAATCTGCTCATTGCCACCGGCCATTATCGCAATGGAGTGTTGCTGGCCCCGATCAGCGCCGCCATCCTGCGGGACTTGGTACTGAAAGGGGAAACAGCCCTCTGTGATCTAGGGCCCTTTGCCCCCAGACAGGGCTGAGCCCGTATCCATCTTCCGGCTCTCGGCCCGCCGATGGACAGGACATATGTCAGAATGAAAGGCTGCCTGGTTAGGATCGGATCGTCCGTTGAGCAGTGCAAAGGAGAAGAGAGCCTTGCCGAAGTTCGCCCTAAAAGCCCTCTGGTTGGAAAACGATTTGGCTATTGCCGTCGATCAGGTGGTGGCCAAAAACCGCAGCCCCCTCACCCACTACTTTTTCTGGCCGCGGGATGACGCTTGGGAGCAGCTTAAGGCTGAGCTGGAAAGCAAAACCTGGATCAGCGAAGTGGATCGCATCGAGCTGCTCAACCGAGCCACCGAACTCATCAACTACTGGCAAAACGGCGGGCGCAACCGCCCCATCAGCGAAGCCCAGGCCCAGTTTCCCGACATCCTGATCGGCGGCAACTCCTAGCCCTCTCCCCCCTGTCAGCCAAAACGTGACTCCGGATCTGCCCATCTTGCTCAGGCTCCCGTCTTTGAGCTAGATTGGCACTCGGGAGTTTAGAGTGCTAACTCCCTGCTAGCCGAGCCGGAGGATTCCTGGGAACCCCACTCCGCCTGGCAGTACCCAAAGTAGGAGCCCAGTCAGACTTACGAGGATCGCGGATTCTATGGCAAAGCGGATTCTGTTTAGAGAAGAGGCCCGCAAGGCATTGGAGCAGGGCATCAACCAACTGGCGGATGCAATCAAGGTTACGATTGGCCCCAAAGGACGCAACGTGGTCTTGGAGAAGAAGTTTGGTGCCCCCCAAATCGTCAACGACGGGGTCACGATTGCCAAGGAAATTGAGTTGGCCGATCCTTTGGAGAACACAGGCGCCCAGTTGATGCGGGAAGTGGCCTCTAAGACCAACGATGTGGCCGGAGATGGTACCACCACAGCCACCATCCTGGCCCAAAGCATGGTGCGGGAAGGGCTCAAAAACATCTCGGCGGGCGCCAACCCTGTGGCTCTGCGGCGCGGCATTGAAAAGACCACCGCCTACTTGGTGGAGCAAATTGCGGCTCACGCCAAGGCTGTGGAAGGCCGTAAGACCATCGCCGAAGTAGCCACTATCTCTGCCGGCAATGACAGCGAAGTGGGAGAGATGATCGCCAAGGCCATGGATGCTGTAGGGCGAGATGGGGTGATCACGGTCGAAGAATCCAAGTCGCTGGAAACCGAGTTGGACGTGGTGGAGGGGATGCAGTTTGACCGCGGCTACATTTCCCCCTATTTCGTCACCGACTCGGAGCGGATGGTGGCCGAGTATGAGAATGCTTATCTGCTGATTACCAGCAACAAGATCTCCAGCCTGCAAGATCTGGTGCCCATCCTAGAGCGGGTGGCCCGCGAGGGTCGGCCTCTTCTGGTCATTGCGGAGGATGTGGAGGGAGAGGCTCTGGCCACATTGGTGGTGAACCGCCTGCGGGGGGTACTCAATGCGGTGGCGGTCAAGGCTCCGGCTTTTGGGGATCGGCGCAAAGCCATGCTGGAAGATATCGCCATTCTCACCGGCGGGCAGCTCATCTCTGAGGATGTTGGCATCAAGCTGGATAAGGTCACCCTGGACATGATGGGGGTGGCCCGCAAGATCACTGTCACCAAAGACAAGACCACCATTGTGACCGATGGCAGCACCAAAGCGGCGGTGGAAAAGCGGGTGGCTCAAATTCGCAAGCAACTGGAAACCACCGATTCCGAGTACGACCGCGAGAAACTGCAAGAACGCATCGCCAAGTTAGCCGGGGGAGTGGCGGTGATCAAAGTGGGGGCTGCCACTGAAACAGAACTCAAAGATCGCAAGCTGCGCATTGAGGATGCCCTGAATGCCACCCGAGCTGCGGTGGAAGAAGGGATCGTCCCTGGCGGCGGGGCGACGCTATTGCACCTCTCCAAAGGGATCCCGGCTTTCAAGGCCAAGTTGAATGCCGAAGAACAGGTGGGGGCAGAAATTGTTTACCGAGCCTTGCAGGCCCCTCTTTTTCAGATTGCCCACAATGCCGGTCTGGAAGGGTCAGTGGTGGTGGAAAAGGTTTTGGAGAAGGAGATGCCCTTTGGCTTCGATGCCCTGAGCGGAACCTATGTGGATATGTTTGCCCAGGGGATCGTCGATCCGGCCAAAGTGGTGCGCTCAGCGCTGCAAAACGCGGCTTCCATAGCCGGAATGTACCTCACAACCGAAGCGATTGTGGTGGAAAAGCCTGAGCCCAAGCCGCGGCGGCTGGCTCTGCACCTAAGGGGATGATGTAAGTCATAGCGAAAGTGAGGGCTTTCTGGGAATGCATCAGTCTTGGTTGTACTCCAAGGCTGACATCAGGGCAGCTTACGGCTTTTTGAAACATCCGTGCTCTAGTAGGCCTGCCTGGCTGCAGATTGGAGACCCTCTCCCTCTCCAGGCAAAAATGCCAGGGCCCCCCTGCTAGGTCTCTGGTGAGTTCTGGCGCTGCATGGGCGGGCTTAGTCTTGGATGTACTCCTCGCCAGAGATCAGGGCAGCTTCGGCTTTTTGAAACTCCCTTCCCAAGTAGGCCGCATGGCTGAGCTGGGAGACCACTCTCTCCTGCTCCTTTTCAAAGATCTGTACACACAGTTCTTTGGCCGTGCGCCCAACATACACCCGTTCAGGGGATCGGTTGACGGAGCCCTTGGCCGGGATCACAGCTCCTGTTTCCGGATCGGTGGCCAGCCCCCGCTCATTGATGACGGTACTGTAGTACTTGGCGCAAATGAGGTTCTGCTCCCGATCCAAGTAGATGACGAAATAGCCCGCCGGATCCAGATCCAGGGGGCGGCGGGAGAGATGGTCGTCAATGCTGCGAATCTGCTCGCTCAGGGGCTTGGAGGAAGGGGACATAGAATGGCCGACCAAAACCGCACAGGAGAAACGTAGCCGAGACTACCTTTGGCTGCTCTCATTGTGGCAGATGAACCCAATCTTTGGGCAGCCTTTGGGGTGGTTGACTTCCTTCCCAGCTTGAACGGTGGGGCTGGTCATATACCCGATGAAGGGGATCCTGTGCGGGCCATCCACCTGAGGTCTCAGAGCTTGGATTAGCGCGGGGCAACCCGATAGAACCGAGTGGCCGTCACCCACTGGTCGGAAGGGATCCCCTCGACAATAATGGCGCGGGCAATGGCATTGCCCAGTTGGGATCCCCGCACCCGCACATCGGCAAAGGAGCCACTCTGCTCGAAAGAGGCAATCTCCTGGAA
>AFSR01000765.1_pt1 | contig 13620 bp, 11 predicted proteins | sample 296848 | NCBI WGS metagenome assembly AFSR01 (sample SAMN02954305, study PRJNA68063) | hot springs metagenome | biome: terrestrial; feature: Mushroom and Octopus hot springs; material: microbial mat core samples; isolation source: Yellowstone National Park Mushroom and Octopus hot springs ...
TCAAATTGCAGGAAGAAGAGTTCTTCGCCGTCCGCGACCCGCAGATTGCCCGCGCCGCCAACACCGCCGCCCGTAAACGGCTGATCGCCGACCTACCCAAGACCAACCCCGCCCTCTGGCACGACTACCAGCGTGCCCTGCACGGCGCCGAAAGCACCAGCCGCTTTTTACGGGGCAGTGGTCAATATCCCCTCACCGGCCGCGGCGACATCAACACCTATTCCGTCTTTGCCGAGCGCGTGCGTAACCTGCTCAGCCCGCACGGACGGGCCGGCATCATCATTCCTACCGGCATTGCCACCGACGCCACCAATCAGTTCTTCTTCGCCGATCTGGTCGAACATGGGCAACTGGCAAGTCTGTTCGATTTTGAGAACCGCCAGCGACTCTTCCCGGCAGTGGATAGCCGCATGAAATTCTGCCTGCTCACCCTGACCGGGGCAGGGCAACCAACGCCATCCGGCGCGCGCGAAGCGGCGCCGATGGTCTTTGCCTTCTTTGCCACCCACGCCGATCACCTGCGCGACCCGCGCCGCGTTTTCACCCTCACAGCGGACGACATTGCCCGCATCAATCCCAACACCCGCACCCTGCCGGTCTTCCGCACCCGTCAAGATGCCGACCTGACTCGCGCTGTCTATCGGCGGGTGCCGGTGTTGGTTAACGAACACACGGGAGAAAACCCCTGGGGCGTGCGCTTCCTGGCGATGTTCCACATGTCCAACGACTCGCACCTCTTCCGCACACGGGCGGAGCTGGAAGCCCAGGGCTACCGACTGGTGGGGAATGTGTTTGTGCCCTCACCCCCTAACCCCCTCTCCCACGCTGTGGGAGAGGGGGGAGAACCCTCACCCCCTAGCCCCCTCTCCCACGCTGCGGGAGAGGGGGGAAGGATCGCAGCCCCCGACCTCTCTTCTCGCGCTGCGGGAGAGGGGGAGTACAAGTTACCCAGGGCCAGCCGGGAACTGATTGCCAGGGCGCGGCAGTTGCGTCGCGAGGCGACGACCGCCGAAAGCCTGCTCTGGGATTGTTGCGTGACCGTCGGCTGCTAGGCCGAAAATTCCGACGTCAACATCCGATTGGACAATTCATCGCCGACTTCTTCTGTGACGATGCCCGCCTGATCATTGAGATAGATGGCGCCGTGCACCGCGAACCCACTCAGCAGGAACGCGACCGTTTGCGGGAGGAAATCCTGCGCGAACATGGCTTTGCCATGCTGCGCTTTACCAATGAGCAGATATTCGACCACACAGAACAAGTCCTCCAAGAGATTGCTGCCTATGTCACTGCCCATTCCTACGAGCACCCATCCCCCCTTTCACCCCCTCTCCCCAAGCCTGGGGAGAGGGGGCCGGGGGGTGAGGGCCGCTACCTCCCCCTCTACGAAGCCAAGATGATCTGGCACTACGACCACCGCTACGGCACGTATGAAGGAGTGGATTCGCGTTCCAGCACCCAACTGCCCACCCCCGATGAGCGCCAGCACGCCGACCCGCACTTCGTCGTCCAGCCCTGGTACTGGGTGCCCGCCGAAGAAGTGCAAGCCCGCCTGGGCGAGTGGCGACGCGGCTGGCTGTTGGGATTCAGACGCATTGCACGGGCAACGGATGAGCGCACTGCCATATTCACCTTAATACCCGCGACAGGAGCCGGAGATAATGTATTTCTACTGTTTCCAGATACCAACTCAGTACTCACAGCAACCCTGACAGGTAACTTGATTTCGCTCCCATTTGACTGGGTCGTTCGTCAAAAACTGGCAGGCGTTAACATGAACTTCTTTTACGTCGAACAGTTCCCCGTCCTGCCGCCCGATGCCTACACCCCCGAAGATTTGCGCTTCATCGTCCCGCGCGTGCTGGAGCTGGTCTACACCTCCTGGGACATGAAACCCTTCGCCGACGATGTGTGGAACGAAGCCGATGACGGGCTGCGGGCAGCCATCCATGCTGCGTGGGATGCAAACCGTATTGCTGTCGGCGGGCATGAATGGCGCCTGCCATCCTGGATCAGCGCTTACCCGGAGATCGAAACCAACCCGCAGAAGGGCATCCCCTTCCCGCCCTTCCGCTGGGACGAAGACCGCCGCGCTGCGCTGCGCGCCGAACTCGATGCGTACTACGCCCGGCTCTACGGTCTGACGCGCAAACAACTGCGCTACATCCTCGACCCGGCCGATCTGACCGAACGCGAGCTGGCCGACATCCTCGATCCGTGGGAAGAGGTGCGCGACCCGCTCGACCCGGCGGGGTATGCCGCTCGCGTCGCCGCCAGCACCTTCCCCGGCGAAACCTTCCGCGTGCTGAAGGAGAAGGAACTGCGTCAGTTCGGCGAATACCGCACGCGACGGCTGGTGCTGGAGGCGTGGGAGAATCTGGAGGGGCATTGAACACGGGGGTGTGTCGTACGCATCATAATTGAACATGCCTGGGAAGTGTCTTATGCGCATCAATATCGTGCTGGATGATGAATTGATTCAGCGCGCGCTTCAGGTGACCGGTCTCAAGACCAAACGTGAAGTGATTCATGAAGCCTTGCGAACACTGATTCGCCTGCATGAGCAGGCTGAAATCCGTGCCTTGCGCGGTCAGCTCGAGTGGGAAGGGAATGTGCACCAGCAACGTTTATCGCGTCCGGAGAAGTGAGTATGTTGCTGGTGGACAGCGGGCAACAGTACGTCGATCCGTCCGGTGGAAACGCAAAGGCGATGACATGCGCGGGAATACAGGAAGGTGGTGGGCCTCCAGGGACTCGAACCCTGAACCAATTGATTAAGAGTCAACTGCTCTGCCAATTGAGCTAGAGGCCCACGCGGAATAATACCACAACACGGCGCATTCCGCAAGTGAATGCGATCCCCGCGCTCACGACCCTTTCATCGGTTTATCACGGCAGCGCGCTGCGAAGTGTGCTATACTGCTTACGGCATCGATAAGCGGAACGAGGAGCATGATCGAATGGTGGAGCGCATTTGTCCGCAATGTGGTCACGGCAATCCGCTTGATCATCACTTCTGCGGGAAATGCGGCGCAGCGCTGGAGCGTCTGCTTCCGGCGCCGCTGTCGCCGCAACCACTGGCGCGCCTGAGCGCAGCGCTTCCGGCACGCTGGCGCGACGTTGGGCGGGCAGTGGCGATCAGTGCGGTGGCGCTGGCGGCAGAAGCTGGCATTGCCTGGCTGGCACGGCGGATCGAACAGCGCCAGGCGCCGGTGGTTCCCTCCACGCCGCCAGCGCGGATCGTCACTCCGGCTGCGCCGCTGTCAACAGCGCGTGAAGCGACGAACATCGTCACGATCATCAGTGAACGGGTGATCGAGTTCATCGACGACGGCAACGGAACGCGCCGCATCAGCGAGCGCACATTCTGGCGTCGTATCGAAGAGTAGGCGACCTCCTGATGTCAGCGCCTTCTGTGACAGTTGAACAACTCCAGCAGCGGCTGCGCCCGATGGCGCTACGACTGCGGTTGCGTGATACCCTCTGGTTCGCCAGCAGCACGCTCTGGATCGCTGCGCTTCTGTCGTTGCTGATGCAGATTGCGGGGCGTCTGTGGCCCATCGCCGGGCTGATCTGGATCTCGCTGGCGCCGCTGGCGCTGTGGGCGCTGGCGGTTGTCGGGTATCTGATCCTGCGTCCGCTGCCGCCGCTGCGTGTCGCGCAGCGGGTCGATGCGTTGCTCGATGCGCGCGAACGCCTGGCGACGGCGCTCGAACTCGGTCGGCGCGCCGAGCGCACGCCGCTGGTCGAGTTGCAGCAGCGCGATGCGTATGCCTTCGCCGCAACCCTCAATCCGCGCCTGGTGCCGATCCAGATCAATCGCCGACCGCTGATGGTTGCGCTTGTGCTGATTGTTGCCGCGTTTGCGCTCATCATGACGCCCAACCCGCAAAGCCGGGCGCTGGAGGAGCGCGCTGCCATCCGCCAGGCGACGCAACAGGCGGCGGCGCAGATTGCAGAGTTGCGCCAGGAACTGGCGCAGAATCAGATGCTTTCCCCCGAAGAGCGCGCTGCGCTGGATGCCGAACTGGCGGAGTTGCAGCGACGCCTGGAACAGAATCCCGGCAATCGGGAAGAAGCGCTCGCCGATCTCTCGACGACGGAAGCGCGCCTCCAGCAGCGCCTCTCGTCCGACACCGAAGCGCAACGCGCCGCCCTGGAGCAACTTGCCCGCAATCTTCAGGCGCTGGAGAGTCAACAGCAGAGCGCACGCCCGACGCTGGATCAGGCGGAGAATGCGCTGCAACAACTGGCGCAGCAGATCGAGAACATGACTGCTGAAGAACGCGCGCAACTGGCGCAACAACTGCGCCAGGAAGCGCAGCAGTTGCAGCAGAGCGCGCCGCAAACCGCTCAGGCGTTGCAACAGGCGGCGGATGCCTTGCAGCAGAATGATGTCCAGCAGGCGCAACAGGCGCTCAACCAGGCGGCGCAAAGCGTGCAACAGGCGCAGCAGCAACAGGCGACGCAACAGGCGGCGCAGCAGGCGATTGCGCAAATCCAGGAAGAACGCCAGTCGATTGCCCAATCCGGGCAACAGCAGGCGCAACAAGGTCAGCAGCAGCAGCAAGGGCAGCAGCAGGGGCAGCAGCAGCAAGGGCAGCAGCAGCAAGGGCAACAGGGGCAGCAGCAGCAGGGGCAGCAGGGTCAACAGGGCCAACAGGGGCAGCAGCAGCAGGGGCAGCAGCAGCAAGGGCAACAGGGGCAGCAGCAGGGGCAGCAGGGGCAGCAGGGGCAGCAGGGCCAACAAGGGCAACAGCAGGGGCAGCAGGGCCAACAAGGGCAACAGCAGGGGCAGCAGGGGCAGCAGGGTCAACAGGGCCAACAAGGGCAACAGCAGGGGCAGCAGGGGCAGCAAGGACAACAGCAGTCAGAAAACGCGCAGAATCCGGCGACAGGCAGAGAGGCGGGCAGCGGCAGCAGCGACCTTGTCTATCAACCCTTCACGCCTGATGGGCAACCGCGTGATATTGAGCGCATTCAGGGGCAGCAGGGCGAAGGGGGGCAGACGCAGATCCAGCAGGGGCAGATGGACGTGCCGGGTGGGGTCAGCCCGCTTCAGACGCCGTATCAGCAGGTGCTGCGCGAGTATCAACAGGCGGCCGGCGAAGCGCTTGATCAGAGCGCCATTCCGCCGCACTTGAAGGATTACGTGCGCGACTATTTCTCACGGCTTGAGCCGTGACCCGGTTTTCCCTGGCTCCACGTTCGAGTTAGGAGGTTCAGATTCCTATGATCTGGTTCTTGCTCGCCGCGCTCGCGCTGATTGTTGTTCTTGGAAGCGCGGCAATCATCGTGGGTGGACGATTTATGAAACCCTCTGCCGGCATCGTAGCGTTTGTTTTTGCAATCACGGCAGTATCGTGGGTGACGCTGATTGTCGTTTCGATCAGTCTGGTGGTGCGGAGTTTCGCAACAACCGTAAGTCTCTGAGAAAGATGGACGTATGACAGCAGCCGAAGAGAAGATGCAGGATGTGTTGTCGCCTGAAGAGTTCCGCCAGCGTGCGCTGGCGATTGAAACCGAAATCGCGCAGGTGATTGTCGGTCAGCGCGAACTGATCCGGCAGACGGTCATTACCCTGCTGGCGGGGGGCAACGCGCTCCTCGAAGGGGTGCCAGGGCTGGCGAAAACCACCCTGGTGCGCACGCTCGCCGATGTGATCGACTGCTCCTTCAGTCGCATCCAGTTTACGCCCGACCTCATGCCAGCGGATATTGTCGGTACGACGCTCATCAGTGAGGATGAGTCGGGGCATAAGACGTTTCGGTTCGAGCCAGGTCCGATCTTTGCCAACCTCATCCTGGCGGATGAGATCAATCGTGCAACGCCGAAAACCCAGAGTGCGCTGCTGGAAGCGATGCAGGAACATACGGTGACGGTCGCCAAAACCATCCATCGTCTCGAAAGTCCGTTCTTCGTTCTGGCGACGCAGAACCCGCTCGAAATGGAAGGCACCTATCCGTTGCCTGAAGCGCAACTTGACCGCTTTTTCTTCAAGATTCTGATCCCATTCCCCACTGCGGCGGACCTGGTTGAAATCGCCAACCGCACGACCAGCGCGCGTATGCCGCAGGTGCGCAAGGTGGCCAATGCGGCGACAATCCTGGCGATGCAGCGTTTGGCGCGCTCGGTTCCTATCGCCAGTCATGTGCTGGCGTATGCGGCGCGCCTGATCACGGCCACGCATCCCGAAGATAAGGACGCGCCCGCCGTGACCAGACAGTATGTGCGGTACGGCGCCAGCCCGCGCGGTATGCAGGCGCTCATTCTGGCAGGCAAAATCATGGCGCTCCTCGATGGGCGCTACAATGTCGCCTTCGCCGATCTGCGTCAGGCGGCGCTGCCCGCTCTCCGTCACCGCGTTATCCTGAATTTCGAGGCGCAGGCGGAAGGTGTCTCGCCTGATGATATCGTCAGGCAGGTGGTCGAATCCGTGCGCGCAGAGTGAGTTCAGACCATTCTGCTGGCGTCGGTCTTGTGTGTGTCATGGTGCATCGGTGACAACCTCCTCAGCACAACCGTTGTTCGATTCGGCGTTTCTGCGCAAACTGGATCGCCTGGCGCTGCTGACGCGTCGCGCAATGGTCGGCGACATCCAGGGGGAGCGGCGCAGTCCGCGACGCGGGTCGTCGGTCGAGTTCGCCGATTTTCGCCCCTATGTCCACGGCGATGATATTCGCCAGATCGACTGGAACCTGTATGCGCGGATGGAACGCTTCTTCCTCAAACTCTTCGTGGCGGAGGAAGAGTTGACGATCCATCTGCTGGTCGATAACAGTGCGTCGATGGATTGGGGCGACCCGCATAAATTGACCTATGCCCGCCGTCTGGCGGCGGCGTTTGGGTATGTGGCGCTTTCGACGCTTGATCGGGTGACGGTTACGGCGTTTGCAGCGGGCGCTGGCGCGCAACTCCGCGGTGTGCGCGGCAAAGCCGGGGCGCTGCCGTTGTTCGCGTTTCTTCAGCGCCTCCAACCTGGCGGCTCGGGAGACCTTGCCGCTGCCTGCAAACGCTATGTGCGCACTGCCATCAATCCGGGACCGCTGATCCTCTGTTCCGACCTGCTCGATCCGCACTGGGAGGAGGCGCTGCGCGCGCTGGGGTCGCGCCCGTTCGAGATAACCCTGATCCATATTCTGGCGCCGCAGGAATTGCGCCCGCAACTCGATGGCGATTTTCGTCTGCTGGACGCCGAAACCGGCGAGGCGGTCGAAATTACCGCCGATCTGGAAACGTTGCAGCGCTACCTTGAGCATCTCCGCGACTGGCAGGAGTCGATTGAGCGCTTCTGCCACGGACGTGGTATCACATATGTGCAAGTCGATACGGCGCAACCGGTCGAGGAGTTCATTCTGACGATGTTACGTCAGCGCGGCGTGTTTCGTTGATCGCGCAGGTGTCGTATGTCGCTGCTCGCACCGCTCGCCCTCCTCAGCGCCCTTATCGTGGGTCCGCTGATTGTGGCGATGTATCTGTTGAAACTGCGTCGTGAGGAACGCCGCGTCTCTTCGACGTTCCTCTGGCGACGCATGGTGCGCGATGTCGAGGCGAATGCGCCCTGGCAGCGTCTGCGGCGCAACTGGTTGCTGCTCCTTCAGTTGCTGATCCTGATTCTGCTGGCGATCGCGCTGGCGCGCCCCTTCTTCCTGACGACCGGCATCAGCGGGCGGAACCTGATTATCATTCTTGACCGCTCGGCGAGCATGGCGGCGACCGATGTCACTCCGTCACGTCTGGAGGCGGCGCGTCGCCAGGCGCAGACGCTGGTTGAACAACTGCCCGAAGGCGGGCGCGCGACCGTTATTGCGATTGGTGGGCAGATGGAGGTGGTCGCTGCATCCACCACTGATCGTCGCCAGATGAACGATGCGATTCGTTCGATCACCCCCAGTGTCGGCAGTCGCGGCGATCTTTCGCAAGCGCTGGCGCTTGCCGCGGCGTTGTCGGCGCGTGAACCCGATAGCGAGGTCGCCATCATTTCCGATGGGAATGTGCAGGTTCCAACCGATATCCTGGTTCCAGCGACTGTACGCTACTTCCCCATCGGTCAACGCGGCGAGAATATGGCGATCAGCGCAATGACCCTGCAACCCGGACCCGCTGGTCAAATGCTGTTCGTCCAGGTGACCAGGTATGGTTCGGCGCCAGTCACGCGACGGCTCGATCTGTACCTCGACGGTTCGCTCTTTAATGCGTATGAACTGAGCTTCACTGCTGACGATGCGCCGGGATCCTCGCAGACTATCATTGCCGATATTCCAGCTCAGGTGCGCGTCGCCGAAGCGCGTCTCAACTCTGCGCCGAACGAGGACTACCTTCCAACTGATGATCGCGCCTGGGCTGTGAGTCAGGCGGACTCCAGTATGAATGTGCAGATCGTCGGACCCGGCAACCGGTTTCTTGCAACGGCGCTTGCGCTGCTGCCCGGCGTTACGGTGACCAGCGCAACGACTGCGGCCGGTGCAGTCGATCCGGCGCCGCAGGTGACGATCTTCGATCGGGTCGTGCCGGAAACGTTGCCGACCGGGAATCTGTTCTTTATTGCGCCGCCGCGTTCAACCGATCTCTTTTCAGTGACCGGCGTCGTCGAGTTTCCGCTGTTGCGTCCGGCTCCGTCCGCAATTGAAGGACAGACGCCGCCGCTGTTGCGCAATGTCAGTGTGAGTGACGTGAATGTCCTGCGTGCGATGCGGGTCGAGCCGGGGATATGGGCGCGTGTGCTGGTTGAGGGGGATGGCAGCCCCATCCTGCTGGCTGGAGAACGTGAAGGTCGGCGGATTGTAGTGCTGGCATTTGCGCTCCAGGATTCCGATCTACCGCTCCAGGTTGCATTTCCGCTTCTGGTCTCGAATATCATCGGCTATCTTGCGCCGGGCAGCGGTCTTGAAGCGTCGCAGATCACGCCGGGACAACCGCTGATCGTGGCGGTTGATCCCTCGGCGACTGCGGTGCGTGTGGTGCGACCGGACGGGCGCGTTGAGGCGGCGCAGGTTCAAGACGGGCAGGCGATCTATGCCAGCACCGGGATGCTCGGACCCTACCTGGTTGAGCAGGTGCGCGGCGATCAGGTGATCGAGCAGCGTCGCTTCGCCGTCAATCTGTTCGATCCGGACGAGTCGAGCATCGCCCCGGCGAGCGAGTTGCGCGTGTCGCAAGTGAGCGGTTTGCAGCAGGCAGTCACCCGTGAACAGGTCGGGCGCCAGGAGATCTGGCGCTGGCTGGCTGTCGCAGCATTGCTGGTCGTCGTGGTCGAATGGCTTGTGTACCAGCGGAACAGCCTGGCGTACCTGCGGCAGCGTTTCCGCCACATGCTTGCTGCGCGTCGCCAATCGGCGTAGTATGAACGTTTCGTTCATTCATCCCGATGCTCTCTGGCTCTTGATCGTGTTGCCGCTGCTGTGGGGCGTTGCGTTGATCGCACCGTTGCCTGGCGCCGCCTGGCAGCGGCGGATTGCGCTGATCCTCCGCACCCTGATGGTACTGGCGCTTGTCGGTGCGCTTGCGGGCGCACAGATTGTGCAACCGCCCGGTTTCACCACCACCATTTTTCTCCTCGATGGTTCGGACTCGGTTGCGGTGTCGCAGCGCGCCCGCGCTGAGGCGTTCATCGCCCAGGCGCTGGCGGCGATGCCGCCGGACGATCAGGCTGGCGTGGTGGTCTTCGGGCGCGAAGCGCTGGTTGAACGCATGCCGTCGCCGGAACGCACCTTTGGCGCACCGGCGGTGCGTCCGTCTGGCAGTGCAACCAGTATTGCCGATGCGTTGCAACTCGGTATGGCGCTGCTTCCCGCCGAAGGGCATCGACGGCTGGTGCTCCTTTCTGATGGCGGCGAAAATCGGGGGTCTGCCCGCGAGATTGCGCAACGCGCGGCGGTTGCGGGGATCCCTATCGATGTTGTGCCGCTCAGTGGCGTCGCCGATGGTCTCGATGCGCAGATTGTCAGTGTGACGCTGCCATCGACCGCGCGTGAAGGTCAGCGCCTGCCGTTGCGTGTCGATCTCGAAAGCAACGCGCCTGCCACAGGACGCCTGATCGTGACAGGACCTGATGGAGGAACGGTCGCAACCATACCGGTCGATATCGGCGCTGACCGGCAAACGATCTCCATCCTGCTTCCCGAAGCGCCGGCTGCATTCAATCGCTACACCGTGCGTCTCGATGTCCCCGGCGATACCCGTGCACAGAACAACGCGGTCGAAACCTTCAGCGTCGTCAGAGGCAGACCGCGCGCGTTGCTGGTTGCGCAGTCGCCCGAAGATGCAGCCGGTCTGGAACGTGCGCTGCGCGCCGCCCAGATAGATGTCGCCGTCGTCGCGCCAGCGGCAATGCCCGCTACGCTGCCGGCGATGAGCCAGTACGACGCCATTGCCCTGGTGAATGTCCCCCGTCGCGCCTTCTCCGAATCGACGCTGCAACGCCTGGCTACATACGTCCATGATCGTGGCGGCGGTCTGATCATGGTCGGCGGACCACAGTCGTTTGGTCCAGGCGGCTGGCGTGATACGCCGGTCGAAGCGGCGCTGCCGGTGACCATGGGCATTCCCGTCTACCGCACAATGCCGCCGGTCAGTGTGGTGATTGTCATCGACATTTCGGGCAGCATGGCAATGACCGAGGATGGCATTCCCAAACTGTCGCTGGCGCTCGATGGCGCGCGACGGATTGCATCACTGCTGCGCGACGAGGATGAACTGACCATTCTTCCATTCGATGATCGTCCGGGGGTCGTCGTCGGTCCGCTTCCGGGATCGCAGCGCGACAAAGCCATCGAACAGATGAGTCAGGTGCGCCTCGGCGGAAACGGTATCAACATCCATGATGCGCTCGTAGCGGCGGCGAAGTACATTCGCGCCAGTGATCGCCCCGTTCGTCACATTATCACGATCACCGATGGCAATGATACCGTGCAGCAGGAAGGCGCGCTCGACATTGTGCGCGCGCTGCGCGATGAGCGCGTCACCCTGACCTCGATTGCCGTCGGGCAGGGCAGCCATGTGCCGTTCATCCGCGATATGGCGGCGGTCGGCGGCGGGCGCACCTTCCTGACCGAACGCGCCGCCGATCTTCCCGACCTGTTGTTGGATGAGGCGGAAATGATCATTCAACCTTCGATCATTGAAGGGGTTGTCACACCGTTGCGCGGCGCGCCGCATCCCGCGATCCGCAGCATTGACGCAGCGCCCGTTCTGTATGGCTATGTTTTGACGACGCCGCGTGACACCGCGCAGGTGGCGCTCGTCACCCCGGAGGGGGATACGTTGATGGCAGCGTGGCAGTATGGTCTGGGACGCTCAATTGCCTGGACGAGCGATTTCAGTGGACGATGGGCAAAGGAGTGGGTGGCGTGGGATCGGTTCCCGCAGTTCGGCGCGCACCTCTTCAACTGGCTCCTGCCGCTGCAAACCGATGATGTTCTGAGCATTGCAACGCACCCATCGGGCGACACGCTGGCGATCGAAACGATTGTGCGGAAGCCCGATGGCGCACCCTGGACCGGCTTACTCGTCTCTGTGCGTCTCATCGCAGCTTCTGGCGAGGTTATCGAAACCGTGCTGCGCGAAGTCAGCCCTGGTCAGTACCGCGCTGCCCCGGACGGCGTGCCGCCTGGTGCGTATCTGGTTCAGGCGACCGCGCAGGACAGCCAGGGCGCACTGGTCGCGGCAGTTACAGGCGGGGCGGTTATGCCGCTCAGCGGGGAGTATCGCAGCCAGGCGGAGAATCGGCGTCTTCTCGAAGAACTGGCGCAGATCACCGGCGGGCGACTTGATCCGCAACCACGCCAGGTGTTCGAGCGGGGTGGCGAAACGCGCGGCGCCGTGCGCGAGGTGGGCCTGCCATTGATCGTGCTGGCGCTGATCCTGCTGCCGCTCGACATTGCAGTGCGACGCTTCCCGATCCGGCGCAGGATGATAGTCGCCGCACTGCGGAAGGCTGGTCTGAGCGCACGTACAGGGCAGTTCGAGACGCAGGCAACGCCGGTTGCTGTTCCGTTTTCCCCGTCTCGCTCTGAATCGGCATCGCACCCCAGTCCAGCAGGTGAAGTGCGGGCGCCTCCTGCTGAACTAGAACGTCTGCGTGCAGCGCAGGAAGCGGCACGTCGGCGGCTGCGCGGCGAAGACACTGACATGCGCCGCTGACGGATTCAGGCTGCCAGCGCTCCAGTGCGACCGATAGTTGCATTGCTCCAGTGGTCGATCAGCATGCTGGCGTGCTGCTGCATCCACGCCGAAAGACGCTTCCCCTGCGCCAGCACTGCTGCGTGGTAATCAGGCGCTCCCTCCGGCGTCGAAATAACACGTCCGAGTTCGCTGCGCAACCAGAGAACCTCGATCAGCACCGGCAACGCAGCGACTTCGCCAGGGAGCAGCGGCGCAATCTGCCCATAACTGCACACCAGGGTGATCGTCTGCGCAATATCCAGCGGACCGCGGAAGACGCCCCACGACGTCGCTTCAGATGGCAGCGGTCTGGTCGTAAACCCGACCAGCGCATCCGCAAGATCGACGATTCGGGCATCGTGTTCGACCTGGTCGAAATCGAGCAGCGCCACGACCCGATCGCCGGCGAAGCGCACATTATCAGGGTGCATATCGCCGTGAATCAAGACCCGCGGCAACGCCGCGTAGACCTGATCGGGCATTGCACTGCGGAGTGCGGCTGCACGGGCGTCGTACCAGGCGAGATCGGCGTGCAGTTCGCCCATCACGTCTCGTTCATACAGCGTCTCGGTCAACGCGGTAATACGCGCCGGTGCATAGCGGGGCAGCGTCTCGTTCCCGGGAGGGGGAAATTCAGCGACCGCCTGGTGATAACAGGCGAGCGTTGCGCCGACCTCCGCGATCTGGCCAGGACGGTGCGGATCGAAATCCGTTCCGTGGACATACTCCTGAACTTCATAGATCCGCCCGTCAATGATGGTCACTGTCGATCCGCCAGCGTTCGGAATGAGACGCGCCGTGGGAAATGATCGCTGACAGAGATGATCGATCAGGCGATGCCGGTAGCAAATTGCAGCCAGTGAAAACCGGTGATGATTGCGGCGTACCACGAAGCGCCCGCATTTGGTGACGACGATGGCGGTCTCATTGACAAATCCGTGCCCTGCGGCTGCGATTCCTTCGACCGGTCCCAGGTTGTACCGGGACAAAACGTGTGTGATATCAGATGATGTCAGCATTGTTCTATGATGTGCCGGGGCGCTTCATTGCACTCAGATGCCCGTTCGCCTGTCGCAAGCGATGTTGGACGGGGAACGGGGGCGTTATACCGGGTATTGTGCGGCGGCGCGCCGAAGCGTTTGCCTCACAATACCCGAAGCTCATCCGAGCGAGCGGTAAAGCCTGCGCTGCCTTTACCGCCGTGACCACGGCAATATCTCCTGTTGCGCTCTAGTTTCAGGTTTTAATCAATCCATCAGCGCCTGTACGAACGCAATGATTTTGGCGCGCTCTACAGGCGTTATCCTCGACCATGGTACAAAATCTGGCGCTGGCAGGATGACCCTCAACGGGGGAACAATCGGTCGCACACCGCGCTTCGTCAGCATGTTGACCAGTTCATTGACGCCGGATGGTCGTTCGTCCACAGTTTGCGTGCCAAAGACTGCTACTGCCATA
>AFSR01000565.1_pt1 | contig 13512 bp, 10 predicted proteins | sample 296848 | NCBI WGS metagenome assembly AFSR01 (sample SAMN02954305, study PRJNA68063) | hot springs metagenome | biome: terrestrial; feature: Mushroom and Octopus hot springs; material: microbial mat core samples; isolation source: Yellowstone National Park Mushroom and Octopus hot springs ...
GATGCGGCGTTAGCAGTGCTCGATCCAGCGGGATTTGGTGTTGCACGTCCAGCTTTTCAAGTTGACAAACAAGTGGTTGACTTTGGCTCCTTAGCGGTTGGTGTGACCAGCGATACGATGATGACATTTTACAATAGCGGACGACGATATACAAAGATACACGTGACTACGCTTCCTGTCTGGTTGTCAGTAGATACTCCGGTGCTATCATTACCCCCCGGACAAAGTCGCACTGTAAAGCTGACCGTAAACACAGGAAATTCACGGATTGGAGGAGCACTGCATACGGTCTTGACATTCAACAATGGAAATACGAACACTTCTGTTAAAGTACAGGCTTTCGTTTCACGTTGGCGTACACTTTTGTTGAGTAACTGTAAGGAATTAGCATCAATAATTACTGCAATCATCGTTCTTTCGTTGATTATAATGGGTTATATGCTCGCATACAATACGGGAATCACTATTGCTGAGTATTATCGTCAATATAGAGAAGTTGCTCCTATTGCAAAGGAAATAGGAGCGTGCATAGCTGGGTTTTTCCTTGCTAGTTTTGGTTTATCTTCTTCTGATTCCGCACTTGAAGGCATAATCATGTTCGTTTTTACTGGCTTGGTAGCTTCTGCTCTCAGTTATGAATTTGTTTTGGGTTGGCTTGTGGGCATTCTTGTAACAGCTGCAGCGGAGGCTGGTCTGTTTCCCTTTATTGGCATAATTATGGGTGCAATAGTAGGAGTTATTATCGCTTCGAAGACGCACAAGTTTATTCTTCAAGGTATTATGTCGCTGGCGCGTATATAGGAGGAGTACTATACATAGAAATTGCTACCACAATTCCAGCTACTTATTTCTCAATCTCCATTATTCCGGTCATCACGTGGGGTGCGCCATTTCCAGGAGTGTTCAACCTTGTCCGATGTGAGAACTGCTATACCGTCGCCTGGCGTGTCTGTCGTTCGAGGGCGACGAGGAGCAGCGCAATATCGGCGGGGTTGATCCCCGCCAGACGCGCCGCCTGCCCGATGGTCGCCGGTCGAAAGCGTTGCAATGTCTGCCGCGCCTCGTTGCGCAGCCCGCGCAGCGCGGCAAAATCGAAGTCGGGCGGGATGCGCCGCGACTCCATGCGGCGCAATCGTTCAACTTCGCGCTGTTGTTTGAGCAGGTAGCCGCTGTACTTCGCTTCGATGTCGACCTGTTCGGCGACATCGGCTTCGCATGCGGGCAGGTCGAGCGCTGGCTGGAGTTGCCGGTATCGCACCTCGGGGCGGCGCAGCACTTCTTCGGCGCTCATCTCACCGGTGAGCGGCGCAATTCCGGCAGCGCTCAGACGGGCGTTGATCGCTGCCGATGGATACAGGCGTTTGCCGCGCAACACAGCGAGCAGGCGCTCCACTTCTTCGCGTTTGCGCTCGACGACCGCCACACGCTCACGGTCGACCAACCCCAGCTCGCCTGCCAGCGGCGTCAGGCGCAGGTCGGCATTATCGGCGCGCAGCAGGAGGCGGTGCTCGGCGCGCGAGGTGAACATACGGTACGGCTCGCGGATCTCTTTTGTGACCAGGTCGTCGATCAGCACGCCGATATAGGCTTCATCACGACGAAGAAGAACAGACGGCTTCCCCTGAACGAAACGTGCAGCATTGATGCCGGCCATCAACCCCTGCGCAGCCGCTTCTTCGTACCCCGTCGTACCGTTGATCTGACCGGCGAAGAACAACCCCGGAGCGCGGCGCGACGACATATCGGCAGCGATCTCGCCGGTCGCAAGCGCATCATATTCGATGGCGTACCCGGCACGCATCAGTTCGACGCGACGGAGCGCCGGGATGCTCCGCAGCATCGCCCACTGCACATCTTCCGGCAGCGACGTGTTGCATCCCTGCACGTAGACCTCGTGCGTCGACCAGCCTTCGGGTTCGAGGAACAGCCCGTGACGCTCCTTGTCGGCGAAGCGCACGATCTTATCCTCGATGGAAGGGCAGTAACGCGGACCGACCCCTTCGATGATCCCGCTGAACAGCGGCGCGCGATCCAGGTTGCGCCGTACAATGTCGTGAAACTCCGGCGTCGTATGCACCAGGTAGCAGGGCAACTGCGGACGCCAGGCATCGAGGAGCGGTTCAGGATATGTGCGGGCGGGAGGACCGCTGAATGCCGGTTCGGGAGGCGCTTCGTTCAGGGCGCGATAGTAAAAGCCGAAGAACAGCGGGGTTGGACTGCCGTGCTGCACGCTCGTAAGTGCAAAATCGATCGTGCGCGCGTCGATGCGCGGCGGCGTGCCGGTTTTGAGCCGCACCAGCGGAAAGCCAAGCGCAGCGAGATCTTCACCCAGCGCAGTGGCAGGCGCTTCGCCCGCCCGCCCTGCGCCCCAGATCGCGTCGCCGGTGATCGCCCTGCCGCGCAGAAACGTGCCGGTTGTCAGCACCAATGCCCGACACTGGTAGATCCGCCGGGTATGGGTCACGACTGCATAGTGACCGGGGCAAAGCGCTTCCGCATCGTCGGTATCGCTGCCATTGCGATTGATTGGTCGCGGTAGAATAATACGCTCGATCATCGCCTGGCGGAGATCAAGGTTGGGGATCGTTTCGAGCGTCTCTTTCATCACCTTCGCGTAGAGGCGCTTATCCGCCTGAGCGCGCGGCGCCTGCACCGCCGGACCTTTGCTCTCATTGAGCAGACGGATCTGGATGAAGGTGCGATCGGTCACGCGCCCCATCAATCCGCCTAGCGCGTCGATCTCACGGACCAGATGCCCCTTTGCCGGGCCGCCGATCGATGGGTTGCACGACATATGCGCCAGTTTATCGAGATCGATGGTCAGCAGCAGGGTACGACATCCCATGCGCGCTGCGGCATGCGCCGCTTCGCATCCGGCGTGCCCTGCGCCGACAACAATGACATCGTAGATATATGGATGGATACTGTGCATAGATGTGTTGTGGAACGGTTGATCCGACAATACTGTTCAAAAGAACAAACGCGATGAACACCAGTCTTGCCAGCCTGTTTATCATTACAGTTGCCACGGAGACGTTGGTGCGGTCGTCTGGATGGACCACTTCAATTATACAGTGTTTTGAAGAGAAGATCAGGGTCATGTGCTACAATGAGCACGTCATGAACCGCTGTGCTTCGCAACATACCGGCGTGCTTCTGCGCGTTCCACTGTGGGTGGCATGTGTCGTACTCATGCTCATTGGATGTACAACCGTTCCCGCGACGGAGGAACCGCAGGCGGGCGGCGGATTTTCGCCAGAAGTTGTGACCGAGAGTTTTTTCGAGGATCTGCAACGCGCATTGCAGGACCCGAATCTGCAACAGGAAGAAACGCGCAGTTTCTGGGCGGAGCGTTTATCGGGGTACTTTGCTCCGGCGGAGCGTGACACGCAACGCCTCGCCTTGCGGCGTGCGCTTGCATCGTTCGCAACCGGTCTGCGTCAACTGGCGGACGATGAGACCGCCATATTCGAGTTTCGCGGTTTTGAGCCGGTGGAAAAGATCGCCGACGATGGTGAGCGGGCGCTGGTGCGTCTGCCGTCGGCTACGATTTCAATGATGCTGATGCGCACCAATGAACGCGGTTCATATGTTTTCTACGAGCAGACTATCAGCCTCAGCCAGGTGATCGGGCGTCCCGATGGCACCGTGCCGGTCATCAAAATTGATGGACGGTGGTATTTGACCGAGGGATGAGCAGCAATGGGGGCAAAGACTGCGCCGTTCGATCAGCAACGCAAGCCAGCATCTTCGAGTGATACGGCGGGACGCTATCGAGAACGGCGTCAGCAACAAACGCGGGCGCTGGCGCAGCTCGACTGTCTGAAAGGCGTCATGCCCGATACCCTGGCGCGCCTGGCAGCGTGCGCTACGTTGCGCGCATTCGTGCCGGGCGCGATTATTGTGAATGAACAGCGTCCTATCGCGTTTCTCTCGTTCATCATTCGGGGTTCTGTCAGTCTGACGCTCCATGACCGGGCGGGGCGCCAGGTGTTGATCGGCGTTCTCAGTCGTGGTGATTGTTTGGGGGTTGCAACGCTGTTTGGCGACCGGTTTCGCGGAGCGACAGTGCGTGCTGAAACCGTCTGTTATCTGGTGCAGGTCCCGCTGACGGAGGTTCGTGCGATGCTGCCCGGTTCGCCGGAACTGGAACGGGCATTGCGCCAGATCTATCAGCAGCGCCTGGTCGAGGGCACGCTGGGTCGCGTGCCGCTCTTCAGTCGCCTGTCGCCGGCTGAACGCATCCATATCGCCCGAGCGTTGCGCCCGATGCAGTATAGTCGCGGCGCGATCGTGCTCCGGCAGGGGGCGATCGGTGATGCGCTGTATATCGTCATGTCGGGTCAGGTGGTTATCGAGCAGAACGGTCAGGTGATCGCTTATCTTGAAGAAGGCGATTTCTTTGGCGAAATGTCGCTGCTGACCCATCAACCGCACAATGCGGACGTGCGGGCGCTGACGCCGGTGGAAGCGCTGGCTCTGCCGGTGCAGAACCTGGAGGCGTTGCTGGCGAGTCGTCCAGAACTGGCGATGCAACTGCGCGAAGTCGTCGAGCAGCGCAAAGCCGCGAGTCGGGCGATCCGCAGCGATGCAGAGCGTCAGGCGCAATTATCGGCGATACTTGAACATGGATTGCGCCGGGGAACCCACATTCTGGTGCGCGACCTGAGTCTGTGCAAACCCGGGTGCAGGATTTGCGAAGATGCCTGTGCATCACGTCACGGCGCCGGGCGCATTCATTTTTCCGGTTTGACCTTGAACGGTATCGAAATCGCTGATGCGTGTCGGCAGTGTCGTGTCGGAGCGGAGTGCGTCGAAGCATGCCCTGAAGATGCAATCGTCTGGAATGAGAGCGGCGCACTGTTCATTACCGATGCGTGCAACGGGTGTGGCGCGTGTGTGCCGGCATGTCCTTACCATGCGGTGGACATGCGTTCCATCGCTCCGCCGCATCAGTCGCCGCTCTGGGGATTGTGGCAGCGATTGCAGCGCTGGCGCATGCCGGTCATTCCGCTGGAAACGGATCATCAGACGCAACAACGAGCAAACAAATGCGACCTGTGCCACGGATACAACGATCTGGCATGTGTCAGCGCCTGTCCGACCGGCGCCCTGCGGCTTGTGTCGGTTGAGGAAGTGTTCCCGTTATGAGCCGGTTGTTCGCTTGACATGACCATATGGGCGCGTTATGATGACGCCGTATCTGTCATCAACACGGTAACGGTGAAGCTGCGTATCAGCGCATGAATGCTCCTTGAGGAGGCGCAATGGCGACTGGAAGCCAGGGTGTGTCCGGTCTGGCGCAGCGCGTCAGTGGCTGGTTCAGCGATCACCAGGCGATTGCCTGGTGGACGAATGTGCTGCGTCTGGGCTTGTTTCAACTGGGCATGGGAGTTGCACTGGCGCCGATCACCGGCACGCTCAACCGTGTGTTGATCGGTGATATGCACATTTCGGCTGCTCTTGTCGCTTCGTTAATGGCGATCCACTACTTTGTCTCGCCGGTACGCGCAGTCTTTGGGTATCGGTCGGATGTGGAACGGGCGCGAGGGCGCTGGCGCATGCCCTATGTGGCATTGGGTCTCATGCTGACATATGGCGGGTTGGCGACTGCACCGTTCTCGTTGATCCTGCTGGGTCCCAACGACTCGATGCCGTTCGCAATCGCGCTCATCATCTGTACTGCGATTTTCCTGGCATACGGTGTCGGCGTCAATATCGTCGAAACCACCTATCTGGCGCTGGTCAGCGATATTACTCCGCCGCGTGATCGTGGTAAAGTGCTGGCAGTGCTGTGGATGATGCTGGTCGTCGGCACCATCGTCAGTTCGATCATCATTGGTGCAATCCTCGAACGATATTCGCCGGTGCTGTTGATCCAGGTGATGCAGGGTTCGGCAGTCATCTTCGCCGTGCTGGCGACAATATCGTTGTTGGGGCGTGAGCAATTGCGCCCTGATGGAACCCTTGTCAACCATACCGATGATATTCGTGTGCGGTTGACGCTGGTCGAGCAACTCCGTGTGGTCTGGCAGCAACCGGGGTTGCGCGCGTTGTTCATTGTGCTGTTTGGCGGCACGCTGGCGCTCGCCACGCACGATGTGTTGCTCGAACCGTATGGCGGTCAGGTGCTCGGCATGAGCGTCGCCGCCACAACGCGGTTGACGGCGTTGTGGGGCGTGGCGATGATCATCGGGATTACTGCCGCAGGTCTGGCGTTGTGGCGTGGATACTCTCCTATCAGAGTGATCATCGGCGGGTGCATTTCCGGCGCGCTTGGGTTCCTGGTAGTCATCCTAGCAGGCGGAAGCGTCGATGTGAATATGTTCCGCAGCGGTGTGATGTTTATTGGTATCGGTCGCGGATTGTTCATCGTTGGTTCAGTGGCGTTGATTATGGCACTTGCCGATCGTGCGCACGCTGGATTGTTCATTGGTCTATGGGGTGTGACGCAGGCGCTGGCGCAAGGTTTCGGCACAGTGGGCGGCGGCCTGGCGCGCGATATTGCGCAACAGCAAACCGGTAGCATCCTGCTCGGATATACTGCGGTTTATGTCGCAGCACTGGTTATTCTGCTTCTTACCCTGGGGTTGATTATAGTGTTGCGTCTCGGGCGTCAGTTGCGCGAGGGCACCGTCCGCTCACCCTGGTCGGGGTTGCAGGATCTGCCCGGTGATCAGATACTCTTCTAACATCAAATCCTGATAATCTCGCCTGCCCATGGATGTTCTAGAATGCTCCTGGCTTGCTGAAACAGAGCACGTCTTCGCACTGCCTGGGCATACAGGTGTCTCACCTGCACGCAGCGATATTGACCTATCATGTCATGGGAGTGAGGACCTTGCCCTTGGCCGCTGCGCGACGGCAAGATGCCCTCGCTCCGGGTAACCGGCTTGGATGGTGAACAAACACTGGTAGACCGTATGTCGTGTTCTACCACTGTTTGATAGAAGATATGCGATCCACGTCATGCTCTGATCCTAGATAGAGTTGCTCCATGATCCGCTATGTTGTACCGCTGATCTACGCGCTGGTTCTCTGGTGGGTGTCGACTGCTATTATTATTCTGCTCTATCGATTGCCGCAGCGCACCTATCGCCTGAGTTTCGCTGTGCTCACGGCAATCGGGCTGGCGTCGCTCTACGGAGTGTGGCTAGCGCGTGACGACACCAGTATACTGGGAGCATATCTGGGATTTACCTGTGGAACGCTCATGTGGGGGTGGCAACTTGCCGGTTTCTACATGGGGTTCGTTACGGGACCGCGTCAGGAGCCATTGGTCTGGCACCCTAACAGCTTCGTTCGGTTCGGGCAGGCGGTGCATGCGAGCCTGCATCACGAACTGGCTGCCCTTGCCGGGGCTGTCGTTGTGGCAGCGCTCAGCTGGAATGCTGCGAACCAGACAGGCTGGTGGACGTACCTGTTGCTCTGGCTCATGCATCTGGCTGCCAAGATCAACATTTTTCTGGGTGCGCGCAATTTTCACGCCGGATTGCTGCCGGATCACCTGCGTCACCTCGGCATCTTCTTTCGCTATCGCCCGATGAATCTGTTCTTCCCTCTTTCCGTCACCGCTGCTATCGTGGTGGCGACATTGCTGGCGCGCTGGGCGCTCCACCCTGATGCGACCGATTTTGAAGCGGTTGTTGGAACGCTGCTCAGCTTTCTTACCCTGCTGGGCTTGCTCGAAATCTGGTTGCTGATGACCCCGCCGGTGGGCGCCATGTGGGGCGAACGCCGGGTGGACGTCGGGTAGGCGTATTACCAGTAATGAACCAGTGGTATATCGGTCATACTCAGCAATCCGGACTCGGCTCTGCGAATGCTGGCAATCGCATTGACGGCGATAGCAGCGGTCGCACTATCTCCATGGATGCCGCCGGGAATCGTCATACGCAACGGTGGATCGCCATCGATCTCAACAGTATCCTGCGGATCGGGCGCACCAACGTACATCTGCAATTCAAGAGCAATGACTTCGCGCTCACCAACGTAGCCGCGCGCGATCTGACGCACGCCGGCGACCTGCCCGACGGCGACGGAAACGTGTTCGGTGGCGATTGCGCGTTCGGCAAGGACGGGCATAATCGTGTCATCGCCAGCATCGAGTTGCCATCCGAGCGTTGCTGCGATCATGTGAAGAGACTCAGGCAATCCAACGTGGCGCACCGTGCCTTCATGCACACGTTGCGCGAATTCGTCGGGTGTCAGCCCGGCGCCAATCTTGCGTTGCAACGGAGCGCGTCGCTGCGCTGCATCAACGATGCGCAGCACACGAATGGCGCGCACCCCGGCGCACACCGCCGTCAGCATAACCGGCAACGCATCCATTGCATAACCAGGGTTGACCCCTGCACCGAGCAGGGTGACGCCAGCAGCGCGCGCCGCAGCATCCAGATCCGCTGCTATCTGTGGTTGGGCGCTCCACGGGTAGGCGAGTTCCTCGCATGTCGAAATGACATCGGCGCCGGCGGCGATACATTCCTGCAACTGCGGTACAACGGCGGCAAGCGACGAAAGCGTGGCATGCAGCACAACATCGGGGCGCGTGTTTCTCAGTGTCGTTGCGGCATCGGCGCTGACGGAAATGCCCGTCGCGCCAATGCCCAGCAATTCGCCCAGATCACGACCGGCTTTCTGCGGATCGATGTCAACGGCGCCGACGACCTGAATGCCAGACCGCGCGCAGGCGAGACGTGCAATGCTCAGACCGATTGGGCCGAGTCCGTAACAAACGACTCGTGTCGCCATACGTTTCTTCCTTATGCATCGATACGGGTCATGCTATAATAGCGCGCCGTCAGAAGAAATGTCAATTTCTCATGAAAACTCCAACCATCCTGATTATCGATGATGATGTCGTGTTGCTGGCGCGGCTGGCGACACAACTCAAAGATGCCGGATATGAAACCATCCAGGCGACCAGTGTGCGTCAGGCGGAATATGTCCTTGACAGTGCAACGGTTGATCTGGCGCTACTGGAGCCGGCTATTGATCGCCAGGCTGGCTGGGAGTTTCTGCCCCGACTGGCGGCGCGTACACCAACCATTGTGATCAGCGGCGATGGTCTCGAAGAGGATGTCGTGCGTGGACTCGACGCTGGCGCCGTTGATTATCTGACCAAGCCGTTTCGCACCGGTGAGTTGCTCGCCCGTCTGCGTGCACATTTGAAATCGCGATCAACTCACGAGATCGTTCCTTCCCAGGATACGCCTTCCACCAATCCTACCGCGTCTGCGGCATCACCGGCAACCGCGTCCAGGGTGATCGATCTGGGTGACGATGACGACATCGCCGATGGTGCGACCGCCGCAGCCGCAACCATGCGCGACCATCATTCGGAGTCTGAAGGTTCTACGAAGCGCCTGCGTCGTGCGCGTCCTTCCGATGACGAAGAAGAGGCGGTCTTTATTCCGCATGCTGAGGAGCGTGGTCTGATCGCTGATCACACGTCAATGCCGGTCGATGAGTTGCGGGTCGCCGAACTGGAGCAGTTGCCGCTTGGCGCACGCCTGCGCGCAGCGCGTCAACGGCGGCGCATTACACTGGTGCAGGCGGAACTCGATACGAAAATCCGCATGTCATATATCCAGGCGATGGAGGAGGAGAAGTTTTCCCTGCTGCCGCACGGTGCGATGACCGAGGCGATGGTGAAGACGTATGCCGCCTACCTGGGATTGAATGTGACCCATGCGCTCGAAGAGTATCGTCAGCGCCACTACACTGCGCCGGTCGAACCTCTGTTCGCCCTGGGAGGAACGTCGCTGCCGCGCTCTGCGCCACCCTGGTGGGTATGGGCTGCCGTGGTGCTGCTGGCGCTGGTGATCGGCATTGGCGGCATTCTGGCGATCGACCCGGCAGGTGTTGCGGCGCTTGGCGAACGGGCACGCATGCTGTTTGCGCCGCCGACTGCGACCCCGACGCCGACCCTGATGCCAACCTTCTCGCCAACGGCGACATTCACACCGACTGTAACACCCAGCCCGACGCCAACAAGCACCGCGACGCCAGTTCCAACTGCTGAACCAACGGTCACGCCGGAGCCAACGGTCACGCCGTCTCCAACGGCGCGCCCACGTCCGACGGCACGCCCACAACCGACACCCGCGCCGCCAACGCCTGAACCGCCAACACCCGAACCGCCAATACCCGAACCACCGACGCCCGAACCGCCGCCAGTTCAACCGTAATTCGTTCAACAGACCCTCTCCCGGCACAGTCGAGCGGGATCCGGTACAATAACTCCAAAATCTTGATTCGGCAGGATGCATTCCTGCCGGGGCAATTCGGTTCTGTCGTATGCTGTATGACGACACAATTGCAGCCATTGCGACGCCGCCCGGCGAGGGTGGCATTGGAATTGTGCGCATAAGCGGAAGAGATGCGTTGAAGATCCTGGAGCGCATCTTCGTGCCGGTGCGACCTGGTCGGTGGAAACCCTACCAGATGCGTTATGGTCGTGTGGTTGACCAGAACGGCGCAGTCGTGGACGAGGCGCTGGCAGTGTTCATGCGCGGTCCACGAAGCTTTACTGCTGAAGACACTGCCGAAATATCAGTTCACGGAGGACCGCTGGTTGTCGAGCGGGTGCTGCAACAGGCGCTGGCGGCTGGCGCGCGGGCGGCCGCTCCCGGCGAGTTCACCATGCGCGCTTTCTTGAATGGGCGGATCGATCTTGCTCAGGCAGAAGCAACGCTTGACATAATCACAGCGCGAACGACGACAGCGCTGGCGCTGGCAGAGGCGCAGTTGGGCGGATGGCTCTCGCAGGAACTGCACCGCATCCGTGACCTGTTGATGGACCCGCTGGCATACTGCACAGCACTGGTCGATTTTCCTGAAGACGAAGTCGATCCGCAGGACATCGAGACCCCCCTGACGGCGGCAGTTCAGGCGCTCGATGCGCTGGTTGCGTCAGCGCAGCACGGGATTATCTATCGCCAGGGCGCACGCGCTGCGTTGATCGGGCGTCCGAATGCCGGAAAGTCGAGCCTGTTGAACGCACTGCTGCGCGTTGATCGGGCGATTGTGACGCCGATCCCCGGCACGACGCGCGATACGCTTGAGGAAACTGCCAGTCTGGGAGGCGTGCCTGTGGTGTTGACGGACACCGCAGGGATCGTGGAAAGTGACGATCCGGTCGAGCGTCTTGGCGTGGCACGGAGTCGTCAGGCGGTGAGGCTGGCAGACCTGGCGTTGCTGGTGGTTGATGTGTCCCTCCCGGCTGCTGACGATGATTGCGAGATTGTTGCGTTGACCAAAGAGAAACGCACGATCCTGACGCTCAACAAAATCGACCTGATCGACGCTGATCGGTCGATCATCGCAGCGCGGCAGCGTGAATATGAACAGATCCGCGGCAAGGCATTCGACGCGACAGTGACTGTCTCGGCATTGACCGGGCAGGGTCTCGACGAACTCGGCGCAACGGTGGCGCGTCTGTTGCTGGGTGCGCCAATAGCGGCGGATGGGCGTCTGGTGACCAATGCACGCCACCGCGATGCACTGGCGCGCGCAGCGGAGCATGCACGCGACGCGCTCACCGGTTTCCAGCAGGGTGTCTCTCCCGATCTGCTGGCGGTTGACCTGACAGCGGCGATCAACGCTATCGGCGAGGTGACCGGCGAGTCGGTCGGCGAGGACCTGCTGCACGCCATCTTCAGCCGGTTTTGTATCGGGAAGTGATGATGATGCAGTGGCAACGCCTCGAACGTTCCCTCCGTCCGCTCAGTCTTGTACTGCTGGCGGCGTTGATCTTTATTGCGGCGCAGGGTACAGGGATTGAACTCTTCTTTCATCTCAGTTATCTGCTGATCAGCATCGTGGTGGTGGCATATCTGTGGGCATGGCTCAATCTGCATGGTCTCAGTGTACGACGTGAGACATTCTCGCACCGGGCGCAGGTCGGCGACGTGGCGCGCGAGCGCGTGACGCTGATCAACCACTGGTTTCTGCCGCGACTCTGGGTTGAAGTGCTGGATCACTCGAATCTGCCATCCCACGGCGCTGGATTCGTCGCCTGTCTGCCCGGCAATGAGCAGCAACGCTGGGTCGTGCGAACTCCCTGTACGATGCGGGGAAAGTTCCGCCTGGGTCCGGTGACGCTGGCGAGCAGCGACCCGCTCGGATTGTTTCGCCTGCAACGCGATATTGCTGGCGCAACCGATATTCTGGTCTACCCGCGAACCGTTCCGTTGCCGGAGTTTGTGCTGCCCGGCGCAGAATTGCCCGGCGGTCAGAACCTCAGGAGACGTACGCACCATGTGACGCCGAATGTCGCTGCGCTGCGCGAGTATCAACCGGGCGACAGTTTCAACCGGATCCACTGGCGCAGCACAGCGCGTCTTGGCAGATTGATGGTGAAGGAGTTCGAACTCGACCCGACCGCCGAGGTGTACATTCTGCTCGACATGAATGAGCACGCTCAACAGGCGCTGCGTCAGGCGGAAGCGATGCCCGTCGCGCGTGATCAGCGGACTGCCGAGTCGACCGAAGAATATGCGGTGCATGCTGCAGCGTCGGTAGCACGGCACGTGCTGGATCAGAACCGCGCCGTGGGATTGATCGCCTGGGGGCAGCACCGCGAAGTTATTCCGCCAGAACGCGAAGTGCGGCAGCTGTACAAGATTCTGGAGGCGCTGGCGGAACTGCGCGCATATGGCGCGACCTCGCTGGCGGAGGTGCTGAGCGCGGAAAGCGTGCGCTTTGGACGCAATTGCACGCTGGTGGTGATTACTCCCTCGCTCGACGAGCGCTGGGTGACCGGTGTGCAACATCTGCTCTACCGTGGTGTACGCATCGTTGCTATCCTGATCGATGCGCACACGTTCGGCGGCGGGCGCAGCAATCAGACGATCCGTATGCGTCTGGCGGGACTGCGGGTGCCGACCTATGTGTATGGTCGCGGGCAGACGCTGGCAGCGGCGCTTGCTCGACCTGTCTCTGGCGATCGGCAGCACGTCGATGGGATGCCCCGGCGCGATGACCTGGTGCGCCCTCATCGGGCGGGATAACGAGCGTGGCGCGCGCTCTAAACATCACGCTGGCGCTATACCAGAGGATGGATGAGATGAACCGGCGCTCCTGCAGGGGTGACGACCAAAACGAGGTGCACTGCTTGACTGCCCGGTGCGCGGGGGCGTCTGTGCGGCAGCCCGCCGGGGTGACGACCCAAACGAGGCGCGCCGCTGGCATGCTCAGGCAGGCGCACGTGTCGGGTGATGTTGCCGATGGATTTCTTTCAATCTCTTCGCGACACGCGCTCTTCCAAGGGCAGGCGCGCGTGTCAGGTGATGTTGCCGATGGAGCAGACGGACGTGGCGGCGCTGGCGTTTCGCGCTATGCCGCTGCCCAGGGGTGCAGACCCAATAAACAGGTCGTGCCGGTTTATCTGTAGGATTTGCTATCATTTCCCCTTTAGAGTAATGCCAGGATCAAGAGCGGGGCGATTGTTGCCCAGCTGAGGCATACTAGCATACTAGTATACTAGTATGCTATCTACACGTTGACTCT
>AFSR01000385.1_pt1 | contig 13481 bp, 10 predicted proteins | sample 296848 | NCBI WGS metagenome assembly AFSR01 (sample SAMN02954305, study PRJNA68063) | hot springs metagenome | biome: terrestrial; feature: Mushroom and Octopus hot springs; material: microbial mat core samples; isolation source: Yellowstone National Park Mushroom and Octopus hot springs ...
ATGGACGACAACCCTCTTCGATCAACCGTTTCTCACCAGTCCAACCGTCGTTCCGCTGCTGGCCGAACTGCTCACCCGCCGCGGTCAACCCGACCCGGCGCACCTGGCGCGTCTGTTCGCTGCGCACCTTGGGCATTCCGACCCCGACCGCTGGGAACGGCTGGGTGACGCCACCTGTGCTACTGCCGACTTCCTGACCTGGCTGGAGGCCGAACTGGCGCGCCAAGACGCTCTGCAACCCCTCTTCGACAGCCGTGCGCTGGAGCGCATTGCCGAACACACCGGGGCCATTCGCCGGGCGCTAGAAGCGCTGGCGCACAACCGGCAAACGGCAGCCGACCTCGATCTCCTGCGGCAGGCGCTGCGCGATGGTCAGATCACGCTGGCGACCGGCGAGCGCGCCGTGGCGCTGGGCGGTAGCGCCGACAGCGCGGTCATCGTTACCGGCGACGGCAATATCGTTCAGGTGCTGAATGTCCAACAGCGCACCGACCTGGAGCGCCTGCTGGCCGCCCGGCGCTACAACCTTCCCTCATTGCCAGAGTACTACGTCCCCCGCAAAGAATACCTGGCCCCCCTGCGCCGGGCCCTGCTGAGCGACGGCGCCGCCGCGCTGGGCATCGTTGGCGTGCGGGGCATGGGCGGCATCGGCAAGTCGGTGCTGGCCGCCGCCCTGGCCCACGACCTTCAGGTCCAGGCCGCCTTCCCCGACGGAGTCGTCTGGCTGCCCATCGGTCGCGAGCCAAACCTGCCCGCCCGCCAGGAAGAACTCTACCTCTTTCTGACCGGTCAGCGCGAGAACTTTCGCGACGCGATCCAGGGCCGCAGCTTCTTGAGCGTTGCACTGGAGGGCAAGACCTGCCTGGTGATCCTGGACGACGTCTGGGACTCCAGCCACACCGAAGCCTTTTCCCGTGGTGACCGGTTCGGCGACCCGTTACCTTGATCACCACCCGTAACGCCGAGGTCTTGCAGACGCTCAACGCGCCCCCCGTTTCGCTGGACGTACTCAGCCCGGATCAGGCATTGAGTCTGCTGGCCGATTGGACCGGGCAACCCGTTGCGAATCTGCCATCGATAGCCTGCGAGGTAGCGCGGGAGTGTGGCTACCTGCCGCTGGCGCTGGCGATGGTAGGCGCCTTCGTTCGCCAGAACCCCGAAAGCTGGGAGCGGGCGCTGCACCGCTTGCGGAACACTGACCTGGAGAAACTCCGCCGCCTCTTCCCCGGCTACGAGCACCCCACCCTGCTGGCGGCGCTGGAGGTGAGCGTGGATGCGTTGCCGAAGGACGCCTGCACCCGCTACCTGGATCTGGCCGTCTTCCCTGAAGAGGCTGCCATCCCGCTCCCCGTGCTGCACGCCTTCTGGCAACCGCTGGGGCTAGATGATGATGACGTGTTCGACCTGGCGGAGACCTTTGTGAACCGCTCGCTGGCCCGCCGCGATGAGGACGGCCACCTGCGCCTGCACGACCTGCAGCACGACTACCTGCGCGCCCGCGCCGGGAACGCCCTGCCCGATCTGCACCGTCGCTTCCTGCTGGCCTGTGCCCGCAGTCTTCTTGGTGCCGCCGATGAAACGCTGGAAGGGCTGCCCTGGCATCGGCTGCCATCGCAACCCAACTACCTGTGGGATCGGCTGGTCTATCATCACCTACAGGCTGGCGCCTGGGACGCCATCTATGCCCTGCTGACCGATTTCGACTTCCTGGAAGCGCGCTGCCGGGCGACGACCGTCTTCGACCTGGAAGCCGACTACCGCCAGGCCCTGGCTGCCTGGCCGCCGGCAGATGCCGCACGGCGAGACGTGCTGGCCGCGTTTGAAGAGCGTGTACGCCTGGAAGCCTGGCGCATCGCTCAGGCGCCTGAATGGCTCTTTCCGGCCCTCTATAACCACCTGCGCTGGCTTGATGCCCCGGATGGTGGTCCCCTGCATCGGCTGTGCGAAACTGCTGCATCCCACCGCACGAATTACCTGCGCTCCCGCCTCGACCCGCGGCCCGAACCGCCGCTCTGGCTGCGCTCCCTGGAGGACATACGAATTGGGTGCTGGCCGTGGCGGTCAGCCCCGACGGGCGCACCATCGTCAGCGGCTCCCTTGACCGCACCGTCAAGGTGTGGGACGCCCACGACGGGCGCCTGCTCCGCTCCCTGGAAGGCCATACGGATGATGTGAGAGCCGTGGCGCTCAGCCCCGACGGGGGCACCATCGTCAGCGGCGCTTGGGATAGCACGGTGAAGGTGTGGGACGCCCACGACGGGCGCCTGCTCCGCTCCCTGGAAGGCCATACGGATGGGGTGAGAGCCGTGGCCCTCAGCGCCGACGGGCGCACCATCGTCAGCGGCTCGTCGGATAGAACCCTGAAGGTGTGGGACGCCCACGACGGGCGCCTGCGCCGCTCCCTGGAAGGCCATACGGATTGGGTGCAGGCCGTGGCGCTCAGCCCCGACGGGCGCACCATCGTCAGCGGCGCTTGGGATAGCACGGTGAAGGTGTGGGACGCCCACGACGGGCGCCTGCTCCGCTCCCTGGAAGGCCATACGGGTGGGGTGAGAGCCGTGGCGCTCAGCCCCGACGGGCGCACCATCGTCAGCGGCTCCGATGACCGCACCGTCAAGGTGTGGGACGCCGCAAGCGGGCGCCTGCTCCGCTCCCTGGAAGGCCATACGGATTGGGTGACCGCCGTGGCCCTCAGCCCCGACGGGCGCACCATCGTCAGCGGCGCTTGGGATAGCACGGTGAAGGTGTGGGACGCCCACGACGGGCGCCTGCTCCGCTCCCTGGAAGGCCATACGGATTGGGTGAGAGCCGTGGCCCTCAGCGCCGACGGGCGCACCATCGTCAGCGGCGCGGATGACCGCACCGTGAAGGTGTGGGACGCCCACGACGGGCGCCTGCTCCGCTCCCTGGCAGGCCATACGGATTGGGTGAAAGCGGTGGCGCTCAGCCCCGACGGGCGCACCATCGTCAGCGGCGCGTAGGATAGCACCGTGAAGGTGTGGGACGCCCACGACGGGCGCCTGCTCCGCTCCCTGGAAGGCCATACGCTAGGGGTGACCGCCGTGGCCCTCAGCGCCGACGGGCGCACCATCGTCAGCGGCTCGTGGGATAGCACCCTGAAGGTGTGGGACGCCCACGACGGGCGCCTGCGCCGCTCCTCTGGCTGGCCATACGGATGCGGTGCTCGCCGTGGCCCTTAGCCCCGACGGAAGCACCATCGTCAGCGGCTCGTCGGATAGCACCGTGAAGGTGTGGGACGCCCACGACGGGCGCCTGCTCCGCTCCCTGGAAGGCCATACGGCTCGGGTGCGGGCCGTGGCGGTCAGCCCCGACGGGCGCACCATCGTCAGCGGCGCGGATGACTGTACCGTCAGGGTGTGGGACGCCCACGACGGGCGCCTGCTCCGCTCCCTGGAAGGCCATACGGATGCGGTGAACGCCGTGGCGCTCAGCCCCGACGGGCGCACCATCGTCAGCGGCTCGTCGGATGAGCACCCTGAAGGTGTGGGACGCCCACGACGGGCGCCTGCTCCGCTCCCTGGAAGGCCATACGGATTGGGTGAACGCCGTGGCGGTCAGCCCCGACGGGCGCACCATCGTCAGCGGGTCGTGGGACCACACGATCAGGGCCTGGAATCTGACAAGCGGCAAGTCGTGCGTACTCTTCTGGAACGACGCTGCCATCTTCAGCCTGGCACTTTCCGGCGATGGTCAACTGCTGGCATGCGGCGATAGGTCTGGGCGGGTGTGGATCTTTGATGTGGTGGCGTAGGGGCGCGGGGGCGGGGGCGACGAGGCGCAGGGGTGCGGCGACGGGGGCGCAGTGGCGAGGGCGCGTGATCACTATTCTGCCGTTCTCCACTTCGCCTGTGGCTTGATCGCCCTCCGTGCCGCCGGGTGATTCGGATCGGCGCTCAGCACGCAGAAGACCGGCATCCGGCGTTGCGTCACCTGTCAAGCCCGTCGGTCGCAGCTCAAGCGTGCACACGACCAGCCGCGATGCAGCAACAGCGCCCATCCAGAGAGCAAAACAGGCAATGCGTATCAGGAGAAGAAACTGGTACATCTCCCACCTTCAACCTTCAACTTTCACCGTCCCACCTTCAACCTTCAACTTTCACCGTCCCACCTTCAACCTTCAACTTTCACCGTCCCACCTTCAACCTTCAACTTTCACCGTCCCACCTTCAACCTTCAACCTTCACCGTCCCACCTTCAACCTTCAACTTTCACCGTCCCACCTTCAACCTTCAACTTTCACCGTCCCACCTTCAACCTTCAACTTTCACCGTCCCACCTTCAACCTTCAACCTTCACCGTCCCAACCTTCAACCTTCAACTTTCACCGTCCCACCTTCAACCTTCAACCTTCACCGTCCCACCTTCAACCTTCAACCTTCAACGTCCCACCTTCACCCTTCACCCCCCAACCTTCCCAACCTTCAACGTTCAACTTTCAACGTTCCCAACGTTCAACGCCCCACCCTTCAACGTTACAACCTTCACCCTTCAATTCAACCCAACATCACAACGTTCAACGTTATAACCTTCAACGTCTATTTCAACCTTCAACCGGTATAATCACCGTCTCAGTCGTGGTTTTGTACGGACGGAACCCGCGCGCCTGGTAGTTTGCCAGCGCATAGCGACCATCAAGGGTGCACGTATGAACCCATACGCGCCGCGCACCATCATCAAACGCGCGCTGCACTCCCACCGACAGCAGATGTTTCCCCAACCCACGCCCATGGAACATCGGCGCCAGCCCAAAATAGGCAACCTCGACATCCGGTTCTTCCGACTCCGCGTTGAGTTCGATGTACCCCGCAGGTGTGCCTTTGACATACATCACCAGCAGGGTGACCGACGGTCGGGAAAGATAGTCGAGCAACTGTTCATCACTCCAATCGAGCCGCATCGTCCAGTGGTACGTTTCGCCAACCGCCCGATAGAGAAAGCGGTAGAACGCCGGAAACGGAATATGCGACTCGATAACGGTGACATCCGGGTCAGTTGTCCACCAGGGACGAAATGCCGCCCGGTCTGGCAGTTCGAGATAGGTGGTGACGACGGGAACAGGTTTTGCAACGGTTGTCATACGTATCCTCATTGTGCAGACCCGGCGGAAGATACCGATGTAGAACCTTCGTCCGCAAACACCGGGACGGATCGGGCGCTATTCTACCGCATACTTCTCAGGAGCATTCGCCATCGTGCGCCATCTATGGCGCCTGATACGAAACCAGATATGGTACAATATCATTGTGACACATTGCACGTATCCTGTCGATGAGTCCACTGTTCGCCAGCGTCCCTTGCCAGCAGGTTGTCAACAGCAGCGACGATCCAGAACGCAATCCTCATTCGATGGAGCAACCATGAGCGCGACACCCTCTTCTTATGCTGATACCGCGTGGGCGATCCTGACCGATGGACGCGCAACTGAGCGCGCGGAGCGCGGAACGCTGATCTACGCGCCTGACCATGTCGCCGATCATCTGTATGTGCTGCAATCGGGCGCTGTCAGCCTGCAGCTGCGATCCGGCGAAGGGCGGGCATTGACGCTGCGCATTGTCGAAGCCGGGCAGTTGTTCGGGCATGCTGGCGCCGGTGATGACACGCATTACGATACATTTGCCGAAGCGACCACGCCGGTACGCTATGTCCGCATTCCGCGCAGCGAACTTGCCAGCCTGCTGGCGCGCACGCCGGAACTGGGCATTGCGCTGGTGGAAGATATGGCGCAGCACCGTGCCGTGATCAGCCGTCGCCTTGACGAAGTGGCGTTCAAGTCGGTGCCAGCGCGTCTGGCATCATTGCTGCTCGATCTTGCCCGGCGCCACGGCGGACCGCAGGCTGCCAGCGTGCCGCGCCACAGTCATCGCCAGCTGGCGGAAATGATCAACGCCTACCGCGAAACTGTCACCAAGGTCATCAACCAGTTCCGCGATGCGCGTCTTCTCGAAATCGACCGCTCCAGCATTACGCTGGTGAATGTGCGTCGCCTCGAAGAACTGGCGCAGAGTTGACGACCATGCGCTCGCTTATCTCCCACAAACGCGCCGCTGCTGCCATGTCCTGCGCCTGCGGCGCGGGCGAAGTCTCGCGTGATTTGACAAAATACCTGCCGCTGATCGTCGCAACCTCAGGCGCTGTAGCCAGGTAGATCGACGTTTGCGCACCTTCTTCCGGGGTGATAGCGAACAGGCGCTGCATCAGCGCCATCAACCCGCCCCAGATGATGCCATTGTTATGCGCGAAACGGGTGGCCACAAATCCGGGATGGAGCGCGTTTGAGGTCACGCCTGTTCCTTCCAGACGACGTGCCAGTTCGTTCGAGAAGAGGATATTCGCCAGTTTTGACTGCGCATAGGCTGCCCAGCCATTGTAGCCGCGGGTGAACTGGAGGTCGTCCCAGCGCATGACGCCGCCGCGATGCGCGTCTGATGATACGTTGACCACGCGCGCTGGCGCGCTGGCGCGCAGAGTGTCGGTCAACAGATTGGTCAACAGAAAGTAGCTCATATGGTTCAGCGCCCATGTCAGTTCGATGCCATCGGCGCTGACCTGCCGTGAGGCGAAAAAACCGCCCGCATTATTGATCAGCACATCAAGGCGTTGATGCCGTTGCAAAAATGTTTCCGCAACCGAACGGACGCCAGCCTGTGACGACAGATCGGCGATCAGCGTCTCGACCTCAACGCCGGTCGCCTGTTTGATGCGCGCAACCGTCGCAGCAACCCGCTCCGCGCTGCGCCCGACGATGACAACATGCATTCCCCGGCGCGCCAGTTCACGCGCGGTCACTTCGCCAATGCCCGACGTCGCACCGGTGATGAGACAGATGGGTTTCTGGTTCATGGATGTTCCTGTTCTACTATACCTCTCCCGCCGGTCGGGAGTCATATTCGATCTACGACTCGGATACGCTTCAGCCTGTACTCTGGATGATACCAGGGTTTGAGGGCGGAGGTTGCCGGAAGTGTCAACCCTTTTTTCTCAATCACCTCAAATTATGTCGAATATATCGAATACATTTTATTATCGTATGTCGAAGATATGCCGATAGATAATCCAATTTCTCGAGCAGATATTGACAAGAGCGCAGAGCAGGTGTATACTACGGAGGAAATAGAACAGAAGTGTGATGCGCCTGACCGTGTCAGATACGTTTCCCTTTCACGCAAGGGACGTTCAGAACCGGAAAGGCGCATCGTCACAGCAAAAGGGCGTAAACGTGCAACAGCGACTTCGGGAGGGTGGAAGCCGAAGTGCATTGTGCGCCTGTGTTCGGCTGTGATGCTCGCCAGGGAAAACCTGTCTCGCAGGGCGAACCTGGCCGTTCACGCGCGTTAAGCGTTTCGAGTGAGCAGAACGCGACCGTGTTCTGCTAAGCGGGGTGGTACCGCGGGTTGTGGTCAACCCGTCCCGGCGCGGTCTTCAACCATGCCAGGACGGGTTCCTTACTTGACAGGAGGATCCGATGGCCACAAAACTGCTTGCTGATCGACCGGCACGCAGCGCAGGTCAGAATGGCGCTGGAATCTACCGTAACGGTTCGCTTACAGTTCCAAAAATCGCTGCTCCCGATCCGGAAGTAGCCGCATTGCTTGATCGCGTCCTTCCCATGGTCGAAGCATGGCGCGAGCATCTGACCGTCAGCATCGGACGCGCAACGGAACTGACCGGTCTCAAGGACACCCAGATTCGCTACTTTGAAGAATTGTACGGGCAGGAGCGCGATACCTCCGTCCCTGCCGGCGCGACACGCTCCTATTCGCTGGCTGACCTCCGCCGGCTGGCGGTGTTTGCCGAATTGCTGAAGCAGGGGTATCGCCCGGCGCAGGCAGCTGAGATTGTACGTTCATGTGCGCACTTAATCGACCGGGGAGCAACGCGCAACATTGCCGATGTCCTGCGTCGTGAAGGGGATGCGATCACCGACGGTTTTCTCCTTTCGCGCCTGGCGAGTCAGGTTATTTTTGCTGCCCAACTCGAACTGCGCGAGCGATCGCCGAAAGCTGGAATTACGGCGATGTTCGTCGTCGAGCAGGTCATCGATCCTGCTTCGACCGTTGATGTGACCCGCATCGGCAGGGAACTCGCGGCAGATGCCCGGGATATGCTCGTCGCTCTGGATCGCGCGACCATTGTCGGTGAACAGTCTGAAAGCGGCGACAGTCTATGGTCTGACGATGAAAGCAGTATCGTGCTGTTCTACAGCCGCGAGTCGTGGAGCGTTCCCCTGCCGGACAACACGGCGTTTTGTTGCTATCGTCCGCCATCGGCGCCTGAAACGACGGTCGTGTTTGCAGTTCAGCAGGTTGAGTCGGAAATCATTCCGCCAGCGCTCAATGTCGCACTCCCTGCACGCGCCCATTTGATCGACTGGATGGTGCGCATGTGTCGCGTCATCTTCCCGGAATTTCGCCAGGCGACCCATGCGCACGGGTATCGTTACCGCTCCGACGGATATCGACTAGCGCACACTCGCGACACTCTGAATCGTCTAATGCAGCGCATGCGCAGCTTGATTTTCGGCGACGATGCAGACGTGAGCATGGCATGCCTGCTGCTGCCCAACGATCTGTACAAGCCCTCGCATCTTTCGATTCTAGCGCATGCCGGCTACTCCGAAGAGATCGCGCGTCGTGTGCGACTCAGTCTCTCCGGCGAAGGGGAGGGGTTGAGCGGTCGGGCGTTTCTGACGCGTGAGCCGTTTCTGACGCGTGATGCTGCGCACGACGAGCGCGTGTACGGCGCTCAGCATGAGGATTGCAAAGTGGCGCTGGCTGTGCCGCTCCTCTCCCACTGGGATACCTATCCGTTCGGCGTGCTCTACCTGGCGTCGCGGCGTCCTGCGTCGCCTCTGCTGAGTGAAACGGCGTTTGTGGCGCTGGTGTTCAGCAATATCCTCAGTGAGTTGCTTGGACGCTGGTGGCTCACCCGTCTGCGTCGCAAGCACGATACGTTGCTGCACGACTATGTGACCGAGTACATCCGCTGGTTCAACGGGATGGACCTGCACGGTCCTGAGTTCGAAGAGGGTGTGCAACAGATCGAGCATATCTGGGAACGTGCTGCTGCAATGAGCGAGGCGGGCAGCGGACGCGCGGTTGTGGAACGTATGTCGCGTCAGTATGTGACCCTGGCAGTGCTCGATATTGATCGCTGCCGCAGTTATCACGATCGAGGGGATGAACCGTTCCTGCTGGCGGCGCAGCGTCATGTGCAAAAGGCGGTTGAGCAGATCCTCCCCGGTGTGCGGGGATACTGGTTCAAGAATGATCATACCCTGCTGGTGCTCGACGGGTGTTCGCTCGACGAAGCGGTTGTGCTGATCAGGCGGATCGCCAGCCGGGTGCAGATGGTGCCGGTTGTGATCGCCGGCAGGTCTGAACGCACCACGATCACGATCAGCGCCGCGTTGAAGACGCTTTCGTATCAGGAACTCTACGACCTTTCGCACCATGACCGGGATGTGCTGAAGTCCAGTCTGACCTCGATCATCGATACGCTCTATGAGCAGACCCATGGATGGGAACGAACAATTCGCGTGTTCCAGAATGGCGTCTGGGAAAATGTCTCCTGATCGTTGCTGCGCACTCTGTTCCCGCTGATTGGCGCATTGGCGTCTTTGTCGCTCTCCCTCCTCGTACCCGGACCGGTGGAAGCAATGCTCTCACAATCCGCACGCGGGCGCGACGCCCGCGCTCCCAGGACGGGGCGCCTCGTCCCCGGATAGGTGAACGCAATGCGGTCACCGCTCCACTCTTTCATTTTTGAAACATCATCTATCCTGATGTTAATGGAATTACAGCAAACGTGTGAAGGCGGACAACGTCTCGCCGATAGTATCCGGTTTTTTTAAAAAATATCAACTTGACATTGATGCTTCCCTGCTATACTATAGAAATGCGTAGATAAGCACACACTGCTCCGGCTCAATTCCCGGTTTTCTCCGACGAGGCGAACATGATACGGGTAAAGTTCGAGGTTGTCCGTATCCTCCCATTATTATGGAAGGAGCCTCACCGTGGACATCCCGTTATTGATCCATGTTGGTGGAAGTGTTGTCGGTTTTTGGGCTGGTCTATTTCTAGGTAATCGCACCGCGTATCATCCCTCGACGCGATGGTTGCGCCTGACATTTGTCTTCACTGGTTGCTCCTTCCTCCTCAAAGCGATTGAAGCCTTTCTCTAATCCCCTGTCACACTGTTCGTCACCCAGGCACAACTGGCGCTGGCTCTGGTTGCGCTGGCATGCTGGCGCGGCTGGGTCATCGGCGTGCGCGGCATTACCCGTGCAGAACATCGGGCTCGCTGGATTTATGTTGCTCTGGCGGTTGGATGTGCGCTGATCTCTGCGCTCGCCCTTGTGCCATCGGTGATCATTACCGGCGGGTACCTCACCGTCACGCTGGGGAGCGTCTGGTTCAGGACTTGGCGACTGTACCGACGCGAAACGATCCTGCCGGCACAGCGGGCAGCCGGAACGTTGCTCGTCGCAACCACAATCATCTGCATAAGTGTGGTGACGCTGGCAGCAGTCGCGTGGCTGCAAGCCGTCGGAGATCGCCGGGATGTTGGTGCAGGCAGTGGTGACGCTGGCAGCAGTCGCGTGGCGATCAACGCCGTCGGAGATCCGGGATAAGGTATGCTCTGTGGCGGCATTGCGCTGCTGGGGTACGGGGCGCTCATCTACACGCGTCGGCACATCGGGCGCAACAGCGGTCGTGATTATCTGGTCAGCGGACTTGCCAGCCTGGGTATTGTGATGGTGTACGGGCTTATCCTGATCGCTTTTCACAACGTAACCCAGAGCGTGTTGATGGCAGAACAGGCGCTGGTGCTGGGGATTATCCTTGTGCCGGTGCTCATTGCCACGCACTTCGGGTTCGATCAACTCCGGGATGCGCTCGACTGGTTGCGCTTCGATCCGTCGTCGCGCCTGCTGCGCAGCATGATGCGCTCCTTCACCAGACAGATCGGCACGGAAAAACCGTGCGATCAGGTGGTACGGGAGTGCCTGCAAACGCTCGCCTGTGTCGCCGACGTATCGCGCAGCGCGCTGTTCTGGTTCGAAGAGGACGAAGCGCGGTTGCTTGCATCACACGGGCATACACCGTCATATGCGCCCAAACAGAGCGATCTGCTCGCCGTGCGGATGCAACCGTTCGATCAATGCGCCGACTACGCCTATCTGCTGCCGCTCCGTGTGGCTCGAAAGCAGCGTGGCGCGCTGTTGCTCAGCAGTCCCGGTTATGGGCAATGGTCGCCTCGCGAGCGCGAGCAACTCAGTACACTCGGCGTGTTGCTGGCGGCATATATCGATCACTCCCGCTCCGAGCCGGTGACTATCCCGCAGCGCATTCACCGCCTCGAGGAGCAGGCGCGCGATGTGCAGCAACTGCACGCCGCATTGAGCGATGTGCAACCGCCCCCGGTGGTCATAACGACGCTGGGCCGTTTCGATGTTCAGGTCAATGGAAAACCAGCGTCGTACCGGCGTATGCGCATTGGGCGGCATATGTTCCAGGGGATGTTGATGTATCTCGTCGCTCACACAGGGCGTCCCGTTCGGCGTGATGTGCTGGTCGAGGTGGCGCTGGAGCATCGCCGTGGACGCAAACACGAAGATGATCTGCCGGACGAATCGCACTACATCTCCGGATTGCGCACAACCTTGCAGCATTGGGGGATGGGCGATGCACTGGAGGTGACTGCCGAAACTGTCACGCTGAAACGCCATCCGTCCTGGACGACCGATACCGATCAGGTGCTGGCGTTGAGCAACAGTGCCTCGCAGGATATTGAGCAGGGTCGGATTGAGGCGGCTGTGGCGGCGCTCGAAGAAGCGCTCAGTCTCTTCCACGGCGATTATTTGCCGCAGTACGATGCCCCTGACTATCGCATTGACCCCGAACAACGAAGGTGGGAGCGTGAACGGGTGCAGATCGAGAAGCTCCTGCTCAGGTCTTACCTGCGCCTGCCAGATCTCTCCGCCAGGCAGCGCGCCCCGGACATCGCAGACGCTATTCTGAGTCGGAATGAAGATGATCCAGAGATGGTGCGCCTGGTGCTGGACGTTGCGCAGCGTCTTCAGGACCATCACCTGCTTCAGCGCTGCCGATCTGTCCAGGGATGATCGCTTATCCCCTCCTTATTTTCTAGAAATATTAGAAAATCTTTGTTTATCTCTAAATTTTCGAGATCACCGATATTTCTCGTCTGTATCTCAGTCGTTTCTCAGCAGCAGACCTAGAATGAAACTGTCACTGCAGGGGCATTGCTCGTTGAGCAACGCCGTTCCGGTGACAGAGAGGGGGCTGCGATGACACCATCCGCACATTCCTTCGCTCGTGATCTGGTCTTTCGTCCACATCCGCACATTGTCGCCAGCAAGATTGTTGCGCTCCTGGGAATTGGCGGCGGCATGCTCCTGGCGGGCATCATTCACGCTTCCGTACTGACGCTGCCAGCGGTGATCGTCACGCTGATGCTGGCGCTGCGCATCGCGTATCTGGAACTGGCGACATGCCTGATCGTGCGGGGCGACACACTGTTGTTGCAGTACGGGTGGATCTTCCGCCGGGAAGAGCGCATTGCACTCCATCGCGCCGACGTGATGACAACGCAGAGTCTGGCAGGTCGCCTGCTGGATTACGGTCACATCACGTTTACCTGCGATGATCGGACGATTGAGGTGCGCAACATTGCTCAATTTCGACGGTTGCAGGAGGAACTCGCTCGATTACAACGCATTCCAGCCCTGTGGAGGTCCTCATGAAGCGATTTGTGCAAGACCTGGCGAGACGATTTGCGTTCGCGTTGATGGTGGTGGCGTTGATCGTGCTGGTGCTGGGCGAGGAGGCGAGGCGCGCAGCAGATTTCGCGTTTCTGCTCGCGGTCGGTCTCGGTCTGCTGGGGATCGATTGGATCGTCACACTGTCCGAACGCATCCGCTGCAATGTGTCGTCCTGTCTGGCGTCTGCCGTCTGTACGCGCGCGTCGAGTCGTCCAACGCCTTCACCGTGCGCGTTCAGGCAGCGGGTTCGCCATCAGGCGTCGGAGGGAGTGACCGTTCCCCTCTTCCGGCGTGCGTCGCAGGCGGCGCTCCAGTATGCGTCCGTGTCGCGTCGCTTCCTGGAGTACCGTGAGATGACGCGTCTCCGCCGAACGGCGCTGCATGAGGTGCTGATTGCACGCAATGCACATACGGGGCAGCGCGTGGTCATCAAGCGGGTGCTGCCCGGCGTCGCAGACCGTGATCTGAAACGCGAGGCGGGAATGCTCGTCTGGCTTGAACTGGAGCGAGTGCCGATCCCAGCGCCGCGCTATATCGATTACCATGAGCGCGATGGACGCAGCACCCTGGTGATGACGTACATCGAGGGACGCACGGTTGAGGAATTGTCGGCGACCGGGACGATTTCCGCTCCGGTGATCGTCCGGTTGCTGGCGAAGATATGCGTGGCGCT
>AFSR01008744.1_pt1 | contig 13465 bp, 12 predicted proteins | sample 296848 | NCBI WGS metagenome assembly AFSR01 (sample SAMN02954305, study PRJNA68063) | hot springs metagenome | biome: terrestrial; feature: Mushroom and Octopus hot springs; material: microbial mat core samples; isolation source: Yellowstone National Park Mushroom and Octopus hot springs ...
TGATGTGATCAAACGCCTGAACGAGCGCAAGTAGGGGCTGCTTCTCCCTCATCAGGAATGCATGTTCGCCCTCACCCCCACCCCCTCTCCCACCTGTGGGAGAGGGGAGCTACATGCCGACCTGTTTGGAGTGCTGAAGCGTTAGCTTCAGCGATGGGCAGAGGCTTCGCATTCCCTTCCTGCGTCTGCAGGAGATAGACGCTGAATACGGAACAGATTCGCGCGATGTACCTGTTAGGCGTGGATGTGGGCACTTCGGGCGTGAAGGCGCTGCTGATTGATGAGTCGGGCGCGGTGGTCGCCAGCGCGAGCGAGTCGTACCCCCTGTATACGCCGCGCCCGCTGTGGGCAGAGCAGAACCCCGACGACTGGTGGCAGGGAACCTGCACGGCGATACGGCGCGTGCTGGCGCAATCGGGCGTTGCGGCAGACGCAGTGCGTGGCGTCGGCTTGAGCGGGCAGATGCACGGCTCGGTCTTCCTGGACGAGCGCGGCGAGTCGATACGCCCCGCGCTGCTGTGGTGCGACCAGCGCACCGCCGATGAGTGCGCGTGGATTACCGAGCGCGTCGGACAGGAGACCATCCTGCAGACGACGCTCAACCCCGTGCTGACGGGCTTTCAGGCGGGCAAAATCATCTGGCTGCGCCGCCACGAGCCTGAAAACTACGCCCGCATCCGACAGGTGCTGCTTCCCAAGGACTTCATCCGCTATCGGCTCACGGGCGAGTCAGCGACGGAGGTCTCGGATGCGTCGGGCACAGCGCTTTTCGATGTGCCGCGCCGCGACTGGGCGTATGACATGCTGGACACGCTGGAGTTGCCGCGCGAATGGTTCCCCAAAGCCTACGAGTCGCCAGAGATTACGGGGCGCATCACGGCGCAGGCGGCGCAGGCGACAGGCTTGGCGGAGGGCACGCCTGTGGTGGGCGGCGCAGGCGACCAGGCGGCAGGCGCGGTGGGCGTCGGCGTTGTGCAAGAAGGGCGCGCCTCCGTGTCGGTAGGCACCAGCGGCGTGGTGTTCGCACACCTCCAGCAGCCGCAGGTAGACCCCCAGTACCGCACGCACACCTTCTGCCATGCCGTGCCAGGCGCGTGGCATGTGATGGGCGTGATGCTGATGGCGGGCGGCGCGCTGCAGTGGTATCGCGAGACCTTCGCGCCCGACACGCCGTTCGACGCGCTGGTGGGCGAGGCGGAGGGGGTTCCTGCGGGCGCGGAGGGGTTGCTGTTCGCGCCGTATTTGTCGGGCGAGCGCACACCGTACCCCGACCCGCAGGCGCGCGGCGCGTTTGTGGGGCTGACGCTGGCGCACACCCGCGCGCACGCCACCCGCGCCGTGCTGGAAGGAGTCGCCTTCGGGTTGCGCGACTCGCTGGAGATTCTGCGGGCGATGGGCGTCCCGCTGCACGAGTTGCGCCTGACGGGCGGCGGCGCGAAAAGCCCGCTCTGGCGGCAGATTCTCGCCAGCGTGTTCGGGCAACCCGTTCACACCCTGCAGGCGGAAGAGGGTCCCGCCTACGGCGTCGCGCTGCTGGCGGGGGTGGGCGTCGGCGTGTGGAACTCCGTGCCCGAAGCGTGCGCGGCGACCGTCCAACTCGCCGACACGACCGCGCCCAACCCTGACGACCAAGCGGTCTACGCGCAACTCTACCCCCGCTACCGACGACTGTACCCCGCACTGCAACCGTTTTGGACATAGTTGCGTACAAATTAGCAGGAACCTATGCAGCGTGGGTAGAATCTATGCGCCACACCTAATACAGGGGGACATATGACGATGCATGCACAAGGATTGCAGATACCGAACTATCAGATGTATGGCTTTGCGTCGCTGGTGGCGCCTGGCTTAGGGCACTTTTTGCAGCGTGCGCCGTTTCGGGGCGCGCTTTGGCTGCTGGGCGCACTGACCCTGTGGTACTTTCTGGCGCTCTCCCTCTCGTCGTGGGTCTACTTCGAGCTTCCAGCCTCGTTGCTCGCACCCATAGTTGCGCTCTACCACTGCGCCAGTATGTACGCGGCGATGGCGCGCGCCTACCAAGTACAACGCGAGCCAACGCCCCTGCACGCAGCGCAGGAGATGATGCCCGTGTACCTCTGGAAGCAGGTCATCGGCGGCGTGTTGGCAATCGTGGGCACAGTCGCTGTCGTGCTGCTGAGTGGCTCGTTTGCGGATTATGCATACACTTGGCTCTCCAGTCAGGTGCATCGCGGCTGGGGGATGCCACGCCCTGCGTGGGGAGAGTTCGTGAGCCAGTCGGTGATTCTGTGGGGCATGACCGCGCTGGGCGCGTGGCTGTTTCGCGCAGGACATAAGGAAAGCGAGACAGCGCGGCAAGCCCTGCGCGAACGCGCGGTGGTCGCCTACGCCCTGCAACATGGCGGGCGCATCACTGTTGCGGAGGCAAGCGTCGCCGCGCAAATCTCGCTGCACGAAGCACGCAACCTGCTCGAACGCCTCGTGCTGGAGCGGTACGCCACCGAGAGCGAGGAAGACGGAATCGTGTATTACTACCTGACGCGCTGACCGTGCTACCCCATCGGCGGGGGGAGCCTGCGCGTAGCCGCAGCATACCCCACACCTGCGCCGATGGGGTATAATACGCTCGCTATGAAACTCGGCAGTATCATAACGCTTGTGCTGGTACTTGCGGGGATTGCGTTCACCGTGCGGGCGTTTGTTGCCAACACCAGCCCCTATGTGAAGGTCGCTCAGTTGGAGACACGCGGGCAAAATGTTCACCTGCCGCTCAAACCGCTTCAGGAAACCGCACAGTTCGACATCAAGACGATGACGCTCACCTTTGAGGGCGAAGACGAGACGGGGCGCGTGAAGGTGGTCTACCCCAAGGGCAAGCCGAACAACTTTGAGGCAGCGACGCAGGTCGTCGTGATCGGCAGCTACAAGGACGGTGTGTTCTACGCGGAAGACATGCTGGTCAAGTGCCCCAGCAAGTATCAGGGCGAGACCCAGACCGCCCGCAATTAGGCGCGAAGGGGTCGCCCATAAGTCGCTGGGCGCACTGCCCAGCCGATGAGGTGGTCTATGGCTATCGGATATGGCGTTGTATGGGCGGGCGTGCTGTGTGCGCTCGCGTCGGTCGGGTTGTACCTGCTCAGCGGTAAGTCCCCTGCGCTGTTGCGTTGGGCGCGTGGGGCGTTCGTGGGCGCGTTCGCCGCGATTGTCGCCGCTGAAGGGCTGCTGATGTACGCGCTGCTGACGGGGCGGTACGACCTGCAATATGTGTTCAGTTTCAGCGAGGAGTCGCTGACGCCGCTGTTCAAAATCGCCAGCGCGTGGGCGGGTCAAGAGGGCAGCTTCCTGCTGTGGGCGTTATGGTTGGGCATCTACGGCTTAATCCTGATGCGCACGGCAGGGGGCTACGAGCGCTGGGTGATGACCGTGTACGGCGGCGTGGTGCTGCTGCTGATGGCGATTTTGGCGTTCCAAAGCCCGTTCGCGCCGTTGCCAAAGCCTGACCCTGCGCCTGCGGTGTGGCCCCCGCGCGATGGGTTCGGGCTGAACCCCGTGCTGGAGAACCCGTGGATGAAGGTTCACCCGCCGATTATCTTCGCGGGGTTCGCCGCGCTGACTGTGCCGTTCGCCTATGCGATTGCCGCGCTCTGGCGCAACGAATATCACGAGTTCGCCGTGCGGGTGCGCCCGTGGGCGATTTACTCGGCGACGATGCTCGGCTTCGGGCTGGCGCTCGGCGGCTACTGGGCATACGAGACGCTCGGCTGGGGCGGATTCTGGGCGTGGGACCCTGTGGAGAACAGCTCCTACTTCCCGTGGCTGTTTATGGCGGCGGGCATGCACGGGCTACTGCTGCAACTCAATCGCGGGCGGATGGTGCGTTGGAACCCGCTGCTGCTCGCGCTGCCCCACCTGCTGTTTCTGTACGGCACTTTCCTGACGCGCAGCGGCGCGCTGGCGGAGGTCTCCGTGCATTCGTTCGTGAACATGGAGACCAACGCGCTCAAAATCCTGCTGGGGATGCTGGTCGGCAGCGTGCTGTTGACGCTGGGGCTGTGGGCGTGGCGCTATCGGCAGATGCCGCTGCCCGCGCCGAACCAGACCAAAGGCGTCTCGCGCGAAGCGGCGGTGCGCTGGGGAATCGCGCTGCTGAGTATCTCCGCGCTGATTAGCCTGATTGGCACCTCGTGGCCGCTCATCACCAAAGCCGTCGGCAAGCAGATGGAGGCGCTCAAGCCCGAGTTCTACAATCAGGTGCATATCCCGTGGATTGTGATTACGGCGATTGCGCTGGCAGCCGCGCCGATGCTCACCTGGCGCGGGATGAGCCTCGACCAAGCGCTGGAGCGGCTGACCAAGAGCTGGCTGGCAGCGGTTGCGACGGGCTTCGTGCTGTTCTTCTTGGGCTTTCGTGAGCCGATTACGCTGCTGATTTGCACGCTGGTCGCGTTCACGGCGTATGCGAACGCGGGCGCAATTTGGCGGCGGTTCCGCACTTCGCGCCTGACGCTGGGCGGGTTCATCACGCACTTGGGGCTGGCGCTGGCGATTCTGGGGCTGATTCTCTCCTACGCCTATGAGCGCAAGGAGCGCGTGGTCATCCTGCAAGGGCAAGACGCCTTCGCGATGGGCTACAAGTGGCGCTACTTGGGCATGACGGGCAACGAGAAGTTCCTCGGCGACCCGCTGGCGGATAAGTTCAACCGCGTGCGCATCGAGATTGCCTCGCACGACGAGAAGTTCGTCGTGGAGCCGCGCTTCTACCAAGACCAGCGGCGCGAAACGGGAAACAATGTCGTCTGGCCCGCGATTCTGCGCTGGTGGGATCATGATTTGTATGTGTCGTTTTTCGCGCCGCCGCAGATCGATGTCAGCCCGCTGACGCTGAGGCTGCACGCGGGCGAGAAGGGCACGGTGGAGGGCTACACGATCGAGTTTCTCGGCTTCCAGACGGGCGGCGCGATGGGCGCGGAGGGCTTCCGTGCGATTGCCAAAGCGCGGGTGAGCCACCCCGATTGGAAGCAGCCTGTGGAAGTGGCGCCGTTCCGCGTGGTCACAGAAGGCGGTGTGGTGCCGATTCCCGTCGCGTTGCCCGACGGAGCGCAGATTCTGGTCGGGCAAATGGATGTGAATCTGCGGCTGGTGCAGTTCCAGTTGGTGATGGTTCCGAACAAGCCCGAGACCGCGCCGCGCTGGGTGATTCCGCTGGAGGTCTACTACAAGCCGTTCACGATCTTGGTGTGGCTGGGTCCGCCGTTGACGCTGCTGGGCGGGCTGATGGCGACGCTGCGCCGAGCGCGCGATGTGCGTTTCGGGGTTGCCCGCACGACAGGCGAGCCGTTCCCGACCCCAACGCCGAAACCTATCAAGCCGCGCGGACGCACCCCGCGCCGCCTCAAAGAGCCTGTGACGGCGCACTCGGAAACGCACGCCAGTGGTTAGTGGACAGCGTTAGCCTGCTTCAGCAGGTCAACTGACCGCGCTGGGGTACTTGAAAATCCCGTCGAGCAGGAGAGCGCACTCACCCTGCTGGGCGGCTTGCTCGGCGGTTTGGGTCGCCTCGCCGCCTGCCACGATGGGCACGGCAAGCAGCCCGCGCTTGGTCAGCACCTCCGCGCGATTTTGGGCGCGTTCCACATCGCCGATGTCCACCATCCACGAGACCTCCACCACCCCAATTATCTCGCGCCCGTCCGACTTGCGCACGCCCATCACATAGGCGTCCGCGCGGTACAGCGACTCCTCCTCTTCGGGCGTCAGGGGCTGAATCGATTCCGCGAGTTCGCAGATTTCGGTCGCAGGAACCACTTTCACGCGCCGCCAGTAGCGCCCGAAAACTGCGGGCGCGCGCCTGTCGAAAATCAACTCCAGCACAAGCCCCTTCAGCTTGGCGATGTCGTTCGCTTGGCGTCGTTGCTCTGCCGCTTGGCGTTGCAGCTCCGCGCGAACTTCGGCGAATTGTTCATCTACTCGCGCGAAGCCCTCGCGCATCTCCGCACGCACGCTCGCAATCTCTGTATCCACCTGCACAAACCGCGCGTCCACCTGCGCGAAGCCCTCGCGCATCTCCGCACGCACACTCGCAATCTCTTGGTCAACTTGGGTGAACCGTTCCTCGACCCGCGCTTGGAAGCGTGCAAACGCTTCGGGCAGGAGCAACAACTCGCGCGGAATCAGCGCCCGCTGTATCCGCGCGTGGTATTCCGCGTCTTGCTCCAGCAGGTCTGCAAACTCGTCGGCAAATTCACTGCGCGCCATGACTGCTGTATTATACCACGCTCACGGTATCTGCCGTCCGCCGAGCAGGTACAGCGTTTGGGCGGCGTCGGCGCGACGGATGGGCGCGGCGGGCTGGAAGCGCACCCCCTCTGCCGTGAACGCCTCGAACCCGTCCCAAATCGCGGGCGAGAAGCGACGCGCGTGCAAAAGCGCGAGAAACGGCAGGTCGGGGTCGTCGTCGCGCACATCCACAAACGGCGACCGCTGCCCCCGCACGGGCTGCCACTCGTTCGGCTCCACAATCGCCAGCGCGCGCGTTAGCCAGCGCACGAAATCGCGCCGCTTAATCGGCTCGTCGGGGTTGAAACGACGGTTCTCCGTGCGCTCAATTATGCCCAGCAGGAACAGGTTCTGCACGGGCACGGCGTAGGGGTGTCCGAACACGACATCGGTGAACGCCAGCCCCTGAAACCGCTCTTCGGGCAGGTCAGGTCGGGCGGTGCGCAGGTGCTTCCACAGGATTCGCGCCGCCTCGCCGCGCGTCAGGGGCGCGTCAGGCTCCATGCGCTCGCTGGGGAAGTAGCCCCGCGCCGCCAGAAACTGAATCGCCTCAAAAAAGCGCGTGTCGGGCGTGACATCGGGGAAGTAGTAGATGTACTGCTTGAACTGGCGCAGCAAGATGCGCTGTATCTCGGCGGGGTCAATCCGTCTCAGGGGAACGCCCGTCTGCAGGCTCAACACCGCTGCGACGCCCGCTGCTTGCCCCATATTCATCCGCACAGGCTCCATGCGCAGGCTGCCAATCGCCACATGGCTTGCCGAGACGCAGGTGGTCACCAGCAAGCCCTCTACGCGCTTGGGAACCAATACGCCGTAGGGCACTTGGTACCACGGGGTGTATTGGAAAATCCAGAACTCGCCCTCGCCCATGTGCGCGATTTCGGGCACAGGCTCGCCCTCCTTGACCACCACGCGGCGCACGGCATGCGAATCCATCGGGTAGTCGCCAATCGCAATCGCGTCGCGTCGGATGCGCTCCCGCGCCAGCGTGATGTCCATCTGCTTGAGGAACACCTCGCCTTCGATGCGCCGCGCCTTGCGCACATACAGAATTGGCGGCAGGTTGTCGCTGTCGCGGAACTCATCCTCCGCCAAGCCGAGATTGGGCTGCCCCAACTCGGTCTGGATATAGTGCAGGTAGCCCAGCACATGGTTTTTGTAAATCTGATAGATGCGTTGTCGCTCTTCCCAACTCGCCGTTGGGTAGCGGTAGTTGACCTCTTGCAGCGTTGTGCCGTGCGGGTGCTGGTTCACCTCGAACTTGTTGCCAGGGATGCGCCCATACAGGTACGCCCACGACCGCTCCCATGGGGGCGATAGCACATAGTTGAGGCGGTTGTAGCCTGGCGGTGGGTCGCCCACCTGCGGCGTCGGGTAGTTCTGCACAATCATCAGGATGGCGTAGCCGGGGATGCGTCGGTCGCCTTCGCCCGTGCTGCCGGGCAGGAATCGGTCGTTGAGGCGGTCGTAGTAGAGGACGCCCGCGTGCGGCTCTTCAGGGCTGCGCGGCTCGCGTCCGATTCGGTACGGCGCGCCTGCCCATGCGGCGATGTCGCCCTCCGCCGTCGCGTCAATCACGATGTCCGCCGTGAACCGCCCGCGCCGCGTCCCGTCCAGCGTGACGAACTCCACGCCCGTGATACGGTTGCCCCTTTTGAACACGCGCGTCGGGCGCACGCCGAAATAGAGGTCGATATTCGGCTCGGCGTACACCATCTGCTTGATGAGCATATTGGCGACCCACGGCTCGAAGTTCAGCCCGTTGCGGTAGAAGTAGAGGCTGGTATCGTCGCCGCGCGCTTTGTAGTAGGCTTCTACGCGCTGGCGGAACTCCTCGTACAGTCCGTTGATGCGGTCGCGCTGGCGCACATCGGTGACGGCGACGCCGTTGGTAATCATCCCGCCGAGGCGGTTCGTGGGTTCCATCAGGGCGACCTTGACGCCCATGCGTGCGGCAGTAATCGCCGCGCCGACGCCCGACGCTGTGCCACCGACAATCAGAATCGGGTAGCGCGCCTGCGCAGGCAGCGCGCGGTAGGGGCGGTCTACGCGCTCCACAACTTCCGAGGCGCGCCCGTCGGGATAGACCGCCTGCACCGCGAGGCGGTACTCGCGCCCTGCCGCAAGCCCCGTGAAGTCATACGATTTCGCCGCGCCGTCCACTTCGGCGACCTGCACGCCGTCCAAAAACACGCGATACGCGCTGGGCGTCTCGCCGCGCGGGGGCAGCCAATACAGGGTGATGCGCTCCACACTGCGCGGGATCGCCTCTACGGAACGGGGAACCGCCTGCCCAACACCAACGCTCGCAATCGCTATCCATAGCCCAAGCCACAACCATCCTCGATGCATACCCTACAATCATACCCCGCGCGGCTCCCGTGCAGCGGTTGTGTATTCCTGCAGGAACTCTCGTGCAGACGGCGAACAAGCCCGCGCAGTGAGTATCCTGCAGCGTATTGTGGAGACCAAGCGCGAGGAGGTGGACGCCCGTCGTCGCGCGACGCCGCTGGCGGACCTCAAGGCGCGCCTTGCCGACGCCCCGCCCGCGCGCGGGTTCCACCGCGCTCTGCGCAGTACCCCGAACCCCATCGCGCTGATTGCCGAGATCAAGCGCGCCTCGCCCAGCAAGGGCGTCATCCGCGAAGACTTCGACCCGCTGCGCATCGCCGAGCAGTACCACGAAGCGGGCGCGGACGCCCTCAGCGTGCTGACCGACGAACCCTACTTTCAGGGCAAGCCCGAATACCTGACCCAAGCCCGCGAGCGCGTGCCCCTACCCGCCCTGCGCAAGGATTTCCTCATCGACGAGTATCAGGTGTACGAAAGCCGCGTGCTGGGCGCGGACGCAATCCTGCTGATTGTCGCCGTCATTCCCGACCCCGCGCAGTTGCACGACCTGCGCGCGCTCGCCGAGTCGCTGGGAATGGACGCGCTCGTGGAGGTGCATGACGAGTGGGAACTGGAGACCGCCGTTGAATCAGAGGCGACGCTGATTGGCGTCAACAACCGCGACTTGCGCACCTTCGAAGTGTCGCTGGAGACCACCCTGCGCCTGCTGCGCTACTTCCCCGACGGGACGACGCGCGTCAGCGAGAGCGGTATCGAGACCGCCGACGATGTGCGCCGTCTGCACGCGGCGGGCGTGAATGCGCTGCTGGTCGGCGAGACGCTGATGCGCGCGGCTGACCCTGTCGCCCTCGTGCGCGAGTGGATGGACGCCTGCCGATGAGACTCGCGCTGCTGCACACCAGCGACGCGCACAACCGCTGGAACGAAGCGTTCGTGAGCCGCCTGCGCGCCCTGAAGGCGCACCACGACGCGCTGCTGCTCGATTCGGGCGACGCGATACGCGCGGGCAATGTCGCCATCCCGCTGCGCCCCGAAACGGCGTGGGACTGGATGCGCACGGCGGGCTACGACGCGATGACGATAGGCAACCGCGAGTTCCACCTGACGGCGGCGGGCTTTGTCGCCAAAACGCGCGGCGCGCCCTGCCCCCTGCTGTGCGCGAACCTGCGCCCGAAACACCCCGACGCGCCGATGCCTGTGCAACCCGTCTGGCGCGTGGAGCATGGCGGCGTGCGCGTCGCCGTACTGGGGCTGACCGTGCCGATGATTACCCCGCGCATGAAGGTCGCCGCGCTCAGTGCGTACCTGTTTGACCCGCCGTTGGAGGTCGCGCGCGCGTGGGTCGCCCGCCTGCGCTCCGAGGCAGACCTGCTGATTGCGCTCACGCACATCGGCATCCAGCGCGACCGCCTGCTGGCAGAGGCGTGCCCCGAACTGGATGTGATCCTCGGCGGGCACTCCCACACGCCGACGGCGACGCCAGAGCAGGTGGGCAGTGTGTGGCTGAGCCACGCGCCGCCGTTCTGCAAGGGCGCGACGCTGCTGACGCTTGCCCGCCGCGACGCGCGTTGGACGCTGGAGGCAACGATACTCTGAGCCTGCTCTGCGCAATTCAGAGCGACTGCACGCCCAGCGTGACAGGCAGGCGCACCTGCTGACCCTCGCGCCGCACGGTGAGCGTAATGCGCTGGTTCGGCTGCGCAAAATAGAGTTCGCGCGTCAGGTCGGACGCCGTGCGGATGGGCTTGTCGTTGAATTGCGTAATGATGTCGCCCACCTGAATGCCCGCCTGCTGCGCAGGGCTGTTCAGGGCAACGCGCCGCACGACGACGCCCGTAGGCAAGCCTTGGTAGTCGATGCCCAGCCAAGCGTGTTCGGCGCGCCCTTTGGTGCGCAGGTCGTTCACCACGCGCTGGGCAATCTCGGACGGCACGGCGAAGCCGACCACCGCCACAGGCGACACGGGCGCGCCCTCCACCGACGCCAACTCGCCGACCATCACGCCGACCACGCGCCCTTGCGAATCGAGCAGCGGCGCGCCCTGCTCGCCCGAACCGACCGTGCCGTTGAACTGCAGCAGCAGCACCACGCGCTGATTGTCGCGCCGCACGCCCACGCGGTCTTTCCCGCCCAGCGTGCCCACCGTGACGCTGCCCTCCAGCCCGCCGCGGTTGCCAATCAGAATCAGCGTCGAGCCGAGCGGCAGTCGCTCCGAATCGCCCCAACTGAGCGCGGGCAAGCGCAGGCTGATTTCAGGGCGCAGCAGTGCAAGCCCCGTGATGTTATCCACGCCGACCACGCGGGCGCGCACAGGCTCGCCTTCGGACAGGTACAGCGACACCTGCGGCTGCATCCGCACGCCCTCCGCCGCGCACACCACCGAGCCTGACGAGTCGATGACGAACCCGCTGCTGCGCACCAGCCTGCCGCCGATCCGCGCCTCGACGGTCACGATGGCGGGCAACGCGCGCTCGACGACGCGGCTCACCTCCTGACCCGTGCGCTCCAGCAGCGACGGCTGCTGCGCCACGCTCACCAGACACCAACAGACGCTAAAAAGAGCCAATAATAGCCTCATTACTCGAACCCTCACGGTAAGATGACGGCGAACCATAACTGATAGGGAGATATTCCACGCCTGCTGCCGAGTCGCTTACGCCGAACGGCGTCAGCGGCAGGCTGGCGACGGCGAACGGCGGCTCCGATGCGGAGCCGAAGGCTGGCGCGACCATCACCTCATCGGCAGAACGCCTCGCGAGCGCTTCTGGGTTGCGAAGCCGAGCCGCGTAAGCGTCCGTTTTCGGGGTTTCGGGCGCGGGCGATTGCACGCGCGCCGAGTCGCGCATGCGCGGCGTTGCCTGCGCAACGATGCGGGCATCGGGCGCGCGGGGGTCAACGAGCGCGAGTGCAACGCCTTGCGCTTCGATGCTGACCGCGCCTGCCGCGTCGCGCGTTGTGTCTGCCTGCGACGGCGCATCGGGTACGCGCGGCTCCGACCGCTGGGCTTGGGCAAGCGTCTCGCCCCGCGACGGCGGCTGGCTCCCCCACGGCAGCAACGCTGCACCAACCGCCAGCGCGACGGCGACCGCCATGCCCCAGCCCAGCGCAGGACGCGCCCACGCCAGTGGGCGTCGGCTGACCGCGCGCGCCGCTAACTGCGCCTGCACGCGCGACCACGGCAACTCGCAGGCGGGTGTCGGCTCACTCTGCGCTGCCCGCAACGCACGCTGATACGCCTGATGCAGTCGCCACGCGCGCTGGCACTTCGCGCATCCCGCCAGATGCGCACGCAGCGCGTCGGGCAGATGCTCCGCTCCGCTCTCAAGGTGTCGTTCCAACTCTCGGCACAGACGCTTCATTCCAGTTCTCCGATCGCTCGCAACAGCGGTTCCAATTTAGCTTTGAAGGCGCGTCGGGCGCGCATCACGCGCAGTTTGACCGCGCCGACGCTCGTGCCCAAAATCTGGGCGATTGTTTCGTAGTCCATCTCCTCCAAATCGCGCAGGATAATCAGCTGCCGATGGTGGTCGGGCAGCTGGTTCAGCGCCGTGTAGAACGCCTCGTGGAAGGCGTTCTGTTGCGCGGTCTCCATCGGGTCGGGCGCGTCGGGATGGCACCATGCCAGTTTGTGGTCTGCCTCGCGCTCCAGCAGCTCTTGGCGGCGTTGGCGCATCCGCGCGCGGTCGGTACACAGGTTCAGCGCGATGCGCATCAGCCAAGTGCTGAAGCGGCTCTGCTCGCGGAAGGTGTGCAGCCGTTCGAACGCCTTCAGGAACACATCCTGCACGATGTCTTCCGCTTCGTCGATGTTGCGCGTGGAGCGGTACACGATTCGGAACACGGGCTGCCGATAGCGCAGGTAGAGTTCCTCCATCGCGGCGGCGTCCCCTTCGCGTGCTTTGGCAGCGAGTTGCTCGTCGGTGAGCGTGCGGTCTACCGCTCCAGCGTACAGGTTGTCCATCGCTAACGCCCGTTCCATCGCATGGTCTGACGCTTAGGTTGCGGCGTCGTTTCGGTGCAGGGTGATGTGCAGCGCGCGGGTGGTGTGGGGCGTGATGCGGGCGCGCGCCGCGATGGTGTAGCCAGGCGCCCACAGGATGCCCGCAGCGTCGCACAGCAGGGGTAGTCGCCATCGCTCGGCGCGGGGCACTTTGCGGTCGACGAAGATGTCGCTCAGTTTTTTGGGCGCGGGCATGCCCAGCGGCTGGAATCGGTCGCCCCGGCGCGCGTTGCGCACGATGAGTTGCCCCTGCACAGCGTCGGCGTCGAGGTAGGCGCAGTCAGGCGTCGTCTTTGGGGTCGGTGGCGGCGCGGGCAGCAACCGCGCTTCCAGCCACGCGCCCGCTTGCGGAATCAGTATCGGCGTCTCCAGCTCTACGGGGTACTCGTAGGGTTCAAGGTCGGGCGGTTTTGCGTGCAGGGTCAGCGCAGTCTCGTCGGTGGTGAGGCGCAGTGCGTCGCTCAGTTGCCACGAGGTGCGCTTGCCCTCCAGCGCGGCGCGGCGAATGCCCTCCAGAATCTCGTAGGGCGGCAGGCGCAGCGTGCCCAAGTGCGCCCGCAGCCACTCCCGCAGAACGCGCCGCTGCATGGCAGGGTGCAGGCGGGTGAAGGGGGGGCGCAAAATCTCTGTGTAGTTTTCGGGACCCCCTCCTTTAGGTTCCCCCTGCAAGCAGGTTTGGGCAAGACGCGATAGTTTTTCTGAACCCCCTCCTTTAGGTTCCCCCTGCAAGCAGGGGGAACCATCTCCGTAGCTGCTCGGTTCCCCTCGCGCAGCGGAGGAACCTGCCCCAGCCGACGGTTCCCCTTGCATAGTAGAGGAACCCGCCTCAGCCACGGTTCCCCTCGCGAAGCGGGGGGA
>AFSR01008335.1_pt1 | contig 13420 bp, 14 predicted proteins | sample 296848 | NCBI WGS metagenome assembly AFSR01 (sample SAMN02954305, study PRJNA68063) | hot springs metagenome | biome: terrestrial; feature: Mushroom and Octopus hot springs; material: microbial mat core samples; isolation source: Yellowstone National Park Mushroom and Octopus hot springs ...
ACACCGCTTGCGCAGGTTCACCAGCCAGCATTCGGGGACACCCGCCCGCGCGTAGACGCCCAATCAACTCACAGTCGTGCTGAGGCGCGGTCGCGGCAATCTCTACGAACAGCCGTTCACGGCATACTAATCTATGCGTTGTGTGGCAATAGGTATAACCTTCATTCTTGCCAGCATCTCAAGAGGGAATGAAAAATACAGCCCCTTTAGAGGAACGCTAATAAACACCTGGGGGGTTAACTCAACTTCGGACAGGTCTGCAAGCGATGCGTTATACTTCTCTCGTAGATAGCCAGCAAGCGATGCCTGTACCTCTGACGGCAGCTCCCCTACCGACACGGTTCCGGTGGGCACAGCCGCATCGCGCATGAGCCGCTCCTGCAGTGAACGAACCGTCTGTTGGATGGCTTCTCGTTGCGTAGCTTCGTAGTCCCTAATCAGGTCCATCGCTGTCTTGAGATGCGAGCCGTCGATTCGGCTGTTATAGTGAAAACACAGCAACCCCCACTCGGTACGAATGCCGAACTGACGCAAAAATGCGTCGGTCGGCATGGAGGTTGCCTCCTGACTACCCAAATCGGTGCCGCCTCCCCAAGAGCCAGTGTACCACGAAACCCTGCTTTCGCTCACAGAAGCAACAGATCGGACATAGAAAGATGTCCCGTTCTTCAACCACCCCCTAAGCTGGAGCGTGACATATAGACTGAACTGTCCGTCGCTCTCCAAGCGGGTTGCCAGGTCTCCCAACGCTTGGCGCATCTCTTCGGCGATGGTTGGGGGAAGACTGTCCAGCGTGAAGCTCGTCGGGGCTTCCTCATCCGAAAGACGCTCCAGCAGATGGCTGAGGATTCGGTTGGCGCGCGCAGTCTGGCTCTGCTTAGAGTGCGCGCGGGATCAGATACCACGCATCCTCGTTCTGGAACGCCTCGAACCCTTCGCGCTCTGCGACGCGCTGAAGGGTTTCGGGTCGTCTCCACGCAGTTCTGCAGGAACGCAGGCGGCGTGGCGTTCGTGGTCACAACTACGATTGTTGAGGACGGTTGCGGTGTCGTAGTTTTAGCACAAGCCGAGCCTAACACACCCGCATTCACCGAACTTGCATAGCCACTGTGCGCACTCACAAGTACCGTGCAGACCAAACCATACAGCCAGCCTCGTCTCATAGCTCACGACCTCCACTATCCGAGAGTATAGACGATGAAGACTCTCCAACTGGTTCACCCTCGCGCCCCTATTTTTCGTCATTTACCCCCAAATCCGCCCGTAAACGCGCCAACGCCGACTGCAACCGAAGATGCACCCACGACTTGCTCACACCTAACCTACACGCTATCGCACGCTCGCTCAAACCCGCCCCAAAGTGCAGCTCCACCACCCGACGCTCCGCCGCAGGCAGCGACTCCACCGCCGCACGCACCTGCGCACACAGCGCGTTCGCCTCCACTAATGCCTGCGCCTCGGGGTCGGCAACCTCAATCACTTCTCCCGTCTCCTCGTCCACAGGCAACGCAGCAAGACACCATCCCGTCCGCTGCAGACGCTTCCACTCGTCTAAAATCGCCCACTCGGCGCGCAGGGCGGCATAGGTCTGCAGCGACACGCCTCGGTCGGGCTGGTACTCCTGCGCGGCTTGCCAGACGGCGATGTGGGCGATGGCGGTGCGTTCCTCGCGCCAGTAGGCGAGGGCGTAGTTGGCGGGTGGCGTCAGGCGGTTGGTGCGCTGCACTGCGTGGAGTGCGGCGCGTTGCAGTTCGGGCGGGTCGTCGCAGATGGGCGTCATACGACTGCCCCCCTCGTGCAGGCGCAGTAGTTGCGCAAACCGTTCTGTATACTCACCCAAGCGACCATGAGCGTCCTCCAGTGGGGAAGATACGCCTTACGCGACACGATTCCTGCCGTCTCAGCTTTAAATGCTCAACAACTCGCTCACGGGCACTGCCCACTCTGGGGCAAACAGCGGTGCGATTGCTTCGTCGGGCGTGTAGCGGCGCACCGACTTGTAGGCGTCGCCTGCAGGCTCGCGGTAGACCTCGATGCACCCTTCAAGCAGGTTCACCAGCCAGCATTCGGGAATGCCCGCCTGTGCATAGACGCCCAGTTTCAACGCGCGGTCGCGTTGCGGCGCGGTCGCGGCGACCTCAATCACCAGCAGCGCGGTTGTCGGGTGCTGCGCGGCGTAGTCTTCCACGCGCCCCGACACGACGGCAAGGTCGGGAACCAGCTCGCTCGCGCCCAGTCGCAGCGGCGCCTCCACCCGCAAGTGCCACTCGCCCGCAGGCAGCGTCAGCATTCGATACATCAGGCGCGTGCGCACGGTGGCGTGTTCGGGACCTTCGGGGGGCATGGCGTAGATGTCTCCTTCGATGAGTTCGTAGCGTGTGGCGTCGTCCAGCACGCCCAACGCGCCGAGACGATGAAACATCTCAGGCGTGAAGCGCAGCCGCTCGGTTGGGTCTGGAATGCGCTGTTCCAGCTGGCTCGCCATCGGCTTGAAGTATACCCACCCTACAGGAATCGGCGACTTGCGGGCGAACCTATGGGGGCGATGCTTCGGACGCGAGTTGCGCCTGCGCTGCTGGGCGCGTTGGTGGTGCTGGCGGTGCTGAGCGCGCTGGTGCTGGCGGCGGGCAAGCCGCTTGGTGAGAGTTTCCAGATTATCCTGCAGGGGGCGACGGGCTACCCGCGCAATGAGGCGTTCGGTCCGCTGGACGCTTGGGACGCCGTGCTGCACGATATGACGCTGCTGGCGCTGACGGGGCTGGCGGTGGCGGTCGCGCTGCAGGCGGGGCTTTTCAATATCGGCGCGGCAGGGCAGCTGCTGGTGGGCGCGCTGGCGGCGGCGTGGGTCGGCACACAGACGGGCGTCCCCGCGCCGTTGCACCTGCCGCTTGCGCTCGCAGCGGGCGCACTCGCAGGCGCGCTGTGGGCGTTCCCACCCGCGTGGCTCAAGGTACGGCGCGGCGCACACGAGGTCATCTCCACCATCATGTTCAACTACATCGCGCTGTACCTGACCCACTGGCTGGTGACGGAACGGCTGAAAGACCCTGCGGGCGACGCGCCGCAAACCGCGCCGATTGCGGAAGCCGCGCGCCTTGCGATGCTGCACGAGGCGTTCCTGCAGGCGAGTTGGGGGCTGGCGATTGCCGTGCTGGTCGCGCTGGGGCTGTGGCTCGCGCTGTACCGCACGGTGTGGGGCTACGAGACGCGGGCGACGGGCGCGAACCGCGACGCCGCCGACGCCGCAGGCGCGCCTACCCCGCGACGCATGACGGAAGCGATGCTGCTGTCGGGCGCGCTGGCGGGGCTGGCAGGCGCCATCGAGGTGTGCGGCGTGCAGTACCGCTTCTTCGAGGGCTTCCCCGCCGAGTACGGCTTCGACGGAATCGCCGTCGCGCTGCTGGCGGGCAATCACCCCGCGCTGACGCTGGTCTCGGCGTACCTGATGAGCGCACTGCGCAGCGGGGCGTATCACCTGCACGCCGAGACCGGCGCGCCCAAAGAGATTGCCGTCGTCGTGCAGGCGGCGCTGATCCTGTATGTCGCGGCGGTCTACCTGCGCAAACGGCGTATTGAGGGCTAACGATGGGCGGGATACTTGATGCGGAACTGTTCGGCACGGCGATTCGGCAGGCGACGCCGTTGATTTTGGCGGCGCTGGGCGGGCTGCTCAGTGAGCGGGTCGGCGTCGTCAACATCGGCTTAGAGGGCAAGATTCTGATGGGCGCGTTCGCTGCCGCGCTGGGTACGCTGCTCAGTGGCTCGCTGTGGGTTGGGCTGGCGGCAGCCGTCTTGGTGGGGCTCGCGCTCGCGCTGATCCACGCCGTCGCCACGCAGGAGTGGCGCACTGACCACATCGTCAGCGGCGTGGCGATTAACCTGCTCGCGCTGGGGCTAAGCACCTACCTGTTTCGGCAACTCATCGTGCCGCGCGAGGAGGCGGGCGAGTCATCTGTAGTGCCAACTTTTGGCGCGGTGTCGCTGGGCGGGCTGGAAAACCTGCCGCTGCTGAACGCGCTGCTGAAAGACCAGAGTTGGCTGACGCTGTTTGCGCTGGGGTTGCCGTTCGTGCTGCTCATGCTGCTGACGCGCACGCGCTGGGGGCTGCGCGTGTACGCGGTAGGCAACGATTCGCAGAAGGCGCGGATGATGGGCGTGCCCGTGAAGCGGATGCGGTATCTGGGCGTGCTGTTGTCGGGCGCACTGGCGGGGCTGGCGGGCGCGTTTCTGGTGCTGGCGGCGACGGGTCAGTTCCGCGAGAACATGAGCGCGGGGCGCGGCTTTATCGCGCTGGCGGCGTTGATTTTCGGCAGGTGGCATCCGCTGGGCGCGGCGGGCGCGGCGCTCGGCTTCGGCTTTTTCGAGGCGCTGCAGATGCGCCTGCAGGGGCAGCCCGTGTTCGGCGTGCAACTGCCGACCGACCTGCTGCTGATGCTGCCCTACCTGCTCACAGTAATTGCGCTGATGGGGCTGCTGGGCAGGATGAAACCGCCATCCGATTTGGGGAACTAAGGCTCCAACAGGTACAGCACGAGGCACTTGCACGCCCCGCCCGACTTGATGAACTCGCTCATCGGCGCTTCGTACACCGTGTAGCCGCGCTCTTCCAGATAAAAGCGCAGGATGGGGCAGCCCGACGGCATCACCACTTGCTTGCCGACGACCACCGAGTTGCAGGCGAACTTGAGCGCCTCTTCGGGGCTGACAGGGATGGTCTCGAAGTGCTGCTCGATCACGCGCCGCGCGTACCAGTCGAACGCTTCGGGGTAGTAGGCGACCAATCGCCCGCCCAGCGGCAAAAAGCAGGTGTCCAAGTGATACCAGCGGTCGTCCACCAACTCAAGGCTCAGCACCTGCTTGCCCGTGAGTTGGCTCAGGTAGCGGTGGGCGCAGATGTCGGTACGCTTCAGGTAGCCCGCCACGATGATGTCGTCGATCAGGAAGGCGTCGCCCTCGCCCTCGAAGGCGCAGTTGGGGGGCATATAGTGGACGGTGTAGCCCTGCACGCGGAACCAGTGTTCGAAGTACGGCTCCTCCACCTGCCGTTCGGGGTGGCGGAAGCGCGACAGCACGATTTGCTTGCCAGGCAGGGGCAGCCCTGCGTTCGCCGTGAAGACCATATCGGGCGCTTCGGACGCCTGCTCAATCAGGCGCACGGGGATACCCACCCGCTCGGTCAGCGTCTGGTAGAGCTGCTCCCACTGCTTCCACGCAAGCGACTTGTCGGGCTTGTCGCTCAGGTGCATCCAGGCGTTGATTTCGTACAGCAGGTCATACGCGCTGGGCGCGCACATTAACAACTCGGCGACACGGGTTGCGCGTTCACTCGTCGTCTGCATCGGCGTCGTCTGCATCGTCGGTCTCCAGTCGTTTCGACGGTTGTGCGTCGCTGGTATCGTATTCTACGCACGCAGGCGCAGGCGAGTTTCGCCTGTATGGCAATTATGCCACAGTTTTGGGCGTTTCTGCGGGTATGCGCTCGTTTTCGCGCTGTTCACGCCACTGTTGGAACCCTTGCAGTGCGCTGCGTGCGGCGCTCAGCCCTGCACGCCCAAAGACGCCTCCGAGCAAAATTGCCCATCCCAGCGCGTACCACAGATACGCCTGCCCACCACCGCCCAGCCACTCTAAATACGCGCCGTACCACGGATGAACGCGGAGCAGCCAGTCTGCTACGACCGCCATTTGCGGAACTGAGAGCGCGCCCGCCGCGAAGTGCAGCACACGCTGCGCAAGGAAGAGTATCCCCCAGATTGCCACGAGCCTAAGCACACCCTCCCCGCTCTTGCGGGCGATGTTGTCCAAGTAGGCGCGCATGCCGCGCGTGTTCACAAAGTAGCCCTCTGTGTAGTCGCCTTGCAGGGGCGTCGGGTACACCCAGAAATACGCCCATAGCGACGCCTGAATCGACTGGGGCAACACCACGAACGCTACCCAGAAGTAGGTCGTCCAGAAGAGCCACTTCGTCGGCGCGACCCACACGCCCGACGCCAGCCCGACCGCAAGGTAAAGCGCGCCTGCCACGAGCCAGTGAAGCGCCCACTGCCACACCAGCCCGCCCCACGGATAGGGCAACGCGAACCGCAACGGCTGTGGGCGACGCGCGACGCCAAAGTAGCCCATCAACGGCGCGACCGAAAGGTTGAGCAGCGTCGCGATGATTAGCGCGAGGAACAGCATCCGTTCTGCGCTTGCAGCGTCGCGAACGAACGCCTGTGCGAAGTACGCCGCATGCACGCTGACGAACACCAGCCAGAACGCCGTGCCGCCCCAGCGGAGCAGGCGGTACGCCCCATCCGACCACCAGTCGCGCCACTGCGCCGCCGCAACCGCCACCCAGAGCGCGAACCCCACGGCGAACAAAGCCCCCAGCAGCGCGTGAACCCACCCATCGCCTTGAATGCCCACGAACAACAGGAACGGCGCAGTCGGCGGCGTGAACACCCACAGCGGCAACCGCGCCAGCCAGTTCCACAGCGGGAAGAAAATCGCGACAGATGCCAGCACCCACCCTACTGAGAAGCCCAGTGAAAGCATCGAAACATACCCTGAGCGCACGACTTGCGGAGGTCCGAACTGCTCCTCGCCCAACGCGAGCATCCGAAAAGTATACGCATCGAGGCAACTGTCGAAAAAGTAGCTCACGAGGACTAACAGCGCAATCGGTATGCCTGCTCCCAGCGGCGTACCGATCAGATGCAATAACCACAGCCCTGCGGGCGTCAACATCAGCAGGATTAGCCCCGTAAGCGCGGTCGTCGCTGCCGCGCGCCCCAGCACCACCCCCAGCGGATGCAACTCCGTTAGATACAAATCGGTCAGCGGGCGCGTTTTGTAAACATCTTGCAGCATGCGTACCGAGAGGGGATTGTGAACCACAGAAGCTATCGCCGCAAACCAGCCTACAATCGCCGCAGGCAGGTACACCGACGCACCCAGAAAGCGCAACAGCGCTTCGGGGATCCTGGCAGCCACGAGCGCGGCGATAAGGCACAATAGCATGCCGAGCGCGAGCGTCGTGAGCGCAAGCACCCAGTACCGCCGCGTGCGCACATAGCGACGATACTCCATCCAGAACACAAGCGCCGCATCGCGCAGAATCACCACCATGCGCCCTCCTGCGACTTCGGTTCGGGTTCAGGGGCGTCCAACGCGCGTTGCACGCGGCGCGCTGCCAACGGCGCCAGCAGCCGCGCCAGCCCAATCGCCGCAAGCCCGTGCAACACGCCCCACAGCGGGTGCGGAATGTGCGGCGTCATCATCGCGCCTATCGGCGGAAACAGCAGCGAGAGCCAGAACCCGTAGCGCGTCGCCCACACAAGCGGCGACACGCTTGCCAACCTACGCATGAATCCGCCACTCTCCAGCAGTCCCACGAACGCCAAGGCGCCAACGGTGGAGCCTATCCCGACCAACACGACCGCCGTGTAGCTCACGACCTGCCATAGGAGCGTTGGACGCGGCGCAACCAGCAGTCCCACGAGCGTCTGAAAGAGCAGGCTCCAGCCCAAGTAGCATAGCCCCACACGCACGCAGAACCCGATAGCGGCAAGCAGCGAATCGTACACCACCGTCGCTATCACAAGCAGGAACGGCGCGCCCCACAGCAGATATATTCGCGTTGCGCCCGCCAGCGCGTAAGCCGTGTACGCGCCGTAGAGCAAATCCCAGCCGTCCAGCCGCGCCAGACGCAGAAACGCCGAAGTGCCCTGCGCATGCTCGCGCTGAAGCAAAAACAACAGCGTACTGTACCCGAACGGAACGAAAAAGAGCAGGAACAGCATCAGAGTCAGGGCGAATGCCCGATCGCGCAGCGCCGCCAGAAAGCCGATTAGCCCCAGCGCATACGCCAGCAGCGTGAGCAACGCCAGACCGTACAGCACCACCGCGCGTCGCCTGTCGCCCTCCTGCCAGAAGCGCGGCTGGGTCGGCGAGATGCGCGCCTGCTGCGCCAGCTGCGCCGAGAGTTCCTTCGCGCGCTCGTAGTCGCCCTTCATTACTGCTTTGTCCAACTCGCGTCCCAGCGTTTGCGCCCGCGTATCGATAGCGCGCCGCCACTCGATGGCGTTCCACCGCCGCAGTAGCCACACTGCCGCGTTCTCGGTAAAGTACCGCTGCCACCACGCTCCTAACGCACCCAGACGAATAGCTGGCTCACCTCCTCTATGGGCGTCCCGTTCCAAAGCACCCCTGGCGATGCCTCTGGACGCTGCTCCGCCGTGAAATACAGGTCTGCGTCGCCAAGTAGGACTTGTGCCATCGGCACGCGCACGGATTGACCCGCGCGCAGCACAGGCAGTGTCCAAAGCACAGCAGATCCCGATTGCTCATCATCACGCCGTCGCAGTTGTACCGCGTGCAAGTCGCCCTGCGAGCGGTTGTGCAGGTGAACGGCGTTTCCCACCCGCCGTGCCTCCACTTGTGGAGCCTCGCGCGTTAGGCGCAGGCACACCACCTGCACCTCTGTCCAACTGCCTGCACGCAGGCGCACTTCGGGCGCGTCGGTGGCATACCACACCTCCACGGGCGCGCCTTCGTCAGCGGGCAGCACGAGCGCGCCTTCGGGGAGGCGAATCGTGTGTGTGCCTGCTCGCGCTGCACCCATAATCCGTATCGTTTCCACAGCAGGCGCGTCTGGGGCGCGGTAGAGATAGCGCGTAGCGCGCGGCGCGCCCGTCGTGCGCGGCGCGAGCGCAATCGCGCCCACACTTGCCAGCAGGGTCAGCCCCGTCAGCGGCGCAGCGACCGACGCCAACCGCCGCCGACGCCGCAACCACGCCGCCAGCACCCACACCGCCACGAAGTAGCCGCCCAGCAGACCAACGCCTGCCCACACTCGACGCACCTGCACCACAGGTTGACGCTTGCGTGGGGGTGCAAGCGTACTCCCCCACCGCTCCGTCAGAAAACCGCTGCTGGAGACCACCCAGCCCATCAGCGTTGGTAGCCCGTCCCACGCGCGCCACACAGGGTCGCCCAAGTCGCCCAAAAACAGGTACAGGTTGCCCGCGCCGACGCGCCGATACAGCATCACAGGCGCACGCGCATCGCCCAAGAGAACCCCGTAGTCTTGCAGCGTTTCGGGGCGCATCAGGCGCACGGGCTGGTCAGGCGGCGCGAGTGGGGGCGTGACGGGGCGCACGGGCGCATCTGAGAGGCTTAGTCGCGGCATAAGGTCCGCCAGCGGCAGCAAGTTCACCGCCGCGCCAAACGAGCCTGCCGAAACGACCAGCGTGCCGCCCGCCGCCAGCCACTGGCGCACCGCCTGCCACTGCCCATCAGTCAAGGCTTCCGCGCCGTCCACCAGCACCAGCACGGGCAGCCCCAGTAGCCCGCGCCAGTCGTCGGGCAACGCCGCAGGGCGCAAGTAGTAGGCGTGTATCGGCGGGCTGAAGCTGTCGTGGTCTGCGGCAAGTGCGGAGGCGAAGGGGGCTTTCGCCCCGTTTAGCGACTCCCAGCCGCCGACACGGTTGCCCACGAACACAATCGGCAAGTGCGTTTGCAGAGGCGTCGGCAACTCCACCCTAACGCGCTCGCCGTCCGCGCCGCGCCACAGCAGCCGCGCGAACGCAAACCGCGAAGTCTGCGCGCTCGGCACAGGCAAGTAGAGCCGCTTGCGGGCGTTGGCAGCCAAGTCCATCGGGTAGACCGCGCGCCAGTTGCCTGGCAGCTCCGCCACGAGTGCGCCGCGCGTGTCGCTCCCCCTGCGCTCGATGTCCACCACATAGACGGCGCAGTGCGCCATCGCCTTGTCATCCAGCAGCAGGCGCGCCCGCACCGCCGTCTGCGCATAGCTCCAAGCCCCTATCGCCAGGAGCAGACACCCGATTACCCCCGTGCGCACATCTGAAAATTTCGCGGGTTGACGCACGCTTCCTACTTGTGGTATAATAGAAATCGTATTCTGAGGGAGCGGATGGCGGAGCTGAAGCAGGTAGAGATTGCGCGGCTGGCGGGCGTGTCGCAGGCGACGGTCTCGCGCGTGCTGAAAGGCGACCCGCAGGTGAACGCGGAGATGCGCGAGCGCGTGCTGGCAGTTGTGCAGCAACTGGGGTATGTGCCCGACGCGCGGGCGCAGTCGCTCCGCTCGCAACGCACGCGCTTGCTGGGGCTGGTCATCCATCGTGACCCCGACGCGCTGGCGGGCGACCCATTCTTTAGCGCGCTGATTGCGATGATTGTTGCGCAGGCAGGCAGATACGATTACCACTTATGTGTGGATACCGCGCGCACGGCTCGCTCCCAGCGCGCCATCTACGAAGAGTTGCTGCGCACCCGTCGCGTGGACGGGCTAATCCTGGTGGAGTCGGAGACGCACGACAGGCGCATCGAGCGGCTCAGCCGCGAGGGGTTCCCCTTCGTGCTGATTGGGCGGTACGAGCCTGAAGACGCCGTCTGCACGGTGGACAACGACAACATCGGCGCGGCGTACATGGCGACCGACTACCTGCTGCGCACGGGGCGTCGGCGGGTGGCGTATCTGGGCGGACCCGCGGGGCTGACCGTGACGCGCGACCGCTTGCAAGGCTACAAAGCCGCGCTGGAGGCGCACGGCGTCGGCTATGAGCCCCGCCGCGTGGTGTTCGCCGACTTCAACGCCCGCAGCGCCGCCAGCGCGACCACCGAACTGCTCAGCCAGTCGCCGCCCCCAGACGCTATCGTCGCGCTGGACGATATGCTCGCTATCGCCGCGATGCGCACGGCGAAACAGCAGGGCTACCGCATCCCCGACGACCTCGCCGTCGTCGGCTTCAACGACAGCCCCCTGTGCGAGTATGTCGAGCCGCGCCTGACCTCTGTAGCGGTGGAAATCCCCACTTTGGCGCGCAAGGCGACCGAGATGCTGATTGGGCTGATTGAGGGGAGTCGAGCCAACCCCGAAGCGGCAGATTGTGCCCGCCCGCTTGGTCAAGCGCGAGTCGGCGTAGGGCTACTTGCCCTTCAGCGCGCCGATAATCTGCTGCACGCCCTCCCGCGCGTCGGCAAACAGCATCAGGGTGTTGTCCGCCGCGAACAGCGGGTTCGGAATGCCCGCAAAACCAGGGCTGAGGCTTCGCTTGATGACCACCACGCTGCGCGCCTTGTCCACATCCAGTATCGGCATGCCCGCAATGGGGCTGTTCGGGTCGGTGCGCGCGAGCGGGTTCACCACATCGTTCGCGCCAATCACAATCGCCACATCCACCTGCTCGAACTGCGGGTTGATTTCGTCCATCTCCTTGAGGCGGTCGTAGGGCACATCGGCTTCGGCGAGCAGCACATTCATGTGCCCTGGCATGCGCCCCGCAACGGGATGGATGGCGAACAACACCTGCGCGCCCATCTGCTCCAACATCTGCATCAGGTCGCGCACAGCGTGCTGCGCTTGGGAGACCGCCATGCCATAGCCAGGCACGATGACGACGGTGCGCGCGCCCTCCAGCAGCATCGCCACCTCGTCAGGCGAGGTCGCCTTGACGCGCCCGCCGTATACATCCTCCGCTTTCGGACCCGCCTCGGCGGGAACCCACACCCCAAACAGCACATTGCGCAGCGAGCGGTTCATCGCGCGGCACATAATCGTCGTGAGGATGATGCCCGACGCGCCGACCAGCGAGCCTGTGATGATGAGCGCGTTGTTGTTCAGCACGAATCCCGTCGCTGTCGCCGCCAGCCCCGAATAGGAGTTCAGCAGCGCAATCACCACAGGCATATCCGCGCCGCCAATCGGAATGACCAGCAGCAGCCCCACGACGGAGGCGACTGCCAGCAGCGCCCAGTAGTAGCCGAGCGTCGTCGGGTTCAGCGTCAGCATCACGCCCAGCCCGATTGCCACAAGCAACAGCGCGCCGTTAATGTAGTGCAAAAACGGCACCTGCAGCGGGTTGTCGCCGACGATGCCCTGCAGTTTCGCGAAGGCGATAAGGCTGCCCCAGAAGGTTACCGCGCCGATGATGCCCGACGCGCCTGCGGCGGCGGTCAGCTGCGCCAGCGGCACGCCGAGTTGCGCATCGGGCAGCGCGCTCTCCACCACGCTTGCGCCCGCCACCAGCGCGGACGCCGCCCCACCGAAACCGTTCAGCACCGCCACCATCTGCGGCATCGCGGTCATCGGCACGCGCAACGCCATCACCGACCCCACCAACGCGCCCACCACCAGCCCGACCAGTATCCACTCGTAGCTGAGGATTTGGCGATCCAGCAGGGTGGCGACAATCGCGATGAGCATGCCTGTCGCGCCGAGACGGTTCCCCCGCACCGCCGTGCGCGGGTGCGACAGCCCTTTTAGCCCCAACACAAACAGCGCAACCGCCAGCAGGTACGCCAGATTGATAATCGCCGCGCTCATCGGCGGGAATTGTACCTGTTTTTTTGCTCCCAGCCCCAGCCTATCTTTCACTCGTGGAAGCGTTTTGGGGTACTGTATGTGTCGTGAAGGTTCAACCGCCGCGCTACATCGTCTGGAGTACGAACGAGGTTGATCTGAACGACCCGTTCCAGCGCCGCTGGTATATTCGGCAGGTGCTGCTGTATGGACGCGAGCAGGATGTGCGCCAGCTGGACAAGGCGGAGCTGGCGACGCTGATCGATGAGTTGCGTCTTCCCGAACCCATCTACCAACTGTGGAAACGATACCTCTATCGAGCGGGGTATTATGCTAATTAGTTTACTCCGGCCAGCCGTGGAACGGCTCCCACGGGCGGCTCACATAGTCGGCGAAGGCGAACGCCAGCATAATCAGCAGCCAGAAGAAGCCCGCGCCGGCAAACAGCCACGCCAACTTGCCGCTGAAACGCACATGCATAAAGTTCATAATCACGATCGTCGCCTTCCAGACGGCAATGGTGAGCGCAATCACCACGCCCAGCCAGTTCGGCACATTCGGGATGTAGCCCGCAACGACCGTTAGCACCAGCAACGCCATCAGCCACCACAGCGTGCGCGTATACAGCGACACGGGATGCACATGCGACTCGCTATGCCCTGCCATACCTTACCTCCCGATGAGATACAACAGCGGGAACAGGAAAATCCACACGATGTCCACCAAGTGCCAGTAGAGCCCTGTCATCTCCACAGGCATGAAGTCGGCGACGGGTTTGTTCTTGAAGTGATCGATCAGCGCGCGTCCAATCAAGATGCCGATAATAATCATCCCGATCAATACATGCAAGCCGTGCAGCCCCGTCATCACGAAGTAGAAGCCGAAAAAGAGGCGCGTGCGCTGTTCAAACTCTTCAGGGGTGACCTTCGTGAAAGCAGTGAACTGCCCGTCGCGCGTCTTGCCCAGCTCATAGAGTTCGCGCCCGTTCTCTTCCACCACGCGCAGCTCGCCCTTCTCCTTCGCGTGCTTGACCACCTTGTGCGCGTCGTAGTCGCCGCCTGGGAACAGGTGGTGTTCAAACTTCGCGCTATACTCGAAATATTTGTTACCATAAAC
>AFSR01001212.1_pt1 | contig 13308 bp, 11 predicted proteins | sample 296848 | NCBI WGS metagenome assembly AFSR01 (sample SAMN02954305, study PRJNA68063) | hot springs metagenome | biome: terrestrial; feature: Mushroom and Octopus hot springs; material: microbial mat core samples; isolation source: Yellowstone National Park Mushroom and Octopus hot springs ...
CAGGATGTAGTGAACAACTGCCGTACGTGAAGGACAGCAGACCCGGATCACCAGGGGCGTAACGACTAAACTCGGCCAGCAAGCGCAAGGGAGAGAGCAATTCGACCCGGACAAGCGCACTATCCGTGCGCGCATGCATGGCGACCGGCGAAAGCGTGCCGGCATAGCGGCCATCCCAAGTCACAAACACCTGGAAACCCAGTGGGCGGCACATGTCATCAAGACCGGCGGTGGCCATGATGACTTGGGTTGGGCCGAAGACCTGCACCGGGCCAAACAACTTCCAGCCGCAAGCAACAAGCGCCTGTTCAAACGGCTGCGTGGGGCGGCGCATCTGTTCGTTGCAGATGTCCGGCGCGGCTATATCCGGGACAGCAGGTGGTTCGGGCAGCGGCGCAACCTGACTGCGGAAACGGTTCCAGTCGGTCAGCGGACGGTCCAGCCAGCTTTCGCCAGCCGGACGCGCTTCAGCCGCCGCGAACAACAGGAACGTCAGGGCGCAAAACGACGCCAGGAAACGGCGCAGGAAGTGAAAAGTAACACACATAGGGGACAGAAAAAACCTTCGCCTCAGAGCTTTTTGGAGGACGCGCGTCTGTGATGCCGGCGGGCAGACGTGGGTGGCTTTCGGCGGATTAGCCACCCAGCACCGACTCAGGCTTCTTCTGAGGCAGCCGCTTTGGCGGCCGGTTTGGCAGCCGGTTTTTCGGCTGCTTTCGGCGCCACGGTGCGCGGCGCCGCGCCGCTCCCCATCGTGCCAGCTTTGCCGGGGTCAAAATCGGCCAGCTCGTTGTAGAGCCGAATGTAGAAGTTTGGGAAAAAGCTCGAGAACTGAAAGGTTGTCACATAGAAAATGCCTGTTCCGGCAATAGCCGTCAGCCGCAGCAGCCCCTCAAGGGGCTTCAAATCGTCGCGCTCGAACCTAAGCAGTTCCATACATACGCTCCTTCGGTAAGATTATTCGCCTTCCGGCTTTCCGGGGCGGTTAGGACGTGACCCGCCACCAAAAGGTGGCGGTGCAGCCGGTTTTGGTCGTGGAGCCGCTGCCGGCGGAGGCGCCGGTGAGGCCATAGGCTGGGTTTCCTCAAGAGATTTGACTTCTGGCGGGGGGGAGGCCAGTTTCTGGGTTTTTTCCTCTGCTGGCGAACTTCCTGCGGTAGGGGTACTCTCCGCCGTTGGTTTGTTTTCCGAAGGTGCAGGTGTGGCCTTCTCTTCCGGCGGTGGCTCTGCCTTCGGCGCTGCTGCCGACGGCGCTGGCGAAGGCGGTGAAGCAGCCGGTGGGGGCGCCGAAGCAGTTTTCGTTTCTGGTGCTTTTGCTTCTGCTGCTGCCGGAGCAGTTGGAGCTGTTTGTTCGGGTTTCGTAGGTGCAGCCGCCTTTTCTGAGGCCGTTTCAGGTTTGGTCTCGGCTTCTGGCTTTGCCGGAGCGGGCTTTGCCGCTGGCGCCGGCTTGGGGGCAGGTGCAGGTTTGGCGGCTGAGGCCGTCATTTTCGCGGCCGTCGGCTTTAGCGGCTCTGGCTCTGGAGCCGGAATGGGTAACTCTTCCACATCGGCCGATAAGTCAGGAAACATGGTTTTCTGAACTTTGGTAAACGCTCCAGCAAAGGCCGTGTAGGTGTCGCCAACCCTGTCAATATACCGGGCAAGGGCATCTTCAAAGTCGCCAAACCGCTCGTTGATGACATTGCGAAACAGTCCCATAGCAATGTGCGCTTTCCTTTCAAGACAGTGATGCCGCGCCCCGACACCACTTGGCGGGGACTGAAAGCGGGAGGTTTTGACACAGCGGGCGCGTGGAGGCTTACTCCTACTGTAGGTCGCCGCGGCCTAAGGTGTCAATTTGGCTTTGGCTTTGCTGCATTTTGTATTTCTTTGGACAAACTGCACCGGGTCGGAGAAAATGCCCCCGACAGAGGCATTCCCCTGCCTGCCCCCCCGTTCTAGCCTGTCTCTACAATGGCAACCCGTTTCGCCGGTGCCTATTCCCATGGGTCATTGTTTCTGCCTTCGTTTATCCGTACGCTTGGGTCTCGTCATTCTGTTTGCGCTGCTAGGGGTATGGCTTGCTGCCTGCTCACGCCACACGCCCGCAGGTCGCTCTCCGAAACCGATTCAGGCTGACACCTTTGACATTGGGCCCCTGACGCCGGTGGTCATTTCGCCCTCTAAAGACCTGGCGAAGTTTCTGCATGAGGACCACACCGAGCAAGTGGATGCACGGCTGACATGCAACTACTGCCACAGCGTCGAGGCTAACTTGCAGAAACTGGCGCAGCATGCTGACAACCCTACAGAAGCCAACAAACCGCCCTATCCAGGTCATGCCAGTTGCATAGCCTGTCACATGGCGGAGTTTACCCGAACCAAACCAATGCCGGCGGCCGACAAGGAAGGGCATGGGGAACCACCCGGGCAATGGTCGGCGATGTGCTATGTGTGCCACCGGCAGGTCGGTCTCGACCGGGAAGGCACCAACGCAATGGACATCTTTCCGAGCCGGCTTAGCCACAATGTCATGTTCACGGCAGAGCAACACCGGGAGCACATAACGTATGTCTATCCCCCTGACCTGCCCGATCCGAAGCGGGCCGGGCAGAAGATGGATGACACAACCTGCCAAGACTGCCACAGCGTGCTGCCCCATCCTCAGCCCGGGGTGACCTTCGAGGCGCACACAGCCTGTTATGCTTGCCACCGGACGAGCGACTACCGACCGCCGGCTCTGGGTGCAAAAAGCGAGGTTCAGCCGGGGTCACTCGCTTCCGGGGCGTGTAACACTTGCCATGCGGCAACAACCAAGCCGGAAGAACTGCGGCCGCTGGCAACTAAAATGCAGGGGGTGCGGTCGTATGCGTACAAGTTCACCCACGCCACCCACCAGCAGGGCAAGTGCACCGACTGCCACAACCTCGACGGCACCTATGCCAACCAGGTTGGGACGCCGCGCGCTAAGCAGCACCTGACGGGAACACGTTCGGCCATCGGGCAGGGGTGCTTTAGTTGTCACAACGGCAAACGTGCCTTCGGCGACCTAGATGCAAATGGACAAGCGACCCAAGAGCACTGCCTCAAATGCCATACCCCTTCTCAACTCGGCCCGCTCTTTGGCGCGCCGGCAACGGCTGCTGCACGGCCAGAGCTGCTCCCAATTCTTACCCGGAGGTAATACCCACCAGACCGGCGACCGGTCAGGGTTGGAGTGTTTCTCAGCCGTGACAGGCAAAACCGGTCTGTATATCGTTCCGCAAACTTTGGTCAACGTCACCAGGGCAGCCCTGCATCGAACAGGTTTCGCATTCCTTCCTTGCTGCCTGACTTTGTGCCGCACTGGCAGGTTTTGCGATCTGAACTTGCCCTCTTTGGAAGGAGGTTGAACACCCATGGTGAAGCGATGGCTTATGACGGCTTATCTCCTTGTGGCCGGCTGGTTGCTGCTAGTACCTGCCTCGGCACACCTGGCAAGCAGTCCGGCCTTGGTGGTAGACGACGTAGTAGTAGAAGGCAGCACAAAGATGCCGGGTAAGCTGGTGTTTGATAACACGGAAAGCGACCCGCCTTTTTCAAAATATGCCGGCTACAAAGAAGACAGGGGAAAAGCGCCTTTTGACCACCAGCAGCACGTGGAGTATGAGGGCTCAACATGTGTGGTTTGCCACCACACCAACTCCAAGACCCTCGTGGCCAACGACGGTGTTGCCAGCGAGCTGGTCATGCGGTGTACTGTATGCCATACGGACCAGGACAAAGCCCCCTCGCCGGTTGAAGGAACAAACGAAGACCACAAGTTCAAGGATGTCCCAGCGGTTGAAGCGGAGGCGGCTTACCACGGCATAGATAACTCCCAGAGTCCGGCCAGCGAAGCCGGCTGTATCACCTGCCACAAGCGGCTGGAGAAGGCCTTTCCCAAGGCCGGCAAAGTGGTGTCGTGCAGCAGTTGCCACACCGGTCAGGATTCCTAACGCTTGGAGTTCAACTCTGGGGCGCTAGCGCAACCCTCAACCGTGCCGTTTTTTTTTAGGAGCAGTTTCGGACAGTTGCGAACATCGCCTTTCAAAACCTTTGTCTTGGGGCTAGTCGTCGGCGCGCTGGGCGGCTATGGCCTCGGGCGTTGGCTGCCCATGGCTGGAGCGGCCGGGACGGGCAAACCGCCAGCACTGGCCGTACCACCGGTAGGTCAGACGGCAGAACCCCCGGGGGTGTCACCTTCGGCAGACAGCCAAGGCCCTGCAGCTACACATCCCCCGCTGACTGCTGGCAACAATGCCCCTGCACCCCAAGCCGTTAGGGCAGCTTGTCAGTCTGCCGATGCCAATCCAGGTAACTACTTGGCACAGATGGACGCGGCAGCGGCACTGTATCAGGCGGGGCGCTTTGCCGAGGCGCTCAACTACGCTCAGCGGGCACATCACCTGCGCCCTGACAGCCTAGATGCCCTCCTAGCCGTCGGAGTCTCTCAAGCTGAACTAGGCCAATACGACGCCGCAGTAAAAACGCTGACGCAGGCTGTCGAGCGCCGGCCCGACGATGCTGACACCCGGACCGAACTAGCCTATGTTCACTTGCGGCGTAAAGACTACCGGAGTGCTTTGAACGAAGCAGAGCGGGCGCACCGCCTAGCGGCCCATGCCGAGCGGACGTTAGAAATCATTATCCAAGCAGCGCTGGCGCTGGGAGAAACAAGGCGAGCCAAAGTGGCGCTCGACCAGTTGGCCGCTGTCAATCCCGGCAATCCACGCCTGGCTGAACTGGCCCGGTTGGTCGCGGCAGCAACGCCGACGAAGAAAGGAAAGTCGTCATGAGCAGCGAAGCAAACATCCTTGCAAGCTTGCCTGCCTTCGTCATTCCACGGCGGGCGGTTTTGTACAGCATAGCCAGCCTTGGCGCCGGTCTGGGCAACTTGGCCGGTGCAAGCCAGCGGAGCCCACGTTCGGCCGAGGTTACTCTTCTCAATGCAGCGCTGGCGCTGGAACACCAAGCCATTGCTGCCTATGACATCGGGATAGGGACAGGCCTGCTCAAGGCAGATGCACTAGACATTGCCAGACACTTTCAAAGCCAGCATCGGGCGCACCGCGAACTCCTAGTTAGCGAAATACGCAAGCTAGGAGGAACACCGGTTGCGGCGTTGGAAACCTACACCTTCAAGGGCAAGGATGACCGCCCTGTTGAATTCAAAACGGCCGCAGATGTTTTGGTCTTTGCCCTGGGGCTGGAAGCCGGTGCAACCAGTGCCTACCTTGGTTTTTTGCCTCAATTGACTTCCAAGGCGTTGCTCTCCACCATGGCCGGTGTTGCATGTGACGAAGCTCAACATGCAGCAGCCATTCGGCTCCTGTTGCGACAGCAACCGGCGCCTGACGCCATTGTCAGATAGGCTTCTGAGGCAGAGCCCGGCCCGAGGCCTTTTGTATGCGTCTAAACTATGCCTGCCAAAGTTCTGATTGCCGAAGACGACCCCGCTTCCCGCAAGCTCCTGCAAGTTTGGCTTTCCCAGGATGGTTACGAGATCACAAGCGTAGACAACGGGAAAGCAGCGCTGGAAGCGACCCGACGCATTTTGCCCGACCTTGTGCTGTCGGATGTGATGATGCCGGAAATGGACGGCTTTACCCTGTGCAGCGAACTACGCGCCGATCCCTTTCTGCGTGAAATTCCCATTGTGCTAGTGACAGCTCTGAGCGACAAGGCGGCACGTCTCCGGGGCATCGAGGCCGGGGCGGACGATTTTCTCACCAAGCCTTATGACCAAACCGAGTTACGGGCGCGTGTTCGCAGCATTGTCCGACTCAACCGCTACCGCCTGCTGCTTCAGGAACGAGAGCAGCGGGCCGTGGAACGCGCCCAGGCGGCAGCCCGTCTCAAAGAGCTGGCCGAGCTACTTGACCAAACTCACGATGCCGTCGTCCAGCTTGACCTGCAGGGCAACGTTACTTTCTGGAGCGCTGGTGCAGCGCGGATGTTCGGGTGGTTTTCAGAAGAAGCTCAGGGCCAACCCGCGGCAAGCCTGTTGTTTCCTAAGACCGGTCAACTCCCCATAGACCCTCTTACGTCTGTTATTCAGGAAGGGCACTGGAGTGGCGAGCTGACAACTCATCGGCGCGACGGCAGTGAAATTATCCTAATGACCCGCTGGTCAGCCGTAACTCGCTCTGAAGATGGCGCGCGTTCCATGCTTTTGATTGCAACAGACATCACCGAACAGCGGCAGGCCGAGCGGCGGTATCTTCGCGCCCAGCGCATGGAAACCATTGGCATGCTGGCCAGTGGCGTGGCGCATGACCTGAACAACATGCTTACGCCGCTCAGCATTGGTCTTGAAATTCTCCAGCAGGCAATCCAGAACCCAGCCCTTACAGAAGTGCTTACCATGATGAGCAACAGCGTGGAGCGCGGGGCAGCACTTGTCAAACAGATGCTTTCGCTGGCGCGGGAAAGCAGTGGCGCGGCTACTCTGGTTCAGCCCAAGCACATCTTGCGTGAAGTTGCTTCCATTGCGCGTGAAACCTTTCCCAAGACCATCACCGTGCGTACAGAGTACTCGCCCACGCTGCGGATGATTGAAAGCGACCCAACCGAGCTTACCCAAGTTTTGCTCAACCTCTGTGTCAATGCACGCGACGCTATGCCACAAGGAGGGACGCTCACCCTGGCAGCTCGCGATCTTTCTGCCGAAGAACTGCGCCAGTCCGTTCCGACAGCGTCTGGAGAAGCCAAGCACTACGTTTTGCTGGAAGTAACAGACACTGGCACAGGCATTCCACCAGAGCTGCGGGAACGCATCTTCGAGCCATTTTTCACTACCAAACCTCAGGGCAAGGGCACCGGCCTTGGACTAGCTACCGTTGCCTCGATTGTGAAAAAGCGCAAGGGCTTTATTGCTCTGGACAGTGAAGTTGGGCGCGGTACGACGTTTCGGCTTTACTTCCCGGCGGCTGCAACTACAGAGGTTTCCTCCGTCTCTTCGGTTTCCAAGCAAAGTCTGCTCGGGCGAGGTGAACTGGTGCTGGTTGCTGATGCCGAAGCCTCCACCCTCGACATGCTGCGTACTGTTCTCGAAACGAACGGCTATGCGGTGATATCCGCACGTGATGATGCCGAGTTGAGCGCCGGGCTAGCTCAGCGCCCGGCGGCAGCCATCGTTGACGCTGCCTTGCCCACCGTTGTGCAAGGTGGCCAGGTGCTGGCGTCGTTGCCCGCCGATTTGCCGTTGATCGGCGTTTGTGGAGAAGCTGATGAAGCTGGCCGCCACCAAACAGAGCAACTGCCGGTCCGGGCTTGGCTTAGCAAGCCGTTTACGGCCTCGCAGGTTTTGCAGGCCCTGCGGGAAGTTCTCGATGCCCAACTACCCTCGACGTGAAAGTCGGCTTTGATAGGCTCTACCCCTTGAGGCCGGGCTAGGGCTTGGCCCGGCTTATACTACGCCTGCGCAAGGCGGTTGGGGGATCACTTTTCCGGCGGCATCGGGAAACGGATCAGCTCATCTAGTTGCACACCGCGCGCAGCACACCAATCCGCAAAGGATTCCACTTTGGCCTCGGCCAGTTTGCGTCCGACCAGCCGGCGCAGGTGCTCGTCCAGCACATCCGGTTCCCACCGGGCGTAGATTTTCCGCCGATCCGAGGCCAACAGCTCCTCCCGCTCGCGTGCCACGAGCTCCTTGAGTTCGGACTTCTTGAGTTGGGCCAGAAGCGCTTCCCCGGTGCGTTCGAGGTACTCCAGGTAGCCGAGCTCAAGCTCCTGCATGCGTTCCTGAGAAGGCACAGGAAACAGCGGAGCTGCCGCTTGGCTATTCCTACCTTCACCGGCACTCCCGGATGCCTCAGCGGGCTTCTCAGTGCGTGCACGGGGCATTTTTCTTGCGGTCTGTCGCCGCTTCGGGGGAAGCTTCGGCAAAGCTTCCTTTCCGTTGACAATCAGGGTGTACAGCAATCCCCCTGGATTGGCCAGATTGCGCTGGCGGTATTGCCGGTCAAAGATGGCAATGGCTTGCTCGATGGTTTCCAGTTTGCCTTGCAGCTCGAAGCTTTCCACGAGCCTTTGGCAACTGCGCTGATCATGCGCGCGCCACAAGCTGTCCTCTAGGTGAAGGGCAACATCCCGAATGGCCCGCTCCTCAGGCGAAAGATCGTCATCGCACATTGCGTCCATGACGTCGTAGATGGGCAGGCTCATTTGCTGGATGCGCGCGCCAAACTCAGGGTTCTTGCGGAAGTGAATCGTTTCTTCTGTCAGCGTCCACTCGACGAGAAACTGCTTGGACACCAGCTCGTTGAGGGCCGGCTCAAGGCGCTGCATAATCTGTGAAACGTAGGTCATCTCACGGGACATGCCGACGTGCTCAAAGGCTAACTTGCGCACGTTGATGACGAAGTAATCAGAGCTGCCGAACTTCTTGTCGAGGTAGCGGAACAGCCGTTTAGCAATCGGCGAACTGAGGTTGAAGTAAAAATCTGCATCGAGCTTCTTGAAGAGCTTTTCGCTTAGGCTCTGGGCTACGCGGTCGCTCCACATCACGTAGCTTTTGGCGCCGGTGCGCTTGCCTGCTCCTTCGTCAAAAATCTTGAACTCCTGGATGATGCTCATCCCAACATCTACCAGGCGTCCTGTGTGGCGATCCACGTAGGCATTTTTCGCCTCGATGCGTACGGCGGCGAGCTTTCGCAAAGAGCTTTCGAGCCGCTCGTAGTGCTTAGCGTTCATTGGCCACCCGAGCCGCCGGATGAGGTCATAGCGGCTGAAGTACACCTTTTTCTGTGCGCCCTGTTCATACGAAAGCTCCATCAGGGCCACGTACACATCTTCGTCCGTCGTGCTGGGCAGGCCCTCGATGGGGTGGGGCATGACGGTCCACACTCGTTGGATTTCACGGCCGTTCGAAGTGATGTGCTCGGTAAAGGTCAGGTAGTTTTTGCTTTTCTGGGCGCGCTTGTCGAGGACGGCAATGGGGAAAACCGCTAGATTGAACTCATCCTGCGCGATGCGGATGATTTCCGGCTTCTCGGCGTCATCGGCTTCTGTGGTGGTTGCCGCTGCAGGGCTTGCGCCAGCAGTGGCGGGCGTCCCTTCTGGTGTGCCAGTTTCGCATTTCTTCCGGCGACCGCGTTTTTCTGCCATGGTTGCCGCTCTCCTGGTGCGTTTAGGGTTGGGGCGCGGGGCCCGGGGAAGAATGATTTGGGAAATAGCAGCGGAATACTGCCAAATAATGTGATTTGCATGTTAATTATCATCATCATCATTAATTATCATTAATTAGTTAATGGCGCCAGAAAGTCCTTTATTTTCAATAGTTTACGGGCAATTTTTTACGTCAAAGGTCAATAGTATGCAAACATTGACCTTTGACATAAAAGCTAAAAAAAGGCTTTTTTTATGTCAAAGGTCAATAGTTTTATGTCAAAGGTCAATAGTCTGAGCGCCCAAGAGGGGTGGTTTTTATGTCAAAGGTCAATAGTTTTATGTCAAAGGTCAATAGTGGCACCCAACGTTCAGGCGGAGCAGGCACAAAAAGTGCCAAAATTGCCTCAAACACAAGATGTTGTGGTATAGAAGGGGGAATCTAGTGGCTTTCGGGGGATACTTTTTTACGTCAAAGGTCAATAGCCTTATGTCAAAGGTCAATAGTTTTATGTCAAGGGTCAATAGTTTTATGTCAAAGGTCAATAGTTTTTATGTCAAAGGTCAATAGTCTTTATGTCAAAGGTCAATAGCCACAAGATATTGGTCAGACGGCGACGTACTGTGGCACAACACGGGGCCGAGCGGCACCTTGGCGAAGAGCGCTTCAAGTGATTGCTAGGGTAGGCTGAGGTCGGACAGGCTCGTCTTTTTTATGTCAAAGGTCAATATCCGAAGTCGTTCTCTGGAGCTGCCGGTCCGTGTTGTTGCGCCACCAACCGGGCGAAGTGTCCTCGGCAGGCTCTTTTTTGTAGACAGGGTGAACCGGTTTGTCGTGTCTGGCCTTGTTTTTTTCCAGTTGCGTGATTGCTTTTTTGGTGGCTTGCTTTTAGCGAACCGGCGGATAAGCCCCGAGCGGGGAGGTGAAACATGCGCGTTCGAGTATTACCGAGCATAACAGACCCGCGCAGCCAGTTATTGGTGACGTTCCTGGTCAACGACTGCGTAGCGATTGACGCCGGCGCCCTTGCCTTTCACCTGACTGGGGAAAAGCTATTAGCGGTTCAAGACATCGTGTTGACGCACGTCCACTTAGATCACATTGCTTCGCTGCCGTTTATATTCTCGGAGCTATTTACCAGCATTCAGACGCCAGTGCGTATTCATGCCACGGCACCCGACATTGAGCGGCTGCGCCGTCACATCTTCAACGACGTGATCTGGCCTGACTTTACCCGGCTACGGAATGCGCACGGAGAGTTACTGACCTTCGTCCCTTTTGCGTGGCGGAAACCGTTTGAGGTAGCCGGGCTGCGCATGACGGCAGTCCCGGTAACACACACTGTGGAAACGGCCGGCTTGATTGTCGAAGACGGGCAGAGCCGGTGTGTGGCGTTTACTTCAGACACGGGTGCGACGGACGAATTCTGGGAGGTACTCAATGCCCTGCCACGGTTGGATGCCGTCTTTGTGGACGTTGCTTTTGACAATACCCACGAGGCAATAGCGAAGGCGTCGTACCATCTTTCGCCTCGCTTACTGGTGGGCGAGCTAGCAAAGTTGCAGCGGCAACCGCAGGTTTTGGCAGTAAACCTGAAGCCCTTCTGCCGCAACCAGGTTCAGAAAGAAATTACGGCGCTTGCGCTTGCGCACGTAGGCGTAGCGGAACTGGATGTGGAGTACACGTGGTAGCCAGTGATGAAAAAACAGAGCCCTGTCCAAAGTCAGGGGGGAAGGCGGAGGGATGTCGTGAAGAAGGCAAAGGGGTACTGTTTTTCGGAGTGGCGTCAGCCGTGAAGGGCTACTTTTGAAGGAAGGTTTTATGGGATTTCCGAAGATCATCGTCATAAGCCCGATGGGCAACCAGCGAATGGAGGAGTGCCGGAAGTTTCCACTGGTGATTGGGCGGGCAAAAAGCAGCGATGTGGTTGTCTCTGACGAAAGAGCCTCGCGTTTGCATGCCAGGATTGAGGTGTTACCTGATGGTTGCTACCGGCTGATTGATCTGGGAAGCCGGAACGGTACGCTTCTCAACGGTTGTTTGGTAAGGCAGCCAGCACCTTTGAAGGATGGTGACGTTATTGGTGTTGGCAATCACAGGCTGGTTTTCCAAATACCGTCACCGGTGGGTGTACGTTACGACGATGCACCGATTACTGGAACAATCAGATTACGGAAAGCAAGTGAGCTGCTGACATCGGAGCAGTTGGGTAGGCCAATAGAGAGTTCTTTGCGTAGCGAGCAGGCGGGCGCTTCCCCGCCCGAGGTAGTGGTAAGTGCTGCGGAAATTCACCTTTTGAAAAAGCGCAGTAAAATCCTCAGCCTTTTTTATGACTTTAGCAAGCGGGTTGCCCGGGAGTTTGACAGATCGGCAATTTATGCCGAAGTGGCGCGGCAAGTTTTTGAAATCTCAAAGGCGGGAAGGCTGCTTATTGGCAAACTGGAGGCTGACGAGCGACTGACGCTGGAGTGGGTTGCGTATCGGGATGACGTCATGCGCAGAGCTTATGGGGCTTTGCCCGTGAGCCGGAGTGTGATTCGGAAGGTAATGCATGAACAGATTTCGTTTCTTAGTCACGACATGACGGATGTCAAAGGGACGGCCATTTTGGGAGTTCAGTCGCTGATGTGTGTTCCGATGCTGGGGCAGGAAGGGCGTCCGCTGGGCGTGATTTATGCCGACAGTTTACACCAGGATGGCTTTACGGAAGACGATATGGATTACATGACGGGCCTGGCCTCGACGGTGGCGCTGACGTTAGAAAACCTGATGGCACACGAGCGTCTCCTGCGTGAGGAAACCACACGTGCAGTTTACCGGCGGTTTCTACCACCGCACGTTGCCGACCAGATTGTACAAAACCCAAACAGCGTGCAACTAGGTGGGGTCAACCAGGTGGTAACAACCTTGTTTGCCGACATTCGCGGCTTCACTTCGCTTGCCGAACGCAAGTCACCTCAGGAAATTGTTGCCATTTTGAACGACTACTTTGAACGGGCAGTGGCAGCCATTTTTCGGCACGGTGGTTCGCTCGACAAGTTCATCGGTGACGGCATTATGGCATTGTTTGGTGCGCCTCAGCCTACGGAGCGAGACCCGATTAATGCGGTCCAGGCGGCAATCAGCCTGCAAGAGGTTATCCAGCAGGTTAATGCTGACCTTAGAGAACGAGGAACGGATTTACGGTTGAGCATTGGGATTGGCATTAACACGGGGGAAGTAACGGCTGGTTGCATTGGTTCCTCAGAGCGGATGGACTACACCGTCATTGGGGATGCCGTAAACTTGGCGGCACGGTTGGAGTCCAATGCCAAGCCGGGACAAATCCTGATTGGAGAGACAACAGCCCGGTGCTTGGGAGAACTGCTTCAAAGGGGCTTTAGGTTAGGGGAAGGGGAATGCGAGTTTACGTTTGTTCCGTTGGGTGGCTTGAGGGTCAAGGGAAAGTTACAGGAAGTTAATGTGTACCGCATCTTGTGGGGTGAAGAACTTCTTCCTTCCGCTGTGCCCTTCGATAAGGTCTTCAAATAGGGACATTTCGGCTTAGAAGCCAGCCGACAGAAAATAGTCGCCAACCGGCTTTGGCTTTAGCGGCGTTGGTAGCTTCAACGGGTTTGCTTTTTTTTCAGAAGATACAAAAGGGTCGAAGGCTGGTACTTCGCGGTTGAACTGCCTCGATGTCTCTGAAGCAGGAGAGCTTGCTTAGGACACTTTGTCTTACATCTTCGACAGCCCCTTTTCTTGTGGCTCCAATGGCTTTTTGACTTCGATGAAGCCGCTTTTTTTCAAAGCGGAAAATGCCCAAAAAAAGCGCCACACCCGTAGGCTTGGCGCATGTCGGCTTCAATGGAGCCGCTTTTTTTCAAAGCGGAAAATGAGCATGCTTGCCGCCTGGTGAAGCGGGAAGGCGGCGGGCTTCAATGGAGCCGCTTTTTTTCAAAGCGGAAAATAGTTCCGAAGGAGCGGAGTTGTATCGTGGGGAGATAGCTTCAATGGAGCCGCTTTTTTTCAAAGCGGAAAATGGAAGGCACGGCCAGCGCGAACAGTCGGGCCCCGTTCGTGCTTCAATGGAGCCGCTTTTTTTCAAAGCGGAAAATGACTTCGCCGCAAGTTGTCCACCGACCGTGACTGCCTAGCTTCGAATGGAGCCGCTTTTTTTCAAAGCGGAAAATGTCGTACGGCGACGTTGCTCTGTC